>Ga0196977_1000294_pt1 | contig 28690 bp, 28 predicted proteins | sample S3v_1013CmetaG_FD_148634 | JGI IMG/M metagenome (GOLD analysis project Ga0196977, IMG submission 148634) | Soil microbial communities from Anza Borrego desert, Southern California, United States - S3+v_10-13C | ecosystem: Environmental > Terrestrial > Soil > Desert | place: USA: California... | reverse complement strand
TCGACTCCCCCTTTTTCATACGCGGCCATCGCGATCGCTACATCGGTGGTCCCCTGATCAAGATCACGCCACAACTGCGCGATGAGATCCTCGCGATTGTCGAGCCGTCCGTCCCACGTCATCACGGTGCCGCGCCGGGATATGAACGGCTGCTGCTCGAGAACGTCTTCGGGCGTGACATGAAGTGCGCGATGGACCATTGCGAGTCCGGGCTCTACGTACTTCCCAGCACGGTCGGGGCCGTAATCGTCGAGCGAGCTACCCATTACCGACAAAACCTGAGGATTCACGGGACGTCGCTCAAAATAGAAAACACCAGCTTGTGCACTCATAGAAAAGTCCTCGCGCTAATTAAAGGCGTTCCAGTACACGAAAGAATTTTTGGTATTGGGGTCGATCGTTCACTACCTGGCCGTGCACCTCGACCCATGCGTGCGATTGAAGGGGAACCGGGCGACAGCCAATCACAAGCTCAGCGGGAACGCCGTGTAATCGAAGCAGCCATGTTGTCACGGCTGACTTCTGCAAGCACAAAACGCGCTTGACGTACCACACGGACGCTTCCGCCACCGCAGTGCAGATTCCTGCTGTCACTTCTTCGCTTGGTCTTCGCTTGACAACGGGACACCTTGCGACGAGCGCATGAGTTCGGGCAAAGCCCAGGCGCGATGAAATGTCGTAAACTATCAATCCGCCGATTGCTTCAATAGAGTAGAGAAGATGTCGTATCTTTTGCTCCATATTTAACCTGCCTGTTTGGTGTTACTCGGTCAGCGTTCTGAGACGATCGTTATGCAAGCTCAATACGCGTGATTATTTCATCGGATACAACCAATTGATCGAAGAATGTTGCTCGCGTTCGCTTCGGTGAGGGCGTTCGTCCAGGCACATCGAGTTGTGCGCGCAGTAACTGCAGTGGTCCATCGTTGCCAGCGTTCGTTAGCACGAGAAGAGTCTCGCCGAAGTTTTGTTTAAGGACTCATTTGTAGGACACAGTCAGTACCGTAACGCAGAAGCGTCGGCTCGGACTTGGTGCATCAGCCAAGAAGATCGCATGCCGGAGACTCACCGGCGCACCGCGTTACGGTACTGACGCTTTCCAAATTCCGCTCGTGACTTTGAGGCAAAGCCCCTCTGCAACAGAAGGTGGCACTCACGTAACTGAACAGTCATGCAAGTGTGAATCGCACAAGCAGCCGAGTCAGGTATGCTAACGCCTTACTGCTGCTCAGGCGGGACGGATAGGACCATGCGGATGGACAGAAAGTTTTTGGGATCGGAATGGTCGTGGCTCTGGCAACAGGTGCGACCATTCTGGGGATATCAGGCGGCGAATCTATGTTGTATCTTCGCGTTCAGCGCCTTGATGATGTCCGTACCACTGCTCTTGCGGTGGGTTATAGACGATATCCTGCCAGAGCGGCGATGGGGGGACCTCGTTCTAGCCAGCATTCTGTTTTTCGTCTTTTACGTGGGCCGGGTGTTACTCGCCGCCGGCGGCAGTCTGATTAACAAGATCGGCGTTCAGCGCGTAGTGTTTCGTCTCCGCACCAGCTTAGTCGAACGCCTCCAGTCGTTGCCGGCAGCGTTTCACAGACAGCATCCCGTAGGAGAACTCGTTCAACGATTGGAGCGAGACGTCACGGTAGTAGGCGAACTAGGCTCGGATGTAATGCCCTCAGCGATTCGCATGCTAGTCGAGACCGTTATGACGTTGGCTGCGATGGCTTTCCTCGATTGGAGGCTCGCCGTCTTGATCGCTCCGATGCTGCCGCTCTTCTTCTATATCCAGCGCCGGTACCGCAGTTTGCTTCGACTCAAGGCCGAAGAAGTCCGCGAGGCCAGCGGTCGCCAGAGCAGTCTGCTCAACGAAATTCTGACGGGCGTAATACAGCTTCAATTACTTGGCGCTGAACGACGGCTCCTCCGACGTTATTCCCATCTCAACAGAGTCACGATGAACCGCCAGATCGGACAGCGGAAACAGGAGATGGTGTACACAGTTGTCGAGATGAGTATCATCGGCGTCACCACAGCGCTGATCGTCGGCTATGGTGGATCACGCGCGATTCAGGGCACATTGTCGGCCGGCACTCTGATCGCTTTCTACAGTTACATCGGTAACCTCTTTGCGCCCCTGCACGAGGCGGTCGAGCTGAACTCTCGTATCCAACGCGTGTCAGCCAGCATCCGCCGCCTCATCGCCCTCGAGCAGGAGCCGTGCGCTATACAAGACGCGCCCGAAGCCGTCCCCCTAAAGCACTCTCCCCGCGTTCTGAAATGCAGGAATACCAGTTTTGAGTACGCGCCGGGGAAACAAGTGCTTCGAGGTGTTGACTTCGATGCAAGAGCAGGCGAGCGCATTGCGCTCGTCGGCGAGAGTGGCGGCGGCAAGAGCACGCTCCTCAAGCTGTTCGCACGGCTCTACGATCCGGATGAGGGATCGATTGAAGTCGATGGTCAAAACATCCGCACAATACAGTTACGAAGCCTGCGGCAGACGATCAGCTTCGTTCCGCAGGATCCGATCCTCTTCCAGGGAACCGTTCGCGACAATCTGCGCCACGGTGGACCATCTGCGACGCCGGACGAAATCGCAAAGGCAACCTGGATCGCCTGCTTCGACGAAGTAGTCCGGCGGCTTCCGAACGGGCTGGACACAAAGCTGGGTCCGATGGGCGACGGGCTATCCGGTGGTGAACGACAGCGACTCGCTATTGCCCGAGCGCTGCTGCAGCACCGTCCGGTGCTCATCCTGGACGAGGCCACGTCAGCTCTTGACCCCGCTACGGAGCACACGCTCCTCTCACGCCTTCAGCATTGGTGTGATGGACGGATCGTCATCACGGCGAGCCATCGTATTTCGAACGCGGAATGGGCGGACCGGATCGTGGTGATTAATCGGGGGATGATTACCGGAAACGGAGGTGGCGAGTTTATCCCTGCCGCTTTCCCGGCCGGATTACCTTGCGAGACTGAACAATGACGCGGTCGTCATCCGCCTGAGCGGTCTTTCAGTGCCGCGTGGAGTTCATATATGCCAGTAACAGCGGAGCAAATCCAGGAGTTTGTCATAGCGAATACGATGCCGAGCGACGATGCGCGCCGGCTTGCGAGCCAGGCCATGGACCCGGGCTATTGGATGTCGGTCTGTCCCTGGTTGTCGTTAAGCACGCATCGGCCACGTCCCACCTCCGCCGATGAGTCCCTGTCGGACGTTACGGACACTCTCGACGAATACCGTCGATGCGGATACGGCTTAGCCGAGGATGCGTTCGAAATGGACCATCTAAGAAATATGGCGCAGGCTGTGTTTGCGGTACAGAGTGCGGGATGGCCGGTGGTCTTCTCGTTCGTCTACGATCAATTCTGGACCCTGCTCGATGCGCCAAAACTCCGAGCGTTTCTTTCTTCAGTCCTCGACCCCCATTATCAGACGACCGCGCGCTTCCTGGTCAACTACGTTCCTGCGACGCTCGGTGGTTCGGGGTATCCGCCTCACATGGATGGAGGACGGAACCACACGGTCACATGTTGGGTGCCGTTGACGTCAGCGTCCCCAGATAATGGCGGTATTTATGTAATCGAGCGGAGTCGGGAATCGTTAAGTATGTTAACTGAGTTCAAGAGTCTTGAAACGTTCAATAAACAGCAGGTGCTGCTTTTGCTGGCCCACTCGCGGGCGGTGCCGATGAACCCAGGCGGTTTCGTTGCTTGGCCGCAGGACACGATTCACTGGGGCGGTCGGTTCCGCCGCGGTGCGGAGAGACTTGCACTCTCCTGGGAGTTCATGGGTGCTCAACATAAAAACGTTGACGACGTGCTGCCTTTCGCGTTGCACGTCGATCGACCACTTCCTGAATTTAAGGATCGCCTTCGCTGGATCTGTCACTCGCTATCGAAGACTCTGGGGCGAGACGTGGTCATCGAGCGGTTCTTGCCGGTCGTTCGACAAATCATGGCGAACGAACGGATGCAATCGAAAATCGAAAAATAAAAACGGAGGACAACCATGAAACCTACTCAACACGTTCGGGCGAACGTAACAGCCGACAATCTCATTGTGCTGGACTTAGTGAAAGGACAGATATTTACCGCAAACACAGTCGGCTCACGCATCTGGCGCGGCCTTTTTTTGGACAATCAATCAGAGGAACAGTTGATTGAGAATATCGCGAGTGAATGGGGAACGGCACCCGACATCGTCGCGAAGGACGTCGAGAAATTTGTCGTTCAGCTCAAGCAGCAAGGCCTCGTCGCGGACTCATAATTGAATAGCGAGATATTTTCAGGCCGGCCGCAGTCTCACAGATTGCGGTCGGTCGCTCGCAGCACCGCAGAGATCCGGCCGATCACGACGACGTCTCGCGCCGGATATGTGAGGACGGGCATGAGGGATCTGCTGTGTGGTTGAACCAGTACAGTGCCTCCATCAACAGCGCACATGCCGGCCAGATAACGCTTGTCGGGAGTGCGGATTAAGAAGAGCGGCCGTTCCACGAGGGAGAGGTGTGCCCGTGAGTCCGGGACGCGTCGCTGACGGCGGTTGACGAGCAGCAGCAAGGCTCCCTTTAGCAGCGGATGAAGCACCAGGTCACGCCGGCCCCAAATGTACACGTCGTCCAGCGAGAGTTGTTCTTGCCGGATTATCGATTCGAGCGATTGCAGCAGGAAGAAGGGTACTTCGCCCAATCGCTGGATGACGGATTCCGTTGCCTGGTTCTGATCCGGTCCAAGGACTATGGGGGTTAAGTGAGCGCTGTGCGCAGTCGCATCCTCATCGTGGAGAAACGGCCGAGGAATCGGGGCTCCGTTCAATTCGTCGACTTGCAAACCTCCGGCGCGCAGATATTCCCAGAGATCCATGCTATAGGCGATACACAGGCTGAAGATTTTGGAGATGTGTCGCGGGAGCTGGTCGCACGTTTCGGCGTCAGATAGCGAGCCAAGCGCAATTTTGTAGCGCGGGTCGTCGAAATACTTCGCAATCTGGTGCGTCATGTTTTGAGCTTCGCGGAAGCTGACACCAATTCGCTCCCGCATTACGCGCGCGTACACACCGGCGCCGTCGATGCGTTTCGTCATGGGATCAGAAAGTTTGGCATGACCATTGTGGCGCTCCACGCGCGCCGGCTTCGACAAGTTGGGCCATGTTTCCTGGAACTGACGCAACTCCAGATCGATCGCGCCGAGGATAGTCGCTTCCGTGCCTGTCCGGCAGCGCATCACGCGCGGCGAGATTTCATCCGGCAGCAGGATCAGGTGCTGATCGTCTTGCTGTTCAACATAGCAGCAAGAGAGTCCGCCGTGGTGTTGGACAAGATACATGGAACGCGTTCGAGGCTGGACAGTAGTCCGCGTCGGATCCACCCGGACGATCGAGCCGGCGATGATGCGGGGCCGCATCATGTCGTCGCGCCGTCCGACGCGTGCGTAGAGAAAGCGCCGTCGGTTCAAGTGATCCAAGGTGCCTAACGGCGCGTGACCCAAGCCATCAATCAGAGTCACGAGTGATTGGGTACGCCCGAGATCGGCTTCAGCATCGAACTGACGGATCCAGGGTGTCAGGACCAGCGAGTCATAGATCGTACCAGGAAGAAGGATGGTGTGCTCAGTATGCAACTCCAATTGCAGTCGCAGGATATCGTCAACGTGATAGCCGAACAGGGTAAGCCAGTCGACTAGCCTATAGCCGGTGAGCTTCGCGAGGGCGGCCAACTGATTAATGTCCGGCATCTGGCCCGATTCGATTTCGGCATACAGCGCGTCACGGATGTACGCTCGTGTTCCTTTTCCGAATGGCGGGCGGGCCGTCAGCTGCGAAATCTGGTACACGGTCATTCCCAAACTGCGCAGGAAGACTTTCAACCGCCGTGAGATGTTAGCCGCCTTCTCGTCTATCGGCTCGCCGGGAACACGATTCTGGCGGGGTACTGGTACACTGACCGCGTTATACCGCGTGGGAGGATCAGATTTAGCATTGCCGTTCGTTACGGGAGGCATCGCCGGCAACGAACGCATTCTGTAACTGGCAGCTTTGATGTCCATAGGTCCAGCGATCCTGTTTAGCAATTGGCGCGAGCCTGCGTCCAAAACAATCTCATCAAAAACTCGACAAAGTTCGTCCGTTGTAAGTCGCTACATTTGTGCCTGACAACAATGTGGCGTTACAATCAGGGTCAGCGTTGACACCCCAGTTGATACTCCTCCCATCTAAGTAAAACTTGTTCGGGCATGCACGGTTACAGAAGGTAATTTCCGAAGTAAGCGAAAGTCTTGAATAGTCTTGAGAAAAATTTAAATTTCTCCGGACAATAATTTTTAAAATTCTCAAATCCCATATGGATCCTGAATCCTCACGGGAGTACGAGTTCCCACCTTTCCATTTAGACGCGGCAAGGCGCTTGCTTTTGCGCGAAGGTCAACCAGTGTCACTAACGGCGAAAGCCTTCGACACGCTACTGGTATTAATAGAAAACAGAGATCGTGTAGTTGAGAAGGATGAATTATTAAAAATCGTCTGGCCTGACACTTTTGTCGGTGAAGCCACACTGGCACAGAACATCTTTAAGATAAGGAAGACCTTGGGCCAGGATCCTGATGGACACCCGTACATAGTGACCATCCCCAAGCGAGGCTATCGATTTGTAGGAAAGGTGTCGCGCTTACAGGACCAATCCGCAAACGTTGAAGAGGAACGAACCACCCAAACAACCTTGAGTGCCGGCAATGAAGAGACCGCTTCAGAGAGTCAAGTTAAGTCTCTTGCCGTCATGCCATTTGATAATTTGAGCGATGATCCCAATGCGGAATATCTCAGCGACGGCATAACAGAAAATACCATCAACAAGCTATCTCAATTGCACGATCTGCGAGTTGCGGCACGCAGCACCGTTTTCCGTTACAAGGGACAAGATTTTGATCCGCGAAAAGTTGGGCGCGATTTGAGCGTCAACTACGTAATGGTTGGAAGGGTTTCGTTAATCGGCGATCAGCTCGTCATTAAAGCAGAACTGGTCGACGTCGCCAATGGATGGCAACTCTGGGGCGACAAGCAGTACGTCCACAAGTTCTCTGACATTTTCGAGTTTGAAGAAGAGATCGCAACACATATCTCGCAGGAGTTGCGATTAACACTGACGAAGAAAGAGCAGGAACAAATCGGGGTCCACTATACGGAGAACAGCGAGGCGTACCTGCTTTATTTAGAAGGTCGCTACCACTGGAACAAAAGGACAGAAGAGGGGCTCACGAGGGCCATAGAGTTGTTCAAGCAGGCAATCAAAATTGATCCCCATTATACGCTGGCCCTATTTAGCATGGCCGACGCCTACATTTCATTTGACTTTCGTGGCCTTCTTCCTCCGAAGGAAACAATGCCGGAGGCTAAAGCGCTGCCAGTAAAGCAATTGAGATTGAGCCTGACTTGGCCCAGGCTCACACTTCACTTGGTTGCGTCAAACTAATCTACGATCGAGACTGGGAGGGTGCCGAGAAAGAATTCAAGCGGGCCATCGAATTAGATCCCCAGTATGCTCCTGCCCATAATTGGTATTCACAGTATTTAATGGCGAAGGAGAGGATTGAAGAATCCTTTAATGAGAGCCGGATTGCCCTGAACTTTGAGCCGTTTGACGTCGGCACGAATCTACACTTGGGATGGCATTATCTCCATGCACGCAACTACGATGCGGCGATTGAACAGCTTAAGAAAGTCATCGAGTTGGAGCCGAAATTCTTTCTGGCTCATCTCATTTTAGGGATTGCTTATGAACAAAACGGCAACTTCTCCAAAGCTCTGGATGAGTTTAAAGAGGCAAGTTTGTTGGAGGATTCTCCGATAGTATTAGGGTTTCTTGGATACACCTATGCTGCATTGGGGAATAGAACGAAGGCATTAGAGATACTTGACGAGCTGCAGGAACGTTCCAGGCATAGTTACGTGCCGGCTTATAGCATGGCGCTCATCCACTCCCGCCTGGGAGAGCAGGATGAAGCGTTTGAACATCTCTACAAAGCCTCTATGGAAAAAAACCAATGGCTCAGTTGGCTTAATGTCGCCCCGGAGTTTGATAGCCTGCGTCTGGATCCACGGTTTGAAACGCTCGTGCGGCGTGCAAACCTTGACCACTAATAATGCTGTTTGCGTTCATAGCCGAAGACTTGGCTTAATAGCTCACAGAGCCATGGGTCATTAGTGCGCAACCGGTCTGCGAAATTGCCTGGAAGAACATTCTGTCCTACTTCGTTAGTTCTCCGCCTGAGAAACTCTTTTCACGCTCAGCACTCTTTCCCTGGTAGTTTGACCCAAGCCCGAAGTGGTGAGATGTCTTTCCAGTTCATCGAAATTGTAGGGTGGCTCGGCGTATACCCTCACGATATACTCCTCGGCTTTCCTGGTAAACATCCTATCAAGACTTTTTAGCTCCATCTGTTTACTGTACTCCCGTGCTTTCGCTGCGTTAGCCGCTATTGCCGCTTTGTAGGTGGCCCGCAACTTTTGGTCTCTAATGGCTTCCGGTGCTACGCCTGCCGGCAAGCCCGTTTCTTGGGGTGGCGTCACTTTCAAAAGGGGACGGTCGTTGAACTCGAAGTTACGATTAATTCCTTTTTCGAGGCGTGCCCAGGCATGAAGCCAGAGTTTTGTTTTGTCGCTTCTCTCTTTCACCCAATTCGCTTGCTTAGTGTCTGCCGCCAAATCTCGAGACAAGAACTCGAGGAGAATTGTTTCCAATCTCAACGACATAGTATCGGCCCTAACCAAGGCTAAGGCTGCATATTTCTGACTCAATTCGTCGCGCTTCGTTTCACTGAACGAATTCGCGAGTGAGTTGCTGACCTCCATCATCAGGCGACCGTAAAACTGACCACCGTCTTTCCCCCATGTGTTCTCAATTTCATCAGCAGCGGCGACCAACCCTTCAAGGTTTTGTGCGCGAATAAGAACATCAAGCCGGCTCATTTCCGCATCAAAGGCGGCTTGCTTGAGTGGTTGTGCCGCACTGAACGCACTCAAGGTTGGCGATGACGACGGGGGTGCTGATTGATTGGGCCGTGCAGGTGAACGATGCTCAGCAAATGAGATCACCACGAATAGAACCGGCAAACACGCTCCCGCAAGTAACCGCCCGTTCCATACTTTGCGAAGGAATAGGAACCTACGGCTGAACACATGACGCCCGCCACCACGAGAAGACAAATCGTAGTTGTGATTAAGAGCTTTCGAAAGACACCGACCCGCAGATTGGATTTTTTTCTCATCGAATACTCCTTCGCGATCGAATACGAGTTAATTGGAAAGTTCTTGGTGTAAGTGTCTCACGGGAGCAGGCCCGCAGAATGGGAGCACTTACATTGAGAATTGAGAGCTACAGAACGCGAGGCCCATATCTTTCATGGTGATCAAAGTCAATAAAAAGCAAACGAAAAGTAGTTCGACAATCATAAGGTTTTTTGATTCGTTCGGGTTTGTTGCCAACCGGCACGAATTCGCTCGGTGTCTCCGACGATCTGTGTGGTCGATTCGTTTTAATCCTGACGCCAGTTTTCGATCGTCTCCCGCGCTTCAGCAAGAGAGAGAGAAACCAACTCTGATTGAAGCACTCCTGTCGCAGTCGGCCGTTGAAGCTTTCGATGAAAGCATTGTCGGTAGGCTTGCCGGGCAGCCATAAACTCAAGCCTCATCATGAATCCGGTACACGCGCTTGTGATTAATCCGCCAGCCACATCATCCGAGAGAATCGACTCGTTGTGGGTAGGCGAACCCCGCGCCGCAGTTGTTGTCGAGCCAGTCCGTTTGCTAGTTTGGCGCAATGCCACCGGCTGCGCCCGAACAATTCAGCGAGACCGTTGAGACTCTTTACCGCTCAGAATCAGGCCGCGTTCTGGCTACACTCGTGCGGCTCCTCGGAGATCTGGATCTCGCCGAAGAGGCCATGCATGAGGCATTCGCCGTCGCTCTGGAGTCCTGGCCTCAGACCGGCATTCCGGACAAGCCACGGCCCTGGCTCGTTTCAACGGCACGCTTCAAGGCCATAGACGTTATGCGCCGGCGAGCGCGCTTCGATGGAGCACGGAGAGATCTTGTTATCCACATGGAATCGCGTGTTAATGACGCTCCCCCCAAAGTTGAAGAGATTGGGGATGAAGAGATCGAGGACGATCGCCTGCGCCTGGTTTTCACCTGCTGCCACCCAGCTCTGCCTCCGGAAGGACAAGTCGCGCTCACCCTGCGCGAAATCTGCGGCCTGACAACCGAGGAGATCGCCCGCGCATTTTTGGTTACGCCGGCAACGCTCGCCCAGCGCATCGTGCGGGCGAAAACAAAGATTCGGGAGACGCCGATTCCCTACGAGGTGCCGGCGCCGCAGGAATTGCCGGAGCGGCTGGAGGCGGTGCTTCAGGTGATTTATCTCGTCTTCAACGAGGGCTATTCGGCTGCGGCGGGAGTGGAGGTAACGCGGGCCGAGCTAACCGGCGAGGCGATTCGATTGGGACGACTACTGACCGAACTCCAGCCAGAGCCGGAAGTCATCGGGCTGCTCGCCCTGATGTTGCTGCAGGAATCCCGTCGCGAAGCGAGAACCTCTCCAACCGGAGAGCTGATTTTGCTGGAGAATCAAGACCGCGCTCTCTGGAACCGCAAACAGATCGCGGAGGGAGTGGCATTGGTGGAGAGAGCCCTGAGATCCCGCCGCTTCGGTGCTTACACACTACAGGCTGCGATTGCGGCCGTTCACGCTGAAGCGGAATCGGTCGCTGCAACCGACTGGCGGCAGATCGTTGCGCTTTACAACAAATTGGTGCGACTTCAGCCTTCGCCGGTTGTACATCTGAATCGCGCCGTGGCCATTGCCATGTGCGATGGTCCAGAGGCGGGTCTGACGCAGATCGACGCGCTGTTGGAGCGGGGTGAATTGGCAAACTACTACCTGGCGCATTCAGCGCGTGCGGATTTGTGCCGCAGGCTCGGCAGGACCGCTGAGGCTCGGTCGTCTTATGAGAAAGCTCTGGCGCTGACCCACCAGGAACCGGAGCGGCAATTCCTGCAAGCGCGGATTCAGCAGCTGAAATAAAAAAGAAAAATGTTTCGAGTGGCTGTCGATTTTCCGTCTCCGCAACGACTATAGGGCAAAAGAACGATGAGCTACGGCTCCTGAGTGAAGGAAACGAGTCATCGGGAACAAACCACAGAACACAAGGAGAAAAAAGTCATGCCACAGTATCTAATTGCTAACTACCTACCCGACGACTTCGACCCGTCCACTGTAACCGAAGCCATGATGGAAGAAATCCACGCGCTCAACCGCGAAATGATTGCTGCCGGCGTGAGGAAGTTCGCTTGCGGAATTTCCCCGGCCAGCAACGCAAAAACGCTGCGGAAGCAGTCTGATGGTAAGGTGCTCGTCACCGATGGGCCATTCACCGAGACCAAGGAGCACATGGGTGGTTTCTGGATATTGGAAGCTGCCGATATGGACGAGGCACTCGCGTGGGCACGCAAGGGCGCCATCGCCTGCGATGTACCCGGCGAGGTGCGCGAGCTTCTTTTCTACCCGGCTCCGGAGCAGGGACCCGGCGAGAGTAAGTAAACAACCTGGCCACTGCGGCGTCGGAACACACGCCGTAGTGACGAGCTGACCGAGCCGGCGCAACGCTCCACTGCTGGCTCGGCCAAATCGCTATGAGGAGAAGAACAGTGAAATACCTCTGTTTAGGCTACTACGACAAAGGCCAATTCGATGACCTGACCGAGAGCGAGCGAAACGCCATGTTCGATACATGCCTTGAATATGACGACCATCTTCGCGCCAGCGGGCACTGGGCTGGTGGAGAAGCGCTTCAGGGACCGGAGACCGCCCTGACCCTGTCCTGGAAAAACGGCAAAGTTACAACGACAGATGGTCCTTATGTAGAAACCAAAGAACAACTCGGCGGCATTCTCGTCCTTGAGGCGCGGGACATGAATCACGCGGTACAGCTCATAGCGCAACATCCAGCGCTGACGTATGGGAACATTTTCGAGATACGGCCAGCCGCGGATCTCAGCGAAATCGTGAAGGCGAGCGAGGAGCGGCGGCGAAAAGATAACTCTTGATGAGGTGCTCTGCATCCTCTCGTTCTTTCCTCCGGTCGCACGAGCACCTAAGCCTCACCGACATTACATTCTTTTGGTATTACCCATACGCATCTTCGATTCCACAAAGGGACAGCTTATGGAGACGGCAAGACCCGCTCCCATACAAATCCGGTCCAGAATTGAACCTACGCTAAACGAGTCGGGTCTTTTATCCAGCGAATCTGTACTCGATATTCTCAAGTTGATTTGGGCCGGATCCCCGCTGTCTGAGGTGCTGACGATCATTGCTCAGCTCGTCGAATCTCAACGCGAAGACATGCTTTGCACGATCTGGCTTCCGGACGAGGACGGAAGCCGGCTGCAATGCGCAGCGGCACCCAGCCTTCCCGGATTCCGTCAAGAAGTAGGACCGATGCTGGTTGGTCCAAACGGCGCCTCGTCCGGCACGGCTGTTTATCGGCGGGAGCCGGTGTACGTGACTGATATTCTCAGCGAGCCCATCTGGGATGATTGTGCAGCTACTACGACATCGGTGACGGACGCCTGGCGGCATGGTCACGCTTCGACAGAACTGTTGACCGACGCTGCTGCCAAAACTTTCCCGATCGTGGGGTAGTTCGTCAAAGTTGTTAATCCTTTATACGGACAGAAGGTCTGATGCTCAGCAGGGATCAGTGCCCGATTCGTCGATGTCGATGCCTGGGACATACCAGCGTGGTGCGAAGCCATATCGTGAGGCGTATGCAGAAGTGGGTCGCATCTCCGATCTCGTCTCGCTCGAGCCGGACATAGTTTCGGTACTACTCGATGGCAAACAGCTTCATCTCGAGCCCGGCCAAACAGTAATCCCGCATGGTCCCGATCGCGAGCTCACCGTCGCCGAGATGCACGCGAAGTGAAACTCCCGCCTATCTGCAGTTTTCAAAAAGCTCCCCTCACGTTCGATCCAAAGACCGGACTATTCGATATATTCTGCCCAAAAGATGGATTTTGCATTACTGTTGCTCGGCCGCCAGCTCCAGCTGATCAAAACTACGCGGCCACAGCTTGGCATTCTCTAATATCGACAGGAGAAACTTATGCGCTTGATTTACCTCGTAGTAGTAGTACTTGCGGTCTTCGTACCTGGTTCAGCCTCGGCGCAGAGCGTGAAACAAAAGGCAAAGATTGAGCAGGAAATCCGAAGACTCGATCTCGCACATGCAGATGCGATTCTGCGTGGGGATTTGGCAGCGCTGGACAAACTTTGGACGGAAGACTTCAAAGTCAACAACCCGTTCAATCAAGTTGATAGAGCGGATCGGATCCGCACGGGCGCCGTGACTTATTCTTCATTTACCCGAGAACCCGAGACAGTGCTGATTCACGGGGATACAGCCATCGTAATGGGACGGGAGATAGTTGTGCCCAAGGGAGATTCTCCCGACTCCGGCAAAACCATCAATCGCCGCTACACAAACATTTGGATGAAAAGAAGTAATCACTGGCGTCTGGTTGCAAGGCACGCCAGCGTAATCTGCGAAAAATAGCTGCGCGTCAGAAATATTCCAAGGTTTGTCGTTTGATAGAAGCAACAGATGTCACGAATCGGTTTATTGAATGAGAAACCGCTGCACGCATCACTCAAACAGTGGTATGCGCGGCCCGGCGATCGATTTGAAGTCCCCGTTGAGGGGTTTGTGATCGACATAGTGCGGGACGATCTCTTGATAGAAATCCAAACGCGCAATTTTGCGGCGATCAATTCAAAGCTCTGCAAGCTGATGCGGTCATATGAAGTACGACTGGTCTACCCTGTGGTCCTGGAAAAATGGATCGTCCGGTCGGCCCCCAATAATCGCGGTATCGCCGTTCGTCGTAAGTCACCCAAGAGAGGACGATTGGAGGATCTGTTTTGGGAACTGGTCAGTATCCCGCGACTGCTGTCGAACCCTAAATTTTCCCTCGAAGTACTGTTGATCAGGGAAGAAGAGGTGAGGCGCTACGACGGCCAGCGAAAACGATGGCGCAGGAGAGGATGGGTCATCGAAGGACGTCGATTGGTGGACGTCCTGGACCAGCGATTGTTTGAAAAATCCGCAGACTGGCTACAGTTCGTTCCCGAAGGAGTCTGTTCATTTACTACCAAAGATCTCGCTACCGTCGCGGACACGAGCAGAGAGTTGGCCCAGAAGATGGCCTATTGTTTACGACACGGACAAATGATCGAGTTGATCGGCAGGCAAGGTCGAGCGAACCTGTATCGAGTTGCTAATGAACACGTAAACCTGGAATAGAATCGTCGCGCTGGAGTGCACGAGTCACTTCAAGCAGCGTCGGCTTCGGGAATCAACTCGCGCGCGAGACGCCGCAGGAGCTCAGCTACTTCTTCTCGTTTCTTCGGCGACCACTCGGGCCATAACTCCGCGAGGTGTTCGCGCCGCGCCGCTACCAGCCGGTTGTACATCTCACACCCCGCTTCGGTCAGCCGGTACGTATCAGCAACCGAACCTGTGGCAATCAACGACTTGTGCAAAAGTTCCGCAGTCGCTGCTTTCAAATTCCCGGCGTCACATTTTCCTCTTCGCCCCAGCTCGTTCACCTCGACCCCGCGCTCACGCTCGATCTGGACCAGCAGCCACGCCGCCGCCGGACTCAAATCGACGCCCGCGCGCGTAACAATGGAAGCGATGTAACGCCGCCGCACGTCTCGATCTGCAAGCACCGCCAGCCCGCGCAACAACTGTTCGCGTGAACCCGTGTCCGTCGGCATCGCGAACGTTTGCGCGATGTCGTTGCCAATGTCTGCCTCCGTCGCGGCGGCGATCGTTTCTCGCAATGGACGCTCTGGCAACAATAACGCGACGACCAGTCCGAAGAAGGAAATGGCCGCGGCAACGAGAAATACTGTGCTGAGCGAGACGACAAATGCTTCGGTGTACGCACCGCGAAGGGAAGGTGAAAACCCGGCGAGTGCTTGCGGGCTAATCAAATCGAGTGTAGCAGTGCCGGGCATGAGCCGCTCCACGTTCGCGTGAAGTTGCGTCGCGAGCACTGCGCCAAGCAGTGCAGTGCCCAACGAGCCGCCGATAAAGCGAAACAAGATGGCATTTGAAGTTGCCACCCCGAGATCGCGGTAGTCGACAGCGTTCTGTACCGCGATGATCAACACCTGCATGACGAAGCCGAGACCGAGCCCGAGCAGCAACATATATAAGGACGCGGCGAGCAAGCTTGTCTCCGCCGTCATTCTCGAAATCAGCAGGAGCGAGATCGTCACGATCGTGGTGCCGACGATAGGAAACAGCTTGTACTTTCCGGTACGACTCACGAGCTGGCCGGCGAGAATCGACGTCACCAATGTGCCGGCCATCAACGGCACCATGCGCAACCCGGATTCAGTTGGGCTTAGCCCCTTAACAATCTGGAGAAACACAGGCAGATAAGTCACGGAGCCGATCAACGCGAAGCCAACAATCAGGCCGATTAGTGACGTAACCCAAACATCACGCGTGCGGAAGAGTTGTAAAGGCAGGACCGGCTCGCTTGCGCGACGTTCAACCAAAACGAAGGTGACCATGCTACCGACTGCAACCACTATCAGCCCGATCATCATCGGTGATGACCACTCGTAAACCGTGCCGCCAAGATCGGTAACCAGCACCATCGACGCGAGTGTCAGCGCAAGCAGCGCGGCGCCGGCGTAATCGACTGCGTGGCGCGCATACGAACTCTGCGCGGGCAAAGTTGCTGCGAGTACCACGAGCGCAACAATTCCGACGGGCAGGTTGATATAAAAAATCCAGCGCCAGGTCCAATGCGTGGTGAAGTAACCACCGACTAGTGGGCCGGCAATCGAAGCGAATCCGAAAGCCGCGCCGAAAATTCCCTGATAACGTCCGCGTGAGCGCGGCGGTACCACGTCAGCGACGATGGCCTGCGTCGTGACCATGAGTCCGCCGCCGCCGAATCCTTGAACGGCGCGAAAGATGATCAAGTGACTCATCGACTGGCTCAAACCGCAGAGTGCCGAGCCGATCAAGAAGAGCACGATGGCAAACTGAAGTACGCGCTTGCGTCCGTAGAGGTCGCCGAGCTTGCCGTAGATGGGCGTGACGATGGTTTGCGCGAGGAGGTAGGCGGTGACGACCCACGAGATATGAGCTAAACCGCCAAATTCGCCGACGATCGTCGGCAGCGCGGTGGCTACAATCGTCGAATCGAGAGCAGCCAAAAGCATCACGAGCAACAGCCCGCCGAAGACGACGAGCACATTGTTGTGTGAAGCTCGCGACGTTAGGTCAGCAGGAGCAGCGGCTTGCATAACGATCGAGGCAGACTCACTTCGCACTTGGCGATCTTAAGTCTGCCTCCTACAGTCCTCTGCACCGTTTGTGCCTCTCGGCACTGACTGGCAAAAGCCCCACGGGCTCGATCGCCGTGTCTCGAATCACAACGACCACAGCAACTTCACGGAACCAATCGGTACAGGATCGGGCCGAGCCAATCGTCAGTTCTGCGTTCCTGCGTTCTCTCGCTTAGCAACGCTGGCGCTTTCCATCTTCAGGTATTCGATCAGCACGTTCACGTCCTCTTCCGGCAAACCCAGTTTAGGCATTCGAATCTCGTTGTATTTCTTGAACAGTGCTGTAGCCAGCGGATCTTTTTCGTCGATCAACTTGATCGGGTCGGAGATGATTTTCATGAGCCAGGCCCGATCTCGCGCACCGGTTACACCCAGAAGGTCTGGTCCAATCTTGTCGCCATTTCCGATCGTATGACAGGCAGCGCAGCGAGTGGCAAACAAGTATTGGCCTTTATCTATATTGAGTTTATTACCGTGACCGCCGGCGGTAGCCGCCGCGACCTGGGGCGGTCGCGCGCTATAACCGATCATCTGTTCGATCTTCAACGCCAGGAACTTTATATTGTCCAGGCCGGAGTTTCGCATCCACAGTCCGGTCTTTTCGTTGCCGATCAGCAAACTGGGAGTGTGACCGTCCGGGTCATTAGGATTAGGAAGAAAATCCAAACCCAGCTTCCTGCTGATAAGCTTGATGTCGGCCTCTTTCCCGGTCAGGAACAGCCAACCCGGTCCGATATGGTACTTTTGAGTATAGGCCTTTAAAACTTCGGGAGTATCTTTCTCCGGCTCAATCGTGATGGAATAAAAGAACACGTCTTTCCCCATCCGATCACCCAACAACTTCTGCACCTGGACCAGACGCGCAGTCTCGAGCGGGCAGTTGTATTTGCAAGTGGTGTACATCAGTTCGATCGCCACCACCTTGCCCTTGATCAAATCGTCGTAAAAGCGGACCTTTTTTCCGTCCTGAGTAACTAGCTCGACGTTGGGAAAACGATTCGGGCCTGAGTTCACTTCGCTACTAGTAGCCGGCTCGGGCTCGACCGATTTTTGCTTCAGCGTCATGCCGCACTTCGGGCAGGACCCCGCTTTTTTCGACTTCACCTCCGGATGCATCGGGCAACTAAATTCCGCATCCTGGTGCTGGGCGAAACTGTGTCCCCCCGGAATCTGAGAATTGATCACTAGACCTACACTGAAGGTCAGCAGTCCGAGCACCAGCAGGTTCGCAATCGTGCGTTTCATATCTGACTCCTTCTTGTCTAAAGCTTGAATTGAGCTGAGCAATCCTGGGAGGCCTCACCCGCAGGTGGGTCATCTGCTGTTGAGAGGATCGCTCAGTCTCAACCCTACATCCGCGCCGTAAAGCGCAACTCACATTGATGCAGTGCCGCCAACCATCGCAGAAGTAACGGTGTTGTTCCCGATGGTGATGCTTCCACTCGTCAACTTCCCAGTGCTGATGTCGAAGTTGAGGTTGGCCGTCACAAGCATTGTGCGAGCCGACAGCGGGCCCTTACCGCTGTCGAAGTAGGGACACGTAACGATGATCGTGTCAGAGGCCTGCAACGGCCTCATTTCGGTAGCGTGATTTTCTCCGGTGGTATAAACCGTCAGAGTACTCTTCGTGCTCCCAGTCGTTCCTTTCAACCCGGAAAAATCCAGGTCAAGCACGACAATCGGCGAACCGACCGAGGTGTTGTCTAACACCCTTCGGGCATTGACAACCACGCTGCCACTCACCGTGATAGAGCCATTCGGATCGCTCACGAACCCTTTGACCGTCATCGTAAGGCTACTGTCCACAACAGCGCTGTCGGCGGCGACCGTCGCGGTCTTGGTGTCTGTAGCGGTCTGCGCCTGAACGTACGAACTGCCGAAGACCAGCACCATAACGATACCGACCACGAGTGTTAGGACGTTCGAACTGAATGACCGTCGCGGTGTCTTGATGTTTACTTGTTTGTTCATGTGATTCTCCTTTGCGGCCTCTCCTATTGCTTTGTGCCGCCTCAGAAAGCGGTCGGAAGTATGTCAGTCGGTGCCATGAACGTGACTCCCTGCGGCGTCGGAATCGGAGTCGGCAGCGGTTGCAGGAACGGCGCGCCGGAATCGTCGATCTCCCACCTCAAGAGCATCGCGTTATCTTCGTGCATGGTGTTGTGGCAGTGCTCCATGAACATCCCGCCCCAGTCGCGGAACTGGAGGGTGACCGTAACATCACCACTTGGTTTCAGACGCCAGACGTCCTTGCGCCCACGCTCCCACGCGGGAACTTTGGAGGCACTTCCGTCGCGAGCCAGAGTCTGGCATTCCTCGAAGTGGATATGAATCGGGTGATCCCAACCACCACCGCCATTCTTCAAGTGCCACACCTCTCGGGTACCGAAACGTGGCGCTGCTGAGATCCGGCCAAAGTCTGCCGCAAGCGTTCCTCCTTGATTGTCGGTCTTGATGCCCCACGGTCCAAAGAATGACGAAATCGGATCGTTGGTAGTCTGACCGGCGCCGCTGTTGAATTCGAATGTCCGTTCGCGAGCCACGGGGATGTTGGACAGATCCGGGTTGGGGATCAGCGTGGCAGGAACCTGACTGATGTCGGGTTGTGCCGGGTCGCGAGCGATCCGGAACTCGAGGAATTTTCCTACGCATGGATCGTCCGAGTCACCTGAGAGCGCCTCTCCGATACTGAGGTCTTCGTGTACTCTCCTGCCGTCCTGATGTTCAGCCAGATTCACCATCCATACCTTCTGGCCAACGCTGTAACGAGAGAAGTCGATGACGATGTCGTAACGTTCCGCGATTCCCTGCTCGTCAAGTTTGGTAAGCACTACCGGGTGCGGTAGCAAATTGCCGTCGTTGGCAATTTGAATCATCGGCGAGCCGTCACTCAGTGCGATCTTGAAGAAGCGCGAGACTGACGCATTCAGGATACGGAAGCGATACTTGCGCCGCTCAACCTCCATGAAAGGCTTGTAAACGAGGTTCACCGTCATCTGGTCACCCAGGAATCCATCGAATTCAAAGATGTCCATCGCCAGCTGCCCGTCTGCATCCCAGGCCTTGTCGGCAATCATCAGGTTTACGTCGTAGTCGAGGTTGCCCCATGACTTACCGCTGACGCTCGCACGACCACTCGGCAATCTCAGGTTGACGCCGTCGTTAATATCTTCGGCGCCCCGGTCCAGGCCGCTGTAGATATTGAACATTCCGGCGATGCCCTTGTACACGTTCTGGGCCGTGAAGCTGAACATGTGATCGTGAAACCAGTGAGTGCTCATCGTCTCGTGCCAGTCGCCCGGAATCTTCATGAGGCCGCCGGCGTCGGTCGGACCCGAGGCACGAACATCTGTGGCGTCGGTATTGATGCTGTTACGCCCGGCCAGGACGATGGGATAGTGGTAGTCATAGAACTGGTTGGGAAAGAAGAATGCTCCGGTAAACCCGTCGTTCTCCGCACCGTGGTGTCCGTTGTGTTCGTGCGTAGAGATCGTGTGGATGCCGAAGCCTCCATTCTGCTCTTGAAAAGGAGATAGTTTGTTGTGCAGGCGGAAGAGGACGGGTTCTCCGTAGCGCACCTGCATGAGCTTCGGAGGAAGAGTTCCATTGTACGTCCAGAACTTGTCGACGTTCTGATCCGGCAGTCCCGGGTGAAACCTTGGGTGGAAGGCATTGGCCGGATTGATGCCGGAATTCTGGAGCGATGTAACGCCAGGGTTGTAAGTGTTATTGACTTTAGCTCCTTCAACCGAGCCGTCGACTGCTACCGCGGGCGGGAGCAGGCCAAACTGTTGGTGCGCCCAGATCGGTCCTGGCGGCCGTCCCTCGATAGGACCGGTGCCTCCGCCCAGTGCAGCATGAACCGGTTGTTGTGTGGTGTTCGCCTCAGCCGTTGGCGCCGGAGTCAAGGATGAAACCGGAACCCGGGGAAATAGATCGAAGCGCGGCATTGGCTGAGTAAAGGCCTGAACTCCGAATAGCGGACTCGGCGGAAGTCCGGTCGGAATATCGTCGGCGTATGCGCTGCGAGCAAAGGGACTTAGACCGCTGATTGGAAGCAGCAGGCCGGTCCCGGTGAATAATCCCATTTTGATCAAGTCGCGACGACTGACCTGTCCCTGAGAGTGTGATTTGATGATGTCCCAACGATTCTTGCGTGCGTTCTCCGCTTCACGCAATCGCGCTTTCGAGGCTTTTGAAGACAAAAAGAAGTTTTTGTCAGGCATTCGTTTCTCCTTTGTGTTTGGTAAGCAATCCCGAACGGCTTTCGCGGGGCGGTTGAGCGCAGGGCAACGCTCCCCCAAACGTGGAATCTCAATCAGGTCCGAGGACCCTGATGCGGTTAGTGATGAGTCAGTTTATGGGCGAAAGACTTCCGAGTCCCCACATGTGACGCCGGCTGGAATTAACAAACGCGCAACAGCGGGTGAGGCGTGAGAATAAAGCGCACTGGAAAGAAAGAATGTCATCCAGGTGACAATCATGCGTTGTCTTTGACAGTCGATAAAAAATTTGCTGGGGCAGTAATCCACTTTTTATGAATTTGATCTATACTGCTCAACCTCGCGTTAGTCACGCATCGTGCCGTCAGGATTTTCTTGTTAGTTGCTTCGCGCATTAACTAGTAAACATTTCTCCGGCGGCATCGTTTCCAGGTAATCCATCAAGAATGGTTTTGAAAAAGAAAGTATGTCCCGACCAATACAATCTGCCCATAGTCCTTCCAGGTTTTGGTTTACAGGCCGGCTCGAACTGCTGAACGGAATGAGTCAACCGGCACTTCATCGCTTCAATGCGATGGTGCGTACCACAAAACGCCGGCGCGGTGAGTGGATCTTCGTGCCTGGCGATGCCGCCGATACTATTTATCTTTTGCAACAGGGCCGGATGAAGATCACAGCCTTGAGTGAAGACGGTCACGAAGTGTTGCATGAAATAGTTGGACCAGGCGAGGTCTTCGGCGACACGAGTCCGATACTGGGCATACCGCGCACGACTTCGGCCCAGGCGCTCGAGACTTCCGTAGTCTGTGAGATCTACCGAAAAGACTTTGAAACTCTCCTGGCCATGTATCCGGAACTAGCGTTTCAGTTGCTCAAGTCTGTGGGCCGCAGACTGAAAAAGGCCGAAGCCCATTTGGTTAACGTCATTTGCAACGATGTCCCCTACCGGGTCAGAGAGGCTTTGATTGATCTGATGGTCCAGGAATCAGGCAGCGCGTCCGACCGGCCGATAAAAATCGAAATCACTCAGCAGGATCTTGCAAATCTGATTGGTGCTTCGCGGCAAAAAACCTCGCAGGCTCTTAAAGAGTTGGAGGATTCAAATGTGTTGAGACTCATGTATCGCAGCATTTTGCTGATAGCGCCGGATAAACTCCGAAACGGACACGCACACTTGCCTGGTCCAATCTGATCGGTGAGTCGCACCTGACGAAACCCCGCCACAAAGATTTCCAAGAGCACAACCAGTTTTGTGCTTTTGCGCGTTTTTGTGTCTTTTTGTGGTTGTCTTTAGCTCGTCCAGATAGGCAGATGGAGTTTGAGGTAAACTTACTCCATGACAAAGTTGAAGTGTTCGAACACGATCCGGTTTCTATTTTTTGGCGTGTTAGTCCTTGGAGTAACCTCCTGTTCGCGGCAGCAAGCGCCGCAGCAGTCTCCTACTCCCGAGCAGCCTGCGAACAGAACGGCTGCTATCAGTGCCGAGCAGATTGCCAGGACTTATGGGGTTGATTCGTTCGACCAGATTGAAGCGATCCGTTATACGTGGACCGCACAGTTTCCCGGAGTGAACCTGTCCCGTTCGTGGGTTTGGGAGCCCAAGAAGGACCAGGTCTCCTATGAAGGGAAAGACAAGGACGGCAAACCCGTAAAGGCGACATACGTTCGCTCTCAATTAAACAACCAGCCCGCGAATGTGAAGGACGAGATCGACCCGGGTTTCGTCAACGACAACTACTGGCTTCTGTTTCCACTCCACGCTTACTGGGACAAGAGCGCGAACGTGACCAGTCAAGGTACGAAACCATTGCCGCTGGGAAATGGCTCCGCCGAACTCGTCGTGGTGAAGTATCCATCAGACGGCGGTTACACCCCTGGCGACACTTGGGACCTTTACATCGGCAAGGATAATCGTGTCGAACAAATGGTCTACCATCGTGGCGGTCCCAGAAAGCCGAGCCTCGTCAGCGTCACGTGGGAAGGTTACAAGAAGGCCGGCCCTTTACTTGTCTCGACAGACCACAATGGTACGGCAGACGGAAACACAATACGCGTATCTATTACGGGTGTGGCGGTTAAGTTAACGGGATCAGAAAACTGGATCGACGCGCAGTGACTATCCGATGAGGGCGGATATCGATCTGGATATTGGCGGAAAGACTTTCGCATCCGGACTTTTGCCGGACTTGATTAGTGTGCTTCGCCGCAGCCGGCCGGGTGATGTCGTCGCAGTGGTTGGTGACGAAGAAAGCATTGGACCGGAGTTGGAAACGTGGTGTCGATTCACCGGAAATGCACTGCTGGAAGCCACGACCGCAGAGGGCCGTTCGCGCTGGGTTTTCAGATGTGGAACTGTTACCGCGTCTGAAGAAGACGAGCGGCCGTTGGGCTCGCGGCTTTGGCTGTACACGAATTTCGATTGTAATTTGCGTTGCGATTATTGCTGCGTGCGCTCTTCGCCAACTGCGCCAAGACGAGAACTGGGGCTCGAACGTGTGCAACGCATAGCGCGTGAAGCGGCAGACCTCGGCGTGAAAGAGATCTTCGTGACCGGAGGCGAGCCGTTTCTGCTGGAAGACATAGACGAGATCCTGATTGCGTGCGCTGCCGCCGCTCCGACCACTGTGCTGACTAACGGAATGCTATTCACCGGCCGCCGCGCGGAAACCTTGCGAGCGTTGCCCCGCGATCGCATTGTGCTGCAAATCAGTCTCGACAGCGCGACCCCGGATCGCCACGACAGGCATCGTGGACCAGGAACATGGGCGCGAACGCGAGTTGGTATTCAGTACGCGATGGCGCAGGGATTTCGAGTGCGACTCGCAGCCACTATTTCAACCGATGCCGAGGCTGAGGAATTCCGTCGCTTCCTGGACCAGGAGAAGATTGCAGAAGAGGATCGAGTGATACGCCGGATCGCCTTGCGTGGTGCTGCCGGCGAAGGCATCGCCGTTACTCGAACCGACTTAGTGCCGGAAGTAACGATCACGGCGGAGGGTGTGTACTGGCATCCGGTTGGCGCGGAAGATGACGATCTGCTGGTAACGCGCGAAATCTTTCCCCTCTCTGAGTCCTTCGCGGCCGTTCGCCACGCCTTCGACCGCGAACTCGAACACTCGAATAAGCTGGCGCGCATCTTCAACTGCGCCTAGCCACAAAGAGGCACAAGAAGCACAAGAGAGAGACCACATATAGAGTTCCGCTTTAGATCCCTTTTTACGAAAAGCCACTTGAAGTCTTAACTATTTCTGTTTTGTGCTTCTTGTGCCTTTTTGTGGCTTTCGAAGAATCCCTGCTCGGCCGCGGCTTGCCGCAAGTCAGCGTAGCCATCGAGGTGAGGTGGGAGCCAGCGTTGCAAACCTTCGGCGTCGAGAATAGAACGATGATTTGGGTTGTCGTAGCTCATCGCTGAGAGTGCTTCGACAAACCGCTGCTCACGTTCGCGATCGAGATCGGGCCTCGCTGTGAACATGCAATGGTTGTAGGCCGGCGAAGACCATACCTCACGTAGTGCGCCCTCGGGCACGAGGTGTTCGTTGCGCACCGTATTCCAAAACGGACTGCCGATAGCGCCGGCGTCGGCTCGTCCGTCCAGCACCGCACGCACGACTTCCACTTCGCTGGCGCCCGTATCGCCATGTTTGCCAAGGTCGCTGTTGAAGCGAAGCGTCTGGTAGTCCGTTCCCTCGCGCATCCCTTGCTGTTCCAAAAAGTAAACGGGAAGAATCGCCGCGTGTCCGCTATCCCGGCTACCAAGCGCGAGCGTTCGGTCTTTCAAATCCGAGAGGGTCGAAACGGGCCCTCCAGTGACCGCGATGATCTTCGTCATCCACCCGAGATCAGTATCGCGCATGGCGATCGCACGACAGGCGTGACCGGTCCATTCATCCGCCTGCAGGTAAGCAAGGTTTGTATTCCAGGCAATGTCGATACGCGGAACGGCGTCGCCTGGTTGGGCCAGCAGCGCAAGCACCTGTGCCTCATAACTCTGGAATAACACGACCTCAACTGGAAGATGCGCTTCCTCGTGAAAATAGTGGCGCATACCCTCCCAGATCGTTACGACTTTCGGATCGTAGGCAACAGCTCCCAACCAGATCGTTTGATTCATAATTGAACCTATTTAGAACAGCGGAATTCCCAACAGCGACTTACCGATAAACTCGCGCAGAACATCGCTGGTTGGCGCCATGACAGCACCCGCGTGCGCGTCGCGGAACAATCGTTCGATACTCAAATGCTTCGAGAACGCGGCGCCGCCACAAACGCGCATGGCAGTTGAGGTAACACTGATCGCAGTCTCGCCTGCCGCTGCTTTCGTCTCGAGCACGCGCAGCATCGTCGTCTCGCGCGGCTGTTCGAGGTGATCGACCAAATCGTCAATACGCGCCGCCAGGCCGTCGGTCTCGATCTGCATCGTCGCGAGTTGCGCACGAAGTGTAGGCAGACTCTCGCCGAGGCTTTGACCTAAATGCTCGAACTTCGCGCTCTTAAGGTGCGACGCAGTTCCGGCAACGGCGGCCCGGCATAATCCCAACGCGACTGCTGACGAACCCAAATTGAACATTGGAAGCACCACGTTCAGCATGGCGGGAAAGCCGGCGCCGTCGTCAGTAAGTTGAAAATCAGACGGTACCTGGCAGTCATTGAGATCGATCGGCGCAGAGGCGTTAGCGCGAAGTCCCAATCCGTTCCACGGGCCGGCAACTGAAAGCCCGCGGGTGTCTGCTGAAACAAGATAAAGCGTCGAATTGGTAGGACCATCTCCTTCCGGCGCAAGCGCCGAAACAACGTAGCTCTGTGCATGACCCGCGCTCGTTACCCACGACTTCTTTGCGCTTATATGGACGTCGTCGCCATTTCGCTGAGCACGAGACAGAGGCGCCCAGAAATGACTACGTGAACCGGCTTCACTGAAAGCGAGAGTGGATAAGTGACGACCCGCACCGATCTCCTTCAGTATCGAAGTGCAGGCCGCGCTCGGACGCGCTGCTGCGATTGCCGCGGTGCCGCAGATGTGCATCACGTAGACCATCGCGACAGAGGCGTCTGCCTCGGCGAGTGTCGCGGTTACATCCGCAAACGCGCGCGGACCTAATCCCGCACCGCCAACGTCGACGGGCAGCAACAGTCCAAGCAATCCAGACTCGCCAAGCGACTGAACGGCTTCGAGAGAAAACCTACCCGCAGTATCGTTTTGTGCGGCGGACGGCTCCAGCACGCGACTGGCGATCTCGCGGGCTTTGGATATAGCCTCATCGTTGGTCATGGCCAGCATGATATATCATGCTACAGCAAACTCGAATGATATCCAGACGGTTCTGTGCGCTCGGACTGATGGCGAAGGCGCCCGTTGCGGGTGAAGTGAAAACACGGCTCGCGCCGCCTCTGACTGCGCGAGAAGCGGCGGCACTCAACGTGTGCTTTCTCCGCGACATGGCCGAGAACATTGAGAACATTAGTAAGAGAGGATCCGTCTCAGGCCTGGTAGTTTACACGCCGGCCGGATCGGAGTCCGTGTTCGAGGGGATCTTACCGGAAGGATTCACGTTACACGCGCAGCGCGGTGCACACCTGGGCGAGCGGCTCTGCAATGCCACTGAAGATCTTTTGCAACAGGGTTACGGCGCGGTTTGTCTCATCAATTCAGATAGTCCGACCTTACCGGGATCAATCCTGATTCGAGCTGTTGAGTCGCTGGCAACCGGCGGCGAACGCGTGGTGCTGGGAGCGGCTGAAGACGGTGGCTACTACCTGATTGGCTTGAAGCATGCTCACAGGAATCTTTTCAATGAGATCGCGTGGAGCACTTCGGACGTGCTCGCTCGCACCAAACAACGCGCGGCAGAAATTGATCTCCCGGTTGAATTGCTGCCGCCCTGGTACGACGTCGACGATGCTGAGACACTCGATCGACTCTGTGAAGAACTATTCTCCACTTCATCGTTGACCGAAGCCTATCCCGCGCCCCACACGCGTGCCTTCCTGGAAACAATCATTCAAACCGAGGGAGGTCAACGTATTTGTCCTAATTTCTCGCGCCGGCTGCCGCTATGAGCGAACAATCGCCAGCGGCCCCGAAGTCCTTCAACACGTGGTGGACCATAATTGCGATCAGCCTGCTGGGTGTTGCATCGCTCGGTTTGTATCGCATGGTGGTGCAAGCGAAAGGCGTTGCAGACATAACGTGGTTTCTTAAGCTCGTCGTCATTCAGATCGTTATCTACATTGTTGTCGCGTGGCTCAGTTTACGCAGCAGTGACTCTCGTTCACTATTACTGCTCGGATTGATCTTCGCTGCTCTTTTCCGTTTGAGCATAATTTTTTTCCCGCCTTATTTATCCGACGACGTCTATCGTTACATCTGGGACGGCCGAGTGCAGTTCGCGGGTATTAATCCGTATCGATACATTCCCGCCGACGAGTCACTGGTTGAGCTTCGCGACGAGAAGATCTATCCGAATATCAACCGGCGCGATTATGCGCACACCATGTATCCGCCGGTTGCGGAAGTGTCCTTTCTTTTGATAACTCGCTTTAGCGAATCCGTGACGTGGATGAAAGCCGCGATGGTCGCATTTGAAGCCATTGCGATCTGGGCGATCGTCCAGTTGCTTGTATCGTTTGGTTTCGCACGCCAGAGAGTTTTGATTTACGCGTGGCATCCTTTGACGGTCTGGGAGTTTGCCGGCAGCGGGCACTTGGATGCGTTGGCCATTGCTTTCATTGCTCTGGCACTGCTGGCTCGCCGCAAGCACAGCGAAACGTTAACCGGTGTATTACTGGCGGGCGCCACCTGTGTAAAACTTTTTCCGGCAGTTTTGTTCCCGGCGCTGTACACACGCGGGCGATGGAAAATGCCGGCGGCTTTTGTCTTTACCATGCTGATCGCGTATGTGCCGTACCTCAGTGTTGGTCCACTGGGAGTGCTTGGCTTCCTCGGCGGTTATGCGAGCGAACGCGGCATGGTCAGCGGAGAACAATTCTTCCTGCTGGCACTCGCGCGTCAACTCTTGCACGCACATCTGCCGACTTCAGTCTATCTCGTTTTTGTGTCTGCAGTGCTTGGCGCTCTTTCTCTGTGGCTGATGCAATTTCAGCGAAGCGACGACCTTCGCTATCTCCGAAACGGTTTGCTTATCGCTTCCGTATTTCTGGTTCTGCTTGCTCCTCATTTTTCGTGGTACTTCGCCTGGCTGATACCGTTCTTATGCTACATTCCGGCGATTCCGGTTTTCTATCTCACGCTTGCGAGTTTCGTGCTCTATCTGACGTGGCTTGGCGACAGTCCGGATCGCGTGTTGATGCTAAAGGCGTTTATCTTTGTGCCAGCATTGATTCTGCTGTTAGTGAACTGGTGGCGACGTAAATGAGTAAGGAAAAACAAAAACCATTTGTCTCGGTAATTATCGCCGCCCTGAACGAAGAAGAGGCGATCGCAAAGGTCATCCACGCTGTTCCGAGCGATGTGGCAGACGAGATCGTAGTGGTTGACAACGGCAGCAAGGATCGAACGGCAGAAGTGGCGCGCACGGCCGGTGCTCGCGTTGTGAAGGAGCAAATTCCTGGTTATGGCCGCGCGTTTCGCGCGGGGCTACGGGCAATTTCACCGCGGTGTGCGATCGTCGTGTTTCTCGACGGCGACGGTAGTGATTGTCCCGAACTGATGGATCGACTGGTAGGACCGATAAGCAACGGAACAGCGGACTTTGTTATTGGCTCGCGAACGCGAGGCACTCGCGAACGCGGCAGCATGAACTTTCACCAGGTGCTCGCCGGCTATGGTGTCGGGTTTGTTCTGCGTCTCTTGTATGGTGTTCGTTCCACCGACATGGGACCTTTTCGGGCTATTCGGCGCGACACTTTAGACAAACTGGGATTACGCGAAGAAACGTATGGCTGGCCATTGGAGATGCAGATGCGCGCGGCTCAGGCGCGTGTGCGCACGGTGGAAGTACCGGTGGATTATCGACGACGCGCGGGAGGTCATTCAAAAATAGCGGGATCAGTACGCGGCTCCGTGTTGGCGGCGACTCGCATCCT
>Ga0196977_1000293_pt1 | contig 28941 bp, 47 predicted proteins | sample S3v_1013CmetaG_FD_148634 | JGI IMG/M metagenome (GOLD analysis project Ga0196977, IMG submission 148634) | Soil microbial communities from Anza Borrego desert, Southern California, United States - S3+v_10-13C | ecosystem: Environmental > Terrestrial > Soil > Desert | place: USA: California... | reverse complement strand
GCCAATGCGGAATCGGGTCAACGGGCTTGTGATAAATCGTCCCGCACAGATTCCAACGCTCAAGCCAGACTTCGACGGTGCGGTAAACGCCGCTGCCATCGCACTTGCGGCAGAGTTCACCTTTCACGTATTCACCGGACCCTTCGCACGTCCAACAAAACTGCTCAACGTGCTGAAGGTCGTATCCATCACGCTCTGCGAACCTGCGGAGGAACCGATCCTTGAACGGGTAGAAACCGGACGGATGGCCAGAATTGGCAATCTTGAACCACGCGAGTTCCTTGGCGTTCAATCTCACGCTGCGGCCTCCTGTTGGGTGGGGTGGGGGAGTTTCATGCTAAAGCCAGTCCTTTCGTTACATTCGTCCGCTGTTCAATTAGCGGGATGTAAGCCGGGTTGAGTTCGATCAAGATGGCGCTGCGGCCGAGTTCCAAAGCTACTTGCCCCGTGGTTCCACTCCCGCCGAATGGGTCGAGAACTGTGTCGCCCGGTTTCGTGCCGGCGAGAATGCACGGCTTTACCAAATCAGGCGGGTAGGTGGCGAAGTGTGCGCCTTCGTAATTCGCTGGCGCAATCGTCCACACGTCGCGCTTGTTGCGCATGCCCGTGCATTGTTCCGCCTTTTCCATCTGGTCCCATCGGTCGTTGAAACCGTCATGGCGCCGGGAGTGTCCGCGCTGCTTGTCAGCCTTGCGCTTAATGTTCTCCAGAACCTTGCGATGGGAGCGGTTGCCATTCTTTGGGTCTTTTTCACCGCCAGTCTGGTTCTCGAAGTTTGGTTGGCCGATCCGCTTTTCGATGTCGAACACGCACGGCTCTTTAATGGCCTCAAAATCGTAGTAGTAGCGTTCGGATTTACTCAGAAGGAAAATGTATTCGTGGCTGCGCGTCGGGCGGTCGGTAACGGATTCAGGCATGCAATTCCGCTTCGCCCAGATGATGTCACTGCGCAAATACCAGCCATCCGCCTGCAACGCCAAAGCCACGCGCCACGGGATTCCGATCAGGTCTTTTGGCTTGATGGATGATTTATTTGCAGCAATGCTTCCGACAGCGGCTGCGGGCGCGGTCCCGAGGCGAGTCGAGAATGAATCAACGGACTGCAAATCTCGATACGCAGCCGCTATCATTTTCCTGCTGGCGCGGTTGCTATGCGCCTGGTTGCGCTGACCGCCAGTCAATGTGCTTCCGCCGAGTCCGCCGCTCGGCCCACTGTTGTAGCTATCCCCCAAATTCAGCCAAAGCGTGCCATCCTTCCGCAGAATCCGCCGCACTTCCGCGAACACTGCCCGCATCGTCTCAACGTAAAGATCCGGCGTGCTCTCCTGCCCGATCTGCCCCGGATGCCCGTAATCACGGAGGCCGTAGTAGGGGGGCGACGTAACGCAGCATTGGACTGACTCAGCCGGCAATGACGCGAGGACTTCCCGGCAATCGCCTTGGAGGACTTGAAGGCTCACGCGGCCACCTCGTGTGGAATGGGGTTGGGCGCCGGGATTTCAATCGGCTTGTGCAGAATGTGATGCAGCGTTCCTTTGCTCTTGAGTCCGAATTCCGCCATCGTCTGCTTGTAGCTTTTCGTCTGGCGATAAAACTCGCGCACGGCCTCGTGGTTGAATTTCAGCGCCGCCAAGCCGGCGCACCGGATCCGGTCGGCCTCGGGGCGGTCCAACTGATTATCCGATGACGTTCCGAGCGCCAGATTGTACGCGGCCGGGTTCATCCGGTCGCCATCCAGGTGGCGGACCATCATTCCGTTCTCATAGATCCTTTCCCCGAAAAGCTGATAGGCTTGCAGGCGATGGACGGTGCATCGGCGGGAAATTCCAGACTCCGTGCATACCGTAAACCACGGGTATCCATCCTTCCGGCAAGCTGGCCGGCAGGGCTCATCCCGGAACGGGCTGGTTACGGTTTTCCCGTCCCCGGATACCCGGTATCCCTTTTGGTGGGCGGTGCGTTCAATGAAGTGTTTTCGGAAGGGTGCGTTTTGCATAGATGGTACAGTCGTGATCCATCCACGCAGTTTCGCCAACGTTGGTGCGGGCGCTTGACTAGAAGATAGTTCATCGCCCACCACTTTACGCTTGCGTTCTTTGTCGTTCAACTGAGTTTCGTGCAGGCTGGTGAACAATTTTGTTGCGGGATGTGACACGGAGTGACAAGGGTTTTCGGTATGGCATTCCTTGTGAAACGTGGTGGCGTTTACCACCTCTCCCACTGTGCGGACGGAAAGCGGACAAGATTCAGCACCGGACTTAAAACCGATGTCGGGCAGGATGTTCGTAAAGCCCGCGAACTGGAAGCCGCCTACACGCTGCGCGAGCGGACGCAGGCCGCCAATGCGCCGAGAATGGCAAAGGAAGAACGATGGGAATCTTGGGTTCCCGAGTTCGCGGCCATGAAATACCGGAACAACGCCCGGAGCTTTCGCCGTTACCAATCGGTCGAAAGAACGCTCCGCCTGTTTTGGGTTGAATTCGGAATCCTCACGCCGCGCCAACTTACCCGCCAGCATTGCTTCAAGTACTTTGAGTGGCGAAAGGTTGCGGACCCCAAGCGCGGCAAGTTTGCGGCGACACACAACACGGCGCTGCTGGAAATGCAAACCTTGTCCGTGCTGATGAAGGAAGCGGTGCATCGCGGTTACGCGCCCGCCAATCCCTGCCGCGAGCTTGGGATAGGGCGAGACGAGGTGAAGCGTCCGGTTGATCTCTCGGATGCCATCCTTGCTGAGTTGGAGGCACACATCCAGGCCGAGCCGGAACCCAACCGATCGATCCTCTGGCGCAGCTACATGATTGCCCGCTATCACGGTGTCAGGCTGACAGAGACGCACTTGAACCCGATGCGGGATGTTGTCTTGCGCGGAGAAAACGACAGCGAGATCACGTTTTACCAGAAGGGCGGGCGGAAACGAACCAAGCCCCTGCACCCGAAATTGATACCGATGTTCCGGGAACTGATTGCGGCCGGTGCGTCCGAAACGTTCAAGATGCCGGCCAACTTTTCCTCGTTTTGGTTTCAATACGTGGACAAGTGGGGGATGAAAAAGCACGGAAAGGTTTGTTTCCATTCCCTGCGCGTCACGGTGCAGAACAAATTGCGGCGGGCGGGCATTAACGACGAGATCCGGAGAGCGTACCTTTCGCACGAAACCAAGAGAGACGTGCATGAGCAATACAGCCGGATTCAACTCGACGAAATGCGCGTGTGCCATCATGTGCTTTGAAGTTCCTCCACCTGCCTCCCGACGACAGAAAGTGCTTTTGCAAGGCTCTTGTCCTCGGCCATGACCTCGGGGTGTTTTGGCATGGTGACAACCCATCGGTTGCCGTCCTTCATTATCTTCAACATCTGTCCGCGGTCGCCCTTGCGGTAATGCCCAAAGGTCGTGAAGTCTGGATTGTCGCGGATGAAATCCCGGATCGGGCTGAGCATGAAAACGCGGGACTTTATGCCGAGCCGACTGCGAAGGGCGGTCAGGTAAAATCGGCTGACGCCGAGTTGCTTCATCGCCTCGTCAAACGTGACCGGGTTTTCCGTGTTGTGATTCACTTCCCCTCCAATTTCTTTTCAGCGGCTCTGAGTTCGACGGCGTTTTCGATGCTGGTTTGGGCGGGTGTCATAGGGGTTAAATGTTTAGTCGTTGCTAGGCGAGGCGAAGTAATCGCCGATCCTCTGGTGTCAGCTTGGCCAACGCTGCGGTCCTGTCGGCCTCTTGTTTCTTCCATGCTTCCGAGTCCGCGTTTTCGGCGAGCGTCGTCACAAACCAAAGCAGGTTTTCGATGTTCTCATGCTTGCCGCGGAATCGCTTGCCGTGGGCGGTTTCAATCGTCATTTCCCATTCGCCTGCTGGCTCTCCGGTTTTGTTGCTTTCGCGCCAATCGTTTTCCCAATGCAGATCCACGACGGAGTAGTTATTTAGCGTTACGAGCGTGTTTCTCAGCCAATGGGGATTCTTGGAAGCATGGTCCCAAGGCATATCATTCGGGCTGGTTGGTATTTTCGTGGTTTCTGGTTGGTTCATACCTTCAACGCCTCCTTAATCGTTTCGAGTGTGTCCGACATGCAAAGGTCGCACGGCTGACAGTAGAGAATCCGCCAGCCGAGAGTTGCGGCGGTGTTGAGCTTTTCCCATTCCTTGAGCATGGCGGCGCCGCGGCTGTGTCGTCCGCCACCCCAGATGCCTCCTTGCACTTCGAGTGCGACGCGATTGTCAGGCCAGGAAAAATCGAATCTCCACTTCCGTTTGGGATGGAACCGATGTTCCTCGACTGGCGTTGGAATGCCGCTCGACACGCAGACAGCTTTGAAGATTGCGGGGTTGATCTTCATACCAGCGCCCCCTGTTCCATTTTTGGTTCAGGTTTTTCTGTCAGGATTTTGATCGCCTCTTTGATCTCCTGACAGTTAGCCGCCCCGTTCGCCCAAAGGCTGGCGGCTCGGATGACGATTTCTTTGGCTTGGGGGTGGGTCATGACTTGCCCCCGATTTTTGGGTAGTGGGGTCTTTTGGCTTTTCATGCTGTAACGACATCTGCCAAACGCTTCGGCCAATCGTTGTGACGGTAGTGTCGGTCGGAGGCTTTGACCTTTTCCCAACGCTTAAATCCAACAGCTCGAAGCACATCCGCGTGTCCAACAGTGAACCAATCGCTGACGAGTTCTCCGTCCACGTATAACGCCGCACCATCCCAAACCGAGACTTGAACTATTTTTGGTGTTTTCATTCAAAGTAGCCCAGTGCCGATTTTTGGGGTTGTGAATGCGAGCGCGCCCACAAACAGAAACCATCCCCATCCTTTTGTGCCGTGTAAGAGCAAGTAGAACGCGGACGAAACGCAAGCAAGCGACACAAGGTTTGCCGCTACTGTCACCAGAACGTATTTCATTGCTTCCCCCTCCACTTCACCACCTTTGCGTGAATCTCTTTTTCCGTCCCCGGAATGAACCATTTGCCGGCGATATAAACCGCCGTTTGCTCGTACCCGCTCTCGTGCGTCACTAACACGATTTGGTTATCGGGTGGGGGTGTCATTGATCCTCCTTGAAAAACGCCCCAACGTTGTCGGGATGAAACGACGCAGCGAGTAACGCCTGCCTAAACATTCTCACCAACTGTTCAAGTTGCGTCTCAGTCGCATTGCTTGACTCCTGGATTGTCACCAGATCGTTCGGCAAATCGTCAGATGGTTGGAGTTCGATTCTCATGGATCAGAACGGAACGTCGTCGTCCTCCGGCGGCTTGGGCGCTGGCACGTCGTTGAATTGTCCTTGCGGTGATGCCGCGGTCTGGCTGTCCGCTTTCTTTCCGCCGGATAGGAACTGAACAGTTTCAGCCACAACGCCAAGCCGACTACGCTTTTGGCCGGTCTGCTTATCGTCCCATTGGTCGAGCTTCAATCGGCCCTCGATTAGCATCGACGACCCTTTCCGCATATACTGGCCGACGTTTTCAGCCGTGCGCCCGAACACGTCCACGTCAACGAAAGTCACTTCCTCTTTCTTCTCGCCAGATTCAGATTTCCATTGGCGATTGACCGCGAGGCCGACTTTCGCGACGGCTGAACCTTTGGGCGTGTAGCGCAATTCCGGATCGCGCGTCAGGTTGCCCATCAGGATGACTTTGTTGAAGCTGCTCATGCTGTCGCAACCTCCAGCGCCTTTGGTTCGCGCCCCAAGCGCACACGGGATCGCACTTCCTTCCACGCCTTGATCCCCTTGACCGTGAAGCCGCCTTTCAGCGCTTCGGTGATCTCCCGCCGTTTCGGTTCGATGGTTACGAACGTCGGATGCGAGTTCGCCAACAGGTGCGGATTCTCAACCTCGAAACACCATACTTCCTCGACAGACTGCCCTTCAGCTTTTGGTGGTGCGGTCAGAACGGAAAGCGCCTGCTGCAACTGGCAATGCTCAGCCTGAATCTGCTCGCGTTCTTCCAGCGACTTCGCGGCGGCAAGTTGTTCCTCGCGCTGCTTTTCTAATGCGGTCAACTCTGCGCGCTTGGCGGCTTCTTCACTGCGCGCTTTGGCAAGCAGAAGCGCCTGGTAGTCGCCGGCCAATTTCGCAACGCGCATTTCCTCGCGTTTCAGATCGGCAACGAACTTTTCTGCGGCAGCGTCAATGGCTCGCCCGTAATCCAGAACCGGCGCCTTAACAACCTTACGTGCGTCTTCAACCAGCTTGATGACTCGACGGCAGGACTTCTGCGCGTCAACGGCGAGCTCCTGACTGCCGGCGGAATCGACTTTGACGACGAGCGCAGCGGATTCCAACGCCTCGGATGCGAGCGCCTTTGCGTCTTCGGTGAACAGGACGCGAAGGTTTGCGTCGTCGCGTTTGATTAGTTGGAGATCGCTCATGCCGCCACCGCCTTAAGCATGGACAGCCCCTTAAGCATTCCGGTTTTGGCATTCACGAGGCGTTTAGCCAATGCCTGCGGCACTTCATCGAATCCGGCCATCACGTCGGCTTGTTGCTCGGGAATATTGCCGCTTTCCGTTCCCCACTTTTTGAAATCATCGAACGTGTAGCCCGCACTGATCACAATCGCCGCCAGTTGATCCTTGATGGACGGCCCTTCGGTTGGTTGCTCGGTCGCCTTCTCTTTGGCTGGACCGAGATCGCCGTCGTCAACAGGCGGTGAAGATGGGGCCGGTAATTGTTCCGGCTGCGATTCCGGCAGGGCGAAGTTGCCAGCCTCGACGCGGGTGAATACCTGGATGGGTTGTTCCTTTTGCTCATCCTCGGCCTCGAAAGCGTCCATGATTTCCGGCGAAAGGGTGATCCACTTGGAAGCCCGCTTGAAAACGGTCTTCTTGGACATCTCATCGAAATCAGTCACCCAGGGACCGGAGTTGCCAGCGCGAGAACGCCCGCGAACAGCTTCAATTTCATCTCGCGTCATCACTTCGCTTTTCTCGCCGCCGTCCTTGAACGTGATTAGGCAATAGTATGCGTACGCCTCGCCTCTTGGGCGTCGGTAATCAATGGTGTGCTTGATGATTGAGCCGCGATTGACCTCGAAAGTGTCGTTCTCGCAAACCTTGTCGGCGTGAATGCTTGCAACGGTGCCCGACCGCATTGCCAGTTCAACGATCCCCTTGTAGTCAATAATCAACTGGCACTCCACGCAGCCTCGCCGGCGGTTCTCGAATGGGATTAGGTGGGCGCGCCTTCCGTCAGGCTCTAAGCCAAGCGCGGACAGACTCAACAGCGCACCCAGGAACGACGCTTGGTCGCACTCTGCGAGTTTCGGCGTCTTGGTCATTGCGGTTTGCGCCACGCGGAGAAACCGATCGGCTGGCAAATGCTTCGGCAAGGCTTTCGCCACGGCGCCCTTAAAGGCGTCGCCGCTAAGGATTTGTTTCAAGGTGGCTGGCGGATTTGCCCTTCGTTGTTCTACTGCTGTCGTGCTCATTGTTCCTTTGGTTTTGGGGGTGGAAGTGGTTAGTTGTCTTCGGGAACCAGCGCGATCATAAGCCTTATGATCGATTCCGCTTCTGCCTCGGATGTTAGTGCGTGAGTGGTTCCTACGATTTGATCGAGCGGTGTAAATCGGATTTGGTAATTGGTGCCGACGCGCTCAATTTGATAATTGCCGCGCTTTCGCACCGTCGTTGTTGGCTTCTCGAACGAATCACACCCCGCCAAACAAACAGCGAGACAGGCGAGCAGGAGCTTGGGGTTTAGGTCGAAGATGGATCGTGCGGGTGAACCGGGCTTGATACCGGCTATCCCTCGGGCGGCTATCCTTTGAGGGTCTACATCCCGCAGCTCAGCCAGCGCGTTTCCTTCAACGCCGCCACCCGCACGAAATCTCCCCACCACCTTGCGCCCCGCACAAATCGCGAGGCCGAAAACGAAAGTGGCCGCCATCACAAGCCACACGATCCCAACCAGCGACCATGCAACTATGCCGAGAACCAGGATGAAGATTAGTGGGTTCATTCAATAGTCTCTTTCTCTCTCGCCTCTCTAATCTCCCGTCCAACACACACGCGGCACTTGGTTTCGTTCGGCGCAAGGATTTTGTTGCACTCGCACCGGCGCAGTCTCGCCAATGGCTTCCTGCGGCGCGGCTTGAAGTGCTCGATGTTGAAGGTGTAGCTCATTCCTGAAACGCCCTTTCCGCCGGCCATAGGATCGGCTTGATTAGTTGGGTGATGTTCATCAGCGGCGAAAGAACTGTGAGCGGGCCGGTCTTTGGTCACAGCGGCACCCTTTAGCGAAACCGTCCCGGCGATCTCCAAGGGTTTCGGAGATCCAGTTTTCCCGCCGCTCACAGAAATCTTAGAATCCCATCGCCCCCTAACTTCCGGCCTCTGCCAGAATTTCCCGCAGCCGACGTGGCTGCAAAAAAACGGATCGGCCCCTGGCTTCCATTCCATGTCTGCCGGACACCAAAACTCTGTCCCTTCAGCTTCAGCGCAGAGAACGTGACGAGGGGTTGGGATGGGGACGGTCATTGCTGGACTTTCGGTGGGCAGTTGGTGATCCAGCGGAATTGCTTGTTGTGATCTTGGTCGAGGTAGAATTCGCCCTGACCGCGTTTGACTGCTTCGTCCCGTTCTGTGCACCCGCGAATTTGTCCGCCGCAAAAGAGTACAAACGCGACTACCAACACGGCGCACACAACATCCACAAGCCACTCGATGAATTCATCCAAGCTCATCCCACCCTCCCCGCATCCCGACGAGCAGCCAGCCAAAGGCTAATCAGCGCGATGCAAACGAAAATGATTCCGGTGTAGTCGATCCCGTTCATGCGACCTCCACAATTTTATTACGGCGGTCCACGTATTTCAGGGCCGTAGCAAAGACTTCAGGACGCGGGCAGGTGAGTTTGATGACCGTTCCGCAACCGCTGCATTGGAGTTCCCATTTGGTGGCGTCCTTGTCGTGTTGCAGTAGGTCAACCCGGCTTCCACATGTCCGGCAGTTGTATGCGTTTGCCTGCCGGGGCCAGAAGTCATCCCCTCCACAAACAACATCCAGAACAGCCCTCGCCAGATTCAAACGGTTCTGGTCAAAGTCGATGGCGTCCGAAACCAATGCCGCGAGATTTTCGCTGGTCGTCGTTTCGTAGTTCACGCCATCGTGTCCACGCCACTTCTTGGCAATTTCAATTAGCAGTTCGCGTTCAGTTTTCATGCTGCCTCCTCAATCCATTCAAACGATCCGAAGTCCTGCCTGCCGCGACGAGCGATGCGAATCGTTCCACTGGAACGGCTGCGAACTTGTGGGCGGCGGGAAAGCTGAAGCGTCCCAAATGCTACGTTGCCAAGCGTGCAAACAAGAACCAGCGCGTTGACAATCCCGTGCTTCATTCGAAGGCGTTCGGCGCGGATGGCTTGAATCTGTTTCGCGGCTTCGGCGTTCACCTGTTGAAGCCCGCGCAGGAACGTGTCTTTGATGAACGGCCCGAGCTTGCCGCCCGAGATGTTCAGGAGAACCTGATACTCCTCGTCGATCAGGTTCAGCGACGTGTTGCGCGTTCCAGCGGGTAATGCGTTAGTGGGCATTTGCGCCTCCAATCTTTCTTCGGAACCGCGCAACCAACTCGTTGTGCTTCTCAATCGAAACCGGTAGATACCACTCCTCGTATCGAGACTCCTTGTCTGCACCGATAACACCAATAATGGTTGAACTGCTCGGGGTTCGGCGCTCGATGGAAACAACAGGCTCCGACTCGATCGCGAATTCCCCTTCGCAGAACTTTGGTTGTGTGTTTTTCCAAAACATGATTTCCCCTTACTAATTGTTCGTTCCGTTTGCTTGTTGCCCTACTTGTGACTTTGTGATTTTCTCCCGTTCGACTTAGCGCCTGAAAGATTTGGCTCCGGCAGAGCGTCAACTGCATCGCTGGCGACATCGCAGAGCGTTGCCGCCTCGTTGTTGAATTTTTTGGCTCCGACTATGCGAACGGCCTTGCGATAGCTGTCCGGGCGCAATCGCACGGTCGTGTTGTCGGTCTTTGGTTCTTTAGTCGCGGTGCTCATTACTAAGTTGATGGGTGACGTTGTAACAGGAATTCTGAGTGTGTCAAAAGAAATTTTGAGTGGATTTGGCGAGCGCGTCCGAAAGGCGCGGGAAGCTGCGGGATTCGCCAATCAAAAGAAACTGGCGAAAGTGCTTGGTGTTGCGACTGGAACAGTCGGCAATTGGGAAGCAGAAAACAACACTCCCACCCTACAGCAAACCGCAGAACTTGCGCGAGTGCTCAGAATTTCTGTAGACGCCCTCCTCGGGGAATCTCACGGGCGACACGGGCAATCGCTTGAGCAAACGATCCGCGAGATCGTCAAAGACGAAATCGCTTTGCTCGCGGCACGTCTGCCGCGCAGAACGTCTGTCGAGGTACTCCGCCTTGTTCGAGCTGAACGGAAAAGCGAATCTGGCGAGCAATCTCCTCCAGAATCGAAGCAGCATCAAGGCGCTCAGGGTGCGTCAACTGAAGGTACTCAGCAATGAAGTCTGGCGAGGATGTAACGAAGGCGGCGATCTGATTTGACATGGAACCTGGTCTTTCGAGTGGAGTTGGTTTGGGCATTCTGCCTTTAGGCTTTCAACGTCTCACGGGCAGAAAATACGCGAGAGGGTTGGACAAATATGGGCGCAGGGTGAAAACAGCGGCGAACCCTGCCCAACACCGGGGCATTGCCTTAGGGACAATCCCCCATGCCGTTTTGCACAATGGAGAATTACGAGACAGGTTTCGCATGAGTGACGCGACCTTTGCACAACTCGTGCCGGACTTCAAACATGGCATGATATTTTTTCGCAGATTTCATGGCACAATGTGTCATGCCTTGCGCCTTCAATATTCGGATCAGGCAATGCACACGATGTTGGCGTGTCAGCCAAAGCCCGGTCGAAGTTCAAGAAAACTTCCATGAATATCAGCCTGTATTCTGACGTACGCGACGCCATCGATCGGGCAGCGGATAAGGATTACGCGCACGATCGTTCGTCTTGGGTGGTGGCGCAGTTGGTCCGGATTTTGAAAAGGAGGAAGGAATTGCCCTGACTGAAATGGGCAAATGCCGGTTTGAAAGCGTAGGAAAATGAGAAAGGAAAAATTATGGAAGACGCAGGCTCAGGTTTAGCCGCACTCGGCGGCGTGGTAACGGTGATCCTCTTGATCGTTGGCGTTTTTTGGTTCCTGTTCCCGATCCTGGTGCTCTCGAAAATGGGCGAGATGCTGAAGGCGAACCGCGAAGTCATCAAGGAACTCAAGGCCGCAAACCAATGGCACGCGCGGAATGACGCCCTACAGGAGCGAATTTCCGCCAACACGAGCGCACTTAATCCGCCGGCTGAATCGTTCAGGGGTTAAAATCCGCCAAAAACCCCAACAAAAACAGGGGTAAAAAAATCTCAAAATAATTGCGTAACAGTGTTGACAGCGGCGGTGGACTATGAAACCATGGTCCCCGTCGAAGGAAATAACTCCTCCGACAAACCGACCAGACCGAGGTCGTAAAAGTCCCGGAGACAGAAAATGAAGACGAAATACGCAGTCCTCTCAGTCCAGGAAGGCCCTCGCTACGGCAAGGTCCTGTCCCTCCACCGTAGCGCCGACGCCGCCGACGCCGCAAAAGACAAGCGCGCTCGCGCCGTCCTTCGCCGCTACCCGAATGCCATCACGCACCTCATGTACGAGGTATGGCCGCTGCCCACACCCGCCGGCGAGAGCGGCAAAGTGGGCGACCGCATCGCAATCGACCTATCCCGCCGATGACCAAACTCCACGAATTACCCGTCGATCATCCGCTGCGGTGCAAGCCGCTGGCGGAGATCGGCGCCGAGGTCCGAAATCTCCACAGCACCCAGTGGCGGAAGGTTGAGCCGCGCTGGGGCATCGCCCGGAATCGCTACAACGATCTCCGCGGCCCGTGGATCGAGCACAACGAGTTTCGGGCGGAGTCCCAATGACCAAGCACCTGCACCGCATTCACGCAGCGCTCGGGAAACAGATCCTTGAGCGCGGCGTGCCGTTGCGCCCGCCGCTGCCGCCCGCCGCGCGCGATGGCTACGCCGTGATCGCCAAATGGATCGAGTATGGGGAGAGCATGCACCGACTCACCCCCGAGCAAGCAGTGTCTGCCCGGCGCGGACTCCCGCCCGATCTCCAGCTCGCGCGCGACGAATGCCGCGGCGCCGTCGCCTACCAACTCCTGGAGCGCGACCAATGGATCGTCCTCGCCCGCGTGCCCGCCCGCGATCCCGTCTCCCTCCAGCCCGCCGTCGCATTCGCCTACGCCGATCCCGTCCTCGTCTACATTACCGCGCTCGAAGACTGGGCCACCGGCTGCATCAACCTCCGCGAGTCACCCACGCCCGGCAAACTCCACATCGCGCCTGGCAAAATGTATCGCGAGCTTTACGCCACGCCCCTGGAGCGCGAAGACATCGCCCCCGAGATCACCCGCCTCGCCATGGTCCTCCCCCACTTCTACTTTTGCTGACGCCATGAGCCGCCAAAGTGAATCGATCTCGCGCATTCGAGCCGAGCGCCGGAAGAAAGGTCTATGCGCTGACTGCGCGCGCAGATCGAAAACTTATCGGTGCGCCGAGTGCGCCGCGAAAACCAAGCCGAAATCGCGGGCGGAATATATGCGGCGGTATCGCAGGCTTAACAAAGCCCTTGGATCTTAATCTCGCCGGATCTCTTAGGCGTGATCAGCAACTCGACATGGCCGAGCGAACAAGGACCACGCGCAGCGTCCACGTTGTAATTCGTTTCGCCGTCGCGATAACTGGCGAGGAACGAACCTGAGCGCACCGCCCAAACTTCTTTGTGCCTGACCTCAAGTCCCGCCTTGGCCGTGTGCGCCAGAAATAATCGAGGCGACATTGGCACGATAGCGCGCTTGTGATCGTGGCCCATGACGAACACGTCAGCCTCCGCGCCTTCCACCATTTGCGCAACCCGGTTTATTGACCCGCCAACCAACCGGGCCGCGCCCTTGCCATGATGCGCGAAGATGTCCACGGAATGAACTCGGCCGCTATGGGTGAGATAAAGCCGGATAAAGGAGCATACACCAAGGTATTGACACCCTAATAGTTCGGCCAGTTTTTGATCTGAGTTAGTGTCGGTCTGAGCGAATTGGAAATAGTGATTTCCGTTTAGCAGCCCAATCAGCCGTCCTTTCATAAAGGCCAATTCCTTTGCGAGCAGTTCGACCTTGGCCAGTTGCAAAGCTGATATGTCATGCAGGAACGTTTCGTGCATCTTCTTGGAGATTGCCCCGAGGCATTCGCGTTCACTCGTGCTGGTTGAATCGGTGTAGTCGCCCATCCCGAGAAACAACGTGTTCTTGTCCAAGCCACGGGCGTACTCGAGGAAGTCCTGCCATGCGCCGCTGGCGTGGTTTGGTGAATCGCGATGCACGTCGCCGAATATCACGATGCGCAACGGCTGACCGTAGCCGGCGTGCTTGTATTTGTAGGCGTGCGTTTTGAATAGGCCGGATGTTTGCATGGTGTTACCTGTATTTCAGCCGCTCCTTGAGTTCGGCCACCTCACGCTTTAGGGCGGCGTTTTCCCTGAGAAGTTCCGCAACCAGTATTTGGGATTTCTCAGCGTAAACGGCTCCGTCCATCAGTTCTTGCTGTAAATGGGTGATCCAGGCATCGAGCGAAAGGTCTTTGCGCGCACAGGTTGTTCCGTATTTCTTGAGGCCGACAGCCGCGCGGGATTTTATCTTGAGCGCGACGGCTGAGGCGATAGGGCACGACATCATCTAATCCTTTCAAACATCCGTTCGAACTCAGACTTATCACGGGCCGTGATCTCTCCGGTGCCGTCCTTGTAGAGAACGCCTTTTGATTTAATGCCCATCGCGCAACGCATGGTTATCTCTCCAAGTTTTTCAACGAGGATCGTTTTCCGTTCGGACAACTTGAGTCGGTACATTTCGGATGGCATTCACGTTTTAATTCTTCATCCCCGCCATCGTCGCAGGCGAACGGGCAAAACTCTAAGTGCGTTTGCAGGGTTAAATCCGCATAGCACTCTTGGCACGTCACGTTTACGCATCCCAATTCAGGCAGAGCACAAACACGACGGCGCAAAGGAAAAGTGCCAGCAGGTAAATCATGGCAGCGGGCTGGCCGATTTCATGGCTGCGCTTACGGCCGCCTCAGTGACAGCCGCGGCAGTCACCGCGTCAGGATTCGATTTTGAGATCTTCACCTTGGCCGATCCATTCGTCGCGAACTCAGCCTCGAAGCCTTCCGTTGACCAGATGAAGCGCGAGTTGAACACGGTGGTCTTCACACCGTCTGGTGTTTCGCGGGCGTAACGGCTGGTTGAACAGCCGAAAACTATTAAAAGCGCGGCGATTGATAGGGCTAGGAGTGTGGTTTTCATACTGATTTTGCGAGGCTTGCAACTATTTTCATTTTTCCTCTCTTTTTGTTTGCATCAGATAAGCGGTTATGAGACTTTAGGCACATGAAAACGAACTACTTCACGGTCAGCAATATTGATGGAACATTCGCTAGCTACAGCGATGCGCTCGCTGCGTGGGTGTCGGCTGGTAGCCCCCGAATGGTTGGCAGTTCCGTTTGGATTTCGGAGCACGTCGGATGCGATACAGTCAAGACCTATACAATCGCTTAGCTTATGGCCTTCAAACCGTTTTGCAAAGATTGCCAAACATGGCACGACGAGGCCAAGCACGAGAAGTCCGACGTATGCGTTTGGCACTGGCATATCACTCGATCTCTGCGCCTCATGGACCAGTCGTCGCTCGCATGGCATGACGGCGATGCAAACCGGGAATTTGAACAAAGAAAGCTCGCCGAGATGCACCTTGGCTTTTCTCAGGAAATTCAACGGCTTCGCCAAGTGGAACAGAAATTTCACTGGCTTTTGAGAGCATTGCCAAAGCTGGAAATAGACACCATTCCGGGTGACTCCATTGAGGTCACTATCCACGCCATTAGGGTTGCAAAGGAGTGGGCGAAATACGCAGAACTTAATTCTGCGCTGAGGGCGCTTAATGTTGAAATCACGAACGATCGGCAACTTAGATGAACCGCGCCGCCCAAACCCTCGGACGCCTCGCCAGAGGCAAGCCAAAGAAATACACAGCCGCCGAACTTGAGCGCAGGAAGAAACGGCTCGCTGAGGCGAGGAAAAAGCGATGGCCCAAGAAGAAGTAATCATTTCCCTTTCTGTCCGAAGTAAAATCCAAGGCTCAAAAGCCAACCTGAATACAGCGGCTCTTTGATTTCCAAAACGAATTGCGCGGCCTGAGCTGCATGAAAAATCTGAGCCGCTATCGCCCCGATATTCATCAGGCAAACGGTTGCTGTGAGCATGACAGCCAGCCACGCGCGCACGCTCACGTTGCCGATCGTGCTGTCAGCCTCTCGAACGGTTAGTGTTTGGGTTTCGTCATTCATTCCTTTTCCTCCTTAGGTTTCTTGGCGTCTCGATGCCATTTCCAGAGCGTGTATCCGGTAGCGACGAGCAGCGCGACGATCGACACAATGGCCTGCACTTCGGCCAGCGTGAGCGACAACGCGCCTAGCACTGCCACCCACACTTTGATCAATGGATTTACTGCTTCGTCGTTCATTGGAGTCTGAAATTTCCAGTTGCGTGAAATACGCCGCCGATTGTGCGCGGGTTTGAGGTCGAGGGCTCGCCTTCCGACGGTGGATCTGCGCCAGCGTTAAGGAACCGATACCCAGCCGGTATGGCGTTGTGGTTCGTGTTGGGCGTTCCGGTTGTTACAATCGGTGGCCATTCCCGGTCGAAAAACCATGACGGCTTTTCCGAAAGGTAAAGCGACGTGGCTATAGTGTCGCCACCGAGAGATTCTCCGGAAATAATCGAACCGTCATAATAGTTGCCCTTGAACACGCTGGACGCGGCAACGTCCAAATCTAATTCCTGATAACCGTCCACCGTGGCCTCGTCCGGCCAGTCCGCCCAAAAGTCGCCAATCGTAGGCTGTGCGGTGCCTGTTGAGGAGCCGTTGCCGATGTTGGGAGTTCCGACTTCCGAATAAGGATCTTCATCGCCCAAAAACAAATTCCCGATGACTTGGTATCGGCGCGTGAACCGCTTCAGAATCATGCCTCCCCGGTCGTCAACGCCGGGATTCACTCCGGTGAAGTGGTTCCTTAAAACAGTATCTTCTGAAGTGCTGCCGAAGTAGCCGTCATTCTCCAATGACGGCGCAATATTTCCTTCGTAAAGGTTGAAATAATTATGCGGCCCGTGGTTGCTGAAAATACTGCCGCCGTTGCCGCCGCCCGACGAACTACTGTCAAAGCAGTAGTTGTATGCAAACACATTCCCGGCGCTGCCGAAGTTGACTTCGATATTCGGAAAACATTTTTCAAAAATGTTGTCCTCAACAAGGATCGCGCACGCACCATCACCAAGCGACCCAAACAAAAGGTTCGCGCCGTTGGAACCGCCACCACCCAAACTGGAAACGTGATTCCGTTTCACCGTCGACCTGAAAACCGACATGAAGAAAATCCCGTAATTCCCCGGCTGAATGATTCGGCAATTGTAGATCCACGAGTCGCGAACGGATTGAAACCAAACTCCAAACGTCACGCTGCCATTACTGAAATCGAGCTGCATGTCGCGAATTCCAACCCCAGCGAACTCCCCCGCGCTCGCCTTAATCCGAACTTCCAGACCGGAATCCACAGTGCGATACAGCCCCGGAGAAACCGTCAACGTCGTCCCTGTCTTACTGACAAGGCGGGTGATCTGAGAACGATTGTAGCCCGGAGGGTCGTCCGTCTTAATGACGGGCACCGCACCCGCCTGCACTGCGGTATTATCGCGCTGATCTTCGATTTCAATTCGAACCATGCGGCCAGCCGTGAAGCCGCTTGTGTCTGCAATGGTGAAAGTAGTAGTTCCCGCTGTGGTTTCCGATGTGACGATGTTATCGCTGGAGGGATTCGGCCAACCGTCGTTGAGGTTTACACCGGAATAAACGCCACCGCGAATGTCCAAAATCGTCTGCGTTGGGCCGTCCCCGAAAATCTCCACGCCGTTGGGGATGTCAAATCCACTGTTTACGCGGTAAGTGCCATTTGAAAGGCGCACCGATTGACCTGATGGGCAGGCATTGAGCGCGGCCTGAATTGCTGCGCTGCGGTCTGTCGCATCACCAGTTGAAGTCAGGATGGAGTGAACCGTTCGCCCGGTTGGTATTCCTCCCGGCACACCCGCTGCCGCCCAAGTGCCTGCGGGCGGTTGCGACTCGGTAGGCAGCACTGCTCCGTGGACAATCACGGCGCATAGGAGTAAAACGGCCACATGCAACCCGTGATGGATTGGCGCGGCGATCTTGGTGTTGGGCCAGACGCCTGCCGCTTCAAAGTTCTTGCCAGCTTTATTCCTTCCGGCGGTTCGATTCTCGACGTTGGTTGCGGTGACGCCCTGCTTCGCAACGCGCTCCCCGATGCGACCTACACCGGAATCGATGCCGCACCCGGTGGTTGCGACATTGTTGCAGATGCGGCGACGTGGATGCCGGAACAAAGTTACGACGCCATAGTTTTCAACGAATCGCTTTATTACCTGCCCAATCCAGCCGCGCAGTTGGAACGATACGGGCGACACATCGATCCCGGCGGCGTGCTTGCAGTTTCCATTTTCCACAAAGGCTGGCTCGGTCCAAACGCCGCGGCGATGCGAGCCGCGCGCCGATACATGGTCCGGCTTCGCGACGTTCAAACAATCAGAATCATCGCCGGTGGACTGCGCTGGGACGTAATGCTCGGTCGCACTCATTCCTTGATCACCAAATAGATGTCCTCGGTAAAGGTTCCGAACGTGGTTGCCCCCACGTCATCCCAAAGTTCAAAGCCGCCGGGAATGGAAGATGTCGTTGAACTGCGATGCAGGTTCGCGAAATTAACGCCGTCGGGCGCCTGATCGGCCTCGACGGTGAAATGATATTCCGTTGACCCGGTCGTTACATAAGGGGTGGAAAAAGTGAATTGAACAACCGTGCTGCTCCATGAATTATTCCCTGTCACCGGGTCGCTCGTTGCCAGTAATGCCCCAAGAGTCCTGGAGCCTGCCTCCGCATAAATCTTGACGCGGTAAGTTTTGGCCGAGATGTCTCCACCGCCGAGTGACAGCATCACGTCAGCGCCGCAAATGGTATGCGGGGCCGCTTCGGTCCAGTCGCCTTGCCCCGCTCGACTGTCTCCGTCGTCCACCGCCCATGTAGCGTTCTGCGCGGTAGCGGAACTGAATGCATCACAACTTCCGGCGCTGGCGGCTGGATGATTCAACGACGCCACAAAAGCAGGGTTCCGCAGCCCGACTTGCGCGAAAGCCGGAAACGCAATCAACAGCAGGATAAAAACTCTCATAACCCCGGCGCAAAGTAGGTGTAGCCAAGTAGGCAGTTCGTGCCGTCCGTGCGACCGCTCAACATGAGCGCCGTTCCATTTGTCAGCACGGACGGCGCGTTGGTTCCGTAAACGCCAGAGAATCGCCATCGGTTTGTGCCACTCGCGAAATTGATCCCCCAGGTATTGCCTGAAAGGTTCGTAATAATCGCCGTCCAATAAATCGGCGATCCAAGTGTTGAGCCGGCTACCGTGTAGATATGGACATTGCTTGACCCGAGATAGAAATCATTCAGCGCATTCGTTGAAAGTGTCAGCAGGTAGTTCGTGCTACCGCTTCCCGCACCCGAGACCGTCGCAGTCGTTTTGGTGATGACGTTGGTGAACGCGAAGTTTGGCAGGCCGGAAAGGTTCGTCAGTGCCGCAGAGCCGTTTTGCTTGGTCTGCGTCAGGTTTGAAATCGCGCCGGACCAGTTAGTCAGGAACGTTGCAGACGCAATCCCAGCCCGCGCATCCAACTGTGTCTGAATCGCACTCGTTACACCGTCCAGAAATTCAAGCTCAGTCGTGCTGACGGCGGCGCTATTTGTTACCTGCTGCGCCCCATTGAACACCGCAACTCGTGACGCTGTGGCATTTAGAAGCGTCAACGCATTAGTGCCAACAATTTCCCCCGCGTGAAGGTTCGTGTTGAAGTAGCCGTGATCGATTTGAAGCGTTCCGGGACCATCGCCTGAACCTCGAAAAGCCATAGCAACATTCGTCCCGCCAACATTCAGATTGGTGGAAAATGTGACCGGAACAGAATGGTTGTTGGTAATCGCTGCCGCGTGGCGATTAGTTGCCCATGAATCCGCCGCCCATGTGCGATTACTGACGGTGACAAGCCTCGTGTCTATCGCGTTCGTTGCCGCCTGAAGGTTGGCAATATCCGCTTCAAGTGCGTTGAACTCGTCAGCTACATCGCTCACGCCGATAACCACCGCGGCAGCCGTTATGGTCCCGCCAACGTCCAGATCGTCGGCCAACGTAACCGCCACGGAATGGTCGTTGGTGAGTGCAGCGCCGATCCGGTTTGTGGCCCACGCCATCGCCGGAATGTTCGCCATCGCCCCGGTTGGTATGTTCGACCAGTTGGTCAGATTCAGACTTCCGAACTGTCGCGCATTCGTTCCGCCGGCGTCACTTCCGCCGCTGCCAGCGTCGTCATCGTCGATGGTGAATGTCATCACCCCGCCGTTGCCCGATGGTGTTACGGTGATTCCGCCAGAACCGGCGGCGACTCGGACGCGGTTGGAAAGACCAACCTCGAAGTAATTCGACGCAGCAACAGTCCGGTTGCTGAGGTTCAGCCCCGGAGTTGCACCGAACACGCGCCAAGCAAGACTGTCGATCGGAATGCGAACCGTTGCCTCAGTGCCGACGCCTACGTTTGTGTTGCCGACCACGACATCATTTGTCGTGAGGCCAGCAAGTGTAGCAGTTCGGCTCAGCGCAGATATTTTTGTCCCCGCGAGCACGCACACAAAAGCAATGCCGCACAGGAACGCGATGGCGATTTTGTGCTTGGTTTTCATTAGTCGAATTCCAGTTCTTCACCGTCAGGATCAATCAGGAGCGCGCTGCCAGAACTGCCGGATCCGGTAGCCGTCCCGTGAATCGTCACCCGCCCATTGTTGGTAACAAAAAGGATGTTCGTGCCGGCGATGGATGGGAAAAGCAGGTTCGCTGCGGCCTGTGAATAGGCGACAAGGTTGCTCGGGAGATTCGTCCCACTCGTGGTCAGTACCGCTGCCAGAAGCGGGTCAGTCGAATTCGTTGACGGCACCGTGATTTGGAACGTGGTCGCACGAAAACGATTGGTGAACGTGATGTCATACGTTCCTGTCACCATCAGGTTTGTCAGCCTCCCGTTTGCGTCCGTGAGTTTGTAACCGTAGTCAATGCCCCTGACGGTGTCGCCTTCGACGCGCGGGAAGGATGAAAGACTTGGCGCAATCCTGACCTGCTTGTACGCCACCGCATCGGCCCCGAAGTTTCCAAGGTCGAAAATAATGGTGTTGGTGGCAGCGCGAACCGCCGGCGCAATTAGCAGGCAGGCGAAAGTGAAGCACAGTGCGCCGACGATCCGCGGGGAGTGTTGGTAGAAGTTCATGCGGCGAATGGCCCTGTGATGCGCTTCTCGCGCACGCAATGCGAACAAACGGGTTGCGCGTGGCTGCGCTGGTCTAAACTCAGGCGGATGCGGAACAGTTTGCCCGCTCGATATTCAGCCCCGCAGAAATGGCACGGCTCGATTGGTTCCGGTGCGCTTGGCGTTTCGTTCGCAGCCATCAGGACCAACCCAACAACCAGCGCGAACCACAAGAGATCGGGAATTGCAATCGAGTGCGCCGTGTCGTCATTCGGCCAGATGCCCGCGAAGGCCACCGCCACAAGGATCGCGATGCCGATTGCTTTAGGGCGGTTAGGATTCATCGGTAGGGTGCTCCGTCCAGCAACCGCCAGCGCGATGCGTTGCCATCGTAAATCACACGCAGGGTTACCGGGTTGTTTGTGAAGTTCAGGTTTCCGCCTGTACCGGTGCGGATGCGATTTCCGGCCGTGGCGTCCAAGCCGGAGTTGTCGAGGATGGTCAAGTTGTTGACCGGGTTATCGAATTGCAGAATGTGGAACGAGCCGTCCACTTCCGCTGCGAACCCGGCGTTTGTGTAGGCGCCAGATGGCCCGCTTAGCCGCACGTAAACGTTTGTGCCAAGAACGATCCCGCTGTTGTTACCGTCGGCTAAGCCGCTGTTTGCGCGCGGGGTGAAATCGACGCGGGCATTAACCGTGCTGACGCCTCGCACTGTTGCATTGCTAACGGTCGTGTCGAAAATAAACCCGTCTTCCCATGTGCTATTACCGAAAACGTAATTCGTGCTAGGGTCGCTTTGAAAACCAATGGCTGTTGTGAATGAGCCGCCGCTGGCGCCACCCGGGCCGATCACAATCGCGTTGTCATGTGTGATCTCAACATCCTTGCCGATTCCGATTGCATTCGTAGCCTGCGCTCCAATTAGTGAGGCACCCACACCTACAAACCCGGGTGACTCGTTAATTGATCCGCCTGTTCCATAAACAGTCGCAGCGGTTGAAGACGTTACCTCCTGCCCGATGCCTACCGCAGTTGCGTTCGTTGAATCGTTGACACTGCCGATGAGGGTCGAACCTGGTGCCGTTCCTGGTGCGCTGAAATTGGTTGCTGTGAGGGTGTGGATTATGACGTTAGTCAATTTCGCCCGACTCTGAACGTCCAAATTAGTCACCTCCAGTGATTGCCAGTTCGTTCCAAAGAAGTTCGTTAAACTTCCGGCCCGCGCCGTTAAGCTCGTCGCAATCAGGGTTCCTACATTTGCGCTCGGAATGTTGGCCAACGTGGAATTTGAAACGATGCTTCCGGTGATGTGGCTGGCCTCGAATACCTTATTGCTGGCCCGCTGAACCTGTGGGCCGAGTGAAAGGTAGTTGGCTAGTGCGGTGATGTTTGTTCCGAACGAATTGCTCGCGTGATCGTTTATACCATTCAGAAGCAGGCTGGCGATATTTGTTGCGTTCGTTGCCGCCTGATTCGACAGCGGTACGGTTACGACTGTGTTGTTCGTTTGAACATTGGTCGTGAGTGTGACGACAGCGTAAGCATCTGCGGAAAAGGTAAGCCCGGAGCCCGAGATCGTGACGTTCGTTGGCGATGTCATCCGCGTGTAAAGCGCGGCGTTGTTCGCGCCGAGAAAACGCCAGAGATTTGTTGCGCTTCCACCTGGCCCGTTAGTTTGGATCCAGATCGTGGAACTGGCCGGGCCATTCGTCCAAAGTGCAGTTGCGCCGTTTCTCGTGACGGTTTCGCCAGTTGCGGGCGCGTTTGTAAACGTAACGCTGGCGGTGATGTATTCCGCAGCCTGCGCAGGCAGGCAAAGGGCAAGGAAAAGAATAGGGGCTTTAGATTTCATCGAATTGGAAACGCCCATCGTCGTGTGGATAAACTAGGAACCGCCGCCCTGAATCGGTGGTCATTATCTGCCGCATCCCAGCCGGCCATTCCTTAGGCGTGTAAATGCCCGCGGCCTCATTGCGAGTAAGGGCAACTTCCGGCGGGGCCGGATCCGCCACAGTGTCGGAAAGCAACTGCTGCAAAAGGATGACCGTGCCGTGATACCGATTCGGGCCGGTGGAATCGGAAACGCGAAATTCTATCGTGGTGCTTTTGCGGAGTTCCGATCCGAGAAAGGTTCCGATCGCGGCAAGGTTCAGGGAAACGGTAAACGGATAGGCAAAGGAGGCGTCAACCGTGCCGGCTGTGGCGCTGGTCAGAACTGTTCCGCCGGGAGTTCCGAGCCCGAGTTGAGCGCCGACGATGCTCGTGACTACGGAGACGCGACCGCGCGGGAGCGGGTCAACGAAAGTGACAGTGATGCTTTTGACATCCCCGCGCGCCCATTCCGGCGGATCAACGGGCGTAGGCTCGGAGACGGATTTAACGAAAACCCCGTCCATCCGGTTGAAAACGTAGTGCTCTGCCATTTGCCTTTACCGATAAAGTAAAGGAGTTTTGGCAGGAACGCAAGGAAATCGATCAACCCTGGCAAGAGTAGTTTTCGAGCCAGAAAATGCGGCCGTTGGTTTCGGGCGGTTCGACTTCGTAACCGTCAATCAGGCGGGGGCAGGCGATCGTTAAATCTTCGCATCGCCGCGGCGCCGGCAAATCGTCCGGTGTGTCTGGCGGGTCGCCGAAAGAGCCGATCCCGAAGTTGTACCGAAACCCGAACTCATGCTCCTGTAATGCGTGTTTCCCCGGCCAATAGATGAAGGCTTTTGCAAGCCAATTTTCAGGGGGTCTGTAGCGAGTCAGCAATGATGGGTTTGCCGGGAATTGCTGCGCGGTGATGAATCTGCCAGCGTGGCCGCTTACGATTAGAACAGCGCTCCCGCCATCCTCTGGATCTTCTTCGCTATGCAGCACATTTATCGGAGGCAAGAACTGATAGGCATCATCTTTTGACACCACGCCACCGATTGCAGGTTGACCAACCTGACCGAACGAGTCTGGGTAAACTGCCTCCATTGCGGGCGCATTATGGATGGTGTTTACGACTCGGGATCCTGAATAGGCGCAGGCAATAGGGCTATTCAAATCCCGCTCCAACACCTCTTGCATTTTAGCTTCGTTGAAATGCTCTGAGTATTCGTCTACGAAAAAACGACCATCGAAGACGCGCCTAAAAGGTGCAGTGGAAGTATCCCACGGATAAAACGGCTCTTTTATTGTGATGGTGAGTTTCGGCCCCGGAATGAATGACTCCAAAACGAACGGCGGAACTGGATCAAGTGCTCCAGGCGGTGGGTTTTGTGCTGGGCGGGCGAATACATAATCTCCCGTGTCGGTAATTTGACCGACCAACAGGTGATGAGCGCCGGAAGCACCGCCGCGTCCGCCATTGTATTCTGTTCCCGTCTTTACCGACTTCCCGTAGGTGGCGCATTCCGTGGACCATTCGATCGTATAATCTTCATCGGGTAGTGCCACTATCGGTGCAAACCTCGCCTCATAAACACCTCCAGGAGACTGCCTGTGATATTTAAGAAAGAAAATGCGCCGGATAAAATCGCCGGAGTCGGTTCCAAGCGCCGCCCCGATATAGCTTCTCCTTGCTGTGCGAACCGTGAACTTCTTGCACGCGCAATCTATCGGCATGGAAAGGTCGCCATTGGCCATCAATCCTCCTGAAAACTGTCACTGGCGCGGAACACCACAAACCACGGCCCTGTTTGGCCCTCAACGCACACGCGAAGCTTTCGGAACTTCGGCTGGAACGTTCGACCGCCGGAGTTGAGATCGAGCCATTCGATATCGGCCCCATTCACCTGAATGATGGATTGCTTGACCTTGGCCGCGTAAATGATTGTCCGTTCTGGAATGTATTTCGGCCAAACCTGTTCCGTGAAAGTGATTTCCGCGGCGCCGAATTCGCTGGCGTCAACAAGGGTTGCTTCGCGCTCGATGTAAGGATTTTTCGATGCGTCCGGATCGGTTCCACCAGCGGTGTAGGTGTATGTGTAGCCGTCAATTACGCCAGTGACACCCAATCCCGTTGTGTCCCATCCGGCCATCCTGATTTCTTCCGGTTTTGCAATGCGAACAATGTCGCCTGAAGTCGTCCACCCTGTTCCGTTCGCATTCCATTCCGCCCGCTTGCATGCAAGGTGGTCGCGGTGAACGGATTGCACCTGGAATTGCTCAATCAATCCGGGTGAAGAAAATATACTTGGATTGATTTGCAGGCGCGTTCCCGCCGCCGTTCTTTCAACGCGATAGTTTTCACCATCCAAGAGCGTCCGCTCGATAATGTTTGCCCTCGCTCGATTCAGCACCGAAGCCAGTTCGCTATTGCCAGAGCTGGTTTTGAAAATCGGAGTCACGGATTCACCCTCAGCGTGCGCCCCTTATCGCGGGCGATTTCTTCCAGCTTCCGAAGTTGTTCGCGCTCGACCTGCAACGTCTGCCGAGCAATCTCCAATTCCCTTTCCGCTTCCTTGTTGGAGTAAGCAAAGGAGCGGCCGCTCAACTGTCCTGCGCGCGTGAGGCTGGAAACTTCGGATGCTGGAACGTTTGGCAGATCGATGCGGTCAGTAGAAAGGCGCTCCATTACATCCCGAGTGGTGCGATCGCTTAGGGATTCATCGTCATCAAACAACGACTGGCCCACTCGCTTGTTTCTCTCTGCAACTTTCGCCGGGTCGTATCTGTCCAGCATCGAGTTGAATAGGTTGTTGGATGCATCGCCGAAAAGTGCGGACTGTTCTCCTAGCGCCCCGCGGATTCCCTCGAATCCACCAAGCCCAAGAGCCGCGGTCAACTTACCAAGGTTAGCCAGCGTTACATCCGTCAACTTAATACCCATCTGCCCGATCCCAAGGATCCCCATCCCAAGCGAGGTGATGGCTAGATCAATGCCTTTGATAGCCCCAACCAGAGCGCCGCTTCCAAAGAAGCGCATTCGCCCGGTTAGCTCGTCGAGGATGTCGCCCATTTCCTCCAGCTTGGCGTTTATGTCCTCGCTGATAACCTGTCCGGCATCGTGGGCGCGCTGTGAAAATTCCCCGAGTGATGCATTCAGCGCGGGGAGAATCGCCGTTCCGCCTCGCCCGAAAACTTCCATCACGGCCGCGATGCGGTCCGCCCCGAAATCTTCTGTGCGAAAGGTTTCGGCTAGTCGTGCAAAGACGTTTTCCAGTTTTTCGGATGCGAGCGTAGCGCGATCGATTCCGAGTGCCTCGAATAATCCCATTCTTTCCTCGTCGCCCCCAAGAGCTTCCGCGCGCGCCTTCGCCAACCCACGATAAGAGGCAGTCAAATCCGTAAGGCTTCCGCCGTTTTGCGTCACCCAAAACTGTTGCTCCTGTAATGCCTTGGTCGAAATGCCGAGCGCATCTGCGGTGTCCTTGATCTGGCTGTTTAGCTCAATCAGTCGCTTAATCCCGAACGTGAGCGCGCCGAATCCAAAAGCGCCTGCCAACTGGTTCTTGATGTCTCGGCTGACATCGGTCCCGAACTTGTTTGCGGATACCTGCGCTTCCTTCAGCCCGGCTTTGAACCGTGTCCCGTCGAGTGCGAGCTGTGCGGATAATCGTAGGATGCTCATGCGGCGGAATGGGTTTTAGTCGAGTATTGCCCCCACTCGTATGTTTCGATCAGTTGCACGCTGCCATCGGCGAGAAAGTCGAGTTGCGAATCCAGCATCCAACCGACCCCGAGAAAACCAAATGCATTGTCCAGAAATACGTCTGGCGTCGGCACGGTGAAAAGCAACGGAGTTGAAACGCGGTTTGATACCTGAGCCGTGGTGAAAATTCGGCCCGCATTCGTCACATCCAGTAATCCGGGATAGGCCGTAGATACGGTGCGCGTGTGAGTGACAACTGGCATCTTCGCCTGAAACGAATCAATCCGCATACGGCGATGCCAATAGTATTGAAATGGAAGTGATGTGGTCCCGAGGTCGGGGCCAAGGATTTCCTGATTGCCGCTGTTAAGCGGCGACCTGTCCTCAACCAGTTTATCCAGTTCCGCGATAGCCTCAGGCTCCATCGCGGCGAAATACTTGTGCTGATTAATCGGGATCGGCACCGAGTTGAACCGGATCGAAAGTGTCTCGGCAAATTCCTCGTCGGGCTGGTCGTCGTCGAAATCAGCGAACCGCGCGCGAACTGTTGCGTTCGGACTTCCGGGCTGCTGGTCAAGTTGTTTTTCTATGGCGCCAGAAATTGAAGAAAACAGCGCCTTCATCGTCTTCGCCGGGCCGATCCACGTGCGCTCAATCTCTTTTCCGCCCTGCGACCGGATAAGCATTCGGATCGGGTATTCGATAGGACCAGATGTCCCGGCAATGATGGCTTGGTTGCTCATCCGGTTGCCCCCTTTCCATCCAAAACAGCCGCGAGCGCCCGCGTTACAGGGTCGTCACGTAACACCTTAAACTCGGCTTTTTCGTCTTCCTCAAGCTGTGAAATAAACAGCGCGTTCGCCACGGCAAGCGGCATGTCCAACGCCTCGACATGTTCGCAGCCAATGGATCTGAGAAACTTGTAAATCCGCGTTTCCCATTCCGAATGAAGGTATCGCGTGCAACCTGGCTTCCCGCTTTTCTGCTCTGGCGTCTCTCGGGCTGCGTTTATGTGGTGCGCCAAAACCTGAACCTGGATCGGCACGTTGAATTGACCGGCTAGAAGGGACCAAACTTTACAGAACAACCAACGCCGGAACGGCTGCCTTAAAAGGCGCAGGTTTTCCTCCCATGAATGAACGCAGATAAACGCCGTGGCGATGAAATCAGGATAGGAACAGCGCCCGCCGATAACGAAAGCGGACTCCATCTGACGCAACAAAAGCAGATGCCCTAGCGAGAATGGCTTGAGCGGAACCCCGATGCACCGAACCGGATTCGGTTGAACAACTGCGCTGGCGAAGGTCTGTTGCATTCATTAGATCACGGTCAAGGATCCAAACGTCCCGCTGCCGTTCTTGTACTGGCGCATGTTGAATTCGATGACGAGCTTGCCGTCTCGCGTCTCGTCAATGGTCATGCCGCCCATGAAGTTGAAAGTCCCGTTGTAGGCGCTGACCGTGGAGGCCGCGACCGTGATGGCTTTGAGTGGAGTCAGGGCAAGAAACGTGTCCACTACCGCCTCGGCATTAGCGCGCGTGTCTGCCTTCGGCATGAAACTGCAACGGCAATCACGGAATTCCTTGGTCGCGGTCGCCTGCTCGATGTAGGTCCCATCGCTCGATGGCAGTTCGTCCAGCGTGAAATTGTGCGTCAGGTTTCGGCTGCTGATGTTTGCGTTGGCGCCCGCGCCCCACAAATCAGATCCGCCGCTGGGCGTCAGCGTGATTGCGCCCGCACAGCCGTGAATCATTCCAAACCCTGCTTGTACGTCTTGAACTGCCATAGTGTTTCTCCGTTACGCGATTACTGAACCGCAACATTTAACCGACAAAACCAATCGCCCGCGCCATGTGTCATCCTCCAAATCCCAATCCTGGCTTTTGGGCGAAACGAATTGCGCCGTGTATTGAATCGCGGCGTTGCTAAGCGCGGTCGCCACGTCAGCGGGCGCCTGAAAAAAGCGGGAGTAAATCTGCCCGCAAAACTCGTGAAAATCGTCTTCGGTGATGTCTGCCGCGGGGCAGATGCATTGAATCTCCAGTTCAGCATCCCAATTCCCATCAAAGATTTCTTCGGAGTCGGCTTTTCTTGAAACGCAGACAACGCGCTTGGCTGTAACGCTGCCAGCCTCGATGCCACCGAAGATTTGATCGGCCGTAACGGTTGTGACATCACCGCCCGAAACGTCCGCCTGCAACATGGCTTTTGCAGCCCGTTGCGTCTTGTGGCAGATGGAGTTTGCATAAATGTCGTAGCTCATTTGGCCGACACCCCGGACATCACCGGCTGCAACGTCTTGAAGGCGTGCGCCAACATTTCCCGACGTTCACGGTCGAATGCCTTAGCCAGCCCTCGGGTAGCCACCGACGAACGGGCCTTCTCGGACAGGAGCGCCGTATTACCGATCTCAGCCATGACAACGCTGTTGACGGCGCGACGGGCAGGTCGGGCATAGCCTTTCGGCTGTCCGCTCATGCGGGCGGAGCCGGCAGCGAATGAACCGCCGCCAATCGTCGCGGCAAGCGCGCGGATGGCGTAAATCCATCCGGAACGAATAAAGGCCACGGCGCGAAGCCTGGCGGCGATTAACTGCCGAGCCTTTTTTGCAAGCTCCTTTCCCCACACAAGCCGGCTTTCACCAGACTTGGCCAGCCGCGCATTAACTATCCGCGCGGCCAACGAATCCTCCATCACATCGTACTTGCGCGACACTGACCGCCTCCCTGTCTTGCGGCTGACGCGAATCTTGCTCGCGACGTTGCCAGCCAGCACATAGGCAATCCGGTTTGCATCCGCCTTTTCCGTGTCTTCAATGGCTTTCTTTGCGACATGCAACGCGCGCGAATTGATAAAACGGTCGTAGGTGCGTTCGCTGCGCTCGAT
>Ga0196977_1000292_pt1 | contig 28977 bp, 24 predicted proteins | sample S3v_1013CmetaG_FD_148634 | JGI IMG/M metagenome (GOLD analysis project Ga0196977, IMG submission 148634) | Soil microbial communities from Anza Borrego desert, Southern California, United States - S3+v_10-13C | ecosystem: Environmental > Terrestrial > Soil > Desert | place: USA: California... | reverse complement strand
GTTCGTCGCCACGCTCCACTCGACGCTCTCGCAGACGGTCGTCAACGAGGCGCGCTTCAACTTCGGCCAGCGCCGCGCGACCTTCACCTCGCAGAACGGGCAGGGCACGGCCTACAACATCTCCGGCACCGCCTTCATCGGCCGCGAGCTGTTCTCGCCCGTCGTGCGCACCGAGAACCGCTACCAGTGGAGCGACAACGTCACGTGGGTCAAGGGCAACCACAACTTCAAGTTCGGCGGCGACGCCAACTTCATCGCCGTCGACGCCATCTTCGAGCTGAACTTCGCCGGCCTCTTCAACTTCGGCGGCCTCACGGCCCAGACGCTCAACCCGAACTTCCCGAACCCCTCGAACCCGGCCGCGCCGGGCCGCCCCTGTCAGGGCGCGACCGACACCGACTGCGTCCCGTCGCTGACGCCCGTCCAGCAGTACGGCCTCGGCTTCCCCGGCAACTTCATTCAGGGCTTCGGCAACCCGGTCAGCGCCCTGAAGAACCGGCCGCTCGCCGTCTTCGCGCAGGACTCGTGGAAGATTCACCCGCGGCTCACCTTCAACTACGGCGTGCGCTACGACTACGAGATCACCGACGAGCTTGAGGTGCAGGACTTCCGCGACCCGCTCTCCGGCATCGTCGTCCCGGCCGCCACCACGCAGTCCTTCTACAACGCCTTCGGCATCCAGCAGGGCTTCCCGCGCGACAAGAACAACGTCGCGCCGCGCTTCGGCTTCGCGTGGGACATCTTCGGCAACGCCAACACCGTGCTGCGCGGCGCCTTCGGCCTCTTCTACGACCACCCGCTGCTCGCCATCGGCTTCAACTCCGACATCGCCGACAACGTGCAGCAGCAGCAGTTCATCGCGCTGCCCGGCAGCCCCGCGCCGACCGCGCTCCTCAACGCCGTGCAGATCTTTCAGGGCACGGTCTGCACCGGGCAGCCCGGCAACCCGCTCTGCCCGCCGGCCTTCCGCACGCCGGGCGTCGCCGCCGGCACCAACTACCAGTTCGGCCGCCAGCGCTTCGACGACCAGACCTTCCCCGGCTTCGGCCCGTTCCTGCCCTTCTCGCTGCCCGTCTCGACGGACTTCGAGTACGCCTACGCCAATCAGGCCAACGTGACGGTCGAGCAGAAGCTCGGCGAGAACATGTCCTTCTCGGCGAGCTGGCTGTTCACGGGCGCGCACCACCTGCCGCACCCGACCAACCTGAACGCGCCGAACAACACCGCGCTCATCGAGAACTTCCGCCGCTGCACGGGCGCGCTCCCGACCACGACGACCTCCGTCATCACGCTCAACCCGGCGACCTGCGCCAACGTCGTCGCCGCCCCGATTCCGGGGCTCGTCGTCGTCACCACGCGCGGCACGGTCGTCCAGCCCTTCGTCGCCAACCTCTTCCGCCCGTCGGGGCCGAACTACCTCTTCACGCGCTCGGTGACGGGCGGCGCGGTCAGCCCGGCCGTCTTGAACGCCGTGCTGTCGGCGACCAACGCGCTCACGCGCCCCAACCTCGTCACCACCTTCGGCGACATCAACGCGCAGGTCTCGGACGGCAACTCCGTCTACCACGCCGGCAACTTCGAGCTGCGCCGCCGCTTCGCCAACAACTTCCAGTTCCTCGCCTCCTACACGTGGTCGCACTCGATTGACGATTCGAGCGACCTGCAGACCCTGCTGCTGCCGCAGGACGTGACGCGCCTCGACCTCGAGCGCGCCGACTCGCTCTTCGACCAGCGCCACCGCTTCGTCTTCAGCGGCGTGCTGGCCTCGCCCGGCGGCTGGCGCGGGGCCGGCGGCTGGCGCTCGCTCTTCGCCGACTTCATCGTCGCGCCGATCTTCGAGATGTCCTCGGGCCGCCCCTTCAACATCCTGACGAATCAGGACACGAACAACGACCTGACGGGCAACACCGACCGCCCGTCGGTCGCGCCCGACGGCACGCTCATCGTCCCGCCGCAGTTCCAGTCGGGCAACCTCGGCCGCAACGCCGGCCTGACGCGCTCCTACCAGTCGCTCGACCTACGCGTCGCGCGCACGATCCCCTTCGGCGAGCGCCTCCGCCTCGAAGTCATCGCCGAGGGCTTCAACCTCTTCAACCGCTTCAACGAGGCGGCGGCCTCGCCCCGCTTCGAGGACGTTAACCTCATCAACGAGCGCGCCCCGAACGGCCGCTACCGCAGCCGCTCCACGGCCGCCTTCGACCCGCGCCAGTTCCAGTTCGGCCTCAAGCTGAACTTCTAAACCGGGCTTGAGACTTGAAGCGGCGGGTTGCTGAACCGGCAACCCGCCGCTTCTTCATTTTGCGCGCGGCGGGGGCGGGGCGCCCCGGATGCGCCCGCCGCGCCCGGCGCGTGTTTCGGGCGAACCCGCGCGGGGCGGGGAGCATCGCATGTGCGCGCCTCTCCCCTGAACGCCGGGTTGAAATCGCCCGCCTTGCTGTGAAAGACTGAGTCCCCATGAAGAGCATGAAATCAAAACTGACTTTGGCCTCCGCCGCGCTGCTCCTCGCCGCGCCGCTGGCGCTCGCGCAGTCGGGCGCGACCCGGCCGCGCCGCGTCACGCCGTCGAACACCATCCCGGCCCCGGCGGCGGGGGCCGCGGCCGCCGACGCGGGCCGCGCGCCCGGCGCGGCCAACGCGGGCGGGACGGCCTCGACCGCGCGCGCCTTCTCGCTCTTCCAGCAGAAGCAGTACGAGGCGGCGCTGCGCGAGGCGAAGCAGGTGGCGGCGGCCGACCCGAAGAACTCCGAGGCGTGGAAGCTCGCCGGCTTCGCCGAACTCGAGATGCAGCAGTATGCGGCGGCGGCCGAAGACCTGCGGCGGGCGCAGGAGTTGCGCCGCGCCGAAGGCTCGGAGGACGTGAACATCGAGGGCGCGCTCATCCGCGCCTACGTCAGCCTCGAACAGTACGAGCAGGCGCTGCCGCTCCTCGTCGCGGCGACGACGCGCGCGGGCGCGACGCCCGAACCGCGGATGCTCTACCTGCGCGGCCTCGCCGAGCTGCGGACGAACAAGGCGGCCGACGCCGAGCGCTCCTTCAACGCCGCCGTCAAGGCCGACCCGAAGAACGCGCCCGCGCTCCTCTACCTCGGCCAGCTCGCCTTCCGCCGCAACGACTTCACGGCGGCCATCAACATGCTCAACCGCGCGACCGCGGTCGACGCGAAACTGGCGCCGGCTTGGGAAATCCTGACCCACTCCTACCTGCGCCGCGCCGCCGCGGCCGAAGGGCCGAAGGCCGAGGCCGACAACCTCGCCGCCGTGCGCGCCGCCGAGTCGCTCGCTCGCGCGCGCGACGACGAGGACTCGGCCGCGCTCCTCGGCCAGTCGCTCATCTTCGCCAAGCAGTACGCGCGGGCCGCGACGGCGCTTGAGCGCGCGGCCGCCAAGCCCGACGCGAAGGGGCAGACGCTCTACCTGCTCGGCTTCGCCCACTCGCGCGCCAAGAACTTCCCCAAGGCCATCGCCGCCCTCGAGCGCGCCGCCGCCTCGACGCCCGACAACGCCGAGGTCTACCGCGAGCTGGGCTTCGCCGCCGAGTCCTCAAAGCAGTACGCCAAAGCCCTCGACGCCTACGAGAAGGGACTCGCCTTGGCGCCCGCCGACGAATACTTCAAAGAGTCGGCCGAGCGCGTCCGCCCGTTCGCGAAGTAAAACAAAGGGCGTGCGCAGAGAAGTTATCGGCCGGCGCTCGTCGGCCATCAGTAAAGACAAAACTGGTGGCCGACGAGCGCCGGCCGATAACTTCTTTTCCGATTCGCGATTTACGATTCGCGGCCTTATTTTCTTCTTGAACTTTGCCGGCCCCGGCGTTAGCATCCGCCCATGAGTAACACGCTTTTCAAACGCACGCAGGCGCGGGGCGCGATCACGTTGTTGGTGGTGGCGGCGGCGCTGCTCGTGGGGGCGCGGGCGGCGCGGGCGGCCAGCTGGAAGGGGCTGGAGCCTTTCGTCTCGAAGCGGGCGGACGTGGAGCGCCAGTTGGGCGCGCCCGCGTCCGACCGCATGTCGGAGACGGGGACGTTGCAGTTCAACGTCTCGGGCGGGACGGTGACGGTCTTCTTCGTGACGCCGAAGTTCATCGCCGCGAAGAAGCTCTCGCCAGCGCTCGAAGGCACGGTCTTGCAGATCGTCCTCCAGCACCCGAGCGCCACCGACACGCCCGAGTCGCTCAACGTCGTCACCAACTCCGACTTCGAGCGGCAGGCGAAGGGCAACACCGAGGTCTTCACCAACGCCAAGGAGGGGCTGATCTACACCTTCATCGACAGCCGCCTCCGCACGACGCGCTACTCCTACTCGGCCCAACAGCTCGCGCGCATCCAGAGAGGAAAATAGAATAAGGTATCGGGCGTCGGGCGCCGGGTTAAAGACAGGTCGCTTTTACCCGGCGCCCGAGACCGGACGCCCGGCACCCGCCTTATGCTCTACCGCAGCCGCCTCATCGACGCGCTGGAGAAGCGGCGCGCGGACTTCGTCTCTTTCGACCGCGCGCTGCGCGACGAGGTGGGCGAGGCGGCGGCCGCCCTGCGCGCGCTGGCCGTCGAGCCGGCCGAGCGCGTGAGGGCGCGGGCGTCGGCCGCGGCCGCGCGCGTCAGTTACCCGTCGGGAGAACTCGACCGCGCCGGCTCCGTCGCCGTGGCCTTCGGCGAGCGCTGGCGCTCGCACGAGGAGGCGCGCCGCTGGGCCGTCGCGCGGCTCGCCGGCCGCGTCACCTTCGCCGCCGACGGCAGCCAGATTTTCCCCGGCCGCGAAACCTCCGTCCCCGTCGCCGCCGTTCAGGTCGCCTCCTTCGAGAACCCGCACACCCCCGAGGGCCGCTACACGAAGGACGTGCACTTCGAGGTCATCACGCCCGACGAGCTGACGGGCGGCGAGCGCGCCTACGAAAGCCCCGACCAGATCGTCGGCCTGCGCCGCTTCGAGCTGGAGGCGCGCGCCATCGGCGAGTTCGTCAGGAAGCACGAGGGCTGGCGCGGGCGGGGCGAGCGCGCTCCGGTCGCCTTCCTCGACGGCACGCTCCTCATCTCCTCGCGCCGCAAAGAGACTGAAGTTCTCTTCTTCAAGCACTACGCCGCCGCGCTCGCCCGGCTAGTCCGCCTGTCGCGCGAGGCGGAGGTGCCGGTCGTCGGCTACGTCGATCACTCCTACGCGCCCGACCTGCGCGACCTGCTCGAAGCGCTCGGCCGGAGCCGGCCCGAGTCGAAACTCTACGACGCGCAAATCCTCCGCGCCGACGACGGCCGCGCGCCGCTCCTGCATCAATGGGGCGACCGCACCGTCTTCTTCCACTGCCAGCGCGCCAACCTCGCCGAGAGCTTCTTCGACGAGAGCGGCGCGCCGCTCGTCGGCTTCGTCTACCTGCAAACGACCTCGGACGGCAACCCCGCGCGCCTCGAAATCCCGGCGTGGGTTTACGAGGCGGGGCTGCTCGAAGAGGTGGCGGACGCCGTGCGCGCCGAGTGCGTCGTCGGCAACGGCTACCCTTACGCCATCGAGACGGCCGACGAGGCCGCCGTGATGACGGCCCGCGACCGCGCGCAGTTCCTCCGCACCATGCAGGACTTCGCCGAGCAGCACCGCTTCGACTTCCGCATCTCGCGCAAGGCGGCCAGCAAGGGCCGCCGCCGTTGAGCGGCCGGCGAAAATCTGTCATCATCGTCTCACTCCCCACAGGGCCGGGCCGCGCCGGAGAGATTCATGAGCGTCAGCACCAGCGGAGGCAGCACGCGAGGCGGCGGGAACCTGCCGGACTCGCCGGCGTGCGCGGCGTGCGGCGCGGCGGCGCGGCGCGAGGGCGCGCGCTTCTGCGAGACGTGCGGCCGCCGGCTCGACGAAGATTACTTCCCGACCGAGTCGCTGCGGGCCTCCTACAGCTTCGAGCGCGGCGCGGCCGCCCCGGCATCAAACCGCCGGGGGGAGGGGGCGGGCGCCCGGCCGGCTACGCGCTCCCGGCCCCGCGCGGAGTTTATGCCTGTCAAAAGAGAGAACGGCGCGGCGGCGACGGGGCTGGCCTTCGTCACCTACGCGCTCGTCCCGTACCTCGGCATCCTCTTCTGCCCCGGCGCGCTCGTGATGGGCGGCCTCGGCCTCTGGCGCGCGAGCCGCGCCCCGCACTTGGGCGGCCGCCGCGCCGCCGCCCTCAGCATCGGCCTCGGCCTCGCCGTCCTCTGCGTCCAACTCGTCCTCTGGTGGGTGCTCTACAAGGTTCCCGACTGGGCGCGGGGGGCCAACTTTTGATTTCGGATTTTTGATTCGCGGTCTCTGTTTTAGTCGTCACCCGTCAGCCTTTTGTCTCTCACTGGCGACTGATGACTTGTCTTTTAATCGCCAATCGAAAATCTAAAATCGCGAACCCTATGTCCCGCATCGCCAAGATCGTCAAGTCGAACTCGCACGTGGACTACGTGGCGCGGGTGATCGACCGGCTCGACGCCGAGCGGCCGCCGGCGGCCGACGACTACGGCTTCGCGCAGTTCGTCTCGGCCCCCGTGGGCGCGGACGAGGAGGTCGTCGGCGTCGTCTACACGACGATGCTCGCCAACCCCGAGTACGGCAGCTACGGGCCGCGCCTCTCTTCGCACGCCGAGCTGGCCGTCCTCAGCCCCGACTACCTCAACGAGCAGGGCGTGCTCCTCGGCATCCTCCTGCTCGGCTGGCGCGAGCGCGCCGGGGGCGCGTGGGCCGCGCGCCACGGCGTGCCGCGCCGCGTCGTCCCCGTCGGGCAGGACATCTACCGCATGGCCGACGAAGACGTTTACGGCTTCCACGCGGGCGAGGGCGGCGCGCTCCAGCTCCATTACTTCTCGCAGGTCTTGGCCCACGCCGGCCCCTTCGCCGCGCCGCTCGTCGAAGCCGTCCTCGGCCAGCTGGAGCCGGCCTGCACGCCGCAGGAGCGGCAGCGCCTCTGCGTGCTCAGAAAGTCGCTCGTCTGGCAACGCACGGTCGGCGGGGCGCGTCTGTAAAACGAAGTAGACAGTAATCGGCAGCCGGCAGGCTCCGCGCCGCGCGCGCCGGGGCTGGTAAGTTCGGGAACCGCCCGCGACGGCATTTCCGCTGTTTGCTGTCCGCTCGCAACGTCCCGCAGCAGTATCAACGGAGGCAGCTATGAAAATCGTCTACGCGCGCGCGGCGGCCCTCGCTTTCGCGCTCTCGCTCTTCACCACGGCCGCCCACGCGCAGCGCCCGCCGACCCCGGCCGACCCGAGCGCCGCGCCCCCCGCCGACCGGCAGGCGGCCGCGCGGCCCGCGACCGGGCCCGTCAAGGTCAAGTACGAGGGCGGCTTCCTCGGCGCCCGCAAGCAGGATGGCTGGCTGAGCTTCGACGACCTCAACCGCCGCGTCATCTTCAAGAGCAAGGAGCAGCGCGAGCTGTTCTCGCTCTCCTACGACGCGCTCAGCGCCGCGTGGCCCGACACCAAGTCGCGCCGCTCGACCGCTGGTCAGGTCATCGCCTCCACCGTCCCTTACGGGCTGGGCCTGCCCGGCCTTTTGATGAAGAGCAAGTCGCGCTACCTCGTCGTGCAGTACCGCGACCCCGACACGGGCCACGAGGGCGTCACCAGCTTCAAGATGCAGGACAAGGAGTTGGTCGCCTCCGTCCTCACGACCCTCGCCGAGAAGGCCCAGCTCACCCAGCGCGGCGACGCCTACGTCCGCCGGCAGGGCGCGACCACGACGAAGACGACCGCGCCCGAGTAACGCGCCCCGGGCAAGTTGCGGAGTAAGAGGCCCGGCCGCGGGCGAAGGCGTTGGGGCTCACGCGAGCCCCAACGCCTTCGCCCGCGGCCGGGCCTCTTGCTCCGCGAACCTCAGTGCTCGCGCGACGCGCCGGCCGGGAGTTCGCCCTGATAGAGCTCCGCGCCGGCGGCGACGAACTCGGCGGCCTTGTCACGCATGCCGGCTTCGAGCGCGGCCTGCTCCTCCAGCCCCTTCCGCGCGGCGTAGTCGCGCACGTCCTGCGTGATCTTCATCGAGCAGAAGTGCGGGCCGCACATGGAGCAGAAGTGGGCGAGCTTGGCCCCCTCCTGCGGGAGCGTCTCGTCGTGGTACTCGCGGGCCACTTCCGGGTCGAGCGAGAGGTTGAACTGATCCTCCCAGCGGAACTCGAAGCGGGCCTTCGAGAGCGCGTTGTCACGCAGTTGCGCGCCGGGGTGGCCCTTGGCGAGGTCGGCCGCGTGGGCCGCCACCTTGTAGGCCATGACGCCGTCCTTCACGTCCTGCCGGTTCGGAAGCCCGAGGTGCTCCTTGGGCGTGACGTAGCAGAGCATGGCCGTGCCGAACCAGCCGATCATCGCCGCGCCGACAGCCGAGGTGATGTGGTCGTAGCCGGGCGCGATGTCGGTCGTCAGGGGGCCGAGCGTGTAGAAAGGCGCTTCGTGACAGACTTCGAGCTGCCTGTCCACGTTCTCCCTGATGAGGTGCATGGGCACGTGGCCCGGCCCCTCGATCATCACCTGACAGTCCAACTCCCACGCGACCCTAGTCAGCTCGCCGAGCGTTTCGAGTTCGGCGAACTGCGCCTCGTCGTTGGCGTCGGCGATGGAGCCGGGCCGCAGCCCGTCGCCGAGCGAGAAGGACACGTCGTAGGCGCGCATGATCTCGCAGATGTCGCGGAAGCGCGTGTAAAGGAAACTCTCCTCGTGGCGCGCGAGGCACCACTTCGCCATGATCGAGCCGCCGCGCGAGACGATGCCGGTGGTGCGCCGCGCGGTCAGAGGGATGTGGGGCAGTCGGACGCCGGCGTGGATGGTGAAGTAGTCAACGCCCTGCTCGGCCTGCTCGACGAGCGTGTCGCGGAAGACCTCCCACGTCAGCTCCTCGGCCCTGCCCCCGACCTTCTCCAGCGCCTGATAAATCGGCACGGTGCCGACGGGCACGGGCGAGTTGCGCAGAATCCACTCGCGCGTGGTGTGGATGTTCTTGCCGGTGGACAAGTCCATGACGGTGTCGGCGCCCCAGCGCGTCGCCCAGCGCATCTTCTCGACCTCCTCTTCGATCGAGGAGGCGACGGCCGAGTTGCCGATGTTGGCGTTGACCTTGACGAGGAAGTTGCGGCCGATGACCATCGGCTCGGCCTCGGGGTGGTTGACGTTCGAAGGGATGATGGCGCGGCCGCGCGCGACCTCGTCGCGGACGAACTCGGGCGTGACGAAGCGCGGGATGGCCGCGCCGAAAGAGTCGCCGCGGTGCTGGTGCCGGAGCGAGCTGCGGTCGTCCGTCACCCGCGCCGCCGCCTCGCGCCCCATGTTCTCGCGGATGGCGACGAACTCCATCTCGGGCGTGACGACGCCGCGCCGCGCGTAGCGCATCTGCGTCACCGCGCGGCCCGGCTTGGCGCGCAGCGGCGCGCGCCTGAGGCCGGGGAAGGGTTCGAGCCGGCCGCGGTCTTTAAACTTCGCGAACTCGGCCGCGCCCTCCGTGAGGTAGCCGTCGTCCTGCGGCAGCACCTCGCGGGCCGGGTACTCCTCCACGTCGCCGCGCGCCAGAATCCACTCGCGGCGCAGGGGCGGCAACCCGTCGCGCACGTCGCAGCGCGCGTCGGGGTCGCCCCACGGCCCCGCGGTCTCGTAGACGCGGACGGGCTCGTTCGTCTCGACGCGGCCGTCGGGCAGTCGCGTCGGCGACTGTGAGACTTCGCGGAAGGGCACGCGCACGCCCGCCGCGCGGCCTTCGACGTAAACCCTCCGCGAGTTCGGCAGCCGCACGTCCGCGCTCAGCCGTTCGCCGTCCTGCTTCGTCTTGCTCATGTCGGTCTCGCTTTCCCCGGCGCGCCCCCTCCGAGGCCCGCCCGCAACGCAAAAGGCCGCCCCCGCGCCCGCGGGCACGGAGACGGCCTTCTGCCTAAACTCCCTTCGGCGGTACTAACCGCATCAGGTTCAAAGGGTCTCACCTCCCGGTGACTCTCAGCCGCGCGGCGCGCGGCTCCCCCGTACAGGACAAACTGGATTTCAAACAGGATTGCGCGGCGCGGCCGGCAGCCCATGACTCCGGTTCGGCGCTAGTTTACCCACGGGCGGTAAGATTGACAAATAAGTGAAAGGCAGGGCACATTCTCGGCAACAGCTTCCCTTAGAAGTCCCTCGTACCACACCAGACGGAAAGGACGGCAAAGCGATGGGCGCAAGAGAAAAGTATCAGTCGTTGATCGACATGGCCCACGACAGCGGGGCCAGCGAGGTGGAGGCGACCGAGGAGGGCGGCGTGTTGCGCGTCCGCGCCGTCGTGCCTTCGGGCGAGGCGCGGCAGAAGCTCTGGGCCGAGTACGAGCGGCTCGACCCCGGCCGGCAGTCGGGCGACCTCGCGCTCAAGGTGGAAGTCACCGGCGGCGACGGCGGCGGCGAGACCTACACCGTGCAGAGCGGCGACACCCTGAGCGCCATCGGCCAGCGCCTCGGCGTCGGCTGGAACGACATCTTCGAGGCCAACCGCGACCAGCTCAGCGACCCCGACAAAATCCAACCCGGCCAGACCCTCCGCATCCCGCGCGGGTAAAGAACGGAAGCGCGAGCGGCGCGGGTTACGTCAATAGTCTACCGTTGACGTAACCCGCGCCGCTCGCGCTTCCGTTACTTATTCGGCGAGCAGATCATCCACCGCCATCGTCCACCCCGGCACGGCCGGCTCGGCCTCGGCCACCTCGCCGCGCCGGTAGACCTTCGCCCGCTCCGGGTCGTCGGCCCGGTAGACGCGCACCACTTCCTCCCTGAGCACGTCCACGTCCCACACGACGAGCGTCCCGGCGGCGAAATAGTCCGCGCGCTTCTCGGCCAGCCGCCGCTCCATCTTCGGCCCGTAGTCGCCACTGCTGCGGACTTCGGCGGCGAAGACCGGCGCGCCCTCCATGAACTTCCCGCCCGTCGGCGGCCCCGTGTAAAAGGCCGCGTCCGGACTGAACGAGCGGCGGTGCGGAAGGTTGACGACGAAGGCGGCGTTATCCGGTATCGCGTAGCCACTCTTCGCGCGCCGCTCGTACTCGCGCAGGCTGACGAAAATCTCGCCGCCGACGCGCGCAGGCGTGAATCCTGTCGGGGGCATGCGGACGATCTCCCCGTTGACGATTTCGGCCTTGCCGTCAACTCGGTACAGGTCTTCGATGGTGGCTTCTGTTTTGGTGCTCATAAAACCATCCCGTCGCGCCGGCGTTCGCGCCGCTCAGCCGCCGATGAGGCTCATGGTGCGGGCGGGCTGCTCGAACCGGGTGTCGTTGATGTGGTGGCGGGCTTCCTTGCGCAGGACGACGGCGCGGACGTAGTCGGCCACCTCGGCGTGCGCCCCGGTCGAGCGCAGCACGTCGCGCAGGGAGTGCTCGACCTTCGAGAAGAGGCACGTCCTGATCTGGCCGTCGGCCGTCAGGCGGACGCGCGAGCACGCGCCGCAGAAAGGCTCTGTGACGGGCGCGATGATGCCCACTTCGCCGGGCGCGCCGTCGGCGAAGCGGTAGCGCGCGGAGGTGTCTGAGCCGCGCGGGCCCGGCACGGCCGAGAGCGGGAAGCGCTCCTCGATGCGGCGGCGAATCTCCCTGCCCGAGACGACCTGCTCGCGCGACCAGCCGTGGCCCGAATCCAACGGCATGTACTCGATGAAGCGCACGACGGCGCCGTGCTCGCGCGCGAAGGCGGCCATGTCGGCCACCTCCTCTTCGTTGTGGCCGCGGACGATGACCGAGTTGATCTTGACGGGCGTGAGGCCCACGCGCTGCGCGGCGCGCACGCCTTCGAGCACGCGGCCGAGCATGTCCACGCCCGTCATCCGCTCGAAGGAGTCGCGCCGCAGGCTGTCGAGGCTGATGGTGACGCGGTCGAGGCCGGCGGCCCTCAAGCCCGCGGCGCGCTCGGCGAGGTTGAAGCCGTTGGTCGTCAGCGCCAAGTCGCGCAGGCCGGGGACGCGCGCCAGCTTCGAGACCAGCGTCTCGATGTCGCGCCTCAGCATCGGCTCGCCGCCCGTCAGCCTCACCTTCTCGACGCCGAGCGAGACGAAGACTTCCACGGCCCGCACGATCTCCTCGTAAGTGAGCATCTGCTCCTTCGGGGCCGAGGGCGGCTCGCCGTGCGGCAGGCAGTAGAAGCAGCGGAAGTTACACCTGTCCGTCACCGACACCCGCAGGTCTCGGATGGCGCGGCCGTAAGAATCTTTGAGCACGTCAGTCGTCACCAAGAGAAAACTCACCACAGATACGCGGAGGCGCGGCTAAGACGAGGGGCGGAGTTTAAGAATCGAACGCCACCGTGTCTCCGTGGTTAATCTGCCTCCTCACAAAATTCCACGCCTCAATCATACGACGCGCGGGCCGGCGCTCAAAGTCGCCGAACCCGCACCGGAGGGGCGGCCGGAGCCTTTAATCTTCCGCCGCTTCCCGCGCGAGGGCGCGGGCGTTGCGCTGGAGGCCGTGGAGCTTGGCGCGTTTGACGGGGCTGCGGCGGAAGCGCGTGACGTAGGTGTCGTGGGTGAGCGAGAGGATGTCGGCGAGGGGGGCGTTGACGGAGCCGGGGCGCGGCTCGAAGCGGGGCTCGTCGGTGGGTTGCTCGAAGCGGTTCCACGGGCACACGTCCTGACAGATGTCGCAGCCGTAGAGCCAGCCGTCGAGGTGGCCGGAGACTTCGGCGGGGAGTTCGGGCGCGCGCAGCTCGATGGTCGCGTAGGAGATGCAGCGGTTCGAGTCTACGACGTAAGGCTCGACGATCGCGCCCGTGGGGCAGGCTTCGAGGCAGAGCGTGCAGGAGCCGCAGTGGTCTTCCTCGCGCGCCGCGTCCGGCTCAAGCTCGACGTTTAAGACCAGCTCGCCGAGGAAGACCCACGAGCCGAGGTCGCGCGTGATGAGGTTCGTGTGCTTGCCGATCCACCCCAGCCCCGCGCGCGCGGCCCAAGCCTTGTCCATCGCCGGCTGCGCGTCGACGCAGACGCGCCCCTCGGCCCCCGGCACCCGCTCGCGCACCCACGCGAGCAGCGCGCGCAGCCTCTCCGTCAGCACGTCGTGGTAGTCGTCGCCCCACGCGTAGCGCGAGATTTTGCCCGAGGCGGGGTCTCGCGCGTGCTCGTGCCGCGTGTAGTAGTTGAGCGCGACGACGACGACCGAGCGCGCGCCCGCGAGCAGTTCGCGCGGGTCTGCGCGCCGCGCGGGGTCGCGCTCCATCCAGCGCATCTCGCCGTGGTAGCCGCGCCGCAGCCACTCTTCGAGCCGGGCGCGCTCGTCAACCAGCGGTTCGGCGCGCGCCACGCCGACCTTGTGGAAGCCCAGCTCGCGCGCCCGCCGCCTGACCTCGGCGGCGAGCGCCGGGGGCGTGTCGGTTTCCTGTAAAGCTCCGGCCGTCATCGTGGCGAAAAGTATAACAGAGCGGCCGGCGCGCGAGGCGCGCCCCCTCCCGGTTGCGCGCCTCGTGCGGGCGCGCTAAGCTGAGGGGCAGTCTCAATCCTTACGGGGGAGTTCCGAATCTTGATGTTGCCGGGAGACGTGTTGGATAAGGACGAGCCGGTCGAGCGCAAGGCCGGGCGGCTGCTCTTCGTCGGCCTCTCGGTGGCGCGGCTCGACCGCCACCTGCGCGAGTTTTTGCGCGAGGTGCGGCCCGGCGGCGTCATCCTCTTCGGCCGCAACATCGAGTCGGCCGCGCAGGTCACGCACCTCAACGCGCAGATCCGCGACGCCGCCGGCCCCGGCACGCTCGTCGGCATCGATCAGGAGGGCGGCCTCGTCGACCGCTTCCGCCACATCATGGAGCCGGCCCCCTCGGCGAAGGCCGTGCGCAACGCGGCCCACGCCGACCTCGCCCGGCAGTTCGGCCACCTCACGGCGCGCACCCTCCGCCTGCTCGGCTTCAACATCAACTTCGCGCCCGTCCTCGACCTCTCCGGCGACAACGAGGACAACGGCCTGCGCGCCCGCACCTTCGGCGTCAAGCCCGAGCTGGTCTCGCTCCTCGGCGGCGCCTACCTCGACGGCTTGCAGGACGGCCGTGTCATCGGCTGCGGCAAGCACTTCCCCGGCCTCGGCGGCTCGAAGGTCGATTCGCACCGGCGGCTCCCCGTCATACAGCACACGTGGGAGGAGATTTTCCAGCGCGACCTCGTGCCCTTCATGGATTTGATGTTCCACCGGCCGGGCCAGCGCCTGCGGTCGGTGATGGTCAGCCACGCCGCCTTCCCGGACGTGTCCGAATTCCTCCAGTCGTGGTTCCGCCGCTCGGGCGACCTGCCGACGATGGATGGGTTGCACCAATACCCGGCGACCATCAGCGGCAACGTCGTGATGCGGCTGCTGCGGCAGATTTTGAAGTTCGACGGCCTCGTCATCACCGACGACATGGAGATGGGCGCGGTCGTCCAGACGCTCTCGGTGGCCGAGGCCAGCCTGCGCGCCGTCGAGGCCGGCTCCGACATGGTCTTGATCTGCGAGAGCGAGGCCAACGTGCTCGCGGCGCGCGACCTGCTCGTCGAGGCGGTGAAGGAGGAGCGCCTGAGCGTGCGCGCGCTGAACGCCGTGGCCCGCCGGATGAAGCGCGCGCTGGAGCTGGCGGGCGAGCCGGAGCAGTTCGACGAGGACGAGTTCAACGCCGTCTCGCTCCAGATGGCCGAGCTCAAGCGCGCGCTGAAGGCGGCCGAGGAGGCCGGCGAGTACGCGCCGGTCTACGGCACGGAGGAGGGCGGCGCGCGCCGGTCTTCCAACTTCTGAACGCGCGCCCGCGCCCCGACGCCCGCCCGCGCCGCGGCCCGCGTCGCCGCCGTTCGCCCGGCCCCGGCGCGCCGCCCGCGCGGTCGCCTTCACGCGAAACCCACCGGACGGCCTGTGAGGTGACCCATGAGAAAACTCGGGACGGCCGCGGCGCTCGCGGCGCTGCTGGCGACGGCCGCGGCCGCCTCGGCGCAGGGCGGCTGGCGCGACAAGCCGCCGGCGCAGTGGACGAAGGAAGAGGCCGAGCAAATCCTGATCGACTCGCCGTGGGCGCAGACGGTCGCGCCGGGCGGCGGGGCCATCGGCCTCGGCGGGACGCGGGCCCTCAGCACGCCCGACAAGGCCATCACCGTCCGCCTGCGCTCCGCTCTGCCCGTGCGGCTGGCGATGATGCGGCTGCGCCAACTGCACGAGAAGTACGACCGGATGAGCGAGCCGAAGCGCGCCGAGTTCGACGAGAAGAACGGCCCGCTCTTAGAGTGCCCCGCGTGCGCCGACAACTACGTGGTGGCGCTCCTGCCGCCGCCGGGCGGGCGGCTGACGCTGCCGCGCGCGCTGCTCTCGGCCTCGCCCGCGAAGGTCAAGCTCTACGTCCAACTCCTGAACGACCGCGGCGAGCGGCGCGAGGCCCTGCACTACGCGCCGCCCAAGTCGCCGACCGGCGAGGCCGTCTTCTTCTTCGCCCGTCTGGGCGAGGGGGGGCGGCCGCTGCTCACGACCGAGAGCCGCAAGCTCGTCGTCACCGTCGGCCCCGAAATCCTCGAAGGCGAGACGAGGCTCAACCGCTTCGAGTTCGACGTGGCGCAGATGCTCGTCGGCGGCCGGGTGGAGTTCTGAGCGGGGGGCGAGACTAAAAAACTTTTCCGCGCCCGCGCGGCCCGTCCGGCATCACGCGAAGTCCCTAACAGCAGAGGAGGGTTCGATCATCTTGCGCCGCACCTTCGGCCTGTGCCTGTGCCTGACGCTCCTGCTCGTCCACGCGCCCGCCCAGCAGAACACCCCGCCGCCGACGCCTTCGGCCGCGCCGCCCGCGCAGCCGCTCCCGCCGCCGCGCGTCCGCGTCGACGCCTACCGCGAGCGCGCCGGCCGCATCATCGGCGCGGCCCTCACGAGCGACGTGGCTTACCAACGCCTCGCCCTGCTCACGGATCGCTTCGGCCATCGGCTGAGCGGCTCGGAGAGTCTGCGGCGGGCCATCGAGTGGGCGCTCGCGGAGATGCGGCGCGACGGCCTCGACAACGTGCGCGGCGAGCGCGTGATGGTGCCGCACTGGGTGCGCGGCGAGGAGAGCCTTGAGGTGGTAGAGCCGGCCGCGCGCCGCCTCTCGCTGCTCGGCCTCGGCGGCAGCGTCGGCACGCCGCCCGAAGGCGTCACGGCCGAGGCCCTCGTCGTCCGCAGCTTCGACGAGCTGGACGCCGCCGGCGAGCGCGCGCGGGGCAAGATCGTCGTCTACAACGTGCCGTTCACCAACTACGGCGCGACCGTGCAGTACCGCGGCGCGGGCGCGTCGCGCGCGGCCCGCTGGGGCGCTCGGGCCGCGCTCGTCCGCTCGGTCACGCCCGTCAGCTTGCAGACGCCGCACACGGGCTCGCTCCGTTACGCCGAAGACCAGCCGCGCATCCCCGCGGCCGCCATCACCATCGAGGGCGCGGAGTTTCTGCAACGCATGCAGGAGCGCGGCGAGCGCGTGCGGCTGCGCCTGCGGATGGGCGCGCGCGCTCTGCCCGACGCCGAATCGTTCAACGTCGTCGCCGAACTCAAGGGCGCGGAGCGGCCCGAAGAGATCGTCCTTGTGAGCGGCCACTTCGACTCTTGGGACGTGGGGCAGGGCGCGCACGACGACGGCGGCGGATGCATCGCCGCGTGGGAGGCCGTCCGGCTGCTCAAGACCCTGAACCTGCGGCCGCGGCGCACCGTCCGCGCCGTGCTCTACACGAACGAGGAGAACGGCCTGCGCGGCGGCACGGCCTACCGCGACGCGCACCGCGCCGAACTGCCGAACCACCTGCTCGCCATCGAGTCCGACTCGGGCGTCTACCGCCCGACCGGCTTCGGCCTCGCGGCTTCGGCTCCGCCGCAGGTGCGCGCCGACCTGCGCGAGATCGCCACGCTGCTCGAAGGCATCCGCGCCGGACGCATCGACCCCGACGGCGGCGGCGCCGACATCGGCCCCATCATGCGCGAGGGCGTCACGGGGATGTCGCTCAACGTGGACGGCACGCACTACTTCGACATCCACCACACCGAGGCCGACACGCTCGACAAGGTTGACCCGCAGGAGTTCGCCGCCTGCGTCGCGACGATGGCCGTCATGGCCTACGTCGTCGCCGACATGCCCGAGCGGCTGGGGAGGTAAGGCGGGCGACGGGTGTCGGGCGACGGGTGAAGGGGGAAAGCGACTTGTATTTCCCCTTCACCCGTCGCCCGACACCCGTCGCCCTCTCTTATTTTTCTGGAACTTTCCCGCCCCCCCGCGCGAAGTAGAGGTGGCAGACGACGCGGGTTTCCGAGACGGGCACGGATGACACCTCCCACTAACAGCAGCGACGCGGAGCTTTTGCGGCTCGCCCTCGCGGGCGACGAGGCCGCTTTCACGTCCCTCTTCCGGCGGCGGCAGGCCGGCGTCTACCGCTTCGCGCTCCACATGAGCGGGTCGGAGGCGCTGGCCGAGGACGTGGTGCAGGAGGTCTTCATCGTGCTCATCCGCGACGGGCGCAACTTCGACCCGGCCCGCGGCTCGGTGGCCGCGTACCTCTACGGCATCGCGCGCAACCACGTCCTGCGCGCCTTCGAGCGCGAGCGCGGCATCGTGCCGCTCGCCCACGACGGCGACGGCGAGGAGGGCGCGGCCTTCGACCTCGTCTCGGCGGACGACCCTCTGGGCGAGTTGACCCGCGGCGAGATGATTGAAAAACTGCGTCAGGCGGTGCTGGCCCTGCCGGCCCACTACCGCGAGGTCGTCGTGCTCTGCGAGCTTCAGGAGTTGAGCTACGCCGACGCGGCGGCCGCGCTCGACTGCGCCGTCGGCACCGTGCGCTCGCGCCTGCACCGCGCGCGGGCCATGCTCGCCGCGAAACTGCGCGACGGGCGGCGGCGCGAGGAGGCGGCGCGAGAGGGCGGGGCCGCGGGCGGCGGGCCGCCGCAGGCTTTACGGACGGCGAGGTGCTTCGCATGAACTGTCAGAATTTCGAGACCGTCGTCGGCGACCTCGCGCGCGGCGTGCCGCTGGAGGCGCGGGCGCAGACCGAGGCCCGCGCGCACGCGGCGTCCTGCGCGCGCTGCGCCGCGCGCCTCGCCGACGAGAGCGCGCTTTCGACCGGCCTGCGCGCGCTGGCCGCGACCTCGCGCGCCCTGTCGGCCCCGCCCCGCGTCGAAGCCGACCTGCTCGCGGCCTTCCGCGCCGCTTCGGCCGACGCGCCCGCGGCGCGCGCGGAGTCGCCGGCCGCGAAGGTCGTGCCGCTGGCGAGGCCCGCGAAGGCTTGGCGCCGGGGCCGCGTGAAGAGCTTCGGCGCGGCCGCCGCGGCCGCGGCCGCCGCCGTCACGCTCTTCGTGTTGGTCAGACCGCCGCAGCCCGCGCCGTCCGGGCACGCGGCCGTGTCGAGCGCGCCGGTCGCGCCGAGGCCGCTCGCCGGAGTCGCGCCGTCCGCCCCGCGGGTGTTGACGCCCGAGGCCGCGACGTCGGTGGTTAACGTCGCCGGGCGCGACAGAGTTGAAGAGAGTGTGGCGGCCGCCGTCCCGCGCGTGACGAACGCGCGCCGCGCCGCGCAGGCCCGGCGGCCGGCCGTCTACCAGAACGCGGGGGGAGGCGCCGCGCGGCCCGCGCCCGCCGCCGACGCGCGCGCCGAAGAGATCGCGACCGACTTCATCCCGCTCACGCAGGACGCGCGCCTCGCCGCCGCGGAGGGCGCGCAGGTCGTCAGGGTCGAGCTGCCGCGCACGGCGCTTCAGCGCTTCGGGCTGCCGATGAACGTCGAGCAGGCCGGCGGCCGCGTCAAGGCCGACGTGCTGCTCGGCTACGACGGGGTGGCGCACGCGATCCGCTTCGTCCGTTGAAGATTTTGATAGAGAGTTTTCGCGCGGGGTTTGAAACCAGCGGGTGCCGGCCGGCGGTCAGTTGACGATAGGCTTGCGGTGAGTTCGCCAACACCTTGAGGATTCGCGAGCGAAACTCCCGGCCCCCGGCCCGCTGCTTTCAGCCCCCGCGCGGAGGGCGATTACGTCAGGCAATCAAACCGTTAGGTAAGGAAAGGAAGTCGATCATGCGAAGAATGTGGACGGCGTTGACGCTGACCGCGGCGCTCGCGGCGAACACCGCGGCCGCGGGCGCGCAGGAGCGGAGGCCCGCGCCCCCGCCGCACGTGGAGGTCGAAGATTTGGTCATCGCGCCGCCCGCGGGCGAGATCAAGGGCGACACCTTCATCTTCATCTCGACCGAGATGGGCTTCGGCGGCAAGGTCGTCAAGGGCGCGCCCTACTCGGCGCAGGCCGTCACCGAGACCGTGCAGACTCTGGCCGACGGCAACCGCATCGTGCGCAAGAACTCGGCCAACGTCTACCGCGACTCCGAGGGGCGCACGCGCCGCGAGCAGAGCCTCAGCCACGTCGGCCCCTTCGCCACGGCCGGCGACGCGGCGCAGACCACCTTCATCAACGACCCCGTGGCCGGCGTCCACTACATCCTCGACCCGCGCGGCAAGACGGCGCGCAAGCTGCCCGTCGTCGGCTTCGAGTTCCGCACCGGGCACGGCGAGGCCGGGGCGCGCGTGAGGACGCATCGCGAGGTGAGGGTCGAGGAGAAGGTGAGGGTCGAGGAGGACGTGAGGTTCAAGGAGGGCGACGGCGCGGCGCACGGCTTCGTCTTCACCGCGCCGGCCCCGCCCGCGCCGGGCGCGCCGCACGGGGCGCCGGAAGTGATGTTCATGCGCCACCCCGCCAAGGGCGAGACGAAGACCGAGAAGCTGGAGAAGCGCGTGGTCGAGGGCGTCGAGGCCGAGGGGCAGCGGACGGTGACGACCATCCCGGCCGGCGAGATCGGCAACGAGCAGCCGATCCAGATCGTCCACGAGACGTGGTACTCGCCCGAGTTGCAGCTCATCGTGATGACGCGCCACAGCGACCCGCGCGCGGGCGAGACGACCTACCGCCTGACCAACATCAACCGCGGCGAACCCGGCGCGGCCCTCTTCCAGATTCCCGGCGACTACAACGTCAGGGAGTCGCCGGCCCCGCCGCGCACCTTCCGCCGCGCGCGCCGGCCCGTCGCGCCGGCCGAGAATTAAGACGGAAGAACAGCCGGGCGTGGGGCGACCTCGCTCTCACACAGAAGCGCGCAGAGCATGCACGGAGGGCGCGGAGAAGTTGGTCTTCCCCGCGCCCTCCGCGCGTCCCCCGTGAACTCTGTGAGTTGAGACGGCCGAACGGGCGCGCTCAACGGCTTTCGCCCTGCTTCTCCGACTGTTTGCCCTTCGCGCGGCGGCGCGGCCGCTTCCCGGCGGCGGGCGCCGGCTCCGCTTTCTTAGCCGGCGGCAGACGCCGCCCGGCCGCGTTCGTGATGACGCACAGCCCGCTCACTCTCTCCCCCTTCAGCCCGCGCTCAAGCTCCAGAGCCTCCGCGTAGGTGAGGCCCAAAGCCTCGCACCCGCGCTCGCTCATCACCGCCCAGCGCCCCTCGTTCAGTTCGCCCATCAGCGCGCTTTCACAAAAGTCGGGTTGGGTAAGTCTCGGGGCCAGTGTAGCCGAAGGCGGTCGCCGGTAGCCAGCGGGAGGGGACGGAGGCCCGTTGCCGCTTGCGGCTCGGCGCCGCGCGGCGTTAACCTCTCCGCAAGGCCAATCACAGACCACACCCGAGAGACTCGAAGGATGAGAAAATACCTGCTGCTTCTGACGCTCGTCGCGTTAGCCGGGTGCGCCGCGCCGCAGCCCGCCCCGAACACCAACACGGCCGCCGCGCCGGGCGGCGGCGACGCGGCCTTCAAATCCGCTCACGACCGCTACGTCGTCGAGTTCCTGCGCCGCAACCCGACGGTCAACACCTACCTCGGCGGCGCGGGCCTCGACCCGTCGCTGCGCGAAGCCGACGGCCGCCTGCGCGACCACTCGCCGGCCGCCATCGCCGAGGAAGACCGCTGGCTCGCCGAGACGCAGAAGGCGTTCGAGGGCGTCGCCCCCGACTCGCTCTCGCCCGCGCGACGCATCGACCGCGAGGTCGCGCTCGCGCAGATACGCTTCCTCCTGCGCCAGCACCAGCAGCGGCGCTATCAGGAGCGCGCCGTCGATACTTACGTCAGCGAGCCGTTCCGCGCCATCGACTGGCAGCTTCAGGGGATGACGCAGACCGGCCCGAACGGCTACGGCACTTTCGAGGAGTGGACGCTCGTCGCCAAGCGCCTCGCCGACATCCCGCGCTTCCTCTCGGCCGCGCAGCAGCAGCTCGAAGCCGGGGCGCGCTCCGGCAACGCGGCCGACCACCGGATGCTGCGGCGCGACGGCATCAACACCTCCGAGGCCAACGCCAAGTACTTCGAGGAGACGCTGCCGAAGCTCGCCGAAGACCGCATCGCTCTGGGCGAGGCGAGCGGCCAACTGCTCATGCAGGTGCGCGACGCCGCGAAGCAGGCGGCCGACTCCTACCGCCGCTTCGGCGAGTTCGTCAAGCGCACCTTCTTCGACGCCCCGCCGGGGAGCGACCCGCAGCCCAAGCAGCAGTTCGCCGCCGACCGCTACGCGATGGGCGAGGGCGAGTACGACTGGGCCGTCAGCAACAACCTGCGCCTCCAGACGACCGCGGCCGAACTCTACGGCGGCGCGATGGAGATCGTCGAGGGCACGCGCCGCGAGATGGCGGCCCTCGCCGCCAAGATCGCCGAGCAGCGCGGGCTGGAGGTTCCCCGCGCCGCGCCCGCCGGGGAGGTGGACTACACCGGCGTCGTGCGCGCCGTCTTCGACGAGCTGTCGAAGGACTACCCGAAGTCGGACGCCGAGATGGTCGCGTGGTACCGCGACACCTGCTTCCGCGTCGTCGAGTACGGGCGCAAGACCGGCGTCTTCGACGTGCCGGCCGACTACAAGCTCGACGTGACGGTGACGCCGCCGCCGCTCTTGGCTTCGATTGACGGCGCGGCCTACTACCCCGCGCCGCCGTTCAAGACGAGCGGGGTGGGGCGCTTCTACGTCTCGCCGACGGGCGGCGACGAGGCGGCGCTGAAGGAGAACAACCGGGCCGCGCTCGCCGACCTCGCCGTCCACGAAGGCTTCCCCGGCCACGACTGGCACTTCAAGGTGATGACGCAGCACAAGGCGGAGATCGCGCCCGTGCGGTGGCTGACGCCCGGCGCGGTCGAAGACTCCAGCTCGATGTGGCAGGACTCGATGGCGAGCGAGGGCTGGGGCTTGTACTCGGAGGCGCTGATGGCCGAGCCGGCGCCCGGCGCCGACCGCGGCTTCTACACCGACGAGGAGCGGCTCTACCAGCTGCGCGGCAAGCTCTACCGCGACCTGCGCGTCCGCATCGACACGGGGCTGCACACCAACCGCATGAGCTACGGCGAGGCCGTCGAGCTCTTCTCCGAGATCGTGGACTTCCTGCCCGGCAAGTGCGCCGACCCGGCCAAGTCCGACGCCAAGCGCGCGAGCTGCGAGTCGGCCGAGCGGGCCATCTTCCGCTACTCGAAGTGGCCGACGCAGGCCATCACCTACCGGCTCGGCAAGGATCAGATTTACGCGCTGCGCGCCGAGGCGTCGAAACTGCTCGGCGACAGGTTCTCGCCCAAAGCCTTCCACGTCCTCTTCATGAAGCAGGGCACGATCCCCGCCGGCTACTTCCGCGACGAGCTGTTGAGGGAGTTGCAGAAGCAATAAAAGTTCCGAGCGTCGGGTTAAGAAACAGGGCCGCGGGCGTCGGAGAGGGGGTTGAGTGACGTTAACGTCAACCCCCTCTCCGACGCCCGCGGCCCTGTCCCGTCTTTAACCCGGAACTGCTCACTCGTAACGCAAACACTCGATCGGGTCGAGCCGCGAAGCCTTGCGCGCGGGCCAGACGCCGAAGACCAGCCCGACGAAGATCGAGACGGCGAGGCCGGCGACGACCGCCCAGATGGGAACCTCGGCCGGCAGCGCCGGGAAGAGGAAGGCCACGAGCTTGCTGATGCCGACGGCGATGACGACGCCGACGACGCCGCCCATGAAGGTCAGCGTCATCGCCTCGTAGAGGAACTGGCGGACGATGTCGCGGCGGCGCGCGCCCACGGCCTTACGCACCCCGATCTCCTGCGTCCGCTCCGTCACCGACACGAGCATGATGTTCATCACGCCGATGCCGCCGACCATCAGCCCGACCGACGAGATCGCGATGGCGATCAGCCCGATCATCCCCATGATGCTGTCGAACTGCGTGATGAACTTGTCGGCCGTGCCCAGATCGAAGTTGTTCGGCTCGTCGAACTTGACGTGGCGGACGCGGCGCAGAACCTCCTCTGTCTGGTCGAGCGCCTGCTGGAACTGCCCCTGCCGCGCGCGGACGATGAAGAGGATGTACTCGCTGCCGGGCGAGACCTGACGGGCCGCGCGGAACGGGATGAAGACGGCGTTGTCCTCCTCGTTCTCGCCGAAGATGGCGCTCTTGCGCTTCTCCAGCACGCCGACGATCTCGAAGGGGCGGCCGCCGAGCTTCACCTCCGTGCCGACGATCTCCTCCACGGTCTTGCCGGGGAAGAGCGCCTCGGCGATGTTGACGCCGATGACCATCACGTGGCGGCGGTTCGAGTCGTCCGTCTCGGTGATGAAGCGGCCGCCGGCGACCGAGAGGTTGGCGGCCGCGGCGTAGTTGGCCGTCACGCCCTGCAACTGCCCGCGCCGGTGGTTCTTGCCCTGATACTGGATGGTCGAGTCCCACCACGCGACGAGCAGCACGCTCGCCACCTCCTCGGCGGCCGGCACGCCGCGCTTGATGGCCTCGGCGTCCTCCTCCTTGAGGGGCTTGCGCGTGCGCTCCTCTTCGAGGTTCGGCCCGGCCGTGAACCCGGTCGAGAGGTGGAAGGCGTAGATGTTGTTCGTCCCGTACTCGGCGATCACGTCCACGATGGACTGGCGCACGCCCGTCAGCAGCGACGCCACCACGATGACGACCACCACGCCGATGACGATGCCGAAGACCGTCAGGAAACTGCGCAGCTTGTGCGCCCGGATGCTCTCCAGCGACATCCGCAGGATTTCTTTAGGCAGGAACTGGGGGACTCGTAACTTCATAAGGGCCGTCAACCGTCAATCGTCAATCCTGAACCGTGGCCGGGCGTCGCGCGTCGCGCGTCTGAAATCGCGGGGGCGTCAGGAGCGGCCGCCTTCCCGATTCGCGTCTCACGCCTCTCATTTGCGCGCGAGCGCGAGGATCGGGTCGAGGCGCGAGGCGCGGAAGGCCGGGTAGATGCCGGAGATGAGGCCGATGCCGCCCGAGACCGCCACCGAGAGGACGACGTAGAGCACCGTCACCGTCATCGTGATCGAGGTCGAGGCCGAGATGAGCCAGACCACGCCGAAGGCGAGCAGGATGCCGAGGATGCCGCCGAACGTCGTCAGGAAAGAGGACTCGATGAGGAACTGCAAGAGCACCTGCTTGCGCGTCGCCCCGAGCGCCTTGCGCAGGCCGATCTCGAAGGTGCGCTCGGTCACCGACACGAGCATGATGTTCATCACGACGATGCCGCCGACCACGAGCGAGATGAACGTGATGGGCACGACGACGGCCGCGATGCCGCCCGTCAGAGAGTCCACCGCGTTGTTCAGGTCGTCCGTGTTGACGATGCCGAAGTCGTCCTCCTCGCTGCCCTTGAGCTTGTGCTTGTTGCGCAGCGCCGACCGCGCGTCCTCGACCGCCGCCGGGAACTGCTCGCGCGTCGCGGCCTTGCCGTGAATCTGCAAGCTCTGGCGGCCGCCGAAGAGTTTGCGGTAGGTGGTGATCGGCAGGTAGGCGTGGTTGTCGAGCGTCTGGCCGAGCAGGGAGCCGCGCTTCTCCTCGACGCCGACCACCTCCATCGGGATGCCCTGCACGCTGACGCGCTTGCCCACGGCCTCGACGCCGGGGAAGAACTTCTCGCGCAAGTCCCAGCCCAGCACGATGACCATCGCGGCCGTGTCCACCTCCTGCGGCACGATGAAGCGGCCCTCGGCGATGGTCTTCTCCTCGACGACCTGCATGTTGGCCGTCACGCCGTCGATCTCGGTGCCGAACATCTCGTGCCCCTCGTGCTTGAGGTCGAGGCGGCGCTCCAACTGCGCCCCGACCTCCGAGCACGACGCGCAGTGCGCCTTCACCCACTCGTAGTCCTCGAACTCCAGACGCTTGTTGCGGCGGTTGCGCTTCTCCCACTCCTCCTCGGAGAGCTGCCCCTGATGCGCCATGCGCGCGATCATGAAGTGGTTGGTGCCGAGCACCGCCGTGACGCGCTCCATGACGTAGGTGTTGAGGCCCGAGATGGCCGCGCCGACGACGACCACCGAGGCGACGCCGATGATGATGCCGATGAGCGTGAGGAACGCGCGCAGCTTGTGCGCGAAGATGGATTGCAGGGCGATCCTCGCCGCGTCCGCGTAAAAGGTGTAGAGCGTTTTCATCAGGAGCCTTCGCCGGGGCAGAACTTTCGGGCCGGAATTACATACGCCGGGCCTCCGCCGAAGGTTTAAAGAGAATTGGCCGCCGGGGCGCGCGGACGCAGTTTTTATTCCGGCCCCGCCGGCCCGCCCGTTTGAAAACTGCCCCGGCGGGTGAGGCCGAGGTAGCGGCGGACGGTGGCGCGGGCGAGGCAGGCGGTGGCGTCGAGCAGGCGGAGGCCGGCGGGCAGTCGCGGCTCGACGGCGTTGAGGTCGGTGCAGCCGAGCAGCACGGTGTCGGCCCCGGCCGCGGCCACTTCGCCCGCGAGCGCGTCCCACATGGCCTGCGGGGCGGCGCGGTCGGGCGAGGATTTGATGGCGACGATGAGTTCGTCCGCGCGCCTCTGCCAGTCCTCGCGCGCGAGGAGGGTCAGCCCGGCCGCGGCGACGCCGCGCGCGTAGAGGCCCGACTCAGCCGTCATCCGCGTGGCGAAGAGCGCGAGCGCGCGCGAGTCGGCCGGGAGCGCCGCGACGGCCTCGTCGATCATGTTCAGAAGCGGCACGCCGACCGACGCGGCCAACTCGTCGTAGAGGATGTGGGCCGTGTTGCACGGCATCGCGATGAAATCGACGCCGGCCCCTTCGAGGCGGGCGAGGCCGCCGCGGACGGCCTCGGAGACGGCCGGGCGGTCGAGCGGCCGATCCATGTGGAAGGGCGCGGGCAGCGAGTAGACGAGCATGTGCGGGAAGTCGAGTTCGGCCTTCGCGCCGTACTGCGCCTGACACTCGTCTATGACCAGCTCAAGGAAGGGCGCGGTCGAGCGCGGCCCCATGCCCGCGAGGATGCCGATGGTGGTTGGTCTCATGGCGAAGATGGGTTCTGCTTCAAGCGTCTTCGGCGAGGCGGAGGCCGGCGAAGGCGATGCGGAAGGGGCGGCGGAAGAAGTTGCGGAACGAGGCGCGCAGCACCGGCGCGCTCGTCGCCCACGAGCCGCCCTTCAGCACGCGGTGGTCGCCGTCGAACCACGTTTCGGAATATTCCGGGTAGGGGAACGGCTCGAAGCCGGGGAAGGCGTCGAAGGGGCTGGAAGTCCACTCCCAGACGTTGCCGCTCATGTCGAGGCAGCCGTAGAAGCTCGCGCCTGCGGGGAAGTGATCGACGGGCGTCGTGCCCCACCGGCGCGCGCCGAAGTTGCACAGGTTAGCGGCCGGCTCCGCGTCTCCCCACGCGAAGCGGCGCTTGCGCGCGCCGTCCCAAGAGGCGGCCTTCTCCCACTCGGCCTCGGTCGGCAGGCGCCCGCCCGCGAAGCGCGCGTAGGCCTCGGCCTCGTACCAACTGACGCCGGTCACGGGGTGGCCGGGTTCCAGCTCGCCCTCGTCGAACATGCGGCGCGCAGACCAGCAGCGCCCGCCCTCGCGCCGCCAGTAGAGCGGGCAGCCCCAACCCTCCTTCTCGCGCCAGCCCCACCCCTCTTCGCCCCAGAACTCGCGCCGCTCGTAACCGCCCTCGGCCACGAAGCGCGCGTACTCCTCGTTGGTGACGGGCAGGCGCGCGAGTTTGTAGGCGGGAAGAAAAACGTCGTGGGCGGGACGCTCGTTGTCGTAGGCGAACGAGTCCCACGCCGCGCCCATCAGGAAGGGGCCTTCGGGAATCGTGACCATGCCGCCCGGCGTCCGAGACGGCGCGGGGGGCCGACCGTGGTTAAAGTCTTCGGCGTCACGCTCGCTTCCGGGCGCGGCCGCCCGCACCTTCTTCGAGGGGTCGAGCAGTTGGAGCAGGTAGGCGAGCGTCTCCTGATGCTGGCGCTCGTGTTCGAGGACGAGGTCGAAGACGTAGCCGCCGCGCAGCAGCGGGTCGCGCGAGCCGAAGTCGGCCGCGGCCAGCGTGTCGAGCGCGCCCTCGCGCACGCGCCCCAAGTACGCCTCCATCTCGCGTCGCGCGGGCAGGTCTTTCGACTCCTCGCGCGGCGTGCGGATCGGGTCGAAGACGCGCTCGTAGCGCTCGTCGGGCGCGGGGCGGCCCGCCACCTTTTGCAGCAGCCAGTAAGCCTCGAAGACGCCGATGTGCGCGAGGTGCCAGATCACCGGGCGGAAGCCGAAGCCGGGGCTTTCGCGCAACTCCCCCTCGCCCGCCATGTCGAACAGCTCCAGCGTGCGCGCGCGCGTCTCGCGCATGGCGGCCGCGATTTCGTCTTTGCGTGGTTGCGTCATCTCTCCGGCTCCGGGCGTCTCGAAAAGGGGCGGCGCGACACTGGATAATGGGTCGCTTTCGGCTATTATAGCAAGCGTCCGAAAGCGTACTTAAGCAGGCTCGGGCGGAGACGGGAGGGCGGATGCCGAACGTAGAGAGCGAGACGGGTGGGCGCCTGCGCGTCGTGCGCCTCGCCGGGCGCGCGGCCGCGCCGGGCTTCGCCGAGGACGTGCGGCGCGGACTGACCGCGAGCCCCAAGCGCCTCTTCCCGAAATACTTCTACGACGAACTCGGCTCGCAGCTCTTCGAGGCCATCTGCCTGCTGCCCGAGTATTACCTGACGCGCGCCGAGGCCGAAATCTTCGCCGCGCACTCCGCGGAGATCGTCGCGGCGGCCGCGCGCGAGAGCCGGGTCACGCTCTGCGAGCTGGGTTCGGGCAGCGCGACCAAGACCCGCCGCATCATCGAGGCGCTGCTCGCGCGCCAGCGCGAACTGCTCTACGTGCCCGTGGACATCTCGACCGCCGCGCTCGAAGCGAGCGCCAGCGCGCTGCTCGAAGCCTACCCGCCCCTGCGCGTCGCCGCCTACGCGGGAGAGTACGAAGCGGCGCTGCCGCGCCTCGCCGAGAACTTCGAGGACGACGCGCGCGCCCTCGTCCTCTTCCTCGGCTCGAACGTCGGCAACTTCGACCGCGGCGAGGCGCGCGACTTCATGGCCGCGCTGCGCCGCGCCCTGCGCGCGGGCGACGCCGTGCTGCTCGGCGCCGACTTGAAGAAGGACGCGGCCACGCTCGAAGCGGCCTACGACGACCCCGTGGGCGTCACCGCGGCCTTCAACCTCAACCTCCTCGCGCGCATCAACCGCGAGCTCGGCGCGGACTTTAACCTCCGCGACTTCCGCCACGTCGCCGTCTACAACGAAGGCGAGGGGCGCGTCGAGATGCACCTCGAAAGCCTGCGCCGCCGGCGCGTCCGCCTCCGCGCGCTCGACCTCGAAATCAACTTCGGGGAGGGCGAGCGCGTCCACACCGAGAACTCTTACAAGTACGACCTCGAAGACCTCGCCGCGCTCGCCCGCGCGGCCGGCTTCCGCCTCGCGCGCACGTGGCTCGACGCCCGCGCGCGCTTCAGCAGCAACCTCCTCGTCGCGGAAGAGGGCGAGGAAGTCGGGGCGCGGGGCGCGGAATGAAAGACGAGTTCTTCATCCCGCGCCCCGCGCCCCGACTCCCGCGCAAAAGACGATGCCTGCACCCCGGACACCGACCAAGCCCGACGGCTTCCCGCTGCTGACCGACCCGGTCACGCGCGAGTCGGAGCCGCTGTTCGTCGAGAACCTGCTGCGGGGCGAGAAGCCGCCGGAGGAGTGGATGTGCGGCGTCGAGCTGGAGCTGTTCGGCTACGACCGCGCGCGCGAGCTGCGGCGGCTCGACGCGGGGCAGGTGCAGCGCGTGCTCGCGGGCTTCGCGCCCTCCTCGAACGACATGGTCTACGAGGGCGGCACGCTCATCGAGACGGGCGACGGACACAAGAACCGCCTGACCGT
>Ga0196977_1000291_pt1 | contig 29114 bp, 23 predicted proteins | sample S3v_1013CmetaG_FD_148634 | JGI IMG/M metagenome (GOLD analysis project Ga0196977, IMG submission 148634) | Soil microbial communities from Anza Borrego desert, Southern California, United States - S3+v_10-13C | ecosystem: Environmental > Terrestrial > Soil > Desert | place: USA: California... | reverse complement strand
TGCTGCCTAGGAAGAAATAAGATGGACAAACTACTAACGAAAGCGTAAAAACCACTCGTCCCGGCCACCTCTCTATGGCCGGTTTTCAGGTGACCACACATGGCCGCTTTTGAAGTGACCACCGAGGCAACGACTTTTGAACGGACACTCGTATGGCGCCAAACACTGTGGACCAATATTAAGGACTGGAAGTGAACCAGCTACCACTTCAGCTTGTGCTCTCATTCTCTCCCGTGCCTGTTGAACCAGCGGTGTGACCTTTGCGGTGACATCCTTCGTTATGAAGACGTTTGCCAGATTGGGATAAGTGCACTCTCTGTTTATGTGCATTACCTGTAATCTTGAAACTGTTAATCCGTTTTGCTCCAGAACTAAGGCCTGAAGCGCGATCTCCTCCAGATGCTCAGGCTTCACCTTTGTCGACGACTTAACCTCAGTCACGATGAATTTATCTGACACTCGTTCGAGAATGTCTATGGCCACAAACTGCTTATCGAAAGCAAAGGCAGCTTCGTAGATAACATCGCAACCTGCTTCAAGTGCATGCTTGGTAGCGCGCAGCCTTTCATCTAATGCGTAATATGGAGAGTCGATTAGTGTTCCACCTGGAAGATGTGTGCGAGCCAGTTCGCCAACCCTTCTGCCTTGCTCGAATAACGCTTCTTGATCATCGTTTGGCTGAAGCTCGATAGCATTAGGTTCGTTGACTCTCAACCATAGCTGCTTGTGGCACTGAATGCCGGCAACATAATCGGATTTTGATAGGTGCTTCTTGCGGTAGGTTTCTGGTCGGGTGTTCATCGGGTTGTCCTCCGCAGTCACTTAAGTGCAACGAAGGGGCCAACCCGGAATTCAGTGAATTCTTAAGAAAAACATCAACCAGCGTTCTTTTACCTATAACGAATCTTACTTTACTATAAGAATTGTTATGTTCAAGTTTTGATAACGGGAAGTCCTGGCAAACCACGACACAGTTGATGGACCAATGAAAAATGAGCCGCCAATGAGACTGGGAACCGTTGGAGCTGCCGTGACTCAGCTTTTGACTAACTTGATCCACTTAACTCTTTGAAGATATCTACTTTTGTTTCGAGACACTTCCTTAAGCTGAGATCCATCGCGCCTACTTCATACCAGCTGTTAGGCCTCTGATAGAAATCTAAACCACGTCCAATCTTAATCACCCAGCCATTGTTAAACCTTATTTCCCGGTCGTGCATGTTTGGATTTAACTGCACGTCCAGAACGACATCTAGTTCGAGTAGACTTTGCTTTAGATCAGCTAACTTCTCCTGCAGATCTGCGAGTTGAGTGCTGTCATCGTAGCTCGTGATTAGGTTTATCCGCTTAATAGTGCCCAGGCGCACTAATGTTTCTGTCAGACGAACTACATTCTGTATCTGGTGAATAGCACGAATGTAAGGATCTTCTATTGTTACCTCAGTCGCACCGATCAAATACGGTTTGAGAATTGACTCATAACTATGACCGGTCTCCCCATACAAAATAGTGAAATGCTTTTCGAGTGGCTGCTCGTCTTCACACAAAATGACAGCGTCGTTCGAAACCGAAGTATTGGCAACAAGAGTAGGTGCTGCCTCAGCCGTTTTTGCTAGTGAGGTTTTCTTTGACTTGGTGGCTTGTTTGCCGATCCCAAAGAGCGCTCTTCGCGTAGGGCTTTGTGTTGCGGGCGCATTAATGGATTCGGGGCAGTGAACGACAACCTCCTGGCCCAAGCCGTTCACATAGGAAAGGTTTATTTTCGCGAATTCGACGTCAGGTTTACGCTTGTTCATCTGTTCCTTGATGCGACGGCGACCTTCGATGGCGTAGGCGACATATTCCTCGAATTCGCTATCGGTCGCTTTGCCTTCTGGATGTAGAATCTTCAAAAACGCACAAACAGTTTTCTTAATGGCTTTTTCATCGCGTCCTTCAACAGCCGGTCCGAGTTTGATTTGTTTGTTAACTTCTTCGTACCGATTTGTGTGCTGGAACGAGTAGTGAAAAGCTTCAGCTAGATAGTCGGTTATAAACCCAAAGTCTCGTGTTAAGGAATCGCTACTCGTTTTTGGCATTTCCCATCCAGGTAAATAACAAGCAAAGCGATCCATCACTGCAAGATCAAACTCATCAGGCAGCGGTTGGAACAAATCATACTCAGTCGAGTTGACTAACTGTTCGATTGAGAGATCGATATTCCCGACAAACGCAAGGCTAGCGTCGGCTATTACTTCCACTCCACGAGAGAAACGACCATTCGCCATGAAGTCCTTCATGATCTGAATCGTATCGGGATCCCGGATTTTGATGCCTGCCACCTCATCGAATGCAACTGTATCCCAAAAACCGACTAAGCCTACGCGACCGCGAGCATTGTTGTAGAAAAGCGTAGCCTTAGTAGCCTGGCCTCCGCTAATGAGAGTTCCGTATGGAGAGAACTCGCTGTAGAAGTAAGACTTTCCTGTGCCTCTTGGACCCAGTTCAACGAAACTGAAGTTTGGTTCAGCTAGTGGCGCGAGACGAGCAATGAAATGGAACTTAACGCGTTGTGAAACATTCGATGGATCCAATCCAACAGATCGCAAGATGACATCCAGCCATTCATCGCGAGAGAAACCCGCCCGACCTTCACAATATTGGGCGAAGTCAAAGCGACTGAGTTGAACCGGACGAAAATCTTCGACATAAAATGCATAATCATCATCGTCAATTGGATTGTGAGCGACCGTTACTTCGGCCCAAACTCCGCCCTCCAACAATCGATCATTGTCTTTATAAAATTTCTCGGATATGGCGATCCGCTGCGAATTGAAGTTCTCAAGCGCCGCCCAGTGCCGCTTTTCTTTCTCAACGTATCGAACATGCACCTTGTCTATGAACCGATGCTTTCCCTTTGTAGCCACTTTTGACTGAGCCGCATTCGCCTCGTCGGGCCTTACGTAGTTGTCCTGTAACGTTGCTAGAACCGCATCCATACCCGCTTCGATTTCAGCAGGGTCGTTGCTTGCACAATACTTTGCGAGCAGGAACTCCAAAACGAACGTGGGTACATTCGTACCCTTTTTAATCCTATGCAGAAGTTCCTTCCAGACTACTTTTCCTGGAAACACAGAGTTAAGCTTTCCGTCCAACGCGTTCATATTCTTATTGCAGATAATCAGTCTCTAATTTCAGTTGATTAAACATCGCAAGCGTTATCGCATCGAGCGCCCTAACAGTAAATTTACCTTCGAAGTCGGGATCCATGCGCAGCGCAATCTGTTTCCTTTCATTGGGGACCAAAGTGATCGTCCTCGACGCAGGGTTCACATCGCCGCCGGGCTTTGGTTCTCCCACAACATTGCCCTTGTCGTCCTGTGCTTCCAACAGAACCTCGACTTCAGACTGTTGTGAGAAGAGATTCTCAGAAAAGAGCTCGACTTCGAACACCGGTATTCTGGTTGTAATCTTTTTAGCTCCACCTCTATATGAGAGCTCCACGTCAAAAGTTCGTTTTTCAGCTTTGCGGACGCGTTCTAAACGCGCGACGAGAACCGGGAGCACTGCTTCTGATAGCGACAGGCCGCCGTGAAAATAAAGGTGTCCTGCCCGATACGGCGCCATACTCCTAGGGCCGGCGCACTGAGAGAACGCACCTTTGATACCAAGTCTGTTGGCCGAATGTACAAAACTGTGGCTATCGGCAACGCCGTCACCTAACATTATGCGGTCATGAGCAACGATCGGCCAGTTTCCCTGCGGTTTCACGCAAACATCACCCGCTTCGGCGTGTGCATTCAGGAAGAAACCATGATCCGTTGCAATTACTGCCTCATGAAAACCTAAATCGCGCAGCTTGTTTAATGCAACGCGAATCATTCTCAAGATGCCCGGAATCAATTCCAAAGTGGTTTCCGGATTGTTTTCGAGCTGGCTGTCGATTTCAGTGCTCCGAAGCACAAGCAGATCAACGGTCTTCGGCAATTTTACTTTTGTTCGGACAAACTCGTTCAATGTCATTTCATGGAATCTATCACCCAGTCGCTTGCGAAAGACATCCATCCGCTGGTTCACGTTACTAACCACGGCTCCCGCCAGTTTTGGTACGAGCGAATCCCCAACGCAATCTAAAAACAGCTCTAACTTTGCTCCAGGTAGAAGACTCGCCATACCGACAGGTGTAATCGTGGGAGCTTGCGCAAAGGCCGTGTGAAGTAGCACTGGACCATCTTCCGAGATTGACTTCTCCAGCGCCACACCTAGTTCATACCGTAGAGCATCGATCATGAAGTACGCGACCTTATGACCACTCTCTTTAAGAGGCTCTCCTACGAACCGATCGTACACGTCTCCGTTAGCAAGACGCCCAGGAGGAGGCCAGCCGGTCGTTTCCAGGTGTCGCACGAAAACTGTCTGAACCTTCTCCGCCAGACGCCTATAACGGACTCGAGCTCGGCTCTCGACTTCGCCTAGTAACTCATATTGATCGAAAAGAAATCCTCGTGCTTGCTCAAACTCTCGCTGCAACCGATCTGCCTCCCGTAAGCTCTGAGTATAAAAATCGAGCAACGCTTCCTGGCTACGGGATCGATCTGGCAATTGTCGTTCAAGGTCCTCGCACGCTTCTACCAAGTTAAGCGCTGCACGAACAAACGCCCACTGACTTTGGCTCTCGCCTTTGCCGACCCAGACAGACTCCTCTTGTCGCGTAAGCATCCGCCGTGTTAGATCTGCGTTCTCGTTTAGGATCCCATCGATAGCGCGTCGCAAGAAGCTGCGCTCTTCAAAAGGAAAGGTGTCGAGATTTCCCAGATCTTGAATGTCACGACAAGCGTCGGGTAGAATTAATTCCTTTTCCACCTCTTCAGCGTGTTCAATATAGGAGAGCCGAGCTCTAGGATGATTTCGCAGCCGATCGCACATTCCTGCAACAAATGATTTGGCTTCCGAAGTAGCTCGAGGAACCAAAGCTAATGCTTGAGGCAACGGTCCTGGAAGATCGAAAACAAATTCGCTAAAAAGTATGAAGCGCCAGAGTTCTTCGGATAGCGGGCTGAAGGTCTTCGATCGGGTCTTGACTTCCATTCCTAGCGTGGCACGCAGAAAGGCTCGTGCCTCTTGAGACCACAACTCCTCAGTCTTGAATGCCTTTGCTTGGTCGTCGGAAGGTGCGAGCAACGCAAATAAGATATCACTCGCTGAATCTACCTTCAGTGCCGCCCGCAACTGAGGCCAGTCCACGCCGCGTCCAATGGCGTCGATCGCGTCGAAAGATGGAAAGGGGTTAGTGGAGAATACTTGTCGAATTGCAGTGGCGTGATTTGGCTTTGCGCGAAGACAAATATTAAAGAACTCATCTGCGTCGTCCGCAGGAAATACGCCACCCGCTATAGCATATAAGGCGAAAGGGTCTCGCTGTCGTTCTAGATCACCGATAGGGTTTTTTGCTGGAACGTAAACTAATAGGTTGGCTCGTGGCTTAGATGTTGCTAACTCTCGCAAGCTTGTTAATGCCGACAGACGACTATCGATGCTACCAGCGGAGGCATCGATCACTTGAACTTCGTCACTTGAGAGTTGAAGGCAGAGTTCACGGTAGCGATTCTCATGATCATACAGCACTAGACACTCAGCCTTTTTGAGTCTGCTTCGAAGATCATTCTGTACATATTCTCTAATTGTTACCACGTATGTCTTCCTCTCTCGCCTTACAAATCTCGGCGAAACAAACGTGTGCCGGCCTCGGTTTCAAGCGCGCGAGATAAATGTTCCGCTCGGCACTTCAGAAACAAGTGAAATCCTCGTTTAAGATTCCGTGTCCAAATCCCACTGTCATCTTCAACAGGAATAAAATGCCTCGCCATTTTCTTCTTGAAATGCGAACCAGAATTTTGCACATCAGCCAAATACAGTCGAGGTCGTCTAAACCCGATCTGTTGGTTCTCCTCGGCCGTTAGTACGCAGACATTGCAGACGCTGTTATAGAGATTCGCTGGGATGTCGGCAGCTCTCGCCGCTCGTTGCGGAAATATGTGGTGCCGATCCTTTCGATTAGCGTTTGTAGCATATCTTTCAAGCGGAATTTCGTTAATTCCACCGTCCATAATGCTGACCGGCCCTCGCTTCAGAAGTAGGCAGTAGAAAGCCGAGGTGATACCTGCACGAGATGCGTACTGCGCTTTGCGCAAGTCCACTCTTTCGACTTGCGGTCGATAAGTAAAACGCATATTGCTATTCCGAGCTAGTTTTTTGAAAAACTTAAGGTCGCTAGGTAAGCAGACCAAGAAATTCCTGCCTGTGTAACGGCTTCCGACGGATGTAGCCCAGAACCATTTGTTAATCTGTTCCTTTTGACGAGCACCTGGGCCTCTTCCGTTCCAATAATAAAAAAGCGCAACCATTGAAACCATGTAGTCCGAATACAAGAAGTCACGATTCAGCACTTTGAAGTTCTGTCGCATGAAATCGACAGCTTTCCCAAAACATCGACTTAGCTTATGCCAATCATTAGTTAAGGACCTCCGTAGGCGCCGATCTTCCTTAGCTTCCCTTTCGAGTCTGTGGATGACTTGTCTCAGCGCTTCACCTCTCGCTTCACTTGCGCCCCGAACCGCTGACATCGCAAACAGAATTGGCATCTCACCAATTTCAGCGAAAGCATCGTCTAAATGTTGGAGGACCTCATGATGAATGTCACGAAGGTCGAGATTCTCGGCTTTTGTAAAAATCGCGTCTGCAGTAGTGACTTTCATCCCCTGCGTGTTTATACGAAGAAACGATTCTCGAATCTGATCTATATCGGTCCGGATGAACATGAGATGGATTCGATAGTTAAAGATCTGCTGTCTGCACAGTTCGACGTGTTTCTTTTGTCGTTGAGTGAGGTGAGACAGTCTATTGTGCCATTGCGGATGAAGTACATCACTGAGCGATTCATAGAGTCCGGGTATCGGTTTCCTGTACCGGATTTGTTGTCCATCATCTTGCTTTTCGAGGGAAAGAACCACCCGAGAAAAATCAATCTCTTTGCGCCGCGCATTACGTAGTGAGCTACCTTCGCGCACGTGATGAATTACGGACACGCGTTGCTGGCCGTCGATTAAAAACCAAACCTTCGGATTGCGATCATTGAACGGGGGAAGCACATGGTATTTTTGTCGTAGATAAAGACGCTGCGCCTTGGGAGTTTGCCAGACCATTACAACTCCTATTGGCATTCCAGCGTACATACTGTCTAAAAGCTTTGCAGCCTTAGGACCATCCCAAACAAATTCGCGTTGTAGTTTGGGAATCGCAAATCGGCCCTCGTCGATACGCCGGATAAGGTTACGAGTGGAGATTTTGTTGATAGTTATGTTATTGCGATCCATATACCGGTTGAGAGGACGCTGTCCCAGCGTCAGCGCGCCGCTATGAATTCTCCAAAACTTCTCCGGGCTCAGCTCTGAGTTTTGCCAGGTGTTCAGCAACTCGTTCAACCGAGGTCTCGAAATCACGATCTCGAAGTTGCTTCTTAACCCAGTCCCAAGTTTTTGCCGCGATTTCATCCTCTTGCCCGAGCTCGAGGTCCTTAAGGTTAATAACGGAATTCTTGACTGAGTAAAGGCTCATCCACATTTCGGGCTTCTTGGCCCGTTTCTGCGTTTTCTTGAATGAAGATTCTTGAGCAATGTTCCACAATTCACTTCGCCAAGGTTCGGGGGCCTTTCCCTCAACTATTTTGAAGACGGGCCAACTACCTGAAACCACAAGCTCGCACAAAACAAAGGCGGATCCTTTGCTTCCCCAGGCTTTCCCCTTCAGATTCTCTTCAGTTTTCCAGGCCTTGGGTAAGAAACGAATGTAGCCTTTATTGCAGACCATTGGTTCGAAATTCAACTCGCTAGCCGCATCTGCCATCCTCCTCTTCAACGATTCGGAGAGATTCTGCAGCTCGTCTGGCCGATGTTCAAAGATCACCTCGAGTGCATCACGATGGGTTTGGTAGATTCGCTGCGCAAGATCAGCAACCCTCGAGCCTTCCATAAATACCTCCTCCAAGATCGAAAGGTAATGGTTGAGAAGGACACGCGGTTCTGGCCCTATCACGTCTCTTTGCTCTTCAATGCATTCAGCCAGAACGTCATGCACCTGCTTGTAGGAGGCTGAGATATAAGCAGAATCCCCGGGGTCCTCTTCTAGCTGTGTGAGGAAGATAAAAATGCGCTTTGATGCGGTAGGAAAGCTCTCCTCGACTTTGGCTCGATAGCCTTTCAATTGACCTTCGGTTTGAGAGGCTTGCACCTTGTTCTCGATTGCGACCACCCATTCCTCTTGATCAAAAGTTTCGATCCGCAGAACGAGATCAATGTTGCGCCATTCTCGGAGGACGACGACTCGCCGAATCTCAAGGGAATCCAATTCCACAACATCAACCTTGTCGGCGTTTTCACTTTGGCTTTCGGCAACCACCCGCATCAAAAATTTGCGAAAGTATAGATCGCCCAATCCATGAGATTGATAAGGATCTAGCAGCCAAGCGAGGACGTTGGAATGGCGAATCTCGCCCTGCTCAAAGCGCAAAACGCGGAACAGGTTGAATTTACCAAGTAACTTCTCAAGCTCGCGCAGTTCTGGGCTTCGAACAACCAAGTCTGTGAGTTGACGTAGTTGATTGTTTTCTTCGTCTGAGTTAATGAGTGGGGTAACAGCTGCGCTCATCTTATCTTTGATTCTATTTTCCCGAAGACGTGGTGCGGCGTCTGGCTACTTCATTTGCTATTTCGGTTTCAGCGTCTTCGCGTCTCCGCCATTCAGAAAATGGATGTTGACACCAGAAATACTTTCGCACGCCGAAGTGTTCCGCGAGATCCAGGTCCGTGAGACACTTATCGATGACCCGATCTGGCCACAGAGAAAATGAAATCAACAAACGGTCATGATCTCCTCGCTGTAACTCTTCCCAAACAATATTGAAAAGCTCGTTTCGTCCACTAAGGGCTCTGTCCAGTTGAGGAGCCAAATACGGACATGCATTCGCGGCGACTTTTTTCTTGAATTGTTCTAATGCCACCTTGGTTCGTTTCGTTGGTACTTTTAAGTTGAATTTCTTTGCCCGTGCTGGATCATAGAAGCATTTCTCGGCGACGCGATGCGGATAGAGTAATAGTGCGACCTCTCGATGGTCCCACTTTCCTTCTGCGAGATGCTGCCGAACCTCCTCTGCGGATAAATGCTTGCCTTCGGTTCCGGCTAAATCGGCGAGCAATCTTTTAAGGCCAGCTCTGGCTTCCGATCGCTGCCATTGCTTCTGCTGTTCGATTTCTTCCGCCGGCTTTCGCAGTTGTCGCCAGCAGGGTATTTCCTCAACCCAAAAAAGATCTTCTAAGCCGTGGGCGATGGCAAGGCTGCGGTCTTTGACACACTTCGCGACGACGCGTTCGGGCCAGATGGTCATCGCCAGGTGGGCCCAGTCGTAGTCGCCCTTTTCGAGTTTTTCCCAAGTTTCCTTCAAGCTCTTCTGCCACTTGGGTAAGCGGAAGAGTTTCCAGAGAGGGGCAGCAGTGATCTGCACGCCGTCATTGAGGTTCGGGCGCCAAGGCAATTTGGCCAGTCTGAGTAGCTCATCGCGGAACTCCTGCAGCTCGTGGGCGAACTCCTGCAAATTTTCCAGCGTGTTCTCTTCGGTACCGCTGCGCTGCGCCCGGACGCGAAGTTGACGTATAGCTGGTATGACTTCCCGATCGAGCTTCGGCGCAATGAAATCGTTTACGCAGCTATAGAGCGTCTGAGCGTTCAGCCTATGGTAGAAAAGCCAGAGGGTGTAGGAACCAGACACAGTTGAGAGCGGCCAATAAATCGGGGCTTGTCGGCGGCTCTTGGAGTAACGACTAAGGTGATCATTGAAGAATCGGGATGGTTTGCGGAAATACTCATGCAAGGATCGGACGCCCAGAACTTCGCATGCCTCGTGTTCGATTGCATCGGCGCGTTCGAGCCAAACAGCTTGCAGGACTTCGCGGGCCCGCCTCTCGATGTCGTCCGCGTTTCCTGGATCGTCCACGAGTACGCCAGCCCAAGTGATACGAAGCGGATAACTCTCCGGCACATCGCTCGGTGTCGCTGGGGCTCCGTCTTCGTTCTGCAACATGCCCGGCGGGCAAATAGGCAAAGGCGCAAATGGGTCGACCCGTTCTGCCACAGGTTTCTCATCTGTAGCAACTCTGATGTCCCATCGACCAAAGGCACACCCGATTGAAAAAGAAATTACATTTATGGTAGTCAAAATAACTTCAGTTAAAGGAATTGTATGTGTAGCTCGCCGAATTGATGCGACGGATTCGGGGGCGATTCCTAGCATCATTGCCAGCTTTTCATAACGGCTATCAGCAATGAACGAAAGTTTTGTTACGCTTCGATTCAGACTTGTTTCTTCTGTATCTATTTGTTGGACGGAGCCACTTTGCTTTGAAAAAGCTGCGACTACCTGGCGCTTTGTTTCTTCGGTTGAAGACCCTTGCGACGGCCAAGTCCGCCCAAGAATGCGGATCAAATCATCGGTTTCCTCTTCACTTAGGTCATAAGCTCGTTGCACCAATTCCTCAATTTGCCTAAAGCGTTTGATGACCTCCAACACAGCTTTTTCATAATCCTCAAAGCGGCGTGATGCAATACTATGTAAAGTCTCACCTCCAAAAAAACGGGGCGAGAATTCCGCTGATGGTTCGTCCCTTCTGAATTGCTGAAGCTCTCTGTGACACTCATACGTCTGTTTTCCAATCCTGGTAAGCAACTCATCAAAGTCTGGAGGGACTGGAATTTGCTCGATCAGGCTTGGAGAAAAGTCTCGCGCGGCAGTTCCTGGCGCTGATGTGTCACCTCCCCCGACGAACAATTCAATGTAAAAGGATGCGACTGATGAGTTCAGAAATCCTAGTAATCCCCAAAGTTGTTTACGGTCTCGGCTGAAAATGCCTGGACCTTTGGGGCTGAAGAGAGAGTTGGCTGGTAAAACTCGCGCCGTAAAGTTACTAGTTGTACGCTCAGTATAGGTTAAGCCTGGCTGGCCATATAGATCCTCGTTTGAAGTTCGTCGTGCAACTGTTCGGAGACTGTAGTCAAAAACGAGATGGAGATCGGAGTGAAGGGGTCTATATGCGCCTCCTTTGCTGTAATAGGTCCAACGTCGTAAAGCGGCGAAATAACGCGGATGAATTTCCCAACTCAGTCTGAGAAACCTATAATCTTCTCCCGTTTCTAATCCCTTTTTCGAGATAATTCCTTTCTCACATGTACTAGGCCAAGTGGTAATTCTATTGAGCCAAGATGCTGCACACCAGTAGGCAACTATCCAGTTGGGTAGACTCACAAAACTTGTGAGGCGATGCTCGAAGCAGCGATTTGAGCGTAATCCCTTCCAAGTAGCTTGAATACTTTCAAGCAATGCCTTGTCTTTGGCGTCCGTATCAAGGACTGTGAAGAACAATGCTCTCGAATTCTCTATCGAGTTCTTAGCTCTTTCAACAATATACGCTGCTGCCTCGACGACAGCGGCGTCTAGAACTCCATAACCTAGGTCGGAGACAACTGCGAGTTGACTAGTTCCACCTAAGAGAACCTTACTGCGCCATTTGCTCAAAAGTTCCTTGAATAAAGCTAGGCGATTCGAAATGACACCCAGTCGACCGCCATCAGTTAATGACTCGGTGAAGCGTTCTACAAACGCCGCGAATAGATCTTGTGTCGCACTCTCGATTGCATAATAGAGATACTTCCGTGATGGGATCGAGGCTTCGCCGAACGGCGGATTCATCAGCACCACATCGTAGGGTTTGCTACAGAGGTCGATAAATGCGAAGCCGCGTGCGGTGTCCGCGGCAAAGAGGCGACGTTGATACGTGCCGCCGTTTTCAGATTTCTCTGCGTAAGATTGCAGGGCTTCATAGATCAGTTTTTCCGCTCTATCCCAAAACGCTTCGTCAGTGATGCCCTTGACTTCGTAACGGAGTCGCTGTTGTTCTGGTTGTGCCATCTCAGCAAAGAGGATGTTCTGTTTCGGCACCGGCACTTCAAGCCATTTTTGTTTGGCGTCAGCTACGGCGTCGGCGATCTCTGTTTCGATTTTCAGCAGCGAACCGGCCTCGCCTGCTAGTTTCATTGCGTTGAAGATATGACGAACGAGTTGACCGAGCAGACGCAGTTCCGGTGTCGCAGCTAAATTCTTGTCCACAAACTCCTTGAGCAACATCTCATCGCCCGGCATCGGCTCGGCGGAGACGATGTTGGATCGCTTGATCTGCGGACGCTCGGTCGGCCTCACCTTTTGGTCATGCCAAGCGCGCTGCGCCCGCAACCACAAACTCAAGCCCGCTATCTGAACTGCACGAGGATCGATATCAATTCCGTGTAGGTTGTGCTCGATGACGAGGCGAGGCACGTCACGCAGAAACACCTCCTTGTCCGGGTATGTCGCGCGCAATGAAGACTGGCCGGTTTCGCGTTCAAACTCAACTCCGCTTCCTTCCACATCCCAAGCCTCTTCATAAATCACTTCGAGCAGATCGTAGGCGTAAAGGCCGAAGTGCATAGAACCGCAAGCGGGGTCAAGCACGCGAATTGTGCGCGGGTCTTTCAGCGGTCGGTAAGGAATGTGGACGGGCTGCTGCAACATCTCCTCTTGCGAAAGAGTTTCTACAGCCATGTTTTGCGTCTCAGGCAGCGACGCTCCAGGCTGAAGAAAGATTTCTTTCGGGTGGCGCACCATGTATCGGCACCGTACCTTAAGCCGCGTCTCGCCGCGCATCATCTCGTACCAAATGCGCCCAAGCGTATTGTCCGTTAAGAACTCAACAACATAGCGTGGAGTGAAGAACTGATTGCGGACGGCCAACTCACGACTGTTTCGAGGTGCCGGCGACTCGCGCATCTTCTTCCGCTCTTTTGGATCGTTGAAGTACTGGTAAATCCACCCAATGGTCTCATCTTCTTTCCAAAGAGAACTGATATCTTCTGCGTTTATGAGACCGAGTAACTCAAGCAGAGTTGACTCACGAGGAAACAGACGACCGGAAGGCGAGAATCGGTCGAAAAGAGTCTTCAAATCGAGGGCAAACTCATCAAAGATGCTAAACAAATAATTGCGATAGCTATCCCCTGTCTCTCCGAGAGCAGTACCGGCCAATTTTGTATACAGTTGAAATCCGCGTGAGCTGTAACCGTTTGACAACGACTCGATTAGGAATTCTCGGGCCTCAGCCATCCGGAGTGCAGCAAGGCAATTCAGAACTGTAAAAGCTTCTTCGCGAACAATCCGCTTAAGTACTTCCTCTGAACCAGTGTCAGGCGTATTGGAAAGATAGTGTTCAAGCGTGTCTCGAAGAATCCGTGCAGTTTCGAGGCGTGAGTCATCAATGTGGAGTTCCTCGATCGGTGTCACAGACCCGGACTCGGGATCGAGACCATACTCATGCTGCAATTGTCGCGTGAACTCTTTCATCAAGAGTTCTCGAGCGTCGGTAACAAATCGTTGAAGACGATTGCGCGTCGATTGATCGAAAGCCATTGTTGTGATGCTAACCCCTGATCTCGATAGTCAGTTCAATTTCACCGTACAGCGATGCCTGAGATCGGATGTCATGAAGTTGTCGAATCAAGTCTTCCAGCTGAGTCGCGGAGGTGAGCTTGGCGGGTAGTGAAACTGACAAGATAAGTTTGATCGGCTCATTCGGACCGGATTTTGCGCGTTCTTCCTCCAAACGTCGTCGAATCCTCTCCTGGCCGTACTTGCGAATAGATTCTTTTAGCACTGTGAGCCGACTACTGAGGTCATAGTCTCTAGCGAGCAGCTGCCTAAGTCCGCCAATACTTTTCGGTAGATCCATGCCAGCGTATTCCAGTTCTCCGATGGCGTTGCTCTGTTCTTCCTGAGTAAGTTCCGGCCATTCCGGTAACCGTTGTATGTCTTGAAGACCCTCCTTTAGCCGGTTGCTTTGCTGTTCAGACAAAGTGACAACTGCATCCTGAACGCGAGCCTTAATTCTGGTCAACATCGAGTTAAGATCAGGTGTATGTCTATAGAAATCGTCCTGTTCTAACCGTTGCAACAACAATTCACTGTCTTCGCCTAGGTTGCGCTTTAGTTCTCCCGGTACGCCAGTGTCGGGAAGTGTTTCAATCTCTTGCCGATGCTTTTGCAATTCGCGAACGGTAGTTTCTAGCCCATTATCAAGAGCTCGCTTTAGTTCGCCAGCCCACTTGAGATTGTCATACAAAGTTGACTCTTCAGCTCCTAAATGTTGAGCAGCATCAGACGCATCAACTAACAACACATCAGTAATAGTTTGGTTCAAGGTTCGCACTCGCTCGACACCATCTGCATCTAAAACGGAAAGCTTCTCTGCGAGCGGCGCGTACTCTTGTTGAAAGCGAGGAAAGTGTTTGACGGTTGCTTGACTGATTTCCTGTTCGAGGGGAATTACATTCTCCCCAATCAAATCAGTTAATCGCTGCGCAGCCCTGGCGAGTGTTTCATTAGACGGCCTTTCATCTCGCAGAGCCACTCCGACATTGCCAAAACTCTTGTTCGTTTTGAGTGCATCGATTGCCTGTTGGCCGCTAGACGTAACTTCGCGTCCTGAAATCTTCAGTTTGATTTCGCCGAACACCAACATAGCCGCGAGGATGTACCTTAAAGTGTCCGCAGACCAACTGAAAGGGGGCTCGCCGAAATAAGAAGCTAATCGTTTTCCATCGGCAGTGCCGAATCTATCAATGAAATCGTGGATGCTCAGAATGCACTTCTGAGTCGTTTTCAGACGTGGTTGCCCTCCGGCCATCTCTACTAACCCAAGCGGATCAAGAATTGACGAAATCGAAGAGGGATTAGCCGCTGCCCTCAAAAACTTCTCGGCCAAAACAGTCTCGGCGCGGATGGGAGCTTCAACATAACGGTCAAACACTTCTCCCGCAGCCTCATTGAGGATCTTTTTCGCAGCCTCGACCAATTGTGCGTCTAGCGCAGATACAGCAGTCGCCCTCCCACGAAAGACAAACGATCCGTGACCTAAGACTTCTTTGATCTTTGGAATTAGTTGAGTTCGTTTGAGAGTATCCGCACGACCGGTTTGGTTAAGACAGTAATCCTTAACCTCCTGATCCGGTTCGTTCCGATACTTCGCGACTATCTCTTGGCAACGATAGATCTCATTGACAAGGCTGTTCAGCCTATCGTCATCCCGACTAAGCAGATAAATGTTGTTTTCAGCACTTCTTCCAGTCGACTCTTGAACTAGATGAGTTCGGTCAGCCTCGTAGTTTGCAGTGTCCACTAGCTTTACGATCATTTGTACCGGCTCGCGCTCACCTGAAAGACTGATGACACTTGAACCGCTTTGAAGCTTTAAGCCGGCAGTGACTGAGAGCGTGGCGTGCAGGGTTGTCTTAGGCAAAGGGTCAAATGCTTCACGAACGGCTTCGCTGAAGATCCTGCGGGTCTCAACGGACCGCAAGATAATCTTCCCACGCTCTTCTTCTATCTCGCGAAGTTTCTCGCTTAGAAAATGAAGCGTGCCATCCTTTTCTTCGCCGAGAGGGATTAGCGGGTCGTTCAACATGGTTTCGATCGCGGTCTTTACCTCATCAAACCTAGATGGGTGGTCGATCGACGGATGCATTAACGCTGCGATGTTTTTTACTGTGACGGGAAGGTTGGCAACTATTTGTAAGACCGCGATGGTTTTCGCAACGTCCTGTTGAATCGATGAACCGTGACATACAACGCAAGTGGTAGTCACGGCATGATGGATCGACGAGAATGCGCGGCGAATATCTTTTTCTAGTGAGTCGTACAGCGTGACGGTCGTCGCCAACCAGCCGACTTGTTGATCGGCGCCTCGAATGCGTTCGCCTTCACTCTCAACGAGAATGTCCTGGATCACCTTAATGGCTGACCGCAGGCCGATTCCGCCAGTCGACTTAGCTAACGCGCCGAGCAAGTGCAGCAAAATATCAAAATGCGCAGGCAAGAATGGGTAAAGATTAACGAAATTCTCCTGGGTGAAGTCGGAATCGTAGTACTTGGCGTCCTCGAGCTTCGTGTTGAATCGCAGCGCTTGCCCGCTCGCCATAAACCGATTAGAGAGTTCAGTTGCACCAACGGGAGATTTGCCGAGCAAGCGTCGGTAACAAATCTCCTTAATGTCACTAGCTTCGAGGTCGACCTGAATCGGGAAGCGATCTTTTAACTTGAACAGCTTGCCGGAGTTGATCGCTGCACGCTCGTCGTCTTCCGTCAAGGTTTGCTGGGCAGTGGTCATGATCCAGACCTTGCCATCGCCTAAGCGCTTGAGGTTCTTGGCGAGTCCATCAAGATTCAGTATTAGGCTGTCTCGCGAGGCGATGTATTGGCCTACCTCATCGACTATGAAGATGATGTACTCTCTACCGCTCTTCTCTCGAATGATATGAATCATTTCTTGCACACGCTCATCCTCAAATTTGATGAAGGCGTCGACGTTTGAAGAGAACGATGTTGCGGTAGGGAACAATGACGGGTACATTTCGTGAGCAGTTTGCGGAACTAAGCCGTCAACAATTAAAGGATCGTTTTGGAGTTCTGCCCATGTTAGACCAGGCAATGCCGCCTCCATTTTATTTTTGAATTCTTCATAGCGTCCGTCCTTCTCTAACTTCCGTTCAAGCGCTGCAACTTTCAGATTCCTTGAGTAGCCGGCCCATTGCAGTACTTTGAAGTACAGCACTTCAGATACCTCAGCCATCGCTGCACCCGTCAACATTTCACTGGCGAGGTCCAGCATGACAACCGCCGCTGGATAACGTTGCACGACAGTTGATAGTTGAGCTTTTACTGGTGCCGTATTCAACCGATCTTGAAGGTGCTTTAGGAACGGAGTTCCATCCACCGTTACTCTGTCATCAAACGAAAATCCCAGATACTTTGTGAAAGAACTTTTTCCCGATCCGTAGAACCCTGAGACCCAAACTCCGATCTCGTTCTCGCCGCCGGTTTCCATAGCGAGCTGCATTTTGTCCAAAAGTTTTCGAAGCTGTTCTTCAATGCTGTCAGTCACTTGGTACTCGGAGATTTCAGTTCTCAGGCGATTCTCTTGGGTTGTGCCGTACGAGATGACTTTTTCGATGGTCCGGTCGATGTTTCTGTTGGGGTCAAAGAGATTTCGAATGATCATGGTGGGTTAGTCCAATGTGATTTAGTTATCCGCCTACATGCACAGAACGGTAATTACCGTCTTCGGGATAGAATCCCAGGAACTTGAGACTAGTCTTTCCGGAGCGCACGCCGGGGTACAGAAAGACCGTCGGTACATGAAACTTTCCTTGAAGTTGGCTCTCAATTACGCCTATGCGAAGGTAGGGGTGCAGTGCTTCAAGATCGGTTATAAGAAGCAGCGCGCCGTTGTGGCTTTCCAATTGACCTAGAAGTTGTTCTAGTTTCTTCTGAAGTGCGCCACTTGTCTCCAAAGCATTTCTAATTGATTCGTTTGTCTTGGCCCAATCTTGAGGTGCTTTGGCGTCCGCTGCGATCCAAAGCGGATATCTGGGATCCGCTTTCAGGATTGCTTCGATCTCCTCGCCAATTGAAAATGTTGAAACATCCCATCCCTCGTTTCGGAACTTGGCTATCCAGGCTGGGGTTTGCCGTTTCACCTCAATAATCTGAGAGGGGGGAAAGACTAGATAGTAAATCCGTTCAGATCCGGACAGGCCCATATCATCACGACCGTGACGTATTCGTTCTCTGAGTTCGTCGAAATCAGCTTTGAGTGAGGACATCGCTGAGAGTCTCCATTTCCTTAAATTTCCAACTTATCCTTATGACCTGACCCGCAGACTGCACAATCAGCAGTCCTTTTAGAGACAGACGTTTTATTTCATCTAGAACATCATGATGTGAAAGTCCAAAAAGCCCCCAGTCTTTATGGTCCAACAGAGCGTTATCTCCAACACCATCCAGATGTAGATCGTAGGCAACGTACGCGGCAACTCTTGCAGCGATCCGGTAAGGGAGTAATCTCCTCGTGCTTTTTGACCCATCTTGAAGGAGTCCGTAATCACCAGCGCAGCCGGTAAGATAAGTTGAAACGCGCTTAACAGTAGTCTCAGACCAACGTTTACTGGTTTTACCTTGATCAATACTGCATTCAACAAACGCTCGAGCATCGTCGTTAGAGAGTTCAGAATAACCACCCGCGTACTTCTGCCAATAGACTTCACGAATGAAGTCTCCCAGGATTTCATTGGCTCTACACGTGAATAATAGAAGCATTTGCTGAAATTCTGTTGAACCTAGCGACGGCAGTAAAATCTTCAAATGGCGCGCAGGCGTTCCATCGTTAACGAGGTACCTCGGAGCGAAACATTCGGCTACCAGGTTGCGAAGCCGGCGGGCTGTTACGTTTGGAAATCTACCAGACTGCAACGCCACCTGATGTAGCCGAGGCACTGTCATGCCGGGTTCCCACAAATCCAGAAGAGTTTTGGTTTCGTTAACAAGCCCAAGCCCCGCCTGGAGCTGAGTAGTGTATAGAGTCAATTGCCGCTCTCAACCCGTTAGATACGGGTAAGTTCTAACACCTGCTTTAAATCCACCCAGATATATCGCCGCTATCTTTTGGATAGTCCTCCGCTCATTCGCGTCAATCCGCTTGCCTGCTGAGACTGGACCCTCGACTTTTGTCACAGATGAGCCCGCAAGTTCGGCAAGAGATTGCAGCGCGGTCGCTTTATCTTTCAACTCCCGTAAGAGATCTTCAGCAGGAAGCTTTTGAAGCATTAAGTTATGCAAGTTATGTTCAAATTCCTCTGGAAGCCGAAATAGATGCAACACTTGACCCTTGCCGATACGATCATCGTGTAGGCGACGAGCCGCTTCTAAGACCCCGTGATATTGAGCGAGTGGGTAAGTCTTCGGAAACGCCGGCTCTAAGAATTGCCGACTTGATCCGCTGAAGAACTCGGACGGCCACCAATTAAAGTTTTCGCGCTCGCCAAGATAGCCAACGATAAGTCGTAGTCTGAGATAATCGCGGACCTGTGAGTCACCCATCGTTCAGTCGAATCGGAAGCAATACGAATCCAGAGAATCCAGGCGATTTTTGCAAGATACTCTGTGAGACGAGCCCAACGTTTCTTGAAGATATGGAGTTTACAGATGAATTGCAAGCAGGTCCTCGTGTGTCCTCAATCATCCGCAAGATAATTCGAATCAGCTAATTAATGGTTGCCGCATAGAAAACATTACGGAGAGAAAATCTTGTGTAAGCGTAAGAAATATTATAAGTAACCCATCTATGAAAAGAGTTCTTATCTCTTGGGTCGGCCGAACCGATCTAAATGCTTCGGAAGCTAAGCCTGAGGCCGGCGAAGGACCAATTGGGCAGGCCGTTGCCAGAATCGAGTTGGATGAGGTCAACCTGCTTTGCGATTGTGCTCTCAGTGATAGTAATCGCTATCTGAAATGGTTGAAACCGCAAACCAAGGCTAAATTAATTACACATCGCGTCAAACTTTCAGGTCCAACCAACTTTGGCGAGATCTATGAAACGGCGGTGAAGGTGATCACCGGCGTTCTGACGCGTATCGGGCCGGAGAAGACTGAACTCATCTTTCACTTGAGTCCTGGAACGCCGGCTATGGCTGCTGTGTTTGTTTTGCTTGCTAAGACTCGGTTCAAAGCTGAGGTCATTCAGACATCCAGAGAAAAGGGCCTCCAGCGTGATGCTCTACCGTTTGACATAACAGCCGATTACATTCCGGATCTCCTTCGAAGACCCGATGAAGAATTGGAAAGACTCAGTGCTGGCCTTCCTCTTGAAGCTCCTGAGTTTGACCAAATCATTCGCTCTCGAAACTCGATTATGAACAAAGTCATAACGCTTGCGCGTAGGGCTGCTCCTCATAGAGTTCCCATTTTGATAGAAGGTGAATCAGGAACTGGTAAGGAATTGGTCGCGAGGGCGATCCACAATGCGAGTCCGTTTCGAGACAAAACTTTCTTGACGGTGAATTGCGGAGCCATTCCCGAAAACAGTATCGAAGCAGAATTATTCGGTCATGTAAAAGGAGCATTTACAGACGCAAAGCAGGCCAGGAAGGGGCATTTCGTAGAAGCAAATGGTGGAACGATTTTCCTGGACGAAATTGGTGAGCTACCGCTGGAGGCGCAGACGAAACTGCTCAGGGTCGTGGAGTATGGTGAGGTTCTTCCGATGGGTACGAGCATCCCTACTAAAGTCCGGGTTCGGATACTCGCGGCGACTAATAGGCAGTTAGTGGATGAGGTCGCGGCGGGTCGTTTTAGAGACGATTTATACTATCGGTTAGCTATTCTCGTTTTGACTATGCCTCCGTTGAGAGAGCGAAAGGAAGATCTTGGTCTATTGATAGATGGACTAATCGAACAGCTCTATAAGGACAGTTCAATTCAGCTTGGTCTAGACCGCAAGCAGCTCTCTCCCGAAGGAAAATCTCTTTTACTAAGACAGATCTGGCCTGGCAATGTGAGAGAACTTAGAAATACATTGCTGCGGGCAATGATTTGGTCGCCGTCCAAAACTATCACTGCGGAAGACGTTCGGAGCGCGATTGCGCAGAAGTCAGTTCAAAAAGAACCGAATATCCTGAACCACTCATTAGGTGACGGGTTCAACCTTCCCGATGTTATCAAGCAAGTTGCATCTCATTATCTTCAACGCGCGCTCGAACAGACTCATGGTAACAAAACAAAAGCTGCCAAGTTGGTTGGTGCGCCGAGTTACCAGACACTTGATAGCTGGATGAAGAAGTATGGGTTGCCAGAAAAGTGAAGTGCGATCAGGAGGTGTGTAACCTCGCTTGTAAAGCGCTGAAACAGCACATGACATGCGTACCTCACAATCACTGTATAGGATATACGACCAACCAACATTAAACGTCTTTATCGGATACCAAGAGAGCCTATTTAGCGACCGGAAAAAACTCGCAAAGCGGCGCTTTCGTCTCGCACATTACGCGATGCGAAATCGAGGCAAAAAGTCCGAGAGCGCAACGACGATTGCATTCTTCTCGCCGTCACATGCAACCAGCTTAGGCGATAGCGCTAGAGGTGTTACCGAAGTTAATCACCCATTCCAGGGTGCTTCCAGCACGATTGAAAATCACACGAGGGAAGTCAAATTCGTGATTTCCGGAACAGGCCGTGGAACCGTTGCGAGGTGCTTTGCACCTGATTTTATTTGACACGTCACCCCTTAAGGGTTTCATGCAAATGTGCACGCTGTGCACAGTTGTGCACATGGTGAACTTTGCGAATGAAAGAAGTTAAACATCGGTGTGTGCACACTGTGGCACACGAGGTGCACTTTGTGCACCACCGTTAACTGCCAATAATGAGGTGAACCAGGCAGGATGGACCACACAAAGAAGTCGAAATATATTTCGTTCCGCGTTGCCGAGGAGCAATTAATCGAGATCGAAATGGCAGCTCTTGATGCCGGAATCAGAGCCCGCGAGTGGTGTCGCAATGTAGTGCTGGAGAGGCTTGGATCTGATACTGCATTGACACCAAACGAGCGTCTCCTGTTTCAGAATCTGGTACGCGTTCAGTACCTCGTGACCCACGGATTTCAACTGCTTGCTGACCAGAGTTTGACGAGCGAAGGATGGAAAAATCTACGAGCCAATGCGAAGAACCGAGCTTCGGAGATAGCCAATTCCGTGCTTAATTGTTATGCCGAGGAGCGACGTGTTCGTAGATCGGAATTGTTGGCTTATCGAAAGCTGTAGGTAGCGGAGGGAATGGATCTTATGAAGCACGGACACTCTTAAATCAAAGAGCGACGAACAGCGCATAAGTAACTTCAGGCGCGCGTTTCGAGTCGCTTGATTGTTCGGATCCTTGGTGATGCGGCGGCCACAGTCAGCCGTGTTTTAGGTACCGACTAGTACGGCTATTGACTGCTTGAACGGCTCTTCTAACAGTGCATCAAGAACCCTTAAGTAGTCATTTCTACCGCGAGATGAGCACGGGTTAGGCGGAATAATTGAAACGAATAAATGTTGCTCGGTGACGATTGTAGCTGAATTACCCGACTGATTTTGTGAGCGGCTGAGAGCCCTGGCACGCTGCCCGGGGGCTCTCAGTTTGGTTTGTGGTTGGATACGCTACTCACCACTGTGACAGCCGGTGACGAGGACCCGGCTACCGAGGCCGAAACGCATCAGCCGGTAAGCTCATTTCCTCCCAACAACTCCATCTCAACTTCTGAAACCTGATTCTCTGCCAGTCTGTACAAGTTCAACTCACCGCAGCGAATGAAGGCAAAGTGTTTCGCCACGTTCGCGAGTACTTTAGGAGACGCGGAGTTTTCAATTGCTCCCATGAGCACTAGCAGTGCGGCAACACAGCGGTCGCCGCCCCCACAGATCATTTGTGCCAGTGTCTCGACCTTTTCGTCAGTTGGATCGTCTTCGTAGGTCGTGTCAGGCATTTCCAGAAAGTCGAGTGTCTCGAGAACTCGTTGGCCGGCATCGACAATGCGCACGAGCTCGGTGATACGTGGATCTTCTATTTCGAGACTGTAACGGAGAAGGGTTTGACTCTCGACGTCGAGGGAGCCATAGTTGATGAGGTACCGAGCGCGACGTTTGACGGCCTCGCTGATATGCGGAGTGTTGGTTGTTCCTGTTAGTTGACGTGTTTCTGCTTGCGCTTTTGCGCTAGTATGCTTAGCCATGATCGTCATCCTTTCTATGGAAGGTTGATGGTCTAGGGCCGGCTTTGTGTTCCTGCACAAGTCGGTCCGCATCTTTTTTGGAGGGGTAATCGCACTATAGCACATTTCTTTTCGCTTGAGGTTCGCCAAAAAGAGAGAACGTGCTGGTTCAAAGTAAACGGCCCACGGAACACTTCGATAGCCCGGCTATCATGCAGAAACTGAGTGCAATCTTCGTTCAAGACATCCTTCTTGGGCGACGTGCGAACGCCGTTATCCTCGCCGCAGCCGTTGTTTTCTTTGCGTTCATTTTCGTTTCGTGCGCCAGTCCAGGTCCGGCCACTGAACAGCGTACGTCACCGCTTGTTGACGATCCTATCGGTCGTGCGTTTGCGAGTGGGGCCAGCGACGTACAGGTCGAAGGCGAGGGTAAGGTGATTCGCGTTCTGGCCGACGATTTGGACTATTCGCGACACCAACGTTTCATCGTTCAGCTTGCGTCGGGACAGACGTTGCTGATCACTCACAACATCAACATCGCCCCGCGAATAGACGGACTTGAAGTAGGCGACAGTGTTCGCTTCAACGGCGAGTATGTCTGGAACGAAAAGGCGGAACCCTCCATTGGACGCACCATGACCCCAAGGTCGGCATGTCGCAGGTTGGGTGATACATGATGGCAAGACATATAAGTAACTCATGGCGCCGGTGGCTGGAGTCGAGATGCCTCTCCGACTTAGCGGGATCATAATAGCGCCTCCCACGATTTGCGTCCGAGAGTATTTCGATGGAAACCCAGAGCGTTTGCCGAAAGGGTGTTGTAGGTTACACACATCTGTTGTGAACTACATACAACCGAGACGGGGCCGGCGCTTACGTCTATCACCGTTCGGAGCGGCTGATTCTCACTTACGTAAATGAAAGACAAAAACCTTCAAACGGGACGTCTGAGATTCGCGCGCTCACGCGCTCTCGTGTAACCCGAGCGGCTTGCACTCCTGATCCAAGTTCAGTGGGCCGACCTGAGCTGATCCAAACTGCCGCAAGCACACGTTCAATTAGTTCTCCCTAAAGCTGTGCAATTCGACTTTAAAGTGCACTCTAATTGAGCCGACAGGATAGCAGCATTCTTCAGCCATCAAGACCAAAGCCAAACTGTTGATTCGTAGAACTTTAAAGGCTGAAGGTTCTTAAGGAGATTCCTTAAGACTCTTAAGAATCGGAGTAAGACTATTCCAGTCACCAATTTGGACCTTAAAGATGAGCCGTTTTCTTGGAATGATTTTTGCCAAGCGTGGACCGCATGAAGAGAAGAAGAGTGATGGCGAAAGCCAAGATCTATGGGTTCAGCCCTTGGGTGGATCAAGTCGACTCAATCAATCAAATCATGAAAGAAACTGGCGAGAGGACGGAGTCGGTCATCCTCCGCAAGCTTGTTGACGAGGCGCTCCAAGCGCGACGTAACAATAAGGTATCAGCACTCACTGAAGAATTAGATAGTGAGTTAGGCAAGACCCTTGAAACCATAAAGGCTTTACTGATGCGAGTCGTGACGGACGAAGATGTGACGTTTCGTATCCTGGATATGTGTTTGGCCCTTCTGCAGGATGTGCTTGCTGAGACTTATGCAACTCGCCAGCTCTTGTGGGAGTCTCTGGTAATGCCTCAACTTCGTGAGAAAGGTTTCGATGTGAACGACCTAGAAGGTCGATTCACATTACAAACGAACCAAGCGAGAGATTATGCGTATAGTGTCGCCGAACGAATCAGAGAATCGCAGGAAGCCGAAATGACCAAGCCGACAAGGGATATCTGATGGCCCCTCGCGGGCTTAACAATGACAAATGTTTTCGGACCGTAGGCTATGGAAACTGCCGCGCTGTGGAAAGCGTGGAAAACGAACAGCATGTTTTCCACCCTTCCCACAACGCTTGGAAAACTCGGCAAACGACGCCGAGTTTTCCACAGTTCCCACAGCCTCTACTGCTAGAGATTGTTTTCTAAAACAAAAGAAAGAGGACTGCTGATAGGGCGAAGCGAGTGCACGGGATTTTGAGCACTCGTTGCCGGTTTCCGGTGCACTCAGAAGAACACTGCCAATGATGGAATTTGTCGGAACTCACTCAGACACATTATCCATCTACCACTGCCTATCATCACGTAAGCTGACCTAGCAAACCTTCACCGCGGCACGAATCTTGAATTGTCGTTTCATACCAACTCCGGTTGGCTGGTCCTATCGGTGTGACGTCTTAGGCTCTGAGGTTTAAGCAATGAGTACAAATGGAGCTAGCAGTGATGAGGTACGTCCGAAGTTTCTTAATGTGAAGGAACTCGCCGAGCTGCTGCGGATCAAGACGAGAACAGTTTACGAAATGGTCAGCCAGGGACGAATCCCATATCGCAAAGTAGGCGATAGGACCATCTTCCTGCTTGACGAAATATTGGAATGGACACGACCCAATGCGAAGCGTTAGCATGCCGCCATTCCTCAAACGGGCTGCGATCCGCAGAGAGGAATAGACCAATGTCAGTTTTCAAAAGGGGTAGCAAGTGGTGCTACGACTTCTGGGTCAACGGCAAGCGTTATCGTGGTTCGATTCCAGAAGCCCGCGTTAAGGCACAAGCCGAACGCGCCGAACACGCAATTCGTGATCAAGTGTATGAAGGTACTTACGGTAAACAGAAAACTCCCGCTCCGTTGCTGCGGGATTTCATCACCGACACTTTCCTGCCTTGGTCTAGGGTTAACAAACGAACGTGGGTACATGATGAATTTCGCTCACGTCCGCTGATCAAAGCACTAGGCAACAAACCAATGGATGAGATTTCGCCGATTCTGATCGAGAAGTACAAGCGGGATCGACGTGCATCCAAAACGGCACGAGGCGGCGAGCGTGCACCCTCCACGGTCAATCGAAAGTTAGAGTTGCTTTCAAAAGTTTTCTCGTTAGCAATCGATCAGGGATTATCGATTCAGAATCCTTGCCGAAAGGTTAAACGCTACCGTGAAGACAATGAGCGTAACCGCTATCTCTCGGACCAGGAGGAAGCTCGACTCCTATCCGTGCTTACTGGACCAAGAGCAGGTCTACGGCCGCTTGTTGTGCTGGCGATTCACACGGGTATGCGGCGCGGTGAACTGTTGAGTTTGCGTTGGGCGAATGTTGACTTCGTACGTGGTCTAATTCACGTGATGAACTCGCAACGCGAGCAAACTAAATCTGGCCACAGCCGAAGCATTCCGATGAATGCTATCGCGAGAAGGGAATTACTTGGTTTGCACCGGGAAACCGGTCAGACCGAGTACGTCTTTTTCAACGACAAGACGAAGAAGCCACGAACCGATCTCAAGAACGGCTTCGGCACTGCTTGTGTTATTGCAGGTCTCGAGGACTTCCGATTTCACGATCTGCGACACACAGCCGCGACCAGGCTCGCTGACGCGGGAACTAACACCCGAGAGATCTTGGCGATTCTCGGCCATCGATGTATTCAAACATCTGCGCGTTACACTCACGCCACCGACGAGGGTTTGCGACGCGCAATGGAAGCGCTTGCGCAACGGCAAACGCGTACCGTCACAAAAGTCCCCACAATAGCAAAAGAGCGGCAGGTGCCTGCCGCCTAAGTTATTGATTTTGTTGGTAGCGGGGGGCGGGATCGAACCGCCGACCTTGGGGTTATGAATCCCACGCTCTAACCATCTGAGCTACCCCGCCATGCCTTGATTATCAACTATTTACCGCTACCATCAAAATAGAAAACTCACTTGTGACGTATTGTGACGGCGCTGATTTTTTAGCATGACTGCCTCGCCTGCGCCAACCGGCAAATTGCGAACGTAACGCTGACTCGGTGAGATATTCGCATGACCCATCAGCTTGGCTATGTCGTATGCGTTGAAGCCAGCCTCGCCTAACCTCGTGCCATATGAGCAACTAACCCTCAAAGTTCGGCAGTGTGATTTCTTCCGCAACCTGATCATCTTCAATAAGACGAAAAGTAACAGACACACCTGTTGTGAATTGAATAGATGATGCAGTCAGTACGGCAAGGTACCTGAAATGCAAATAGGCCACGAAAGTTCAAATCCTCTAAAACCGACCGCCCACCCGCAGCTCGTCGATCGAGTACAGGTTCACGGACGGCGAACTGAAAACAAGGATTCTCGACTTCTGCAGTTGGACCTCATGATCGGCGGTCAGTCAAAGGTGATGCGCAATCTAAAGAAATCAATTGTCAAAGCAGCCGATTGCAGTTCCACTGTTTTGATTACCGGAGAATCAGGTACAGGAAAAGAATTGATTGCGCGCTCGATTCACGAGTTAGGTTCTCGGCAACGCGAACCATTTCTGGCTATTAATTGCGGAGCTCTTACCGAATCGCTACTTGAATCTGAACTTTTTGGCCATGTGAAAGGGGCATTCACCGGCGCCACCGGCTACAAGAAAGGGATGTTCGAATCCGCAGGTAAGGGAACTATCTTCTTGGATGAATTCGGAGAAATGTCGTCCTTGATGCAGGTGCGCTTATTACGCGTGCTTCAGGAACACAAAGTTCGTCCAGTAGGCTCCGAAGACTCGAAAGAGATTAACTTCAATGCGCGATTAATGGTCGCTACGAATCGCGATTTAAGGCGAGAAGTTGCGGACGGAAGGTTTCGCCAGGATCTTTATTACCGCGTTAACGTCTTTCCAATTAGGTCGCCTGCCTTGCGCGACCGCTTGGACGATTTACCTCTCCTCCTCGATGTTCTATTAAACAGACTTGTTGACGGTGGCAAACTCGTCCACACAATCTGCTTTGATTCAGAAGCTCTGAGTGCGCTGCGAAGTTACACTTGGCCGGGAAACATTAGGGAACCTGGAAAATGTGATCGAGCGGTTAGCTATCAATGCTCCTCGAAGTGGTGTTGTTTCTGGCCCATTTCTATTGGTAGAGCAGAGGGGGCCGTCGAACCCCTGCCCCCGCACTTCGAATTAGACGCTCGGCAAAAACGTAAGTGCTTGCCTTTTCCACAGTTGCAGCCACCGAAGAGAATCAAGGGTTTTTACATTCCATACCATTCCTTACCGTTGCGTATACGTCGTGTGCTGTTATTTGGGCAGATTTTGGCCAGTTGAAATCCTAAATAGTTAGAGATCCCCTGCCTAATCACCCCTTGATTTGGCAATCCTGATCTCTAATCTCTATTTTCCAGTCCCAAGAGTTTGCTCGACGCTCATCCAGTGATTGTTCCTGAAGGACATAGTGGTCCGAGCAATCTGTATGCGCAGTGTTCGGTTCAACGGAAGGTTCTGTTGGCGAGCTGTGGCCATTGTCGCTTCAAACGCTGTTCGTGGCGAAGTAATCGGAGGGATCTCCGCGAAGACCGCACATCGCGTGTTATTGCCGTCCCGATACGAACAGGCATAGGCACGCTTTGCTTGTGCGTGACCATAGATTTCAAAAACTACTACTTCAACTTCCGGGACTGTGCTTTCTTGAAAAACAGCAAAGTTCCAGAGACGGTAACGCTTTCGACGTATCTTGACTCGCAACCAAGTAATTGAAAATCGCATTTTGCAGTCGACAGTGTAATTATGATCCGGCAATGCCCTATTAGTTTTCGGCACTCAGGAATTGCGAAATAACGGCAGCGAGAAACATGCGACCGAACTAAGACAGACGTATTGTTATTGTCACTCCTGCTGCCGCGTGATTTGCATGCGCAAATGAGCGTCTGTTCCTTCCTCCGAAGATGATGATAGTTATCCGACGTAAGGCCGCGAACCTTACACGTTGGGCTCCTCCAGCGGCGCTGATTTGAAATGCCAGGTAAACTTCTAAGTATTGTTTGTGAGGCTACGTCTGATTCTTTCGCGGGCTTCATCCGATAGACGCGTCGTGGGAGAGACCTCTGCTTCGTCCTTTTCTTTTTCCTGAACGCGATCCCCACCTGCTCCCGTGAGGATTACGATCTTGTTCTCTCGAGCTTGCGTAATTCGGTAAAACGCGTTGACGAACTGCGTAGGATCCGGGGCCGTGAAAATCAGTGGCTCTCTGTTGTTATGAATTCTGAGAACCCGCACACCGCTGGCATCTCGTGCCAGCTTTAGACTGCGATAGACCGCGAAGTAGTCGGCTTGAAGTGTTTGCATCGCAGTCTCGTTCGCACGTACCCGCCTCGACTTTGGCCGACTTTAGCCAGCGTCCGCAAAGCCGGATCGTTTCGGAAAGGGAACCACCCCCTTACCTTGGAGGATTTGTGGCCAGTGCTTCCATCACTCTTTCTGTCACTAACGAGATCTTCATAACTGTCGAAATTACTAACTCTTCGATTTGCAGTTCCTGGTCATGTGTCAAGGAACCCAGCCGTCGTCTGAATCGTAGAAGCTGAGCTCGAGCAATCTCCTTCGCATCAATCGGAGTAGCTTCGGTCAT
>Ga0196977_1000290_pt1 | contig 29122 bp, 17 predicted proteins | sample S3v_1013CmetaG_FD_148634 | JGI IMG/M metagenome (GOLD analysis project Ga0196977, IMG submission 148634) | Soil microbial communities from Anza Borrego desert, Southern California, United States - S3+v_10-13C | ecosystem: Environmental > Terrestrial > Soil > Desert | place: USA: California... | reverse complement strand
CACCCCGTCGAACTGCTCGACGAGTCCTACCGCCGGGCCGGTTTTTACGACTGATTCGGGTGAACGGGCGCCGCCGGGGTTTCGTCAACTCCGGCGGCGCCCGTCCGCGTCGCGGGCGTCGCGGCCCGGCGACGTTCGACCTCTTGACCGTCCGCCCCGACGGGGCGCGCGGCGGTTAGTCCGTTTTGACCGGCACGCGCAGCGTGAGCGCGCCCACCCACTGGCCGGGGTTATTCGTCTGCTCGAAGAACTCGGGGGTGAAGTTCGTGTGGCAGAGCGCGCAGCTCGTGTGTATGGCGTTGCTCAGCGCGATTGAGCGGCGGTAGTACCAGCGGTTGCCGTGGCGCTCGACGGTGGTGTTCGGCCTGCCCTGAAGCGCGAGCGCCAGCGACTCCTGCTCGAACGGGTCGCTCGGGATGTTGTTGTTCCCGCCGAGGAGCGGGTTGAAGCTGCCGATGAGCCTGATGTCCCTGTTCGCGTCGTGGAAGATGAGCGAGATGGCCTGCTTGCCCTGCTCCACGTTCTCCGGGGTGGTCTCGCCGAACTCCTGAAGCAGCGCGGCGAAGACCTCGTTCTGGAGGAGGTCGGCCGTCTGCTCGGCGAACTCCCTCTGCTGGTCGGTGGGGGGGTCGTTGTTGACGCGCCCGAAGGCGACGAGGGCGGCGACGGCGATGAGGACGGCCAGCGCGGCGGCCCGCTTGATTTTCTGATGACGCATGGACTTTCTCCTTTTCGCGCGAGGTCGTTTCCCCTTGCTGGTGGGTATGTTGACGGCGGTGGTGCCGTCGTCGGGGGCGCCGGCCGGAATTCAGACGCCTCAGGACGTAACGCGGAATTTCGCGGCGGGGTGAATCAACCCCACGCGTCGGCGGCGAACTTTTTGATAAATGTCTGGGGAGGGCGCGGAGGCTGCGCGGGCGTGGGATGGGCGCGGGGGCCGCGGCGGTCTGGGCTCCGACTGTTTAGAGCCGGGAGAAGGCGACGCGGCCGCCGACGAGGGTGAGGCGCGGGCGGCCTTCGGCGTCGAGGGCGACGAGGTCGGCGCGCTTCCCTTCCTCGACGGAGCCGCAGTCGCCGTCGAGGCCGAGCAGGCGCGCGGGGTTGAGCGAGGCCATGAGGGCCAGTTCGTGCGGCGCGACGCCGAGGGTCGAGACGAGGCGCGCGGCGTCGAGCAGGGTGATGACGGAGCCGGCGATGCTCCCGCGCGCGTTGCTCGTGCGCCCGCCCTCGACCTTGATCGTCTCGCCCCAGACCTCGTAACTCCCGTCGCCGAGGCCCGAGGGCGCGACCGCGTCGCTGATGAGCGAGACGCGCGCGGGCGTCTTGCAGCGCAGGACGAGGCGGAGCAGGTCGGGGTGGCTGTGGACGCCGTCGGCGATCACGTCCACGGTCACGTCGTCGCTGAGCAGGCCCCAGCCGACGGGGCCGGGCGCGCGGTGGTGGAGCGGCGACATGGCGTTGGGGAAGTGCGTCATGTGGCGCGCCCCGGCGAGCCGCGCCTGTTCGAGCACTTCCGCGTCGGCCCGCGTGTGGCCGATCGAAATCACCCAGCCGCGCCGCGCGAGTTCGCCGACGAGTCGGACGCCGCCCTCGACCTCGGGCGCGAGCGTCATCATGCGCACCGCGCCCGCGGCCCCGGGCGTCGGCAGCGTGTCGAAATCTTCCGGCCGCGTGTGCGTGCGGAAGAACCGCGTGCGGAGCGCGCCGCACTGGCGCTCGTTGACGAACGGGCCTTCGTAGTGGACGCCGACGGCGCGCGCCGCCGCGGGCCCCGCCTCCTGTCCGCGCATCAGCTCGTCAACGGCTCCGACGGCGCGGCGGTAGTCCTCTTCGGGCGCGGGGACGAACGTCGGCAGCCACGCCGTCACGCCGCGCGTGGCGAGGAAGCGCGCGACCGCGCGCAGGTCTTCCGCGCCGGCCGCCATCGTGTCCACGCCGACCGCGCCGTGGATGTGTACGTCCACGAAGCCGGGCGCGAGCGTCAGCCCCGAGAGGTCGAGCGCCTCGCCGGCCGCCGACGCGCCCGCGCCGACGGCGGCGATGCGCCCGCCGCGCACGAGCACGTCCGCGCCTTCCGCGACGCCGCCCGGCAGCACGACGCGCGCGCCGCGCAGCCGCAAAGTCTCCCCGTCGCCGTTCGCCATGCGCCCCATTTAAGCACGAAGCCGCGCCCGCCGGCACTCGGGCTCCGAGGTTAAAGCGGAAGCCCGGCCGCGGGCGGGGGCGTTGGGCTTCGCGTGCGCCCCAAGGCCCCGGCCCGCGGCCGGGCTTCCGCCGACCGCGGCCCGGGCTAGAAGTAGAACTTCGCGCCGAGCTGGATGACGCGCGGGTCGCGCACCGTGGTCACGTCGCCGAAGTTGGCGGCCGTGACGTTGGTGCTGATGTTGCTGAAGTTCGTGTGGTTGAAAACGTTGAAGGCTTCGGCGCGCAGTTGCAGCCGGGTGGATTCGCCGAAGCGGATGTTCTTCATCGCGGTGAAGTCCAAGCGGTAGAGCGGCGGGCCGTTGACGATGCCGCGCCCGGCCGTGCCGCCGCGCACCTGCGAGGCCGGCGAGTTGGCGAAGCAGCCGGTCTCGAACCACTCGTCGGCCGTGCCGGGGCCGGCGTTCGGGTCGCAGAGCACGTCGGGCCGCCCGCCCGAGGCCGAGCTGCCGAGGAAGCCGATGCCCGACGGGTCGAAGTTCGAGGTCGTGACCGTGAAGGGCAGGCCCGAGAAGGCGGTGAGGATGCCCGACAGCTCCCACCCGCCGAGGAGGTGGCCGGCGAACCCCCTCTGCTCGCTGAACCACGGCAGCTCGTAGACGCCGTTGACCGTCAGGACGTGACGGCGGTCGAGCTGCGCGCGCCCGTAGTCCTCGCGGATGTTGTAGGGGTTCTGCGGCGCGGTCGAGCGGTCGGTCTGGTTGTCGGTCAGGTTCTTCGACCACGTGTAGGCGGCGTTGAGCAGCGAGTTGCCGCCGAAGCGGTGCTGGAAGAACGCCTGCATGCTGTGGTAGTTCGAGTTGAACCGGGGCTGGATCATGTTGATGGCGCGCCAGCCGCGGAAGGGCCTGATCTGGTCGAGGATGGTCGCCTGCGCCGCGGCCGTGAACGGCACGGGCACGCCGTTGGCGTCGCGCGCCTGACACGGGACGAGCACGTCGGAGGCGTTGCGGCACTGCCGGTTGAGCGCGGTGCCGGGCGGCAGGAGGTTGATGTCGACGATGCCCGGCAGGTGCGTGCCCTTCGAGCCGAAGTAGCCGAGCGAGACGACCGTGTCGGAGGAGAGCTGGTGCTGCCCTTCGAGCGACCAGTGCTGGTAGTAGGGCGTCTTCCACTCGGGGTCGACGGCGCGGATCTGCGCCGGGACGCCGGCCGAGACGAAGGGCGTGCCGGCCGCCGGGTCGTCGAGGCGCGCGTTGTTGAACGTCACCGAGCGGACGAAGGGCGGGTTGACGCCGATGTTCTGGAGCCAGATGCCGACGAGCGCCTGATCGTGGTAGAGGCCGTAGCCGGTGCGCACCGAGGTGCGCCCGTTGCCGAACGGATCCCACGCCAGCCCGACGCGCGGCGCGATGTTGTTCTTCGGCGTGCGGGCCACCGCCTCGCCGTAGGGCGAGGGCGTGCCGCCGAGGCTGGTGTTCGAGGTGTTGACGATGATGCCGTTGAGCGGGTCGCCGGTGCCGGCGACGCGGGTGCCGCCGGCCGTGACCTGCGGGGCGCGCGCCGGGTCGAAGGCGCGCGGGTCGAAGTTCGAGAGCTGGCCGAGCGCGTCGGTCGGCATGCCGTAGATGGCGTAGCGCACGCCGTAGTAGATCGTCAGGTTCTGGCGCGCGCGCCACTCGTCCTGCGCGTAGAGTTCCCAGTTGCGCGCGCGCAGGTCGGCCGTGATGTCGGTGCTGTGCTGGACGAAGGTGGCCGGCCCGCCTTGCAGGAACCACGCCCACTGCTGGAGCGCCTGACGCTGCCCGGCCGTGAAGGGCTGGCCGGTCGCCGGGTTCGTGCCCGCGGTCGGGAAGCCCGTGTTCGGGAACGAGCTGAACTGCCCCTCGTTGAACCCGCCGATGGCGTTCTCGTGCTTGCGGTAGCGCGTCCACAGCCCGCCGAACTTCATCGTGTGCGAGCCGACGATCCACGAGAGGTTGGCGCTCACGCCGTGGTTGTCCGAGAAGTTGTCGTAGGGGCCGAAGCCGCAGATGCCCGTCCAGCCGGCCGCGCAGGTGGTGCCGAAGAAGACGGTCGGCACCCGGCCGCGCGTGCTGGCGAACTGGAGCGGGACGCGCACCGAGGGGCTGTTCCGCTCGTTGATGTCGCCGACCACGGTCGTCAGGATCGCGCCGTAGGAGAAGGTGTAGCCGCCGTCGATGACGACCGTGGGCGCGGCCGCGTAGGTGAAGCGGGCGACGTGCGTGCGGCCGGGCGAGTCGGTCTCGGTCACGGAGACGCCGGGCAGGGGCGAGCCGCTGGAGAAGAGGGCGGCCACGTCCTCGGTCGGGATCGAGTCGTTCTGGAAGCGGTAGAAGGCCGTCAGGTTCTGCGTGAAGGCGTGGTCGAGCTTGAGAATCTCCTGCCGGAACTTCGAGACGTTGCGCGCGGCGGTCGCGAGCGTGAAGTTGGCGGTCGGCTCCGGCAGCCCGGCGTAGAACTCGTTGACGTAGGCCTGCGCCACGGGGTTGATGCGGCCGCGCAGGTCGCGCGAGCGCTCGACGCAGGTCGTGCCTTCGAGCCGGACGCAGACGTCCACGGGGAAGATGCCCTGCCGGATGGCGCTGGTCGGGACGGTGGCCGCGAGCGTCGAGTAGCGCACGTCGTGGCGCCACTCCTGCGAGAAGAAGAAGAAGGTGCGGTTCTTGCCGCTGTAGACCGTCGGGCCGCCCTCGCCGAAGCGCGGCAGGTAGACGGGGCCGCCGAGCGTCCAGCCGAAGTTGTTGTAGCGGAAGGGCGGCCGCTTGGCCCGGCCGTCTTCGAGGCCGGCGGGCGCGGTGCGGTTGTTGAGGAAGCTGTTGGCGTTGAGCCGCTCGTTGCGGACGAACTCGTAGAGCGTGCCGTGGAACTCGTTCGTCCCCGAGCGCGTGACGACGTTGACCTGCCCGCCGCCCGAGCGGCCCGTCTCGGCCGGGTAGAGGCTCCGCAGCACCTTGAACTCGCCGATGGCGTCCACCGACGGGTAGGTCTGGATGGTCAGGTTCGAGCCGCGGTCGGTCGTGTCGGCCCCGTCCACCGTCCACGTGTTCGAGCTCGACCGCGCGCCGTTGACGGAGATCGAGACCGTGTTGGCCTCGCCGTTCGGGTTGGTCGTGCCGACGTAGGGCTGGTCGGAGAGGCCCGAGGAGACGCCGGGGACGAGCGTGACTAACTGGACGAAGTTGCGGTTGTTCAAAGACAGCTCGCGCACCTGCGTCCCCGAGATGAGGTTGGCGGCCGTCGGCGTCTGCAAGTCCACCTGCAACTGCTCGGCGACGACCGTCACCTGCTCGCTCACGTTGCCGGTTTCGAGCGCGGCGTCGACGGTGCGGCGCTGGTTCACGTCGAGCTTGATGTCGGTCTCAAGGTACCTCTTGAAGCCGCCCGCCTCGACGGCCACCTCGTAGGTGCCGGGGGGCAGCGACGGCGCGGAGTAGGTTCCGTCGTCGCCCGCCGTCAGCGTGCGGACGACGGCCCCCTTCGCCTTGTCGGTGATGGTGACGGTCGCGCCGGGCACGACCGCGCCGGCCGCGTCCGTGACGGTGCCGACGATGGTGCCGGTGATTTCCTGCGCGGGCGCGGGCGCCGCGCTCAGGCAGAGCAGGCAGGCGACGGCGGCGGCAAATTTCTTCAGCATGTAGTCCCTCCAGATTTGGCGGAGTCGGAATCTATATTTTCGTTCTGGCGCGGGGGCGGGCGGGTCGCCGCCCCCCGTTCGGCACGGGTCTCGGTTCAGCGCGCCGCGGTCTGGGCCGCGCCGCGGCGCAGCGGCGCGCCGGGCCGGGCCTCGGTCAGGCGCCCGCCGTCCACGACCGCGACGCCGTTGACGAGGACGTGCTCGAAGCCGGCCGCGTACTGGTGCGGGCGCTCGAAGGTGGCGCGGTCGGAGACGGCCGCGTCGTCGAAGACGACGAGGTCGGCGGCCATCCCCTCGCGGACGAGGCCGCGGTCGCGCAGCCCGAAGGTCTGCGCCGGCAGCGAGGTCATCTTGCGCACCGCGTCTTCGAGCGTGACGAGTTTGAGTTCGCGGACGTAGAGGCCGAGCACGCGGGCGTTGTTGCCGTAGCCGCGCGGGTGCGGCACGCCCTCGCCGAACGCGCGCACGCCGCTGTCGGAGGCCACCATCGTGAACGGCTCGCGCATGATGCGCCGCACGTCGTCCTCGCCCATCGAGTGGTAGACCATCGCCGCGCCGCCCGCCTCGTACATCTCGAAGATTTGCTCGATCTGCGCGTTCAGGTCGCCGCGCCCGCGGGCGAGCCGCGTGATCTCGGCGATGGACTTGCCGTTGTACTCTGGCCTCGGCTGGTGGCTCGCCACCATCGCGTGCGCGTAGTCCTTGAAGCCGCCGGCCTTCAGCCCCGCCTTCATCTCTCCGGCGGCGCGGGCGCGCGCGGCCGGGTCGGCCAGCCGCTTCTTCCCCTCCTCGCGCCCGCCTTCGAGCACCCAGCCGGGCAGGCGCGAGTCGAGCGAGGTCGAGCTGGCCGTGTAGGCGTACTGGTCGACGGTGACGGGCAGGCCGCGCCGCCGCGCCTCGCGTACGAGGTCGAGCGTGGTCTCGCTCCGGCCCCAGAGCTTGCGGGCGCTGATCTTGAAGTGGGAGATTTCGACGGGCAGGCCCGCCTTCTCCCCGATCTCGATGCTCTCGCGGATGGCCTCGTGGACTCGCAGGCCCTCGTCGCGCATGTGCGTGGCGTAGACGCCGCCGTGGCGGGCCGCGACGCGCGCCAGCTCCAGCACCTCTTCGGTCTTCGCGTAGACGCCGGGCACGTAGATGAGCCCCGTCGAGAGGCCGACCGCGCCGTCCCGCATGGCGCGCTCGACGATGGCCTTCATCCCTTCGAGCTCCGCGGCGGTGGGCGGGCGGTTCTGCTCGCCGAAGACGGCGCGGCGCACCGAGTTGTGGCCGACCAGCGTGGCGACGTTGACGGCCAGCGGCGTCTCGCGCGCGCGGCCGAGGAACTGCGCCACGTCCACGGCCGAGCCGCCGCAGTTGCCCGTCACCAGAGTGGTCACGCCCATGCGGATGAAGTTCTCGGCCGCCGGGTGGTTGTGGATGTTCTCGACGTGGGCGTGGGCGTCTATGAAGCCGGGCGCGACGACGCGGCCGGCCGCGTCTAAGACGCGCGCGGCCTCCGAAGGGTCGACGCGGCCGACGCGCGCGATGCGCCCGTCTTTGACCGCCACGTCGGCGCGGAACCACGGGTTGCCCGAGCCGTCCACGACGCGCGCGTTCGTGATGACGAGGTCGTAGGCCGGCGCGCGCGTGGCGCGGGCGCGGGGCGGCGCGGAGGCCGCCGAGAGGGCGAACAGGAGGAGCGCGGCCGCGGCCGCGCGCGCTGTCGGATTCTGCAAGACCGTGTCCGTAAGTCGGCGGGGCGGCGGGGGCGCGCGGCCGGAATCGGCCGCGCGCCCCCGCCCCCGCGCGGGTCAGAAGTTGAACTTCGCGGCGAGCTGGACGCGCCGCGCCGTGTTGACCACCGCGCCGCGGATGCGGCCGAAGGTGCCGTTGGTGATGACCGCCGTCGGGAAGTCGAAGGCGGGCGTGTTGGTCGCGTTCTGCATCTCGGCGCGAATCTCGAAGTTGACGCTCTCGTTGAAGTGAATCTTCTTGCCGAGCATCAGGTCGAGGTTGAAGAAGGTCGGGCCGGTGAAGAAGTTCCGCCCCGTGTTGCTGAACTCGCCCGGCCCCGGCGCGGAGAAGCGCGCGCGGTCGGACTGGTTGAAGAAGAAGTTCGTGCCCGACTCCTGCTGCAACTCGCCGAGGTCGCCGCTGCACCCGTCGCAGTTGGCCGGCGTCTGGAGCACGTTGCTCAGGGTGTTGGCGCCCGAGTAGACGGTGAAGGGGCGGCCCGACTGCCAGACGAGGATGGTGGCGAGCTCGAAGCCGCCGAGGAGGCGGTCGACGACGGGGCCGGCGTCCGACAGGAAGCGGCGGCCGCGCCCGAACGGGATGTCGTAGACGAGGTAGCCTTGGAGCGAGTGCGTGCGGTCGAAGTCCGAGCGCGCGTAGTTGAGCCGCCGGTTGTTGATGTCGAAGGGCGTGTTGGCGGCCGTCTGCGTGGTGCCCCGGCCGGCCGTGGTGAAGGCCGGGTCGAACGAGCGCGTGTCCATCGAGCGGGCCAGAGTGTAGGCCAGTTGGTAGCTGAGGCCGCGGCTGAAGCGGCGGCTCCACTGCACTTCGAGCGCGTTGTAGAAGGAGAAGTCGTTGCTGTCGACGACGTTGACCGCGCCCGAGAACTGCGGGTAGGGGCGGAAGAAGAACGGGCTGAAGCCGTTGGTGACGATGACGGGCACGGTGCCCGACCCCGGCGTCAGGCGGCGGGCGAGCGAGTCGGCCGCCGCGGCCACCGACCCCAGATTCAGCTCCGACGTGAAGAGCGAGCGGAACTGCGTCGAGCCGGCGTTGTTGGCCGGGTCGCCCGTCAGCAGCGCGTTGATGAGCGGGCTGGTCGCCGAGGCGCTGGCGCGCAGCGCGCGGAAGGCGTCGAGGAAGCTCTCGTCGAAGCGCGGGTCGCGGGCGAAGATGTTGACCTGATTCACGTCGTAGGCGCCGTAGAGGCCGACGCCCTTGCGCCCGATGTAGTTGACCTCGACGACCGAGTCCCAGCCGACCTCGCGCTGGAGGCTGGCGCCCCACTGGTAGGTCTTCGGCGAGCGCAGGCTCGGGTCGACGACCGTGATGCTGTTGTTGGAGAAGACGGGCGGCTGGCGCAGCGCCTCCGGCGTGACGGAGGCGGGCGGCGCGAGCGCCGGCAGGCCGAAGCGCAGGCGGCCCTGCTCGTTCGGCTGCGTGCCGAAGGTCGAGTTGACGACGCCGGTGGTCGCGCCCGGCGCGGTGTTGAAGATGAACGAGGAGAAGACGAAGGTGTTCGTGCGGTCGTAGGCGACGCGGAAGTTGCCGCGCACCGAGGTCTTGCCGTCCTCGAACGGATCCCACGCGAAGCCGACGACGGGGGCGAAGTTGTTGTAGTCGCCGTCGTAGAGCTGCCCTTCAGTCCAGCGCAGCGTGTTCGACGGGGCCTCGCCGAGGCGGATGGCCTGCTCGGGCCGCAGGATCGGGAGGTCGCCGGCCGAGGAGGGCGACGGCTTGGCCTCCCAGCGCAGGCCGAAGTCGAGGGTCAGGTTCGGGCGAATCTTCCACGTGTCCTGACCGTAGAAGTCGTACTCGGGGTAGCGCGCGTCGAAGGGGAAGCGCGAGCCGGGGGGGCCGAAGGCGCCGCCGCCGGCGTCGGCCACGAAGCCCTGCCCGATGTTGCCGACGCGGCCGAGCAGCGTGTTGTAGAAGCTGCGCAGGCGCGGCTGGTCGTTGGCCGTGTTGATGCCGGCCGGCGAGGTCAGCGCCGCGGGCGGCGGGTTGGTGACGCGGCTGAAGTCGACCTGCGGGTTGACGTAGAGGCCGGCGGCCTGACCGCGGTCGTCGAGGTGCTGCTGGAAGCGCAGGTTGGTGCCGAAGCGCAGGGTGTGCGAGCCGCGCAGCCAGCTCAGGTTGTCGACGAACTGGTAGGTGCGCAGGCTCCGCGCGTTGTTGATGATCGGCGTGTTGTCGAACGGGTTGGTCAGGTCGAGGCAGCCCGACGTGCCGGAGAACGGGCAGTCGAAGCGGACGGGCGTGTTCTCCTCGGCGTTCGGGTCGGCGTTGTTGAAGCTGAAGGTGAAGCGGTTGAAGCCGGCGACGAACTCGTTGGTGACGGTCGGCGCGGGCGTCCAGCGGTAGTTGACGGCGAGGTTCTTCGGGTTGCGCAGCGTGTCGATGTTGCGCGGGGAATCCGGAAAAGCCTGCGGGCCGCCGGCGTTGCCGGAGATGAAGCCCGTGTTGGTGTTGCCGTTGCCCGCGTCGCCGAGCGTGTTCTGCTCGCCCTGCGCGTAGCGCACGTAGACGGTGTTGCGCTCGTTGAAGGCGTGGTCGATCTTGAAGGCCATGTCGTACTGGCGCTCGGTCTGGGGGGCGAGGAAGGTGAAGGCGGCGAAGTTCAGGCCGTCGCCGAGGGCCGTGAAGTTGTTCGGCAGCGGCGTGGCGGCGAGGACGCTCTGGACGGTCGGGTCGAGGCCGAGGCCGGCCGGGTCGTTGGCCGCGACGTTGTAGGTGGCGATGCAGTTGGTCGTCACGCCCCCGCCGCAAGGGGGCAGGAGCGCCGCGCCGGCCGCGTTGACGGACGCGCCCGCGACGCCGGCCGGGTTGTTGCGCCCGCCCGCCACGTAGCGGAAGATGCCCTGCCGCGCCGTCTCGGTCAGGACGGTGCGGGTGCGGGCGATGCTCTGCGAGGTGCGCAGCAGCTGGAGGTTGAAGAAGAAGAAGGTGCGGTTCCGGCCGTTGTAGACGCCGGGGAGGACGACGGGGCCGCCGACCGAGCCGCCGAAGATGTGCTGGACGAACTGGCCGCGCGGCGTGCCGTTGATGTTGTTGTTGTACTCGTTGGCGAGCAGCCGCGGCGTCTGGTAGAACTCGAAGAGGTTGCCGTGCAGGTCGTTCGTCCCCGAGCGGGTGACGAGCGTGACCTGCGCGCCGCTGCTGCGGCCCAGCTCGGCCGTGAAGTTGCTGGTCACGACCTGAAACTCGGTGAGCGAGTCGGGGTTGGGCCTGAGCGGCGTGAAGTTCGAGCCGCCGGCCGACGACTCGTTGATGTCGATGCCGTCGAGCGTGAAGTTGAAGGCGCGGTCGCGCGCGCCGTGGACGTGGACGCCGCCGCCGGTGTTGGCGCCGCTCACCACGCCGGGCTGGAAGTTGATCAGGCTGAGAGGGTTGCGGCCGCGCACGCCGACGATGGGGAGGGTTTCGAGCGTGCGCTGCTCGACGGTGTTGCCGAAGTTGCCGGAGCTGGAGGTCTGGACGAGCTCGGCCGCGGCCTGCACCGTCACCGTCTCGGTGATGTCGCCCGGCTCGAGCGTCACGTCCACCGTGGCCGGCTGGTTGACGTTGACCGTGTTGCCGCCCGAGACGAACTTGCGGAAGCCCGACATCTCGACCGTGACGGTGTAGGTGCCGACCTGCACGGAGTCGAAGGTGTAGTTGCCGGTCGGGGTCGTCTGCGTGGTGAAGGAGACGTTGGTCGCCTCGTGGGTGAGCGTCACGGTCGCGCCCCCGACGGCCGCGCCGGTCTGGTCGAGCACGACGCCGGTCACGCGCGAGGCCGTGCCCTGCCCGAACGCGAGGGCGGACAGGTTCAGCAATAGCGCCGCGCACAGGGCGAGGCGGGACAGGCTCTCTCTTCTCATGGTTGGGCTCCTCAAACGGGTGTTGGCTGTCGGCCGCCGGCAGTCGAAGCCCCGGCGTGGGCGAGGCCCGGGCCCGGCCGCTCCCGTGTCCCCAGCATGCGCGCCGCCCTCGCGGGGTCGAGGGCGACGACTTCCAGCTTACGCTTGAAACCTTTGGAACGGGATGGGACTGGCCTGCTGCGACTTAGGAGTCCATTCTAATGAACGACGCCCCATAATTAAAGCTAAAAGATTTTATGGGACGGATAAGCGGAACTTTTATGACCGGCCCGCGGCCGAGGCGCCCCCGCCCGCGCCCGGCGCGCACCCTAGCGCGCGGGCGCGGGGGCCGCGGGCGCCTCGACGAAGAGCGTGTTGAGCAGGCCGGCGAGGCGGTAGCCGCCGAGCGCGATCCGCAGGCGGACGACGCGGCGCGCCTCCTCGGTGTAGGCCCGAGACGGCGTCTCGTTCTCCCTGACGCCGGCGTAGGCGCGGCGGCCGAGCTGGTTGCTCTCCTCGACCCAGTGGAGCGGCTCAAGGTCTTTGGCCGCGGGCAGCGACTCGGCCGGGTGCTCCTTCATCAGCGCCTCGGCGAGCGCGCGCAGGCGGGCGCTCGCGGCCGCGTCGAGCGGGCGGCGCGGGCTGTCGTAGCCGAAGGCCCCGGCGGCCGCGTCCCAGAAGAAGTGGAGGCTCGTGGCCGGCGAGCCTTCGGCCGCCTTGAGGCGGAAGCCGTTGCCGCCCGCGTCGCCGTCGGGGTTGGCCGCCGTGTAGCGCGTGGTGGCGTGCATGGGCTGGTGCACGTCGCCGACGAGGTGGTAGAGGAAGCCGAGCGTCTCGGCGTCGGCGCGGTCGCGGCCCGTGCCGCGGCGCAGGGTGTTGACGGCCCAGTTGATGCGGTCGAGGACGTTGACCGGCTCGGGGCCGACTTCGGGGCGGGCGGGCACGCCGTCGAAGAACGGCTTGTGGTTGATGTAGTGCCACGGGTCGTAGGCGCCGTTCAGGGAGTCGCCGCGGAAGTCGTCCATCCAGACGGCGATGGTCACGGGGTCGTAGGTCTTCTCGCAGGTCGCGGCCGTGTAGTAGCCGGCGCACAGGTGTATGAGCGGGCGCCGCCCCTCGGGCGTGACGAGCAGCCTGTCGACGCGGGCCTTGGCCGCGGGCGTCAGCCGCAGGTAGGCGACCTGCGCCACCAGCATGTGGCCGGTGTCGTGCCACGCGGCGGCGCGCAGCGGGAAGGCGAACAGCAGGAGGCCGAGGGCGGCGGCGACTCTGGGCGAACGCTTCATCAGCTTTTTCCTCAGGGGCGAAGTCGGCGGCGCGCCTCGGGAGGGCGCGGCGCGCGCCTTTACTTGTAGAGCAGCGCGCGGGCGCGGGCGCGGTTGAACTCGGCGAGCCGCGCGGCCCACGCGCGCGCGATCTCTTCGGGCTCGTCGGCGCGGCGGACGCGCTCGTGCGTGTCCGAGTTGGCGAGCAGGCGCAGGTAGCCGTCCGCCTTCCACTCGGCCGGGTGGAGACGCCGGAGCGCGACCGCCAGCTCGATCCCGACGCGCACGGGCCGGAAGCGCGCGCGCTCCGTGACCACGAGGTTGACGCCGCCGCACTCCTCGCCCTCGAAGACCGAGGCGCGCGGCGTGAAGCGCACGGGCACGAAGCGCACGCCCGCGAGGCCCCGCGCGTTCATGTAGGCCGCGAGTCTCCTGCCGTCGAGCCACGGCGCGCCGACGATCTCGAACGGCGTGTCCGTCCCGCGCCCGACCGAAACGTTCGTCGTCTCCAGCAGCCCGACGCCGGGGTACAGGGCGGCCTGCGTCAGGCTCCGCATGTTCGGCGACGGGTTGACCCACGTCTGCCCCGTCGCGTCGAGCCACATCCCGCGCCGCCAGTTCTCCATCTTCACCACGCGCAGGTCGCAATTAATCTTCCTCTCCTCGTTGAAGAGGCGGGCCAGCTCGCCGACCGTCATGCCGTGGCGGACGGGGATGGTGTGGTAGGAGGTGAACGAGAGCTTGTCGGCGTCGGCCACGGGGCCCTCGACCTCCGCGCCGCCGACCGGGTTCGGGCGGTCGAGCACGAAGACGGGGACGCCGGCCTTCGCCGCCTCCTCCATCGCGTACCCGAGCGTCGAGATGTATGTGTAGAAGCGCGCGCCGACATCCTGTATGTCGAAGACGAGGGCGTCGAGGTTCTTCAGGTGCTCGGCCCTCGGCCGCCGCGTCTCGCCGTAGAGCGAGTAGACGGGCAGGCCGGTCTTCTCGTCCGCCGTGTCCGACACCTTGTCGTCGAGCGCGCCGCGGATGCCGTGCTCGGGCGAGAAGAGCGCGACGAGCTTGACGCCGGGGGCCTCGCGCAGAAGGTCGGCGGTGGCGCGGCCCCGGAGGTCGCGCCCCGTGTGGTTGGTGATGAGCCCGACCCGCTTCCCCTGAAGCTCCCTGAAGCCGCCGCGCGCGAGCACGTCCACGCCGCTCAGGACTTCGGCGTCGGGCGGCGCGAGCAGCCCCGCGGCCTCGGCCTCGCGCGCGCCGTCGGCCGAGGCGCTGAAGCGCGCGAGCCCGGCCAGCATGTCCTGCAAAAACCTCTCCTGCTGGAGCCGCGCGGCGGCGACCGCCCCGAGCCCGTCCTCGATGGAGCCGGCCACGATGTTCGCCACGCGCGCGCGCAGGGGCGTCACGTCGCCGCGCCCCTCGGGGTGGACGCGGTTCGAGAGGAAGACGACGAAGGTCTCGGTCGCCGGGTCGATCCAGACGGAAGTCCCGGTGAAGCCGGTGTGGCCGAAGGAGCCGACGGGGAAGAGGTCGCCGCGGTTCGCCGAGAAGCTGGTGTTGATGTCCCAGCCGAGCCCGCGCGCGCCGCCGTCTTCGGTCACCTGCCGCGGCCGCGTCATCTCCGCGACCGCGAGCGGGCCGAGGACGCGGGCGCCCGCGTACTCGCCGCCCGCCAGAATCATCTGGCAGAAGACGGCGAGGTCGTCGGCGGTGGTGAACATGCCGGCGTGCCCGGCGACGCCGCCCATGCGGTGCGCCGTCGGGTCGTGAACCTCGCCGCGCAGCACGCGCTCGCCCTCCGGCCCCGACTCGCCCGCCCCGCCCAGATAACTCCTCACGCCGCGCACGCTCTCCGTCGGCGCGACGCGCGCGAGCGCGGCCGCGTCCGCGCCCCCCGCCGCGCCCACGGGGCGGAAGGCCGTGTCGCGCATGCCGAGCGGCCCGAAGATGTTCTCGCGCGCGAACTCGTCGAGCGGGCGGCCCGAGACGCGGCGCACGACCTCGCCGAGCGCGATCATGCCGATGTCGCTGTAGACGAAGCGCGCGCCCGGCGCGTGGCGCAGGGGCTCGGCGTAGAGGCGCCGCAGCATCTCCTCGTAACCCGACCAGCGCTCGCCGAGGTCGAAGTCGGGCGCGTAGCCGGAGCGGTGCGTGAGCAGGTGCTCGATGGTGACGCGCTCGCGGCCGCCGCCCTTCAGTTCGGGGATGTAGGCGGAGACGGGGTCGGCGAGGCGCAGCCGGCCGCGCTCGACGAGGATCATGGCGCTCGTCGCCGTCGCCACCACCTTCGTCAGACTCGCCGCGTCGAAGACCGTGTCGGCCGTCATCGCCTCGCGCGCGGGGACGAGGGCGCGCGCGCCGTAAGCCTTCCGCCAGACCACGCCGCCGCGCCTCGCCACCAGCACGACCGCGCCCGGCAGCTCCTTCCGCGCCACCGCCTCTTCGACCGCCGCGTCGATCAAAGCCAGACGCGCCGCCGACATCCCCGCCTTCTCCGGCGCCACGCGCGGCAGCCCGGCGGCCGACGACTGCGCCGTCAGGCAGACGACGAACAGCGCGGCCGCGCACAGGCGCCACGCGCGCGGGTTGCCGCGCGATTGCGGAGCGCGGGTTGCGGACTGCGGATGAGAGAAACGTTGCGCCGCGACGGCGGCGTGAAGGTTACGGCCGGCCTCCCGCCGGCCGGCAACCCGCGACGCGCGACCCGCGGCCCGCGACCCGATGTTCGGCCTTCTCATTTTCTGTTCACCGCGCCGGCCGCCGCGCCGGGCGCTTTGAGTTGAATGCCCGTGCCGCGCGGGTAGAGGCCGGGGAGCGTGATGGGGAGGCGGCCCGTGATGTCGGCCCGCCCGGCGAGGGCGCGCGCGGCCGCCGCTTGCAGGCTCGGCATGTCGCCGTAGGTCACGAGGTAGGTCTTGAGCCGGGGGAAATTCCGGAGCAGGTACGGGCTGCCGAAGCTGACGCCGACCACGGGCGCGCCGCGTTCGAGCAGGCTGTTGAGGGCGCGCGCGCCGGCCTCGGGCACGGCCCCGCTGTTAGTCGCGCCCGAGCGCACGCGCACGTAGAGCGAGGCGATGACGAGGTCGGCCCCGGCCGCGCGCTCGACGGCGCGCTGCGCCTCGGCCTCGGTCGAGCGCGCGTCGAGCACCACGGTCTCGACCGGCCGGCCGAGCCGCGCCATCTGGGCCGCGAACGTGTTGGCGACGTGGAGGCGGTCTTCGCCGTTCGTCACGGCGAGGTTGAAGAGACGCGCGCCGGGCCGCAAGCCCTCGCCCGCGCGCAACTGCCGCGCGTCGTCGCGCACGAGCGTCAGGGCGCGCGCGGCGATCTCGTCGGCGAGCTTCAGCGCCTCCGGCGCGGAGACGAGGCGGTCGATCTCGTCGAGCTGCACGAGCCGGCTCCTGACGAGGCCGAGGTCGTACTTGGCGGCGAGGATTTTGCGCGCCGACTCCTCGACGCGTTTCTCGGCGAGGCGGCCCGAGCGCACCGCCTCGCGCAGGCCGCGCGCGGCCGCTTCCGGGTCGGCCGGCTTGACCAGCATGTCCACGCCCGCGAGCACGGCGCGCACGGCCGCCTCGTCCTGCTTGAAGTAGATGGTCAGCCCGCTCATGTCCATCGCGTCGGTGACGACGAGGCCGTCGAAGCCGAGGCTCCCGCGCAGCATCCCGCCGATGACCGCGGGCGAGAGCGTGGCCGGCACGTAGGCGCTCTCGGCGACGATCTCGCCGCCCTCTTCGACGTAGGCCGGGCGGATGGCCTCCTGCCGCCGCAGCGGCCGCGCCTGCGACGGGTCGATGCGCGGCAGGCCGATGTGCGCCGACATGACCGCGCCGACGCCCGCCGCGACGGCCGCGCGGAAAGGGACTAGCTCGGTCGCTTCGAGCCGCTCGCGGCCGGCGTCGATGACGGGCAGGCCGCGGTGCGAATCCACGCTCGTGTCGCCGTGGCCGGGGAAGTGCTTGGCGGTGGCGATGACGCCCGCGCCCTGCGCGCCGCGGATGAAGGCGGCGGCGAAGCGCGCCACCTCCCACGGGTCTTCGCCGTAGGAGCGGACGTTGATGACGGGGTTGGCGGCGTTGTTGTTCACGTCCACGACGGGCGCGTAAAGCTGCTGGACGCCGACGGCGCGGGCCTCGCGCGCCGTGACCTCGCCCTGCCGGCGCGCCAGCTCGGGCTCGCCCGTCGCGCCGACGGCCATGTTCCAAGGGAAGTGAGTCGTGTCCTCGAAGCGCATCCCGAGGCCGGATTCGAGGTCGGCCGAGATGAGCAGGGGGCGGCGCGCGTGCTGCTGCATCCGGTTGACGATGTGGGCCGACTCGTAGACGGGCGCGCGGAAGAGGATGATGCCGCCGACGTGGAGCCGCTCGACCTGACGGCGCAACTCCCTGTACTCGGCGCTCTCGCGGTGGAGGAAGCGCCCGTTGATGCCGACGGCAATCAACTGCCCGACCTTCTCTTCGAGCGACATCCGCTTCAATTCGGCGTCGGCCCAACGAATCGCCTCCGCCGACGGCCGGCGCGTGTACGGCCGCGCGGGCGCCGCGCCCCCCGCCTTCATCGTCGCGGTCGGCGCGCCCTGCCCCCGCGCCGAGCCCGACGGCGCGAGCACGAAGGCCGCCGCGAGGCCGAGCGCCAGCGCCGCACGCCGCGCCGCGCGTCTGTTCCCTGACTTCATCCCCTCCCCCATTCCTTCAACCCGCCTCGGGCGTCCCGCCCTCCCTCGGCGGTCGTTCGTTCATGGTGGGTTTCGACTCGGACATCTTAACTTAGTCGGCCGCGCCGGGCGCGAGTTCGTCCTGCCGTTCGAGGGGCGCGGGCGCGAAGGCGAGGCCGGCGAGCCACGCGACGAGGAAGGTCACGGCGCTGCCGATGAGGACGTACCACGTCCACGCGATCGGCGTCCAGAAGCGGACGTAGAGCATGACGACGATGCTGGCGGCCATCCCGACGAGCGCGGGCGGCTCGCTCACGCGGCGCAGGAACGTGCCGACGAGGAAGACGCCGAGCACGGGGCCGTTAATCAGCGAGGCGATCGAGAGCGCCTGATCGAGCGCCGAGCGGTTGCGCCGCATCGCGAAGACGGCGACGAGGATTTGCACGACGCCCCACACCAGCGTCAGCCAGCGCGAGACCTTCAGGTAGTGGCGGTCGTCGCCCCGCGGCCGGAACGGCTTGTAGAGGTCGTTGACGGCCGTCGCCGCGATGGAGTTCAGCGACGAGGAGAGCGCGGCGGCGAAGATGGCCGCGACGACGAGGCCCGCCAGCCCCGTCGGCATGTGCTTCGTGATGAAGTCGGGGAAGACGCGGTCGGTGTTGACGGCTTGGAACGCGCCCTCGATGGGGAGCGTCGCCGCGCCGGCCGAGAGGGTCGCGTAGGCCGGGTCGCGGTAGGGGCCGTAGAAGGCGAAGAGCAGCACGCCGATGAAGAGGAAGCCGACGAACTGCGCGAAGACGACCGCGCCGCTCGTCAGGAGCGCCGCGGCCGCGCGCCGCGGGCGGTCGGTGCAGAGGTAGCGCTGCACGAGGTACTGATCCGTCCCGTGCGTGCTCATCGTCAGGAAGCAGCCGCCGACGAGCCCGGCCCACAGCGTGTAGGTCTTCGTCAAATCTATCGGCAGCGTGAACGCCCACGCGCTCTCCGTGAAGGGGAACCTGAAGGCGTAGCTCGTCGTCCTCAGCCCCAAGTCGACGAAGCTGAATTTGTCGTACTGCTCGCCGAGCGCGACGGCCCCGCCGAAGCCGCCCGCGACGGCCGAGGCGAGCACGAGTGCCGCGGCCAAAGCCCCCGCGATGTAAATCCCAAGCTGCACCACCTCGACCCAGATGACCGCCTCCATCCCGCCGAAGTAGGTGAAGACGATCATCACCGCGCCGAGCAGCACGACCGAGGCGACGACGACCGTCGCGGCGTCCGCGCCGGGGCGGAAGGCCGCGTAGACGGCCGCGAGCACGAAGGCCGTCAGCAGCAGGCGGATGCCGTCGGCGATGTTGCGCATGACGACGAACAGCGAGGCCGCGAGCATCTTGATGCGCGGGCCGAAGCGGCGCTCCAGCAGTTGGTAGACCGTCAACAGGTCGCCGCGGAAGTAGGACGGGATGAAGAGGAGTGAGATGACGATGCGGCCCAGCATGTAGCCGAGCACGAGTTGGAGGAACTGGAAGTTGCCGCCGCGGGCGAACGCCGTCCCCGGCACGCTGATGAAGGTGATGGTCGAGGTCTCGGTGGCGACGATGGAGGCGGCGATGGCCCACCACGGCACCGAGCGGTCGCCGAGGAAGTAGTCGCGCGTCGTCCGCTGCCGCCGCGAGAACCACACGCCGAACAGCGTGATCCCGAGCAGGTAGCCGAAGATGATGAAGAGGTCGAGCGAGCGCATCGGTCAGGCAGACAGTAGACGGTAGACGGTAGACAGTAGTCAGTAGTCAGTAGCGCTCCGCGTCAAGTGCGCTGACGCCGGCGCGCGAAGGATTCGGTAGCGACTCTCTTTCTACTGGCTACTGACTACTGTCTACTTCATTTCCTCCCCATTTATCAACTCGCCCAGCCGGCCGATGCGCGGGCAGACGCTTTCGGGGTGGAGGTCGAGCGGGTCGAGGAGGATGGCGCGCAGGCCGTGGGCGCGCGCCGGCAGCGCGTCGTGCGCGTAGGAGTCGCCGACGAAGGCGGCCTCGCGCGCCTCGACGCCGAGCCGTTCGAGGGCGTAGCGGAAGATGGCCGGGTCGGGCTTGCGCGCGCCGACGAGGTGCGAGTCCACGAGCAGGTCGAAGCCGTCGGCGACGCCGGCCGCTTCGAGCGCGTCGCGCAGCCGCCCGTCCTCCGTGTTCGAGACGACGGCGAGCCGCAGGCCGCGCCGTCGCAACTCCTCGACGACGCGCGGCGCGTCGGGGTCGAGGCCGCACCACAGGTGTCGCTCGGCGTGCGTCGCGTCGAGGCGCGCGACGACGCGGTCGCAGGCTTCGTCGTCGAGCCCGAGCGAGCGGTAGGTGCGGCGGAAAGTCCAGTGCGGCCGCTTCTGGTCGTCCGGCGTCACGTAGCCCTCGCGCTGCATCTCGACGCCGACGGCCCGCAGCATCTCCTTGAAGGCGCGCTCCAGCTCGGCCGGGGCGAACTCGCGCGCGCACGTCTCGGCCGCGAGGCCGACGAGGCGCGGCCAGTCCGGGTGGATGAGCGTCCCGCCCGCGTCGAAGACGCACGCCCGCGCGCCGTCTAAAGAAGGGTGGAGCATGTTTGTCCCTCCGCCGGTGTCGCGCGGGCCGAGCCTCACAGGTCGCGCGCGAACAGCTTGATCTCCTCGTCGCCCTCGGACAGCCTGACCATCCTCTCGAATCTGAAGCCGAGCTTTTCGAGCAGCCTGATCGAGGCGTGGTTGTCTACGGCCGTCACGGCCGCGACGCGCTTCAGGCCGAGAGGCCCGCGCGCGTATTCGAGCACGGCCGCGGCCGACTCGCGCGCGAGCCCCTGCCCCCAGAATTTCGGGACGAAGGCGAAGCCGAGGTCAACGTCCTCCAAAGTCTCTCTCTTAATCAGCCCGCAGATGCCGGCCGGGACTCCGGACTCTTTCAGCTCGGTCAGGTACAGCCCGAAGCCGTGGCGCTCGTAGCTCGCGGCCGGCCCCCGCGCGATGTAGTCGCGCGCGCCCTCGATCGTCCGCACGCCCCTGTCGCCGATGAAGCGCAGCCACGAAGGCTCGTTCAGCAGCCCGAGGATGAACCCGGCGTCCTCGCCCGTCATCCGGCGCAGGACGAGCCGTTCAGTCTCCAGAACTTTCACGCCGACGACACCTCTCGATTTCGGCCTGCGGGGTCAACGACTTTGACCGTTCGGCCGAGCGCGATCTTCGTCAACCACGAACCCGCGACCCGCAATCGGGTCACTCCCCTTCCCGCGCCAGCGCCTCGACCGCCGCGGCCACGACGCCGCGCGAGGCTTCGAGCGCGCGCTCGGCGGGCCCGCGGGCCGCGCCCGCGCGCGACATGACGAGCGCCACGCGCAGGTCGCCGCCGGCCTGTTCCAGAGCCTCCCGCGCCGCCCCCTCGGCCAGCCCCGCCTCAGCGGCGAGGATGCGCGCCGCGCGCGCGCGCAGCTTCTCGTTCGACGGCCGGAGGTTGGTCATGCGGTTACCCTTCACGTAGCCGAGCCGCGCGAGCGCCGCCGTCGAGATCATGTTCAAGACCATCTTCTGCGCCGTCCCGGCCTTCAGGCGCGTCGAGCCGGCGACGACCTCCGGCCCGACGACCGGCACCACGGCGACCTCGGCCGCCCGCGTCAAAGGCGAGCCGGGCGCGCACGTCACGCCGGCCGTGAACGCGCCGAGCGAGCGCGCGTGCTCGACGGCCCCGATTGTGTAAGGCGTGCGGCCCGAAGCGGCGAGGCCGACGACCGCGTCCGCCCCGCCCACGCCGCGCGCCGCGAGGTCGCGCGCGCCGGCCTCGCGGTCGTCTTCCGAGGCTTCGGTCGCGCGGTACAGGGCCTCGTAGCCGCCCGCGATGACGCCCTGCACCAGCTCGGGCGCGACGCCGAAGGTCGGCGGGCACTCGGCCGCGTCGAGCACGCCGAGCCGGCCCGACGTGCCCGTGCCGACGTAGAAGAGCCGCCCGCCCGCGCGCATGCGCCCGACGACGCCCTCCACGACGCGCGCCACCTCCGGCAGCACGAGTCTCACCGCCTCGGCCACGCGCGCGTCCTCCTCGTTCATCAGGCGCACGATCTCTACGGACGGCAGCTCGCTCAACCCGCGCGTCCGCGGGTTCTCCCGCTCCGTCACGGGAACGTCATGATGCTCCTCGGAACTCATAAGGAAGAGTAGTCAGTAGTCAGTAGTCAGTAGTCAGTAGTCAGTAGCGCTCCGCGTTGAGTGCGCTGACGCCGGCGCGCGAACGATCCGATAGCGACTCTCTTTCTACTGACTACTGACTACTGGCTACTGTCTACTTCTTTTCTCACCCCGCGAGCGCGAGGCGCAGGTGCTCGCCGGCCATGCGGGCGGCGGCCTCGGCGGGCGCGAGCGCGGGCGGCGCGAGGTGGGCGCGCGGCGCGACGGCCGCGACCCCCTCGCGGAGCGGTTCGAGGATCAGCTCGCCCGCCGCGAAGACGCCGCCGACGTAGCCGACGGTGAAGCGCTCGCGCTGCATCCGCAGCTTGCGGATGACGGCCGCGGCCGCCTGCGCCAGCTCGCGCCCGGCCCCGTCCACGATCTCGCGCGAGACGGCGTCGCGCCGCTTGGCCGCGTCGATGACGAACCGGCCGAAGCCGGCGATGCGCTGGTTCGTGATGCTCGGCGCGTAGACGGCCGTGGCGAGGTCTTCGGCCGCGGCCACGTCGAAATACTCGCAGGCCGCCTCGACCAGCGAGGTGCGCGGGCCGCGCCCGTCGGTCGCCTTCGCCACGGCTTGCAGCGCGCGCCGCGCGATCCACGAGCCGCTGCCCTCGTCGCCCGCCACCGGCCCCCAGCCGCCGGCCCACGCCTGCCGCCCCCGCGCGCTCCGCCCGCGGCAGTTCGAGCCCGTGCCGGCGATGATGACGAGGCCCGGCTTGCCCCCGTTGACGCCGTAGAGCGCGATCTCGGCGTCGGTGACGACTTCGAGCGGCTTGAGGCCGAGGTCTGAGAGCGCCGCGATCATCGCCGCGCGCAGGTCGGCGCGCCTGACGCCGGCCAGCCCGAGCTCGATGGCGGCCACCTCCGCGCGGCGGACGCCGGCGGCCGCGCACGCGCGCTCGACGGCTTCGCGCACCGCCGCCGCGCCCTCCGCCACGCCGACGCGCAGCGGGTTCGAGGGCCCGGCCGCGCCCTCGCCGAGGATTTCGTGCCCGAGGTTGGTGGCCACCACCGCCCTCGTCTTCGTGCCGCCGCCGTCCACGCCGACGACGAGAGCCGGCGCGCGCAGCGCCGCCGGCCGCGGCGGCTGGAGCTTGCCCTCTGTTCGCCTCGATTTCATAAGGGGGAAACGCATCGGCCGGCCGCGCCCGGCGGCCCGCCCCGGAAAAATTATGATGCAATTCTAGCGGCGGCCTGCGTATAATCAAAACTAAAAGATTTTATTTTGCCGATAACCATTGCTGATGAGGCGAAGTAATCAGTAGCCGGTAGCGCCCCGCGCCGCGACGGCCGGCGCCGACGCCCGAACGGTGCGCCGCCGAGGGTCTTCCTACCGACTACTGTCTACCGACTACCGTCTACTTCTTTGGAGCTTCGATGGAGATACGCCAACTGAGGGCCTTCGTGGCCATCGCCGAGACGCGCACGTTCACGGCCGCCGCGCAGCGCGTCCACGTCACGCAGGCGGCCATCAGCATGCAGATTCGCCAGCTCGAACAGGAGGTCGGCATCCCGCTCTTCATCCGCACGCCGCGCCGCGTGCTGCTGACCGAGGCCGGCGACCTCCTGCTCGGGCGCGCGCGTTTCATCCTGCACGAGCACGACGCGGCGCTGGCCGAGCTGGCTTCGCTGGCCGGGGCCGAGCACGGGCGGCTGCGTCTGGGGAGCGCGTCGGGGATGGTCAGCGCCGACGCGCTGCCGCTCATCCTGAAGCGCCTGAGAAAAGTCTTCCCGCAGGCCGAGGTGTCGGTCACGTCGGGGACGAGCGAGGAGTTGGTGAAGAAGCTCGTGGCCGGCGAGATCGACGTGGCCTTCGTCTCGCTCCCCGTCGAGGCGCGCAACGTCGAGACGGAGCTGCTCAGCCGCGACCAGCTCGTCGCCATCGCCAGCCCGCGCCACCCGCTCGCCGCGCAGCGCGTCATCAGCGCCTTCGCGCTGGCGCAGGAGAAGCTCATCCTCGGCGAGCGCGGCGGCAACACGCGGCGGCTGATCGACGAGTTCTTCGCCCACGCGGGGCTGCGGCCGAAGGTGGTGATGGAGCTGAGCCGGCAGGCGGCCATCAAGAACATGGTGGCGGCCGACATGGGCGTCGGCATCGTTCCGTTCTCGACGGCGCGCGAGGACGTGGAGCGCGGGCGGCTGGTGCGCTGGTGGATCGAGGGCGCGCGCATCAACTGGGAGATGGGCGTGGCGCGCCTGAGCGGCGGCTACCTCTCGCCCCCCTGCCAGACCTTCCTCGAACTCTGCCGCCAGCACTACGGCGACCCCGGCACGGCGGCCGAAGACGCGGGCGCGACCCGCCGCAAGCCGGCCAAGCCCGGCAAGGCGAGAAAGGCGCGGGCCGGGCGGAAGTAGAAAAAGTTTCGGGTTGCGGGTTTCGGGTTAAAGAACAGGGCCGCGGGCGGCGGCGAGCGGGTTGACGTTAAAGTCACTCAACCCGTTCGTCGCCGCCCGCGGCCCCGTTAAGAGGTTATCTTTAGCCTGAACCTCGGGACTCGAAACTTTTTAGTCTTCAGCCGAGGTAGCGTTTCATCAACTCGTCCCAGCGCCCCTGCGCCTTGAGGATGAGTTCGCAGATTTCGCGGACGGCCCCGAAGCCGCCGGGCAGTTGGGTGACGTGGTGGGCGGCGGCGCGCGTCTCGGCGGTCGCGTCGGCGACGGCCGCCGCCAGCCCCGCGCGGCGCATCAGCGGGATGTCCACCACGTCGTCGCCGACGAAGCAGACCTCCGACTCCTCCACGTCGGCCGCGCCCAGAACGTCCTCGAAGACCTCGACCTTGTTGAAAGCGCCCTGCCGCACGAAGGCGATGCCGAGGTCGTGCGCGCGCCGCTCGACGGCCTGCGAGGTGCGCCCCGAGATGATGCCCGAGCGCAGGCCCGCGCGGTGGAGCAGGACGAGGCCGTGCCCGTCGCGCGTGTGAAAACTCTTCTCCTCGGCGCCGCCCTCGACGAGCGTGATGCGCCCGTCCGTCAGCACGCCGTCGCAGTCCAGCAGCAACAGCTTCACGCGCGCCGCGCGCCGCTCGATCTCGGCCGGTTCAAGCATAAAATCAAGTAGACAGTAGTCAGTAGTCAGTAGTCAGTAGAAAGAGAGTCGTTATCGAACCGTTCGCGCCGGCGTCAGCACCAATAACGCGGAGCGCTACTGTCTACTGACTACTGTCTACTGTCTACTGCCTTTCATCTTACCTCGAAGAATTGGATGTCCGAGAGCCTCCAGCCGGCGGGCGTGCGGGAGAAGACGAAGACGGCCGTGCCGGACTGTTCGCGGCCGAGCGCGCGGACGTTGAGCGCGACCTCGGCGGCGACGCGCCCCGCCTCAAGCTCCTCGGTGCGCACCACGCGCGTCTGCCAGACCTCGAAGCCCTGACCGACTATGCGCTTCGAGAACTCGGTCAGCTCGCCGGGCATGATGAGCGCGTCGATCTCCGCCTTGCGCCCGCCGACGACGGCCGCGTCGAGCCGCTGGGCGGCGGCCTTGATCTGCTCGTCGGGCGCGGGCGAGGCGGAGGCCGCCGCCTCGGCGCGCAGCCGCGCGGCGCGGGCCGCGAGCGTCGAGGCGTACTCGGCGTCGATCTTCACGGCCGCGTCGAAGAGCCGGGCGGCGGCGGCCGCGCTGTTGCGGCGCAGGGCGACTTCGCCGAGGCCGACGTGCGCCCACGCGAGCGTGGCCGGCGTGGGGAGCGGCGCGTCGAGGGCGGCGCGGAACTCGCGCGCGGCGTCGTCGAGCCGGTTCTGTTCGAGCAGGGCGCGGGCGAGCACGACGCGGGCCTCGCCGCTCGCCGGGAAGCGCGCGAGGGCTTCGCGGGCGAGCGCCTCGGCTTTGGCCGGGGCCTGCGCGAGCTGGATGCGCGCCTGCTCGACGGCCTCGTTGGGGCCGGGCGCGGCCGGCACGATGTCGTTGGAGAAGTCGAGCTGCGGGTAGAGCTTTTCGGGGTCGACCTCGACGCGGACGATCTTCGAGGCCGTCTTGAACTGCGCCTCGCCGAAGTCTTTGGCCGGGATGCGCGCCGTCGCCTGCACGCGCTCGCCGCGGTCGGTCGTCGCCTGCACGGTGACCTCCACGTCGAACGAGCCGGTGTTGCGCAGGTTCGAGGCCCAGCCGCCGGCCTTCGGCTGCGGCAGGCCGACGAGCAGGTCGGTGTCGGTCGGCTGGTCGAAGAGCGCGGCGAAGGTGTTGGAGGCGCGGTCGCCGCCGGCCTCGACCAGTCGCGCGCGCAGGGCCGAGAGGCTGACGGACTTGCCCTCGCCGGGGGCGAACTGCGCGCGCAGGGCCGAGAGGAAAGCCTCCCGGCCGACGGCGTTCATCACCAGCCGCCACGCGAGCGCGCCCTTGTTGGCGGCCGCGTTGAAGTAGGTCTCGTAGGCCGGCGTCAGTTGCGCGAGCGGGGCGTCGCGGCGCGCGACGGGCGCGTAGAGCAGGGCCATCCGCATCCGCTCGGCGTCGGCCGTCTCCCGGCCGAACTGCTGTTCGATGAAGAGCGTGGTGAGGAAGCGCGTGAGGCCTTCGCGCACCGCGCCCGCGCCCTCGGCCGCGACCGGCGTCGCGCCGCCGACCCACATCCGCGCGACCGCGTCGCCGATCTGCACGGCCGTCACCGAGTCGATCTTCGGGCGGCGGAAAGCGGCGTGGTCGAGCAGGACGGTGCCGCCCATGTCGAAGCCCGCGCCGCGGCGCACGCCGACGAGGCGGAAGGGGCTGTCGGGCGCGGGGCCGAGCACCGAGGCGTAAAAGGCTCGCGCCGCCGCGGCGAGGTTGATTAAGCCTTCGGCTTGGCGGCGCTCGTCAGCGCCCGCGCCGGCGCGCAGCAGCGCCGCGACGCCGCGCGCCTCGCCCGCGCCCTCGACCGTCTCCCAGCGGCCCGTCAGGAAGAAGGGCTGCGCGTTCAGAGTCTGCTCGAAGGAGTTCGCGCCCGCCGACCGGCCCGCCGAGACGACCGCCTCGCCGGCCGCCAGCCCGTTGACGGTCAGGCGGAAGGGCGCGTAGTCGGCCCCGCGCTGCGCGACGGGGGAGTTGGGGGTCGGGTACCAGAACGAGAGCGGGAGGAACTGCAAGCCCTCGGCCGAGACGGTGGCGAGGCCGGAGTTGTCGGCGACGGGCAGGCGGTAGTCGAAGGTGACGTTGAGCGTCCCGCCCGGCGGCACGGGCGCGGGCAGCGTGAGCCGCGCGAGCTGGAGTTGCGTGCGGTTCTCCGGGTACTTGGCCGAGCGCACCGGCGAGTCGCCGACCGCGGCCGACTCGACCGCGGCGGCCGGGTTGAGGCGCGCGGTGAAGGTGCGGCCCGCGCCCGCGCCGACGTTGCGCGCCTCGATGCGGACGCGCGCCGACAGAGCGCGCGACGCGGCCTCGGCCGCGTTGACCGTGATCTCGTAGCGCAAGACCTGCCACGCCGCGCCCGGCTCCTCCGGCTGCTGCGCCGGGGCCGCCGAAGGCAGCAGAAGGAGGCAAAGAAGGAACGTCAAAGCTCGATGCATGGGTGACATGATAAGCGTATCAGAAGCGGAAGCCGCGAGCCGTGAAGCGGAGTCGTCAGCCGTCAGTTCTTCGTCTCGACTGGCGACCGGCGACCGGGGACTGACAACTTCGATTCACGATTCACGGCTCGCGGCTTTCGCTCTCCCGACGAGTTCGTGCAGGTCGCGCAGCGTCGCGAGCAGCGGGGCGAGGCGCGCGAGCGGGAGGGCGTTGGGGCCGTCGGAGAGGGCGCGCTCGGGCGCCTCGTGAACCTCCATGAAGACGGCGTCGACGCCGCAGGCGACACCTGCGCGGGCCAGCGGTTCGATGAACTCCGACTGCCCGCCCGTTGCATGGCCGAGGCCGCCCGGCAGTTGCAGGCTGTGCGTCACGTCGAAGACGACCGGCGCTCCGAAACCCCGCATGATGGGGAACGAGCGCATGTCCACGACGAGGTTGTTATAGCCGAAGGTGGCCCCGCGCTCGGTGAGCAGGAAGCGTTCGCAGCCGGCGGCGCGCGCCTTCGAGACGATGTTGCGCGCGTCCTGCGGCGCGAGGAACTGCCCCTTCTTGACGTTGACGGCGCGGCCCGTGCGGCAGGCGGCGACGATGAGGTCGGTCTGCCGGCAGAGGAAGGCCGGGATTTGCAGAACGTCGGCGACGCGCGCCGCCTCGCCGACCTGCGCCACGTCGTGCACGTCGGTGAGCACCGGCACGCCCGTCTCCTCGCGGACGGCGCGCAGCACGTCGAGCCCCTCGCCCACGCCGGGGCCGCGGTACGAGGCGTGCGAAGAGCGGTTGGCCTTGTCGTAGGAAGCCTTGAAGACGTAGTCGAGGCCGGCGTCGCGCGCGCGGCGGCTGACCTCGCGCGCCATCATCAGAGCGTGCGCGCGCGACTCGACGACGCAGGGGCCGGCGATGACGGTCAGGCGGCCGTCGCCGAAGGTCACGTCGCCGACGCGGAACGGCATGACCTCGGCCTCACTCGAATGCTCACTCACTGCTGGACGTTGCCTCCGTCGCCGCGCCCCTCCCGCTCCAACCGGCGGCGCAGGTCGCGCAGCGTGTTCTCGGCCCGGCGGCGGTTCTCGTCGCGCGGCGGGGCCTGCTGCAAGTAGGTCTCGAACTCGCGCGCCGCGTCGGCCGGCCGGTTCGTCTGCTGGTAGAGCAGGCCGAGGTTGTAGTGCGCGTAGGCGAAGTCGCCGCCGCGCTGCTCGATGGCGGCGCGGAAGGCCGACTCCGCGCCGGCCGCGTCGTCCGAGCGCGCGAGGGCGACGCCGAGCTTGAAGTTGGCCTCGGGGTCGCGCCCGCCGTTCTGCTCGATGGCCTTGCGGTAGGCGGCGACCGCCTCGGGCAACCGGCGCGGCGAGTTGAAGTAGATTTCGCCGATCTGGAAGTGCGCGTCCGGGTAGTCGCCGCCGCGCCGCTCGATGGCCTCGCGGTAGGAGGCGACGGCCGCCTCGGCGTCGCCCTGCGACTGGAGCGCGAAGCCGAGGTTGTAGAGCGCCACGGGGTAGTTGCCGCCGCGCTGGCGCACGGCCGTGCGGAACGACTCCTCGGCCGCCTTGAACTGGCCCTTGAGCAGCAGCGCGCGGCCCAGACGGTTGTGCGCCGAGGGGAAGTCGGGCTGCAACTCGACGGCGCGGCGCAGGTCGCGGATCGAGGCGTCGAAGTCGCGCACGGAGAAATGATAAGTGCCGCTCTGGTAGAAGTCGGCCGCCGTGCGCGGCTCGGCGACGGCCTGCGCGCGCGGCGCCTCCGCCTCGCCCGGCGAGAGCGTGCGGCCGACGGTCTCGGCCGCCTCCTCCTCGTTGGCGCGCGGGCCCGCGGGCGCGGCCGTCGGGCGCGGCGGGCGCAGCAGGAGCGCGGCCCCGACGACGAGCAGCACGGCGAGGCAGATGAGGCCGACGAGGACGGGCGGCTGCGTCAGTGCGGAGCGCCACTTGCCCGTCTCGCGGTCGCGCGGCGCGCGACGCGACGCCGTATGAGTCGAGGCCGCGCGCGAAGATGACGCGGGCGAAGAGGGCGGGAGCGAAGAGTCCGCGGCGGAGGCCGGCGCGGCGTCGGGCGCGGCCCCGGCGGAGGCGGCCGGCGCGCGGCCGGGGCGGCCCGAGGTGTCGGCCGCCGCGCCCCCGGCCGTGTCGGAGGCGGGCATCTCGCTCGTCTGCGCGGCGCGCTGGCGGCGCAGGCGCTCGATGTCTATGACGAGGCGGCCCGAGGGCGTCTCGGTG
>Ga0196977_1000289_pt1 | contig 29123 bp, 13 predicted proteins | sample S3v_1013CmetaG_FD_148634 | JGI IMG/M metagenome (GOLD analysis project Ga0196977, IMG submission 148634) | Soil microbial communities from Anza Borrego desert, Southern California, United States - S3+v_10-13C | ecosystem: Environmental > Terrestrial > Soil > Desert | place: USA: California... | reverse complement strand
TGGTCGCGCCGGCCGCGCCGGTGCTGACGCCGCCCGTCCCGCCGGTCTGGTGCGGGGCGTCGGGCGCCGAGCCGGTCGTCTCGGACGGGTCGCGGGGCGCGGCCGCGCCGCGCGAGACGCGGGCCAGAAGCGTCGGGAAGCGCGGGTCGTCGCGCAAAGAGTTGATGCGCGGGTCGACGCCGACGTAGACGAGGCCGACGGCGTGCTCCTCGTAGGCGCGGTCGAGCCACGTGAAGGCCTCGTCGCGCTCGCCGAGGAGCGCGTAGATGACCGCGATCTCGTAGGCCGTCACCCAGCGGTCGGGGCGCTCGCGGACGAGGTCGCGCACCACCTCGCGCGCCTCGGCCTTCTGCCCGCACGAGGCGAGGACGTGCGCCTGCTTGGCGCGCGTCATCGGCGTCTCGCCGGCGAAGGCCCGCTCCTGCTCGAAGACGGCCAGAGCCTCGTCGCACATCCCCAGACGCTCGTAGCACCAGCGCATGATGATGTGCGTCGAGAGCGAGCCGGGGTCGATCTCCATGGCCGCGTGGCACTGGCCGAGGGCCTCCTCGTAGCGCTCGGCGAAGAAGAGGATGTTGGCGGCGGCCGAGGCGGCGACGGCCGAGCGCGGCAGGATTTCGCGCGCCCGCATGATCTCGCGCACGGCCTCTTCGTGGCGGCCCTGCGCCGACAGGCACAGCGCCAGCCAGCGGTGGCCCGGCGAGTTGTCGGCCTTCAGCTCGTTGGCGCGGCGGAACTCGCGCTCGGCCCACGGCCAGTCGCGGTCGTAATGCAGCAGCACGAAGCCGAGCGAGGCGTGCGCCTCGGGCAGTTGGTCGTCGGCCTCGACGGCCCTGAGCGCCGCGCGCCGCGCGTTCTCCCACGCGCCCTCGGGCGGCGGCTCGGCGTACCAGTTCAGCAGCGAGTAGCAGTCGGCCAGCTCGGCGTAGGCCAGCGCGAACGAGGGGTCGCGCGTAACGGCGTGCTCGAAGCGCTCGATGGCCTTGCGGAGGTCGTCGGCCGTGCGCTTGGTCGAGTAGTAGCGGCCGACCTTGTAGAGCGTGTAAGCCTCGTCGTCGTCGGTCGGGCGCGGGCCGGTGTCGGAGACGTGGACGCCGGTGGCCGAGCCGTGGATGCCGGTGACGGAGGAGTGGGGGCCGGCGGCCCCGTCGGCGCGCAGGCGCAGGGTCGGGTCGGAGGCGCGCGAGCCGGCCGGCGGCGGCGTCGGCAACAGCGCCGCGGCCTGCCCGCCGATGACGCTCTCGGCCGCGCGGTTGCGCTCGCCGGCCGCCCCGCAGACGCGGCGCAGAAGCGACTCGAAGCGCGCCTCGGGCCGCAGCGCGTCGAGCGTCGCCTCGGTGCGAATCCAGACGAGCCACACGTCGCGCTGCTCGTAGGCGTCTTCGAGGCGGGCGAAAGCCTCGTCGCGCTCGCCGAGGGCGAGGTGGACGAGCGCCACGTGGTAGTGCGAGACGTGGCGCGTCTTCGACATCTGGCCGAGGCGGGCCAGAAGCTCGCGCGCCTCGCGCGTCTCGCCCGCCAGAGCGCAGGCGTAGGCCAGCCCGGCGAGGTAGAGCGGGCTGTCGCCGGCGCGCTCGGCCGCCCGGCGGGCCGGCTCGACCGCCTCGGCGAAGCGCCCGAGCGCCGCGAGCGCGCGGCTCTCCGTCCAGAGCGACAAGGGGTAGTCCGGCTCGTGCTGGTAGACGAGGCGGTTCTCGGCCAGCGACTCCTCGAAGCGGCGCGACTGGTAGAGGACGAAGGCGAAGGACTGGTGGAACGTCTCGGCGTTGGGGTCGAGCTCCTGCGCGCGGCGGGCCTCGCGCCCGGCCTCGTCGGCGCGGCCGAGCGAGGCGAGGTGGAAGCTGTACCACTGGTGCGCGGGCGCGTAGTTCGGGTTCAGCTCGATGGCGCGGCGCAGGTGGCGCTCGCTCCCGTCCCAGTCCCACTGGGCGTGGCAGGCGAAGCCGAGCGCGGCGTAAGCCTCGGGCAGCGACGGGTCGAGCGCGGCGGCCCGCGTCGCCGCCTCTTTGGCCGCGCCGTAGCACTCGTCCGAGGGCAGCACGCCGAGGACGCCGAGCCAGTTGTAGTAGTCGGCGATGCCGGCGTGCGGCGCGGCGTAGGCCGGGTCGAGCGCCGCCGCCTCGTTGAAGAAGAGGATGGCTTTGGCGAAGCCGTCCTCGGCCATCGAGTTCCAGTGGAGGCGGCCGCGCAGGTAGGCCTCGTAAGCCTCGGCGCTGTTCGTGCCGCGCCGCGTCGGCTGGCGCTCCTCGCCCGTGAGCTGCGGGACGAGCGCCTTCGCCACCTGCTCGGAGAGCGAGTCGTGGAGGGCGAGGATGTCCGAGTGCGACTCGTCGAAGCGCGCGGCCCAGAGCGGCGCGCTCTGGCGCGTGCCGATGAGCTGCACCGAGACGCGGACGCGGTCGCCGGCCTGAAAGATGTGGCCGTCGAGGACGTAATCGACGGCGAGCTGGCGGCCGGCCGAGACCGGGTCGACCTCGCGCGCGAACTTCATCACGGCGCTCGTCGGGCGCACGACGAAGGCGCGCGTGTTCGACAGCCGCGTGATGAGCGCGTCGGCGAGGCCCACGCCGAGGAACTCGCCCGTGTCGTCGCCCTCGGCCGCCTGCAGGAGCTTGAAGGGGAGGACGGCGATGGACTTCTGCGCGGTCGGGGCCTCGCCGCCGACGGGGTCGGCGGTTTTGCGCACCGACGGGAAGTAGGCCGGCGCGGTGACGGGCGAGCCGTCGAGGTAGCGGCGCACGTCCTCGGAAAATTCGTCCACCGACTGGTAGCGCAGGAGCGGCTCCTTGCGCATGGCCTTCATCACGATCTGGTCGAGGCCGCGCGCGAGGTCGCGCCGCAGCGCCTCGGGCGTCGCGGCGCGGCGGCGCGCGACGAGGTCGGGCGTGAGCGGCGGGGCCTGATCGTCGTCGCCCGCCTCCGGCTCCTCGGCGCGGCCGACCGCCGCCGAAGGGCGCTCCGGGTCTTCCTCGCAGATGACGCGCGCCACCTCGTGCGGCGCGAGGCCGCGCAGGCGGTAGGGGTGGCGGCCCGTGAGCAGCTCGTAGAGCAGGACGCCGAGCGAGTACACGTCGCTCAGGTTCGTCGCCGCGCCGCCGCGCAGCTGCTCGGGCGAGGCGTACTTCGGCGTCATCATCCGCATCGCCGTCAGCGTCGGGTCGATGGTGTCGACGGCGATGTCGGGGTTGAGGATTTTGGCGATGCCGAAGTCGAGCAGCTTCGGCGTGCCGTCGGCGGTGACGAGGATGTTCGACGGCTTGATGTCGCGGTGGATGATGAGGTTCTGGTGCGCGTAGGCGACCGCGCCCGCCACCAGCCGGAAGAGCTTGAGCCGCTCGGCCAGAGAGAGCCGCGCGTTGTCGCAGTAGCGGTCGACGGGCAGGCCCTGAATGTACTCCATGACGAAGTACGGGAGCCCGTCCTCGGTCGTGCCGCCGTCGAGCAGGTGCGCGATGTTGGGGTGGTCGAGCGTGGCGAGGATTTGCCGCTCGTTGCGGAAGCGCTTGAGGACGAAGTCGGTGTCCATGCCGCGCTTGACCAGCTTGATGGCGACGCGCTTGTGGAACTCGTCGTCGGCGCGCACCGCGAGGTAGACCGACCCCATCCCGCCGCGGCCGATCTCGCGCACCACCTTGTAGGAGCCGATGCGGCGGCCGGTCATCGGCGCGTCCACCTCGGTGGCGGCGGCCGCGGCCGCCTGCCGCTCGATGCTGGTCACCTGCCGCACGTCGAAGGCCGGCTCGTTGATGAAGCCGCCGGCCGCCTCGTCGGCCGCGATGAGGCGCTCGACCTCGGCGCGCAGCTCGGCGTCTGCGCCGCAGCGGTCGGCGAGCAGGCGGGCGCGCTCCGCCCCGGCGGGCAGGTCAACGGCCTCGCTGAAAATCTCTTCGACCTGTTGCCAGCGCTCGGCGGACATCCGGGGAACGACAGACGTTGACGGGTGACGGGAGACGGGCGACCGCACCTCGGAGGATACTTCAGAGCCGCCCGCGGGACGAGTTCGCAAAATTGGATTTTAACTTGTCACCCGCGTCCTTGTCACTCGCGCCGCTTTTCCCCGCCCCGCGCCCGCCGCGGCCGCCGCTGCCCCGCCCCGGCCGCCGCCCCGTCGTCGCCGGCGAGGCCGGCCCAGCCCGTCCGCGCGAGGTTCCAGAAGAGCAGGCAGCCGGAGGCGACGGCCGCCGCGGCGTAGACGGCGGCGCGCGCCCACAGCCCGAAGATGACCGCCCCGGTGGCGAAGAGCGCCGCGTAAACGAGCGCCACGCCGAGCGCCCAGTTGAGGAGATTGGGCGCGATCTCGGCGCGCGCTTCGGCGAGTCCGGCCGCGCGCGCCACGCGCCGCCAGCCCGGCCCCGCCGGGCGCACGCGCCGGTAGAAACTCTCCAGAGTCTCGGCCGGCTCGGGCGCGGTCAGGAAGGTCGCCGCCAGCCACGTCAGGGTGGTGACGCCGACCGTGGTCAGGATGGTCTCGGCGAAGCCGCGCGCGGTGGCCGGGTCGAAGACGGCGAAGTAGCGGAGCGCGAGCGAGACGAAGAGGGCCGCGGCCATCGCCGCGATCTCCGACCACGCGTTGACCCGCCACCAGTACCAACGCAGGATGTAGACCAGCCCCGTGCCCGCGCCGAGCGCCATGACCAGCTCCCACCCGCCCGTGATCCGGTTCATGTAGTAGGTGACGGCGACCGAGAGCAGCACGACGACGAGCGTCGCCACCCTCGAGGCGAAGACGTAGTGGCGCGGCGACGCGTCGGGGCGGACGAAGCGGCGGTAGAAGTCGTTGACGAGGTAGCTGGCGCCCCAGTTCATCTGCGTCGAGATGGTGCTCATGTAGGCGGCGGCGAACGAGGCCAGCAGCAGGCCGCGCCAGCCGACGGGCAGGAAGTCCGTCATCACCCGCACGTAGCCGAAGGCGGCGTCCGGCTCGCCCGTCTCCGGGTTGACGACCGTCCCCGCCGGGTAGAGCACCAGCGAGCAGAGCGCCACGAGAATCCACGGCCACGGCCGCAGCGCGTAGTGCGCGACGGTGAACCAGAGCGTGGCCAGCAGGCTGTGCCGCTCGTCTTTGGCCGAGAACATGCGCTGCGCGACGTAGCCGCCCCCGCCCGGCTCCGACCCCGGGTACCACGACGCCCACCAGTTCACGCAGAGGTAGACGGCGAGGGTCAGGACGGGCAGCATCCACGGCGCGCTGCCGTCGCTCCAGAGGCTCAGGGCGTCGGGGCCGAACGGCGCGCCGCCCCCCGCCGGCGTCACGCCCGCCAGCCGCTCGCGCAGCGCGCCGACGCCGCCGACCGCCCGCAGCGCGAAGACGGCCAGCGCGACCGAGCCGGCCATCGCGATGACGAACTGCACCGCGTCCGTCACGACCACGCCCCAGAAGCCCGACAGCAGCGAGTAGAAGAACGTGATGCCGAGGCAGAGGGCGAGCGCCTGCCACTTCGGCAGCCCCAGCGTGCCGCTCAAGACTTTCGCCATCCCGAGGTTGACCCAGCCCATGATGATGAGGTTGATGGGGAGGCCGAGGTAGAGCGCGCGGAAGGCGCGGAGGAAGGCGGCGGGGCGGCCCGCGTAGCGCAGCTCGACGAACTCCACGTCCGTCATCACGCGCGAGCGCCGCCACAGCCGCGCGAAGAAAAAGACGGTCAGCATCCCGCCGGCCAGCATCGACCACCACAGCCAGTTGCCGGCCACGCCGTGGCGCGCCACCATCTCGGTGACGGCCAGAGGCGTGTCGGCCGCGAACGTCGTCGCCACCATCGAAGTCCCCGCCAGCCACCACGGCATCGAGCGGTTCGACAGGAAAAACTCCTCCGTCGAGCGCCCCGCCCGCCGCGCGTACCGCAGCCCCACCGCCAGCGACAGGGCGAAGTAAGCCGCGATGATGAGCCAGTCGAGGGGGGAGAGTTTCATAAAAGCAGTAGACAGTAGTCAGTAGTCAGTAGTCAGTAGAGAAGACCTTCGGTATCGAACCGTCAGCGTGTCGGCGTCAGCCGTCGCGGCGCGGGGCGCTACTGACTACTGACTACTGTCTACTGACTACTCTCTCTCAGACCTTGATGAAAATCCGCTTGCGGTAGAAGAGCGCCATGATGCCGAGCCAGAGCAGGACGAAGCAGAGGGCGAAGAGGAGCGAGGCGGTCTTGGGCGCGGCCAGCGGGGCGAAGAGGTTCTGGTAGACGTAGGTCTTGAGGGCGACTTGGCGCCCGCCCTCGCCCGCGACTTTGACGAGGTCTATGAGCTGCGCGAACAGCCCCGAGAGGAAGTAGAGCGCGAGCGCGTTGGTGCCGAAGACGACGAAGGGCGCGGCCCAGCGCCGGTAGCCTTTCAAGTCCACGAGCCAGAGGCAGACGGCGAGCAGTTGCAGCGCGAGGCCCGCCGTGAGCAGCACGAAGGAGCTCGTCCACAGGGCCTTGTTGACCGGGAACCAGAAGCCCCACGCCCAGCCCACGAAGACGCCGGCCGCGCCCGCGACGAACATCCCCGCCACCTTCTCCAAATCCGGGCGGCGCGAGCGCAGCCAGTGGCCCGCGAGCACGCCGATCAGCGTCGTCGCCACGGCCGGGATCGTGCTCAGAATCCCCTCCGGGTCGTAGAGCGGCTTCCACGTGTGCGCCCCGAGCAGCGCGCGGTCGACGTAGGCCGCGAGGTTGCCTTCCATGCTCAGGTCGCCCGCAGCGAAGCCGGGCGCGGCGACGAACGTCATCAGCACGCAGTAGAAGACGAGGAGCGCCGCGGCGACGGCGGCCTGCGCGCGCCAGCGCGTGTTGAGGAAGATGACGGCGGCGACGAGGTAGCAGACGGCGATGCGCTGGAGGACGCCGGGGACGCGCAGGGTCGAGAGGTCGTAGGAGGGGAAGCCCGCGAGCACGAGGCCGAGGCCGAAGATGATGAGGGAGCGGCGGAGGATTTTCAGGTAGAGCGTTTGGCGCGGGCCTCCGCCCTGCGCGCGCCGGCCGAGCGCGAGCGTGATCGAGACGCCGACGATGAAGAGGAAGAAGGGGAAGACGAGGTCGGTCGGCGTCCACCCGTGCCACTCGGCGTGCGCGAAGGGCGAGTAGATGGCCCCCCACGAGCCGGGGTTGTTGACCAGAATCATCCCGGCGATGGTGAGGCCGCGGAACACGTCGAGCGACGCCATCCGCGCCCCGCCCCCCTGCTCTCCCGTCAGCGCGTCCATGCGTTAGCCTCCACGGCGGGCGCCGGGCGTCGGGCAAAAACAGACCGTCTTCCCCGCCGCCCGTCGCCCTGCTTACGTTTCCAGACAAGCGCTCACGCGCCGCCTCACGTCCTTGACCAGCGCGCGCGCTCTCTCCTCGGTGTCGGCCTCGGCGATGAGGCGGATGATCGGCTCGGTGTTCGAGCCGCGGACGAGGAACCAGCCGGCGGGCGTCGTCACCTTGACGCCGTCGCGCAAGTCCACGGGCAGGCCCGCGTACCCGTCGCGCACGGCCCGCAGCACCGCGCCGATGCGGTCGGAGCGGCAGGCCATCTTCTCCTTCACCATGTGCGGGCGCGGCAACTCGCTCATCAACTCCGAGACCGTCCGGTTCGTCGAGGCCAGCAGGTGGAGGACGAGCGCCATGCCGACGAGGCTGTCGCGCGCGAAGTTGATGCGCGGGTAGATGACGCCGCCGTTGCCCTCGCCGCCGACGACCGCGCCGCGCCGCGCCATCTCCTCGGCCACGTTCGCCTCGCCGATCTTCGAGCGGTAGACGGGGCAGTTAAATTGGGCGGCCACGGCGTCGAGCGCGCCCGTGGTCGAGAGGTTCGCCACGACGGGGCCGGGCTCGCGCCCGAGCACGTAGCGCGCGGCGAGCACCAGCGTGTACTCCTCGCCGACCGCCCCGCCGCGCTCGTCCACGACGGCGAGGCGGTCGGCGTCCATGTCCTGCGCGAAGCCCACGTCGCAGGCGTGCTCGCGCACGGCCGCCGACAGCGCCGCGAGGTTTTCGGGCACCGGCTCGGCCCCGCGCGGGAAGCGCCCGTCCGGCGTCACGTTGAGCGCCACGACCTCGACGCCGAGCGCTTCGAGGAGGCGCGGCGCGACGAGCGAGCCGGCCCCGTTGCACGAGTCCACGGCCGCGCGCAGCCGGCGCCCGCCCGCGGGCAGCGGGCCGAGCGCGTCGAGGATGGCCCCGACGTGCAGCTCGGTCGCGCCGGGCGAAGGCTCGACGCCGCGCATCTCCGCGCCCGAGACCTTGCGGTACCCGCCCTGATGGTAGATGTCGAGGAGCTGCCGGGCCTGCGCGGTGGTGAGGAAGAGGCCGGCGGAGTTGACGAACTTGAGCGCGTTCCACTCGGCCGGGTTGTGGCTCGCGGTGATGGCGATGCCGCCCCGCGCGCGCCGCTCGCGCACGAGCAGTTGGACGGTCGGGACGGGGCAAACGTCGAGGTCGAGGACGCGGCAGCCGCTCGACAGCAGGCCGGCGACGACCGCCTGCCGCACCATCTCGCCCGACGTGCGCGTGTCGCGGCCGATGACGATGCTGCCCGGCCCCGTGTACGTCCCGAACGCCTGCGCGAAGCGCGCCAGAAGCGTCGGCGTCAGGGACTCGCCCACGACGCCGCGCACGCCCGAGATGCTGATCTTGAGGGTCGGTATCGCCCGCATGGAGAAATTTTGAGTTTTGATCGGCGATCGCAAAGAGCGGTCGTCAGTCGTCAGTCGTCAGTTCTTTGTCTTCACTGACAACTGACAACTGATAACTGATAACTTCTCTTTCAATCGCCAATCAAAAATCTAAAAGTACCTTCTACCTCACGGCCGCCGCTTGGGTCTGGGCGAGCGTCAGTTTGCCGCGCAGCTCGATCTGTTGCGACGAGCGGCCGACGAGTATTTCGTAGTCGCCGGGGTCGGCGCGCCAGCGCTTGCCCGCTTCGTCGTAGTAAGAGAATGAGCGGCCGTCGAGCGGGACGGTGACGCGCCGCGTCTCGCCGGGCCGCAGGCTCACCCGGGCGAAGCCGCGCAGCTCCTTCGCCGGCCGCTCGACCGCCCCGCGCGGCGCGCCCACGTAAACCTGAGCCACGTCGGCGCCCTCGCGCCGCCCCGTGTTCGTCACGTCGAACTCGACGGCGAAGCGCGGCCCGCCCGCGTCGCCCGTCCCGCCGACGACGGGCGTGACCCGCAGGTCGGCGTAGCGGAACGTCGTGTAAGACAGCCCGTGGCCGAACGGGAAGAGGGGCCGCGTGCCCGCCTTCTCGTAGCCGCGGTAGCCGACGAAGACGCCCTCCTTGTACTCGACGCGCTTCGTGTCGCCCGCCGGATAATAACTGTCGTGCGCGGGGTTGTCCTCCCAGCGGCGCTCGAAGGTGACGGGCAGGCGGCCCGAGGGGTTCACGTCGCCGAGGATGATCTCGGCCAGAGCCGTCCCGCCCTCCTGCCCCGGGTACCATGCCTCGACGAGCGCCGGCACCTGCTCGACCCAGCGGCTCATGTCCACGCCGCCGCCCGACGTGACGACGACGACGAGGTTCTTGTTCACGGCGGCCAGCTCGCGAATCAAATCGTCCTGACCGGGCGGCAGGCCGAAAGTGCGGTCGGCCCCCTCGCTCTCCGAGTCGGGGTCGAAGCCGACGGCGACGACGACCGCGCCGGCCCGCGCGGCGATGGCTTTGGCCGCCGGGTCGACGGCCGCGCCGCGGCGCACGACGCCGAGGCCGAACCGCGTGCCGAGCCACGCCGAGCGGCCGCGGTGTTCGAGCACGAGCTTGTGCGGGCGCGCGTCGAGCGGCACGGTTGTGTGGCGGAGGAGCGCCGGGAAGGTCTCCCAGTTGTCGAAGACGAGCTTGTCGTCGAGGTAGAGGCGGAAGCGCCCGCCGTCCTCGCCCGTCGTCTCGACGAAGAGGTAGTGTTCGCCGGCCGCCTCGGGGACGTAGTAGCCCGTCCAGCGCTCCGAGAAAGTCTTCTCGGGGAAGCTCATCGCCGCCCGGCGGAAGTTGACGCGGCGGTCGGTGCGCGTCAGGACGGGCTCGCCCTTCAGCTCCGGGTTGTCGAAGTATTCGGCCTTGAGGCCGGGCTGTCCGTTCTGCGCCTCGGTGACGAAGGCGGTGGCGTCGGCCATCTCGGCGTGCGTGGGCAGGCCGCGGTGGTAGAGCACGTCGCCGGCCGCGCCGAGCGCGTTGCTCAAACCCTCCATGAGGCTGACGGCGGCGAACGGCTCGACGCGCCCGCTGCCGCCGCCCATCGGCACGGCCGGGTAGGCCGAAGGGCCGATGACGGCCACGGTCTTCACCTTCGCGCGGTCGAGCGGGAGCACGCCGCCGTCGTTCTTCAGCAGCACGACGCCCTTGTGCGCCGCCTCGCGCGCGACGCGGCGCCCCTGCTGGTTGAAGCGCGGGATGGAGAGGTCGGTCTGTTCGCGGTCGAGCCAGCCGAAGCGCGCGGCCGTGCGGAGTAGACGCCGCACCTTGTCGTCGACGGTGGCGACCGAGAGCTTGCCCGACTCGATGGCCGGCAGGAGGTTCTTGCGGTTCATGTGCTGCGGCCCCGGCATCTCCAAATCCTGCCCGGCGTTGGCCGCCGCCACGCCGTCGTAGGTGGCGAACCAGTCCGACATCATCACGCCGTCGAAGCCCCACTCCCGCTTCGCCACGTCGGTGAGCAGGTGCTTGTTCTGCGAGGCGTGCTCGCCGTTGACGAGGTTGTAGGAACTCATGATGGCCCCGACGCGGGCCTCTTTGACGGCGGCCTCGAAGGCGGGCATGTAGATTTCGCGCAGCGCGCGCTCGCTGACGACCGAGTCCGTGCGGTGGCGGTCGAACTCCGAGTTGTTGGCCGCGTAGTGCTTGATCGTCGCGGTCACGTTCTGCGACTGCACGCCGCGGATGTAGCCGACGGCGGTGCGCGCGGCGAGGAAGGGGTCTTCGCCGAGGTACTCGAAGTTGCGGCCGTTCATCGGGGCGCGGTAGATGTTGGCGCCGGGGCCTAAGAGGAAGTGGACGCCTTTGGCGCGCGCGTCGCGGCCGATCTCGGCGCCGACGCGCTCGGCCAGCGCCTCGTCCCACGCGGCGGCGAGCGCGATGCCGGAGGGCATGGCCGTGGCCGGGCCGAAGTTGCGGACGCCGCCGGGGCCGTCGGCCATCTTCAGGCGCGGCAGCTTGAGCCGTTCGAGGCCGCGGACGAAGAAGCCGTCCACGCCGCCGAGCAGGTCGATCTTCTCCTCCAGCGTCATCTGCCGGAGGATGGCTTCCACGCGGCGCTCGACCTCGGCCGGGGGCGCTTGCGCCCTCACGACGCCGCAGGCGAGGGCGGACACGACGACGACTGCCGTACAGAGTTTTCTCATGGCTCCAGATGCCTTCAGAAGAATTTTTGAGTTCTGCTTCATCAAAAACCGCGAATCTGAAATCCTCAACCTCGCTTCCGGGGTAAGACCTTCAGCCCGCGCACGCCCTTCAGGTCGAGGCGGAAGAGGCCGCCCGGCGTGCTCTTCTCTTCGCCGAGCGCGCCGGTGACGTAGAGCTGATCCATGCGCGGGCCGCCGAAGGCCACGTTGCTCGTCGTCAGGTTGCCGGCCGCGTAGCGGCGCAGGAGTTTTCCCGACGGGCTTAAGACCTGCACCTGCCGCATCCCGTAGTGCGCGACGTAGAGGTTGCCTTCGGCGTCGAGGCAGAGGCCGTCCGGCTCGTTGGCGATCTGCCCGCCCTGCTTCGTGGGCAGCTCGGCGAAGACGCGCATCCGGCCCGCGCGGCCGGGCGCCGAGAGGTCGTAGCTGAGGATGCGGTTGCGGCCGCTCTCGCCGACGAGCAGCGCGCGCCCGCCGGGGCGCAGCGCGATGCCGTTCGGGAAGGCCAGCCCCCCGGCCACGAGTCGCACGCGGCCGCGCGCGTCCACGTGATGAACCGTGCCGATGGGGTTGCGCGCGCTCGACCCGCCGGGGTCTGTGAAGTAGAAGCCGCCGCGGCCGTCGAGCGTCAGGTCGTTGGGCGCGCGCAGGGGCTTGCCGTCGTACTCGGAGGCGGCCTTGCCGACGACCCGGCCTCCGGCGTCGAGGCGGAGCACGGCGCGCTCCTTGCCGTCGCAGACGAGGTGCGTGCCGTCGGCCAGAATCTTGTGGCCGTTGGGCGCGCCCGTCTCGGCCCAGACGCGCGCCTCGCCGTCGGCGCCGACGCGGTAGATGCGGCCGTGGTACACGTCCGAGACGTAGACCTCGCCGCCGCGGCCGACGACGACGCCCTCGGTGTAGCCGGCGACCTCGGCGACCTTGACGGGCGTCACGCCGCCCTCGGGCGGGAGGCCCCCGTTGGTGAACGCGGCCGGGACGAGCGCCAGCGCGAGGAGGAGGTTTTTTATCACGATGTCGGCTGCTCCGATGTTTGGTTGTCAGTCGTCAGTCGTCAGTTATCAGTCAAGACAAAACTGCTGACTGATAACTGACGACTGATGACTGATAACTAAATCCGGATCGAAAATCCCCGCCGTCACCGGCCCAGACGGTCGCGCGCCCAGTCGAGCAGTTCGCGGGCGCGGGCGGCCGATTCGGCCTCGGCGATGACGCGGACGAGCGATTCGGTGTTCGAGACGCGGACGTGAACCCAGCCGTCGGGCCAAGCGACCTTGATGCCGTCGGTCTGGTCGTAGTCGAGCTTCTCCCTCTCCAGCTCGTCGTGCAGACGTTGCACCAGCGAGTGGATGCGGTCGGGCTCGACGGCCACGTTGTGCTTGAGCATGGCGAAGCGCGGCAGCGAGGCCGCCAGCTCCGAGGCCGACTCGCCGGTGCGCGCCATGTGCTCAAGGATGAGGCCGACGGCCGCCGCGCTGTCGTGCGTCCACTGCACGCGGGGGACGATGACGCCGCCGCTGCCTTCGCCGCCGACGACGGCGCGCGCCTCGACCATCGCCTCGGAGATGAAGGCCTGCCCGACCGGCGTCCGCAGCACCGGCGCGCCGTAGCGGGCCGCGACGCGCTCGACCGCCGTGCTCGTCGAGACGTTCGTCACCACGGGGCCGACCTCGCGCCTCAGCTGCACCTCGGCCGCGAGCGCCAGAGTCGCCTCCTCGGCGAGCATCTCGCCCGCCTCGGTGACCAGCCCCAGCCGCTCGCCGTCGGCGTCGTGCGCGAAGCCGATGTGGGCGCGGCCGGCGCGGACGACGGCGCGCAGTTGCGCCATCGTGCGGGGCGTCGGCTCGGGCGCGTGCGGGAAGGGCGCGGCGGGGTCGTCGTTGACGGCCAGCACGTCGCAGCCGAGCGCGGCCAGCCAGCGCGGCGAGAGCAGGGAGCACGAGCTGTTGCAGCAATCGACCGCCACGGTCAGGCGGCGCGCGCGGACGGCCCCCACGTCGAAGGCGCGCGAGAGCGCGTCGAGGTGGTGCGGGACGGCGTCGGCCCGCTCGACGCGGCTGCGGATGGCGTCCCACGGGGCCTTCGAGAACTCGGCCTGATGGTAGATGTCTAAGAGCTCGTCGGCCTGCGTCGCGTTCAGGTAGAGGCCGTCGGCGCGGACGAACTTGAGCGCGTTCCACGGCTCGGGGTTGTGGCCCGCCGTGATCGAGATGCCGCCCTCGGCCCCGAGGCGGCGGACGGCGAGCTGGAGGCTCGGGGTCGGGCAGATGTCGAGGTCGATGACCTCGCAGCCGGCGGCGAGCAGCCCCGCGAGCACGGCGGCGCGCACCATCGGCCCCGACGTGCGCGTGTCGCGGCAGACGAGGATGCGCCCCGCGTCGAGGTAAGTCCCGAAGGCTTGCGCGAAGGCCACCGCCAGCTCGGGCGTGAAGGTCTCGCCCACCACGCCGCGCACGCCGCTGATGCCGATCTTGAGCGAGTTCACGTCTGTAGTTTACAGGCAGGTCGTCGGGTGCGTTAGCTTTTACCGGGTTAATCCGGTAACCTCAAGTATGACACCGTAACTTACGCCGCGGGGGCCGCCCGTTCGGCGACACTTTCCCACTCTTCTAAACCCATGCGCGCCCGAAATCCCCTTCCCCTCCACGCCGAGGAACACATGAGCCTGAGAACCATTCTGCCGTTCATCCTGACCTTGCTGTGCGCCCCCGGGGCCGCGGCCCAGACCGCCGGCGCCGCCTCGGCGAACGCCGCCGCCGCGCCCCGCCACCAACTGATGCCCGTCCCCGCCTCGGTGAGCTTCGGCGAGGGGAGGCTGCCGGTCACGAAGTCGTTCACGGTCGCCGCCCGCGGCCACAAGGACGCGCGCCTGCTGGCCGGCGTCGAGCGCGCGCTGCGCCGGCTCGAAGGGCGCACGGTGATGGAACTCCCGCGCGGGCTCTCGGCGGACGCGGCCGCGGCCGCGCTCGTCGTCGAGGCGGCCGGCCCCGGCCGCGCCGTCCCCTCGGTCGAGGAGGACGAATCCTACTCGCTCGAAGTCACGCCGACTCAGGCCGTTCTGCGCGCCCCGACGGTGGTCGGGGTCTTGCGCGGCCTCGAGACCTTCCTGCAACTGCTCGACGGCGACCGCGCCGGCTACTTCATCCCGTCCGTCCGCATAGACGACCGGCCGCGCTTCCGCTGGCGCGGGCTGCTCATCGACGTGGCCCGCCACTTTCAGCCGATGGAAGTCCTCAAGCGCAACCTCGACGCGATGGCCGCCGTCAAGCTCAACGTGCTGCACTGGCACCTGACCGAGGATCAGGGCTTCCGCATCGAGAGCAAGAAGTTCCCGCGGCTGCACACGCTCGGGTCGGACGGCAACTTCTTCACGCAGGAGCAGGCGCGCGAGATCATCGCCTACGCGGCCGAGCGCGGCATCCGCGTCGTCCCCGAGTTCGACATGCCCGGCCACGCCACGGCGTGGCTCGTCGGCCACCCCGAGCTGGGGAGCGCGCCGGGGCCGTACCAGATCGAGCGCCGGCCCGGCATCTTCGAGCCCTCGCTCGACCCGACGCGCGAAGAGGTCTACAAGTTCCTCGACGCCTTCCTCGGCGAGATGGCCGCGCTCTTCCCCGACTCGTACATGCACATCGGCGGCGACGAGAACGAGGGCAAGCAGTGGGACAGGAACCCGAAGATTCAGGCCTTTATGAAGGAGAAGGGCATCAAGGACAACCACGCCCTCCAGACCTACTTCAACCAGCGGCTGCTCCGCATCCTCACCAAGCACGGCAAGACCATGATGGGCTGGGACGAAATCTTCCAGCCCGACCTGCCCAAAGAGGTCGTCATCCACTCGTGGCGCGGCACGGCCGCGCTCGCCGAGGCCGCGCGCAAAGGCTATCAGGGCGTGCTCTCGAACGGCTACTACATAGACCTCATCTTCCCCGCCTCGCAGCACTACCTCGTCGACCCCATCCCGGCCGACTCGACGCTCACGGCCGAGGAGGCCGCCCGCGTCCTCGGCGGCGAGGCGACGATGTGGGCCGAGTGGGTCACGCCCGAGACGATAGACTCGCGCCTCTGGCCGCGGACGGCCGCCATCGCCGAGCGCCTCTGGTCGCCGCGCGAGGTCAGGGACGTGGAAGACATGTACCGCCGCCTCGCGGTCGTGAGCGTCCGCCTCGAAGAGTTGGGGCTGACGCACGAGAAGAATCAGGCGATGATGCTCAGGCGTCTGGCCGGCGGGCGCGACGCCGCGCCGCTCCAGACGCTCGTCTCCGTCGTCGAGCCCGTCAAGGAGTACCGGCGCTACCAGCAGCGGCCGCAGACCATGCTCGCGCCGCTCACCGGCCTCATCGACGCGGCCCGCCCCGACAGCGTCGCGGCGCGCGACTTCTCCTCGTCGGTGGACGCGCTGCTCTCGGACGCCCCGCGCTTCGACTCGCGCGCGCGGCAACTCCGCGACACCTTCAACCGCTGGCTCGCCGCCGGCCCCGAGCTCGAAGTGCTGATCGATCATTCGCCGGGGCTGCAAGAGGCGCGGCCGCTCGCCAGAGACCTCGCGCAGTTGGGGGCGACGGGGCTGGAGGCGCTTGCGTACCTTGAGCGCGGCGTCGCGGCCCCGGCCGAGTGGCGCGACGCGCGCCTCGCCGCCCTCGACGCGGCCGCCAAGCCCAAAGCCGCGCTCGAATTCCCCGTCGTGCCCGCGCTGCGCCGCCTCGTCGTCGCCGCGCACGAGCGGCCGCGCCTCGGCCGGATGACGCCGGCCGAGTGGCGCGAGCACGTCAACGCTCTGGCCGCGCCGCCCGCGAAGCCGCCCGCGCGGTAGCGGGTCGCGGGTTCAGGAAGAGAACTGCGGCGCGCCGCGGCGCGCGTTCGGCCCGACTTGCCCCGTATCCCTCATCGTGCCCGGCGGCGCGACGCGCGTCCCGCCCGCCGCCGCCCGCGGCACTGTTTCCGGCTCGACCTGAAACCTACCGGGAAGGGAGAACCTCTATGCTCAGAAGGCTGGTGTCGCTGTTCATACTCGGGGCGGCCGTCCTCGCCTCTTCGCTCTCGGCCAAAGCCACGCCCATCTCGATCTACGGCGCGTGGCACTGCGGCAACGACGCCTGCACGTGGGCCTCGGTGCGCGACCTCAACGACTTCGACCTGAAGAACCGCTGGCTCGTGGACCGCGGCGACGGCACGGGGCTGCCCTCGGTCAACCTCGTCGTCCTCAGCTTCGTCCACCCGCTCCGGCTCCTCAACAAGACGACCGACGCCGGCACGCTCAACGGCGTGCCGCGCGGCATGACGCCCGAGGTCGTCAACTACTTCAAGAGCCGCGGCGTCCGCGTCATGCTCTCCATCGGCGGCATCACCTACACGGACGCGTGGAATCAGGCGCTCGCCACCAACCCGACGCAGTTCGGCCTCAACGCCGCCGAGGCGGCCCAGCGCCTCGGCGTCGGCATCGAGATCGATTACGAGGAGAACACCAGCCCGAACCTCGCCGGCCTCCAGTCGTTCATCGACGCCTACCGCTCCGTGCTCCCCTACGACGCGACGGGCAACAACCACGCCGCCCGCCTGACCATCGACCTCGCGGCCGGCGACCGCTGGCTCATCGCGCTCACGCGCAAGGCCACGGCCGACTGGCTGAACACGACGACCCCCGTGCTCGACTACGCCAACGCGATGGTGCCGAACCGCCAGCCGAGCGCCTCCGAGGCGCAGTCGAACTGGCAGGAGCACATCGACGGCAAGGCGCAGTTCGCCCCGCCGATCCTGCCGCTGGCCGCGGCCAAGTTCACCGGCGGCCTCTACGTCGTGACGGGGACGCGCGCCGCGCCCGAGTGCAACAACTTCAACAACTCGCTCCAGAAGAGCACGGGCGCCTACGTGCAGAACGTCGCCACGCGGGTCGGGGCGACCAACGGGATGCTCGGCTACATGTTCTGGGCGGCCGAGTGCCCCTCGACGCGGCGCATCTGCACCGTCCCGCCCAACACCTGCGAGGGCGGCGTCGGCGCCGGCGCGGCCGCCTACAACATCCCCATCCCGATGCCGCCGCTCCGGCAGCAGTGAGGCCGGCGACCCCGCGGCCCGCCCGCGGGTCGGGCGCGGGGCCGGGGCGGCATTTAACGCAGGGGGCACAGGGCAGGCGCGGAGGGCGCGGGGAAGACCATCAGTTTTCCCCGCGCCCCCGCGAGTCCTCTGTGCCCTCTCGCGTTGAGACCGGCCGCCGATTCGCTCGGCCGTAAGGAGAATCGCATGAAGATTCTGTTAGCTTTGTTGTTGCTCGCCGCCCCGGCGGCGGCGCAGGAGATGCCGTCGCGCTGGGACGAGCTGACCGCGGCCGACTGGCCGAAGGCGCAGGAGCGCGCCGCCTACACCTGCATCCTCCCCATCGGCATCCTTGAGAAGCACGGCCCGCACCTGCCGATGGGTTCCGACCTCATCCACGTCCGCGAACTCTCGGCGCGCGCCGCCCGGCAGGAGTACGCCGTCGTCTTCCCCGACTTCTTCTACGGACAGATTTACGAGGCGCAGCACACGCCCGGCACCTTCGCGCTCCCGTCGCGTCTGGTGTGGGACTTGCTCGACGCCACGGTCGAGGAGATCGGGCGCAACGGCTTCAGGAAGATCGTCATCGTCAACGGCCACGGCGGCAACCCGCAACTGCTGCGCTACTTCGTCCAGTCGCAGTTGGAGCGCCGCCGCGACTACGTCGTCTACTTCTTCGAGCCGGAGTGGGACGCCGAGTTCGAGCAGAAGCAGAAGGCGCTGCGGAAGACCGACCCGGCCACAGACCTCCACGCGGGCGAGAACGAATCCTCCGCCCTCCTCTACCTGCGCCCCGACCTCGTGCAGCTCGGCCGCGCGCCCGAAGAGTCCGGCGAGGATCAGAAACGCATGCCGCAGCTCCCCGGCCTCTACACGGGCATCTGGTGGTACGCGCGCTTCCCGAACCACTACGCCGGCGAGGGCGCGAAGGCCACGCGCGAACTCGGGCAGGCGCTCACCGAGCACCGCGTCTCGGCCCTCGTCAAAGCCCTGCGCGCCGTCAAAGCCGACGACCAGACGCCCCGCCTCCAGCGCGAATACTTCGACCGCCTCAAGCGATAGGGACGGGGCGGCGGGCGGGCGGCGGGCGGGTCGAGTTCGGTTAACGCCAGCCCGCCCGACGCCCGCCCGCGGCCCCGTTCTTACGGCCTACGGGGCCGGGGGCGCGGGGGCTTGAACGTCTTCGTCGCGCGCCTTGCCTTCACTCTTGAGCCGCTCGACGATCCGCATCTGCTCGCGCGCCCGCTCCGGGTTCTTCAGCCTCGCGTAGAGGACGGCGAGCTGGTAGTGCGCCTTCGAGTCGTCGGGGGCGAGCCGCGCGCCCTCTTCGAGCGCGGCCTGCGCGCGCGCGTGGTCTTTGAGCTTGAGGTAAGTGGTGCCGAGGGCGACGTGCGCGTGGCCGAAGGCGGGCGCGAGCCGGATGGCCCGCTCGAAGAGTTCCACGGCCCGCGCGTCCTCGCCCTCGTCCTGCGCGATGAGGCCGAGGTAGTAGAAGGCTTCGGGCGCGCCCGCGCCGGCCCCGACACTCTTCTCCAGCCACGCGCGCGCCTCGGCGTGCCTCTTCTGCTTGAGCAGCACGTAGCCGAGGTGCATCTGGCCCTGCGCGTCCGAAGGCCGGAGCCGCAGCGACTCGCGGAACGCCTGCTCGGCCTCGTCGAGGTCGGCCGGCTCCGCGAGGTGCGCCGAGCCGAGCGCGAAGTGGTAAGCCGCCTCGCCCGGCCGCAGCCCGACCGCCCTCTTCAGCGCCGCCACCGCCTCGCCCTTCAACCCCGAGCGCAGCGCGACGCGCGCCAGCCTGCGCAGGTAATCGGGCGAGTCGCCGACCGCCTCCTGCGCGCGGCCGAGGTAGAGCGCGGCCGCGCGCGCGTCGCCCCTCGCCTGCGCCACCTGCGCGAGGCCCAGCAGCGCCTCGGCGTTCGCGGCCTGCCGGCCGAGCGCGAGCAGATAGTTCTCCTCGGCGCGCGCGGCGTCGCCTCGGCGCAGGTGCGCGTGGCCGAGCACGGCGAGCAGCGGGGCCGAAGGCGTTTGCGACCGCTTGAGCGGCTCGACGAGATTAATGGTCTCGTCCGCGCGGCCCTGCGCGAGGAGCAGCCACGCGAGCCTGTAGGCGGCCTCGGCGTGTGAGGGTTCGAGGCGCAGCACCTCGCGCAGCTCGGGGGCCGCGCGCTCCGGGTCGCCCTTGAGCAGGTAGAGGTGCGCGAGGTTCATGCGCGCGCCGGTCAGTCGCGCGTCGGCGCGGACGGCGCGCGCGAAGAGGGCCTCGGCCTCGTCGAGCCTCCGCTGCTGCGCGCGGATCGCGCCGAGGAGGTTCAGGGCCGCCGCCTCCTCGGGCGCGGCCCTGAGCACCTGCTGCAACTGCCGCTCGGCCTCCGCGAGCTGGCCGCCGCCGATGAGCGACGCCGCGCGCTCCAACTGCGCGGCGAGGTCTGGCGCCTGCGCCCGCGCGCCCGCGACCGCGAGCAGCGCGCAGATGAGCGCGAGCAACACCGCCGGCGGGCGGGCGTTCGGTTGTTGTTCGGGAAGTCGCACGGCTGTGATCGACGAGTTTGCGAGGGCCGGCCGCGGCGCCGCGGGCTAGCGGCCGGGCGCGGCCTTCAAATCCTTCTGCGCGACGACGCCCTGACCCTCCCTGATGGTGAGCACCTTGTTGACCTTCGCGTCGGTGATCTTATCGACCGCGCCGCTCGGCCAGCGGACTTCGATGAGGTCGATCTTCGTCCGCCGCTCGAGGCCGAAGTGCAGGCGCAGGTCGCTCTGCGAGATGTAGCTGTCGCCGCTGCGGACTTCGTCCTTCTGCGCGAGGTCGCCGGAGACGACCCGCACGCGCGCGCCCACGCCGCCGCGGTTGCTTTTGACGCCGACGGTCTTGATGATGACGGAGTTGTTCGCGCTGCCCCCGTCGTTGCGGAGCAGCTGCGCGCGGCCGCCGAGGTTGTTAATAACTATGTCCACGTCGCCGTCGTTGTCGAGGTCGCCGAAGGCCGCGCCGCGCGCCGAGTGCAGTTCGGCGAAGGGCGGGCCGAGCTGGCCGCCGACCTCGGCGAAGGTGCCGTCGCGCAGGTTGCGGTGGACGAAGTTGCGTTGGAGGAAGCTCTTGATCTGCGGGTAGACGTGGCCGTTGGCGACGAAGATGTCCACCCAGCCGTCGTTGTCGTAGTCGAAGAACTTCGTCCCCCAGCCGACGTAAGGCAGGCTCACCGCGGCGACCTTCGTGGCGTAGGCGGCGTCGGTGAAGGCGTTGCCGCCGTCGTTGCGGTAGAGCGTGTTGTAGTCGTCGTCGAAGTTGGTGACGAAGAGGTCGAGGCGGCCGTCGTGGTCGTAGTCGGCCACGGTCACGCCCATCGAGCCCTGCTCGCTGCCGTTCTCGTTGACGGCCGTGCCGGCGGTGAAGCCGATCTCCCTGAAGGTGCCGTCGCCGTTGTTGCGGTAGTGGTAGTTCGGCGTCGAGTCGTTGGCGACGAAGAGGTCTACGCGGCCGTCCTCGTCGAAGTCGCTGGCGATGACGCCGAGGCCGTAGTAGCCGTTGGCGTCGGCGACGCCGGCCTTCTTCGTCACGTCGGCGAAGGTGCCGTCGCCGTTGTTGCGGTAGAGCGTGTCGCCGACGCCGGGCAGCCCCCGCGGGCCGCACTGGACGGGGACGCCCTTGTACTGGCAGAGCTTGCCCTTGCCGAACTCGGGCAGGTTGGCGAGGTCGAAGGCGATGTAGTTGGCGACGAAGAGGTCGAGGTGGCCGTCGGCGTCGTAGTCGAAGAAGGACGCGCCGGCCGACCAGCGCGGGTCGCCGACGCCGGCCCGCTCGGTCACGTCTTTGAAGGTGCCGTCGCCGTTGTTTTTGTAAAGCCGGTTCGGGCCGACGCAGGTGACGTAGAGGTCTTCGAGGCCGTCGTTGTCGTAGTCGGCGACGGCCGCGCCCATGCCCCAGCCCACGTCGCCGACGCCCGCGCGCTCGGTCACGTCTTTGAAAGTGCCGTCGCCGTTGTTGCGGTAGAGCGCGCTGCGGCTCCTGCCCTTCGAGCGGGCGAGGTCGACCGTCAGCGAGTTGACGAGGAAGATGTCGGGCAGGCCGTCGTTGTCGAAGTCGATGAGCGCGACGCCGCCGCTCATCGACTCGACGATGTAGCGCTTCTCGGGCGAGGAGACGTGCGTGAAGTTGACGCCGGCCCGCTCGGTCGCGTCCGTGAAGCGGACGGCGGGCGTTTGGCGCGCGGCCGCCTGCGCGGGCGCGAGGAGCGCGGCGCAGGCCAGCGACAGAAGCGCGCGCGACAATCTCAGAGACAAACCCTCGGTCACCTCCTCAAGCTTTCTCGCGGGCCGCGCGGCCCGCTACTGGCTCGCCGCGTCGCGCGCCTTCTCCTTCAGCCGGCGTGAGAGTTCCAGCTCGCGCTCGCCCTCCTCGCGGCGGCCGGCGGCGACGTAGGCGCGGCCGAGTTGGAAGCGCACGTGCGCCTCCTCGGGCGCGAGCCGGGCGGCCGCCTCAAGGCTCGCGACCGCGGCGCGCGTGTCGCCGCGCTGGAGCAGGGCCTTGCCCAGCTCGAAGTGCGCGTTGCCGAAGTCGGGCCTGACGGCGATGACCTCGCGCATCAGCGCGATGCCGCGCTCGGACTGCTGCCGCGCCAAGAGCACGTAGCCGAGGTTGTAACGGGCCTGCACGTCCGAGGGGTTCAGAGTCAGCTCGGCCTCGAACTCGCGCGCGGCCTCTTCGAGCTGCCCGAGCTTCAGGTGGGCGATGCCGGCGTAGAAGTGCGCGAGGCGCACGCGCGGGTCGAGGGCGAGGGCCGCGCGCAGCTCTTCGAGCGCGCGGGCCGTCTCGCCCTGCTGGTAGTAAGCCTGACCGAGCAGCAGGTGAAGCTCGGGGCGGTCGCCGCCCGCCGCCACCATCCGCCGGATGACCTGATTCGCCTCCTCGGCCTTGCCCTCCTTCGCCAGCGCGAGCGCGAGCGGGTAGTGGAGCGCGGCGTCGTCGGGGTTGGCGGCGACGACCTCCGACAGGAGCGCGGCGGCCCGCGCGTAGTTCTCCGTCATGAAGTGGCTGAGGCCGAGCAGTTGCTTGGCGCGGAGGTTCGAGGGGCGGGCCCTGACCTCGCTCTCGAGCGGCGCGACCGCCTCGCGGAACGCTTCGGACTTGAAGCGGGCGAGGCCGAGGTTGTAGTCGAGGCCCTCGTGGCGCGGGTTCCAGCGCGCGGCCGCGGCGAACTCGTCGGCCGCGCCGCGGAAGTCGTCGCGCTCGGCCCGCAGCAGCCCGACGTTGTTGTGGGCCGCGGCGAGCACCTTCTCGTAGAAGTCGGCCTCACGCTTCAGGGCCTCGGCCCCGCGCGCGTCCGGGGGCGGCGGCGCGGAGACGATGCCCTCGGCCGGGGCCGCGACCGGCAGCGCGGGGTCGGCCCCGGCGGCGGCCGGGCCGCCGACGAAGGCGTCGGTCTTCGCCTCGTCGCGCTTGAAGGCCGCGGCCTTCAGCTCGGCCGCCGTCTTCAACTCCTTCTGCCCCTCCTCGGTACGGCCGAGCTTCATCAGAGACTGCCCGAGGCGGAAGTGGGCGTTCGTCACCTGATAGTCGTTGTGGCCGAGGCTGGGGCTCAGGGCGATGGATTTCTTCAGCGACTCGACCGCCTGCTCGTACCTGCCGAGCCCCTGATAAGACTGGCCGAGGTAGAAGTGCGGGTCGGGGTTGCCGGGCTGGAGGCGCGACGCCTTCTCCAGAAACTCGGCCGCCTCCGCCCACTTCCGCTCGATGGTGTAGACGACGCCGAGGTAGTAGTTGGCGAGGTACTCTTCGGGGTTGGCCGCGAGCTCCATGCGGAACTCGCGCGCCGCGTCGGGGAGCCTCGCCGCGCCGTCGCGGAGCAGGTAGGTGAGGCCGAGGTAGTAGTGCACGCGCGGGAACTTGGGGTCGAGCGCGGCGGCCCTCTCGAACTCCTCGATCGCCTCGGAGAGGAAGCCCGTCTCGCGGTAGGCGCGGCCCAAGAGCACGCGCAACTGCGGGCGGTCGCCGAGCTGCTCGACCATCCGGTCGTAAATCTTTTTGGCCGGGGCGAGCTGCCGCGGCTTGAGGTAGGCCAGCCCCAAAGTGTAGGCCACGTCGTAGTCCTTCGGCGCGAGCCGCAGGGCCTCCTCGAGCTCCTTCGCCGCCGGCTCGAACTCGCTCAGCATGAAGTGAACCTTCCCCATCATGTGGCGCGCGGCGACGCTTTTGGGATCGAGGGCGAGGGCGCGCCGCAGAGGCTCGGCCGCCTGCCGGTACCGCCCGGCGTAGAAGTGGTTGATCGCCAGCTCGACGAGCAGCTCGGGCGAGTCGGGGCGCGCGGCGAGGGCCGCCCCGAAGGCCGCCGCCGCCTCGTCGCGCCGGCCCCCGGCGGCGTAGACGCGGCCCAGACGCGGGTAAGCCTCGGCGAGGATGGCGCGGAACTCGGCCTCGGCCGCGTCGAGCCGGCCGGCGCGGTGGTGCGCCTCGGCCGCCTCGTAGTGCTTCCTGAATAAATCGCCGGGCGACTGCGGTGGGACGAACAGCAGGAGGAGCGACAACAGGGCCGGGTGAAAATGCATGTCAGCCTGACTTCAGCGGTGGACTCGACAAAACCGGACGGGGGGCTGAACCAAAAGCCTCAGCCCCCCGTCCGTGTTCCGTCTGCGCGCAGTATATCAGAACAGGAACTTGAACCCGAACTGAATCTCGCGCGGCCTCTGCGTCGCGTTGAGCGTGCCGAAGGCCCCGTTGGTGATCTGCCCGAAGTTCGCGTCGTTCTGGTTGCCCTGAAAATTCAGGGCGGTGTTGAAGCCGGTGAAGTTGGTGTGGTTGAACAGGTTGAAGAACTCGGCGCGGAACTGGAAGTTCAGGCGCTCGCGGAACCTCCAGTTCTTGTTCATCGAGAAATCGACGGTGGTGAGCGGCGTGCCGCGCACGCGGCCGCGGCCGAGGTTGCCGTTGCGCCCCGGGGGCGGCAGGCGGAAGGCCGCCGGGTTCAGGTGCAGCGTCGAGTCCGGCCCGTCGAGGTAGATGGGCACGCCCTCCACCACGTCCGGGCGCTGGCCGGTGTTGCTGCTCGTGCCGAGCGTGTTGACGCCCGACGTGATGTCGAGCGGCGTCGAGCCGAAGTAGGAGAAGATGCCGTTGACCTGCCAGCCGCCGACGAGGTGGCGGCCGACGGCCCCCCAGCCGTCGAACGTGGGCAGCTCGTAGACGAAGTTGCCGACGAAGGTGTGGCGGCGGTCGAGGTCGGCGTCGCCGCGCGCGTCGCGGTAGTCGAACGGGTCGCTGGCGTAGTTGGTGAACGAGGTCAGCGGCACGTCGGAGATGGTGTGGCCCCAGGTGTAGGAAGCCTGGAAGGCGAGGTTCTGGCTGAACCGGCGGTTAAGCCAGAGCTGCATCGCGTGGTAGTAGGAGTTGCCCGTGGACTCGCTGATCTGGATCGGCGGCGAGTTGGCGCCGAGGCGGCGGTTGGCGGCGATGAGCGCGTCGGTCGCCTGCCCGGCGCGCGTGGCCTCGGCGATGGCGAGGCGGGCCGGGCCGGCCGGCACGTCGTTGGCGGGCACGTTGCGCCGCCAGATGTGCAGGCCGCGGTTGCCGATGTAGGAGGCTTCGAGCACCGTGTTCGGCATAATCTCGCGCGAGACGCTGAGGTTCCACTGGTAGCTCTCGGGCGGCTGGAAGTCCTCGCTGACGGCGTTGACCTGCGCGGTCGGGCTGACGCCGACGACGGCGTCCCGCAGGCCGGGGTTGATCGTGTCCATGCTGCGGCAGGTCGGGCAGTCGGCCAGCGTCAGCCCGCGCGTGCCCTGCCAGCCGGTGTCGACGGCCGTCGTCCACGGCGGGTTGTTCGTCATCCGCAGCACGTCCTCGATGACGTTGGCGCGGCTCATGTAGCGGCCGAAGCCGAGGCGGACGGCCGTGCGCCCGTCGCCGAGGACGTCCCACGCGAGGCCGACGCGCGGCTGGAAGCCCATGCCGTAGGTCTTGACGAGCGACTCGGGGAGGCCGAACTGGCCCGCGGTCTCCGGCGTGACCAGCATGCTCTGGAGGCGCGCGAGCGGGTCGGCGAGCGAGCCGTTATAGAGGCGCGGCAGGAAGTTGGTGATGCGGCCGTCCTCGACGAAGGCGGACGGGAAGCGCGAGTAGCGCAGGCCCATCGTCAGCGTGAGCCGCTGGTGCACCTTGTAGGTGTCGTTGCCGTAGACCTCGAAGTCGCGCCAGCGGCCGTCGCCGATCTCCTGATTGGCCTGCTCGACGTAGTTCGTGAGCGGCGCGTCGCGGAGCAGGAGGTCGGCGATGCAGTTGCCGGTCTGGCTGCCGCAGCCCTGAATGGCGAGCGGCTGGTTGCCGCCGGCCGCGCCGTTGCCCGGCTCCTCCTTGCGGTTGCGGCTGTAGAGGACGCCCATCTTCAGCTCGTGCGAGCCGACCACCTTCGAGAAGTCGTCCTTCCAGATGTTGAGGTCTTGGTGGTTCTGCCACGGGGCTTGGTGCCAGAGGTCGTTGTAGCCGCCCGGCCCCCAGAAGAAGCTCGGGATGTTGTTCTCGTTCGACGGGAAGACGGTCGGGAACTTCGCGGCCACGTCTTGGAAGAGGGCCTCGGTCTGCGCGTTAGTCCCGATGAAGATGTCGTTGCCCGAGCGCGAGAACTGGAAGTCGTTGACGGCCGTCGAGCCGATGGTGTTCGTCAGCTTGATGACGAAGCTGCGGCTCGGCTGCTCCCAGTCGGACGAGAGGGTCGGGAAGGGCGTGTCGCCCCAGAAGTTGCCCGACGCGCCCGTGTGCGTCCACCTCTCGTTGATGAAGCGGAACATCACGTTCATGTTGTCCGTGACGTTGGCGTCGATGCGGATCTGGTCTTGGCGCGTGTCGACGGGCTGGATCGGCGAGGCCGCGAAGTTGTTGCCGGCGGCGGCCGGGTTCGGCGTGTTCGGGTCGGGGTAGATTCTGAGCAGCGCGAGCCCGGCCGGGCTGAGCCGGTTGGCCGGGATGCGGTTGCCGGGGAACGGGTCGCAGACCTGATTGCCGTCCACCGTCCGGCAGGTGGCCGGGTCTACGGGGACGGGGCCGGTGAGCGGCCCGCTGAAGTCGCCCGACTTCTCGGCGGCGGTCGGGACGCGGCCGCCGAGCGTGAAGCCGCGGCGCTCGCGCCGCCACTCCTCCGACCAGAAGAAGAAGAGGCGGTTCGTGCCCTTCCACCAGCCGGGGCCGCCGTCGCCGAACTTGGGCAGGACGACGGGGCCGCTCAGCGACCCGCCGAAGTTGTTGTATTCGAGTTCGCCCCGCGGCTGCCCGGCGCGGTTGAGGAAGAAGCTGTTGGCGTTGAGCGCGTCGTTGCGGAAGAACTCGTAGAGCGTGCCGTGGAACTCGTTGCCGCCGCCCTTCGTGACGAGGTTGACGACGGCGCCCTGCGCCTGCCCGAACTCGGCGCTGAAGCTGTTGCGCTCGACGCGGAACTCCTGAATCGAGTCGATGGACGGGAAGACGAGCAGCGTGCGGTTCGAGCCGACGTCCATGTTGTTGACGCCGTCCACCGTCCACATGTTCGCGTTCGACTGGTTGCCGTTGACCGACATGTCCACGCCGGCGTTGAGGCCCGTGCCGCCGGCGGCGAAGGCCCCGCCCGCGCCCGCCTGCGTGACGGGCGAGACGCCCGGCACCATCAGCGCGAGCTGCGCGTAGTTGCGCCCGTTCAGGGGCAGCTCCGTCACCTGCTTCTCCGAGACGAGGCTGCTCACGCTCTGGTTGCGCGTCTCGACGAGTTGCGCGGCCCCCTCGACCGTCACCACCTCGGTGACCTCGCCCACCTCCAGCGTGAGGTCTAAGACGACGCGCTCGCTGACGTGGACCACGAGGTCGGGCGCGACGAGCCGCTTAAAGCCGGCCGGCGAGGTGGTCAGGTCGTAGCGGCCGACGGGCAGGCTCGTGATGGTGAAAGAGCCGTCGTCGCCCGTCCTGACCGTGCGCGACTGCTGCGTCGCCTCCTCGGTGACCGTCACCTCGGCGTCGCGGACGGCCCCGCCCTGCGGGTCGCGCAACGTGCCGCTGATGCTGCCGACGGTGCTCGTCTGGGCGCGGACGCCGCCCAGCAGACCGAACCCCAGCAGGATCAGGATGACGGGAAGACCGAACTTCGTTTTCATGGTTTGGATCTCCTGACACATGCGGGCCGCTCGCCTCACGCACCGCCTCGGACGGCCGACCTCGTGGAAATGCTCAGCGCGAACTTTAAATTCAGGTTCTTGGGGAGCCTGCCCCCTTCGGGTCGGGGGACTATCGAGTTGCGAATAAAAGCGCCGGAATTAGGCGGACTAGGACTTGAATACACTTTAAACCACAAGTTAACCATCCCGAAAGTTACGGTCAGTAAGATACGGTATACGCCGCGCGATGGCTCCGGATTCCCCGTGAAATCCCTACGTTACACCGCGGATGTAACCCAGTTACACGGTCGGGGCCGTTGATTTTACGGCGCCCCCGGCCGATGTCGCCGAACGGGTTGTTGAAAATCGTCGGGAAGGCGTATAATCCGCCAGCCGTAGCCGGCGACCTTCCGTCCTTTGTTTGGATACCGAACAATAGTCAGTTAACCCGCACCCGCCCGGAGCGACACCGCAGCGCGCAGTCCCATGCGCGGCCGCGCCCTCTCGGGCCGGCGGTCGAGAGTATGGAATTAGGTAAGGAACAGAAGCTTGAGCAGTTGGAGAAGGTGCTCCGCAGCCGCACGCTCCAGAACTCGGAGAACCTCAAGGCGTTCCTGCGCTTCGTCGTGGAGAAGACGCTGGAGGATCAGGGGGCGCAGCTCAAGGAGTACACCATCGCCACCGAGGTCTTCGGCCGCAACCCGGACTACGACCCGCGCATTGATTCGGTCGTGCGCGTGCAGGCCGGGCGGCTGCGGACGAAGCTTCAGGAGTATTACACCACCGAGGGCAAGAGCGACCAGATCGTCATCGACCTCCCCAAAGGCCACTACCACCCGGTCTTCGTCTGCCCCCACCCCGAGCCCGCGCCGGAGTCGCTGCCGGCCGCGCGCGACCTCGCCGGCGCGGCCGGCGCCAACGGCCACGCCGCGGCCGAGGCCGCCGCGCCCGCCCCGCGCGCCGAGGCCGCCCCGGCCGCCGGCTACAGCAAGTCACTCGTCCTGCTCCTCGGCGGGGTCATCGCCCTGCTGCTGGCCGCCGTCGTGGCCCTTTACTCCTCGAACCGCGAGCTGCGGCGGGCGACGAGCGCCGACCCTTCATTCGAGACCGAAGACTTCAAGTCGGTGTGGGGGCCGTTCATGGACGACCCCGAGTCGCCGCTGCTCGTCCTCAGCAACCCGACCGTGTACCGCTTCCTGAACGAGGCCGACCCCGAGTCTTTGGGCCGGCGCGCCATCCAGCTCACGCCCGAGCAGGCGCGGCTGCTGGCCGAGGCGCCGGAGTTCAGGGGCCAGTGGACGGGCGGCGACTCGCCGCGGCTGATCCCCTCGCTCGGGATGTACACGGGGATGGGCGAGTCCATCGGCCTCTACCGCCTGACCGACCTCTTCCGCTCGGCCGACAAGACCATCCTCCTCAGGCAGAGCCGCCACGTCAGCGCCGCCGACCTCAAGTACCGCAACGTGATCCTGCTCGGCAGCATCTACGTCAACGAGTGGACGCGACGCCTGCCCACGGTCGAGAGCTTCAACTACACCTTCAACGCGACGATTGAGAACCGCGACCCGCTGCCGGGCGAGGAGCGCGAGTACAAGCCGCAGTTCAACGCGCAGACGGGCGGGCTGGCGGTTGACTACGCGCTCGTGACCGTCAAGCCGAACGTCTCGGGCGAGCACGCGGTGATGACTCTGGCGGGCATCTTCC
>Ga0196977_1000288_pt1 | contig 29217 bp, 24 predicted proteins | sample S3v_1013CmetaG_FD_148634 | JGI IMG/M metagenome (GOLD analysis project Ga0196977, IMG submission 148634) | Soil microbial communities from Anza Borrego desert, Southern California, United States - S3+v_10-13C | ecosystem: Environmental > Terrestrial > Soil > Desert | place: USA: California... | reverse complement strand
ACCGAGAATGGCGCCGGCCTGGCCGGCGTGACAGTGACCCTCAGCGGCAGTCAACCTGGAGTAAGGACCACCGACAGCAACGGGAACTATTCATTCGAACTCGCGGCGGGCGGCAACTACACCGTAACTTCCGCATTAGTCGGTTTCAGCTTTGCTACACCCAGCGTGACTTTCAACAACCTGAGCGCGCCGCAAATCGCAAACTTCACTGCCAGCCGCCAGAGCTTCGTCGTAACCAACACCAACAATCACGGCAGTGGATCGCTCCGAGAAGCCATCACGAACGCGAACGCCACACCGGGCACAGACACTGTCACTTTCAATATCCCGGGAGCAGGAGTGAAGGTGATCAATCTTGTAATCGGATTGCCGCAGATTACGGATCGTGTGGTCATCGACGCGACTACTCAACCAGGATACGCCGGCACGCCTCTCATCGAACTCGATGGATCGGGAATCGAAAATGGCAACGGTCTGGTTATTAATGCCGGCGGTAGCACCGTGAAAGGCTTAGCGATTGGCAACTTCCGCGGTGGCTCCGGCATTACGTTGCAAAACTGCGACAACAACGTGATTCAGGGAAATTATGTAGGCTTAGCTGCTGACGGAACTACCGCGCGCAGAAACTTCCACGGAATCGGCCTGGTAAACTCGTCAAACAATCTCATCGGCGGGACTACTGCTGCCGCACGCAACGTGATCTCCGGCAACAACTTCTCCGGTCTCTTAATCGGCGGCAACGGCAACCTCGTCCAAGGGAATTTTATCGGAACGAATGCCGCCGGAACGGCAGCGCTTCAGCAGACCAACGGTGGATCACAAACCGGTATCTCGATCGAGAGTCCCACGTCTACCGACAATCTTATCGGCGGCACAGCAGCCGGAGCCCGTAACCTCATTTCCGGCAATCAGTCTGGAGTTGTGACTGTCGGACTCCGCACAACGATTCAAGGTAACTTGATTGGCACAGACATCACCGGCACGAAGAAGGTTCCGAACTCAAACGGTATTACGGCACTGGGCCAGAACTCTCTCGTTGGCGGACTTACAGCAGGAGCCAGGAACGTAATCTCCGGCAACGTCGGAGATGGCGTAAACATACGTGGTACTGGTAGTAAGCTGCAGGGCAATTACATCGGCACGGACATAACCGGTACTTTGGCTTTAGGCAACGATGGAAATGGCGTTGTTGCCGGCGATAACGCCGCGATCGGCGGTACTGTTCCCGGAGCGCGAAACATCATCGCCGCCAGCGGTAACCAGGGGAACGTTGCCGTTGGATTCAACAGTTCCGGCGCACCCGTGACGGTGCAGGGTAACTACATCGGCACTGACGTGACCGGCACGCTTGCCCTCGGCGGCGTCGCAGGAATTAACATCTTCAGCAGTAACAACATAATCGGCGGTCCAAGTGCTGCCGCGCGAAATGTCATTTCCGGGAATATGGTTGGCATCCAGTTCGGAAGCTTTTTCTCAGGTGTGGTCGGAAACGTCATCCAGGGAAACTTCATTGGCTTGAACGCGGCCGGAACCGGAGCGGTGCCAAACACGCAGCAGGGTATTTCGATATCAGACGCGTCGAATAACTTCATCGGCGGCACACAGAGTGGCGCTGGGAACAAGATCGCTTTCAACGGTGGTCCGGGAATCGCGGTCCTAACCGGTACCGGCAACGCCATTCGCGCCAACTCGATCTTTTCTAACAATGGTCTGGGAATCGATCTCGCTGCAAATGGCGTCTCGGTTAATGACGCTAACGACGGGGACACGGGGCCGAACCATCTGCAGAACTTCCCGGTGATAACGTCCGTGATGTCGACGAGCAACAGCACGACGATCCAGGGGAGTTTGAAGTCGATACCCAACACCGCCTTCAACATCGACTTCTTCTCTAACGGCGCCGTGGATCCTTCAGGGAACGGCGAGGGTGCGCAGTTCTTCAACACGACCTCGATAAACACGGATAGCAACGGCAACGGTACGATCAACGTGACGTTCCCCGCTGCGTTACCGTCTGGCCGCGTCATCACTGCGACCGCGACCGATCCGAATGGAAACACATCGGAGTTTTCTGCCAGTAATGCTAACGGGGCCGCCGGCAGCGTGCAGTTCAGCGTGAGCACGATGTGGGTCATCGAGGACGTTGGTGTGGCAACCGTAACGGTGCTGCGAACTGGCGGTACGTCAGGTACCCTGACCGTCCAATATGCAACTGCGAATGGCACTGCGATCGCAGGTCAGGATTACACCGCCGCATCCGGCACGTTGACTTTCAATGCCGGTGAGACGAGCAAGACGTTTCAGATTCCGATTACAAAAGATTCGACAACCGAAACCGAGGAAGCGTTCACCGTCATGCTGCGCAATACTCCGAACCTTGAGAATCTCGGAGCGCCAAATGTCCTGACTATCAACGTTCAGGACCGAAGCACAACACCATTCCTGACGATAACCAGCCCGTCGGTGATCGAAGGCAATGCCGGAACCACGACGGAATTGTTGTTCACCGTCAATCTTTCAGCCGCGACGGGTCGCACGGTGAGTGCAAACTTTACCACGGCAAACTTCAGTGCGTTCGGTGGTAGCGCGTGTAGTGTCCAGGGCGCCGACTTCGAAATAAACTCCGGACTGTTTACGTTCCAGCCGGGTTCGACGACCTTCACGATCCCGGTCAAGGTTTGCGGCGACGCGAATGCAGAGGCGAATGAACAGGTCCGAATCATTCTTTCGAATGCTACTGGCGCGGAGATTGCGGGACCGCTGGGATTCGGCGAAATCTTCGACGACGATGTGCTTGAGTTAGCGCTTGAAGAGAATGGTCCAAACCCGAATCAGGCTGTGGCTCTCGATGCTCGTATGGCGGTGAGAGATCCGTTCAGCGTGATTATTCCTGAGTGGTTGCGCCCGACGGAAACCGATCAGGGTACGCGAATCGCTCTCATTGCTCGAAATCTGCAATTGAACCCTGGCGAGTCGCCGAGGGCGGTGTTTGTAAGGTTCACATCTTCGAGTCAGATATTCGAAATACCTGCAGAGGACGTGCGCCCGATTCCGAACAGTGAGTTCACGCAAGTGACCGTAAGGCTACCGGACAATCTTGCGCCGGGCACCTACACGATATTCATTCGCGCGCACACGAGGTTCAGTAATACCGGCACGATCCGGATCGCGCCCTAATCACGTTAACAGATCCTCGATCTTGACCGGGATTTCGCGCACGCGAACCCCGGTCGCGTGATGTACCGCCGCCGTTATCGCAGCCGCCATCCCGGCGAGACCGATCTCGCCAATCCCGCGTGCGCCCACTTCGTTGATCTCCTTGTCAGGATAATCGAGAAAATGGACTTCGATCGGCGGTACGTCGGCGTTCACCGCCACTACGTAATCAGCCAGGTTACTGTTGATGGGTGCGCCGTTTTGCGGATCGTAGGACGTATGCTCAAACAGCGCCATGCCGATACCCATGACGACGGCGCCTTCAATCTGGTTACGTCCGGCAAGCGGGTTTACGATTTTTCCCGCGTCCATCACCGTCACGACACGGCTGACACGCAAACGAGCAGTCTCCGGCTCCCACGTGACTTCTACAAAATGACAGCCATACGAGTGCGTCGAGAACTTCGGCTTCGGATCGCCAAACGTCGATTCAGACTTGCCATGTCCGCTGACTAGTCGCAGGTTAGCGCGACGCAACAGATCGCCGAATTTCACACCCTTTCCCGGACCTTCAGCCTTTACAAAAACCTGGCCTGCCTGGAACGCCAACTCGTCCGGCTTGCGTTTCTCAAATGGCGATCCCGGCGTGGTCGTTGCCAGTGACAGCAGCGATGCGATGGCGGAGTCAGCCGCTGCAAAGACCGCTGGAATGATCGACGCTGTGGCCATCGAACCGCCCGAGATCGGTCCGGGCGGAAGCGATGTATCACCGAGCGCAACCTCGACTTTATTGAGTGGCACACCGATCCTTTGTGCGGTGAGTTGCGCGAGGATTGTGTAAGTCCCGGTGCCAATGTCCTGCGTCGCGCAGGCTACACGAGTGGTTCCGTCGTCGCGCAAATCGACGTTGGCCTCGCTTTCGAATCGCGCGGCAATCCACGCGCAAGTTGCCATGCCCCAGCCGAGCGTCAAGCCGTCGCGCTTCATCGATCCGACTTCGGGCGTACGTTTGGACCAACCGAATTTCTCCGAGCCGAGCTCGAGACACTCGAGCAAGTGACGCGACGAGAAGGGAATTCCCAGCGACTCGTCGATCTTCGGTTCGTTGAGAATGCGAAACTTGACCGGATCGATCTTGAGTTGATCGGCAAACTCGTTCATCGCTGACTCAGTCGCATAGAGACCAGGCACCGCGCCCGGGCCGCGCATTGAAGTTGGTGAGCCCACATTCCGTTTGGCTCGGCCGAACGCGACGCGCAGGTTAGGGACGCTGTAGTGAAACGGCGTCGCCTCGCCGCAGTTTTCGTGGTAGCCATCGAGCATTCCCTGGTGGTTTACGTACTCGTGCAGCAGCGATAACAGCCTTCCATCGCGAGTCGCGCCCAGCCGCACGCGCTGCTGTGTGCGCGGTCGATGACCGACTGTTTGAAACATCATCTTGCGGCTAATCACGAGTTTGACCGGCTTGTTGAGTTGCCTTGATGCTGCCGCGGCGAGCGCACTATGCGTCCAGGGAAACAACTTGCCGCCAAAACCCGAGCCAAGAAATTTCGAGATCACGCGCACGTTCTCTTTTGGCAGACCGAACATTTGCGCGAGCACGCCCCGGAAATTTACGACCCCTTGCGTTGAGTCGTAGAGCGTCAACTTATCGCCATTCCACATCGCCGTCGTCGCGTGCAACTCGATCGGATTGTGCGTCTCAGCCGGAGTAACGTAGGTTTGGTCCAGCTTCACCGGTGCGGTGGCGAAAGCGCGCTCGGCATCACCTCGTTCACTTTGTAGACGATTGGTCGGGGCGAACGTGGTCTCAACGACTTGTGGTTCGTCGTCGGCTTTTAGCTCGGTTGCGACGTTCGGTTTTTCCTTTCGATAAGTGACACGCACCGAGTCGGCAGCGGCCTTTGCAGCTTCGAAAGTGTCTGCAACAGCCACGGCTACGAACTGACCGTAGTAGCGAACCACGTCGTCTTCGAGCGGCGGCCGCCGCTCGTCTGTGATACCGGCAAACCCGGGTCCGAGGGTCGAACGGAAGATCTTGCCGATGTTTGCGCGATGAAAAATCGCACGCACACCCGGCATCTTCTCAGCCACGGCCGTGTCGATCTTGATCACCTGTCCGTTGGCGATCGTCGCCTCAACGGGAACGGCGTAAAGCTGTCCGGCGAAGTTAAAATCCGATGTGTATTGCGCCGTACCGCTCACTTTTAGTGGTCCATCCACTCGCGGCGTGTCGCGACCGATTGGTGACGTTGGACCATCTTGCGTTGTTGACATGTTCACTCCTTGGATAATCAGGCCGCTACTGCCATGCGCAATGCCTGCCTGAGACAGCGCTTGGCCAATTCAACCTTGAATCTGTTCTCGCTCTGTGGCCTGGCGTCACGGAGAGCTGCCTCCGCCGCTCTGAGAAAGTTGGCGTCGTCGACAGGTTTATCGACCAGCAAGGCTTCTGCTTCTGTCGATCGCCATGGCTTTGTCCCTACACCACCTAGTCCGACGCGTGCGCGGGTTACTTTCCCGGCATTCACGGTGAGCACGATCGCTGCCGACGCGAGCGCGAACTCGTACGACGCGCGATCACGGAGTTTGAGATACACCTGCTTACTGCCGCGGATTGGCGGTGGGAGCGTGACGTGCGTGATCAGATCGCCCGGTTCGAGTACTGTTTCTCGCTGGGGCGTGTTGCCGGGCAGAAGATGAAAGTCGGCGATGGCCACGGCGCGTGTACCCTTTGGTCCTGTAATGTGAATCGTCGCTTCCAATGCCGCCATCGCAACACACATATCTGAGGGATTGGTAGCGATGCACTGTTCGCTTGTGCCGAGGATCGCGAGTGTGCGATTGGCGCCTGTGATCGCCGGGCATCCGGTTCCTGGCTCGCGTTTGTTGCAGGGCATCGCGGTGTCGCGGAAATAGACGCATCGCGTTCGTTGCAGCAGGTTACCGGCAGTGGTGGCCATGTTTCGCAATTGTGCGGATGCGCCGGAGAGAATCGCCTGCGACAGCACGGCATAATCACGTTGGACCACCGGATGGTAAGCAAGATCCGAATTGCGGGCGGTCGCGCCGATCTTAAGTCCGCCGTCGGGCATTGCCTCGATCTTGTCGAGTGGAAAACGATTGATGTCGAGGACCCGCGCCGGCGTTTCGACGTTTAGTTTCATCAGATCGATTAGAGTTGTACCGCCGGCGACGAACCTGATGTCTGCGCCTTGCTGCGCTGTTTTCGCTTGTGAAGCAGTCGCAATGGCGGCTGCGGGATCTGCCGGTCGGATAAATTCGAAGGTGCGCATGGTTGCTCCTGCCTGGGTCTAACCGTTGTTGGCGTTCTTTCGTACTTCCTGAATCGCGGCGACGATTCTGGCGTAAGCGCCGCAGCGACAGATATTGCCGCTCATCAGTTCTTTCACGTCGCCGTCGGCGGGACCGCAAGGCTCTTTCAGCAATGCGACGCCCGACATGATCTGTCCCGAGGTGCAATAGCCACATTGATAGCCATCGTGGGCAACAAATGCCGCTTGCATCGGATGCAGTGCTTCGGGTGTGCCGAGGCCTTCTATGGTTGTGATCTCTTCGCCGTCGTGCATCAACGCGAGGCTGAGACAGGAGTTCACGCGTCTGCCATTCACGTGAACCGTGCAGGCGCCACACTGGCCGTGGTCGCAACCCTTCTTCGTGCCCGTGAGAGTAACTGTCTCACGAATGCAATCGAGAAGTGTCGTACGTGGATCGATGCGGAGTTGGCGCTCTTTGCCGTTGATGCGCAAGGTGATTGGGATTGTCCCCTTGATGTTTGCGTCGTCGGCACTTTGGGGCGCGGCAGCAGCACTCTCGGCAGAAGTGTTGCTTGCGTGCGCCGGGCTTGACGCGCCGATAGCGATTGCTACAGCGGTGCTTCCTGTCGTCTGCAGAAATTTACGGCGGGTCGGATGCTTGAGATCCGGTTCTGAATCGGCTGCCATAGAACCTCCATTGGATCGGCGATACGGGAGACTTTATAGACTAAACAGCTTCGGAAAAATGGTGTATATGGGGGAATTCGGTCAGTTAGCCGCAAGAAGCAGCAACTTCGAGCAAATGCAGGAAAATCGATGTAATTACTCGGCGCCCAGGTCGGCCAGAACCTGTTCGATTGTTTTATCGGCCCAGAAGCGAAACATGTTTTCGGCGGTGGACAGCGTGCGCGTTTTCATCCGATCGATGTACAACGTGCCGTTCAAGTGGTCTATCTCGTGCTGAAGGATACGCGCATACCAGCCGTGTGCGTCGATCGTTATTTCTTCGCCGCGTTCGTTCAGGCACTCAACTCGAACATTCAGCGCGCGATCCACCACCGCGCTGAAGCCCTCAACGCTAAGACAGCCTTCGAAGAACTCCGCTGATGTATCGTCCAGGGAAGAAAGCTGCGGATTGATTATCACATGAAACGGAATTTCAGCTCGTTGCCGTTCCGCGATTTCCTCTTCAGCCAAACCCTCTATGTACTCCGCTCGATCCTCAATCACTGCGAGTTGAATAGGCACACCGATCTGCGGCGCGGCGAGTCCCACGCCCGGCGCCTCGCGCATCGCATCTCGCATCAAGCCGATTAACTGTTGTATAGCCGGACTACCAATCTCCTCCTTCGTCAACGGCCTGCTTTGCGCCCTCAACACCGGATCCCCAGCTTGAACTATCTTTAACTTCACCACTGCCTCCCTACTCATGGACCGTCAGCTTTTTGGTAACACTGGAACTCTGCTATTCTGTGCCGTATGCCTCACAAGAAAAACCTCACAACGACTAGTCTATCGGCATCCGTTCAACTCATCGAGCGCAGAATCTACTTGATTCGCGGTCAGAAGGTCATGCTCGACTTCGACCTCGCGGAGCTGTATGGCGTCACGACCAAACGGCTCAATCAACAGGTCACTCGTAACAAACAGCGTTTTCCGGAAGACTTCATGTTCCGCTTAACTCAAGAAGAGACCGAAAACTTGAGGTTGCAATTTGCAACCTCAAGTTTAGAAACAGCGCAATTTCCAGCCAAAAACGCAAACTTGAGGTCGCAAATTGCGACCGCAAGTTCAGGATACGGTGGACGACGCTACCCGCCTTACGCGTTCACTGAACAGGGCGTGGCCATGTTGTCGAGCGTGCTGAACAGCGAACAGGCCATTGAAGTAAATATCGCGATCATGCGAGCCTTTGTGCGACTGAGGCAGATGCTCGAAACGAACGAAGAACTCAATCGGAAGTTCGCCGCCGTCATTAGAAAACTCTCTACACACGATAAATACTTCAGGGTGGTGTTCGACGAGTTGAAGAAGATGACGGAAACACCACGTTCAACTGGCAGGCAGATTGGTTTTAAAAGGCGCCCCTGACCGTTGAAACGAATAAAGGTTCGCCTAAAACTCCTATCGGCGTTGTTGCACGAGGTGAAGCGCCGCTCCGATTCCCGCCCCGAAAAACAGTCCGTAGACGACTCCGAAAAGCAGCATACCAGTTGGAGCGGAAAGGGAATTGAATAGCGCTGCTCCTAAGAAGTACCCGAGAAAGTTTGACACGAAGAGCACGGCTGAGAGTTTTAGCGTAGACCTCAGTGCGCCGAAGCCCGCGGCAAACACGAGCGCCATCAGAACCGATCCCACCAGTGAACCAACCAGTTCACCCGCAGTGTTGCGCAAGATGAAATACGCAATCGTCCAGGCGGCGGCGTACGCAAAGAATGCGAGACCGAATAGTAGAAAGAACCGCGGCAGTCGCCAGCGAACGACCACGAGCGAGCCAAACACCGCACCGCTGAGCAGTATGAACAGCACGGTCCATGCGAGATACGACCCCAACAAACCGAGATTCTGGTACATCCATCTCTCGGCGAAGGCGACCGTAGCAAACACACAAAGACTAACCACGCCAAAACCGATCGCTCCCGTCACGATCGATTTGACCAGCGATGGGAGTTTCGGCGGAAGACTCGAGTCGTGATCAATTCGGTGCATTCTTGCGAGCTGCGGTGGTCCTTTCTACAAACAGCAGCACATCAAAACTTTTCAACGCAGGGACGCCAACTAAAAACACATTATCCATATCGCCGGCGTACATCGAACCTATGTTCCGAGACTTGTGTGGCTGACTCAACCACGTCTCAACCGCACTCTTTTTCGGCGCCTTCCGAAGATCGATCGCGAACAAGGGAATGCCGGTAGCAGCCAGAGTAGCGTCGAGACTTCCAGCCGGCGCCGAAGCAACGGTGAAATCACGCAAACTCTTTTCCCGCTCAACAGCCTGAAACGATCCCTGGTTGAACGCGAAACCAAAAACCACCATCTGGTTCGGGAACATTTCACGAAGCGATGCGCCCATCGGTTTGGAACCGATAATCTCGGAGGCTGCGACGTGCCCATTATGCGCCCAGAGCACAATCTTCGCGCCCGGATTATGGTCCAGGATCCATTTAACGTTGTCGGCCATGCTTTGGTCGCGCGTCACTTCGTTCGTTCGCATTTGCAGGGATTGGACCACGACGCGCGCGTTTTGAATGGCCCAGTCCAGCTCGCGATCCGCAACTCCTTGTTTTGCATACGAGCTTCGCGATTCTTCAAGGTGTCGCACCACTGCTTGCCAGGTTGCGATAGCTGTCTTGGGATCGATCAAATCCGAACCGCCTGAAGGTAATCCTGCGTACTGCATGCGCAGGCTCTGCTTGCCCGCGTGGAACACTTCGCTATCGATCTCCACCTGATATCCAGTGCCGCCGGTATAAAAACCGACTGGCGAAGCGGATTCGAAGTCGAGATCGAATTTGGTTTTTTCGCTGTAAGGCTCGCCGTCCACCGTTACGTTCAACCCATCAAACCAGGCATTGCCATCACCCGAATGGAGCACGCCGAAATTGATGTTCTTAGCCTCCGCAGGTACCTGAAGGTCGATTTCATAGCGCTTCCAGTCAGTGGTTCCGGTCGCGCCGCGATCGCGCATGTTGTCAAACGCGAGCACTCCCGACTTGCCGTCGACACGCAACCAGAGTCCCGCCCATGCGCGCGTGATGCCTTCCGTTTTGATATAGCCGCTGTAGTGTATGCGTTTCCCGGCGGCGACTTCGACCGGGAAAGAAGCTGTCGCGAGACCGAAGGGTGGCCCTTGGGTCTTTCGCGCTGTTTTCGCCTGCGTGGAGGCTTTGCGCATGTCTTCAATAAACGCGGTGTCGTGTTTGCCGACGAAATCGTTCACGGTTCCCATCGCGACGTCAGGCGTTTGCATATCAAAGCCGGTGAACTGAACCCGACCCTTGCCTGACTTGTTGAACTCACGCATCCACTTGATCATGTCCAGCACTTCCTGCGTGTCCCACGTCCAGAAGTACATTCCTTTCAGAAGCTTTGCCGGGTCTCCATTGCCATTGAGAACGTAATCGTTCAGCCGGTACGCTTCGGGCATGTTGGCTTCGATGGAAAAGATGGTGAAGCCCATCTCGGAAGCAAGGAACTCCAGCATCCGGTGCTTGAGTTGAAAGAACTCGCGCGTCCCGTGAGTGGCTTCGCCGAGCGACACGATTCTCGCGTTGCCGATGATCTTTTTCAGAGGTTTCATGTCGGCAAAACCATGACCTGCTTCTGCCGTCTTGAGGCGAACGGCATGAGCTCTAATCCATTCGACAACCGCTTGATCGGGTTGTGAAGCAGGCTGATTGTTTGTCTGAGCCGCGGCCGGTTGGATCAAACAACAGTTAAGCAGCAGGATCACTAGCGTCTTTTGCATTTGCCCTTTCCTTTTGAGGTGTCGATCTAACATGTTCGAAAGTGGGATTCCAAGTCCCGCAAGTGAAACTTCAAAACGCCAGAACAACAAACATTTCTGTCGATTCGGGGCGCAAAAGTTTGTTTAGATGCTTGGCATAGACTTTGAAACGAAATCGAGAGCCCAAAACCACCCTCGAGGTATCTCTCGACATGCGTGACTTAATCTATTGTTTCCGGATGCTGCGCAAGCGGCCGTCGTTCACGATCGTTGCGGTGTTGACGCTGGCGTTGGCCATCGGCGCGAGCACTGCTCTTTTCAGCATCGTCAATGTCGTGGTGCTCAATCCGTTTCCTTACAAAGATCCTTCGCGGCTGTTTTTTGTCCGGCAGAGTTTACCGAAGATCGGTGTGCAGGACGCGTTTCGATCTTCAGGTCCGGAGTTTGTCGACTACGCAAACAGCGGCGTCTTTGAACGTATCGCTGCGTTTGAACCTGTGAGCCGCAATCTTACCGGCAGTGACGAGCCCGAGCGAGTCGCGGCGGCGAAAGTCTCGACGGACTTTTTTAGCCTGCTCGGCGTGGAACCGTTGCTCGGCCGCACGATCGCGCCAAACGAACAGGGTCCAAACGGAGAACGAGTGCTGGTGATTAGTCACGGTTTGTGGCAACGGCGTTTTGGCGGCGACAAAGCAGTGTTGGGCCAGAAAGTCGCACTCGACGACGAGCCTTTCACGATCATCGGCGTGATGCCCCCGCAATTCAGGTTTGACGAAGGACAGGCCTGGTTTCCGTTTCCGTTTGACTTCAACGAGATGGCGCGCGCCGGACGCGCCTACTCGGTTGTGGGTCGCATAAGCTCCGGCAACACTGCAGAGCAGGTGAACGCTGCACTCGCCAATATCGCGCGGCGAAACGAACAGGATTTTGGCGGTACAAATCAGGAGTACGCCGGCCGGGCAATCTATGTGCAACCGCTCGCCGAGTTCTATCTTGGTCCAGTGCGCAGGGCTGTACTCATTTTGCTCGGCGCCGTTGGTTTGGTCCTGCTTATTGCGTGCGCCAATGTCGCGAACTTGCTGCTCGCGAAATCGATGAGCCGAGCGCATGAGATCGCAATCCGGCGTGCGATGGGAGCAAGCCGCGCGCGAATTATTCGTCAGATGCTTATCGAAAGCGCGGTATTGGCTTTGTTGGGCGGTGGAGTCGGATTGCTGATCGCTTCGTGGGGAACACGTCTTCTTGTCAATGTGATTCCCACCGGCACGATTCCCGCTGGGATCGATGTCGGGATGAACGTGCAGGTGCTTCTCTTCACGTTAGGCGTATCGATTCTAACTTCGTTCATCTTTGGTTTCTGGCCTGCGATTCAAGGATCCAAAACACAGACGCGAGAAGCACTGCAAACAGCGAGTCAGCGAACAACCGCCGGCGTTGGCGCTAGACGCGCGCAGAGTGTGCTGGTAGTCGCCGAAGTCGCGCTGTCGCTGGTTCTTCTCGTGATGGCGGGTTTGATGATTCGGAGTTTTGCAAAGCTCACGAACATCGATCCGGGAATGAGCACCGCGAACGTCATGTCGATGCGCATCAATCGATCGCCGTCGAAATCGAAAGACGGAACGCAGAATGCCATCTTCTTTCAAAACGTGATCGATCGAGTGAAGACGTTGCCGGGAATCGAAGCGGCCGGCGTTGCTTCACACATGCCGTTTGTGTTCACGGAAGATTTTCCGATCACGGTCGAGAGCGTCGCGAATGCTGGAACTCAAACACAAAGCATCGACACGCGCACGGTCAGTGCCGACTACTTCAACACGATGCAGATTCCGGTCGTTAGTGGCCAGGTCTTTTCTACCGAAGACGGCCCGCAAGCGCCGCCGGTGGTGACGGTGAACCAGGCAATGGTTGACCGTTACTGGCCCAATCAGGACGCGATCGGGAAGAGAATCAAGATCGGCAATCTCGACTCGAAGAGCCCGTGGTTCACCGTGAAGGGGGTTGTCAAAGATTCAGCTCAGTCAGCACTCGACGAGGGAATCAGACCGGAAGTCTATTTCTCGTTGGGCCAGATGGCCGGTCGTTATCGCCGCATGAATCTCGCCGTGCGGACCAGTGTGGATCCAAAGAGCACTCTGGCTGCGATTCAAGCCGCGATTCGCGAGGTTGACAAGGACCAGCCGGTGTATCAGGTGCAAACGATCGAGGAACTGATTCGTGATTCAGTTGGCACGCGGCGCTTTGCGTTGACGATCCTGATCCTCTTCGCGGTGCTTGCGCTCGTGCTGGCTGTCTCTGGAATTTACGGCGTGATCTCTTACTCGGTTACTCAGCGAACGCAGGAGATCGGGATCAGGATGGCCGTGGGCGCGGAAGGAAGAGACGTCTTGCGGTTAGTGTTGAGCCAATTCATGCGACTCACAGCCGTCGGTGTGGCGTTGGGACTCGTCGGCGCATACGTATTGACGCGACTGATGACGACTCTCTTGTTTGGCGTGACGCCGACGGACGTAACGACGTTTATTTTGGTTTCGATTGTGTTATCGCTCGTCGCCTTAGTCGCGTGTCTTATTCCGGCGAGACGCGCGACGCGCGTCGATCCGTTGGTCGCTTTGCGCTACGAATGAAGGTGTTGGGCTTTCGGCCCTTAAGCCAGCTTGGCTGCCAGCACGTCCACTTTCTCGATCGTTGGTGGTTGGGACAACAGATCTGATGCCTTAGCCATCAACGCCGCTGCGACTCTGCCAGTGAGATGAGCGTGACGGCCCGTCTCGTCGGGAAAGGCGTCGAAGATGCCAAACGTTGATGGCCCCAGGCGGATGGCGAACCACGTTGTTGTCTGCGGTTCCTCCTGGACCAGCGCCAAGCCACTTTTGAGAAAGCTTTCAACCTCTGCTTCTTTGCCGGCTTTCGCCTCGAGCCGAACAAGCAATCCTACCGTCACCATTTCCTCGTCTCCTTCACCGCAGCGATTGTAGAGTCACCCGGTATGAACAATTTCAGCATCATTTTGAGATATTGATTTCTTAAACAGTTTTACGCAACCCAGAAACGCCCAGAAGAACGGGGTTAGTTCATGAATCCTGCCACTCGAGTGCCCCCTTTCAACGAAAATCAGCTACTCGTTGCCCTCGACAAGACCGAATACCGAGAGCTGTTTTCTCAACTCGAACGCGTCTCCCTTGATTTAGGTAAGACTATCTACGAGGCCGATGGGCCTATAGACTACGTCTATTTTCCTGAAACAGCAGTGTTTTCCATGCTTTCTACTATGGAGGACGGGCGCACAGTCGAGGTCGGCCCGGTCGGGCACGAAGGTATGGTAGGCCTACGCGTCGCTCTCGGCGCCAGCACGACGCCCGATCGCGTACTGGTTCACATTCCCGGAAAGGCGTTGCGCTTGAATGCACGAGGGCTCAAAGCGGAATTGATATCCGGCCGGACCACTCTCTCGCAGAACCTCACGCGCTATACGAGAATGTTGCTCGCGATGACCGCGCGCACAGGTGCCTGCAATAAGCTGCACACCCTCGAGCAGCAACTCGCCCGTTGGATGCTCACGATGAACGATTACGTAGGTAGAGAACTCCGCCTGACTCACGATCTCATGGCGCTTACACTCGGCGTGCGCCGCGCGGGTGTCACGGTTGCTGCAAATGGTTTCCGGAGCGCTGGTCTAATCGACTACCGGCGCAGCAATATCCAGGTGATCGATCGGAACGGCTTGCAAGCAATGGCCTGTGAGTGTTACCGGATAGTCAAAGGCCAGTACGATCGTCTCTACGCCGACCTGTCCCAGTACGCCCGCTCGACGTGAATCCGACATTCCGCTCGGCGTTTTCTTCAAACAGTGAGAAACTAACGCAATCGTGAAAAACGGCGGTAAGCTGCAGGATGAGGTTGACGATTTGTTCAAACTCCCGTTGGCGGAGTTCATCGACGCGCGTAACGCACTCGCGAAGCGTTTGAAACAGAGCGGGCGTGCGAACGACGCGAACCTCGTCAAGACACTGACGAAGCCTTCGGTATCGGCGTGGACCGTCAATCAACTTTACTGGAACCATCGCGCCGCATTCGACAGACTACTCGCAGCAGGTCGACAGTTTCACAAGGCCCAAGGTTCCGGTCTGTCCGGCAAAGTTGCCGATCTGCGCGGTTCGCTCGACGCGCGACGTGAGGCGCTCATGCGTCTTTCGGATCTGGCTCAGTCTGTGTTGAGTGATGCAGGTCACAACCCATCACCGGATACGATTCACCGCGTCACCACAACTCTCGAAGCTATATCGGCGCACGCGTCAGCGTCGGATGGTCCAACACTGGGAAGGTTGACTCAGGACGTAGATCCACCGGGTTTTGAGTTGTTAGCCTCGTTTGTTTCTGATGTCGGCGCAGGCAAAAGCACTGCAGCACCGGCGCGAACTTCACAAAAATCAACCGCTACGGCTACAAGCGCGAAGCAAAAAACTGCGCGCGACGCGCGGCCACTTGAAGACAAGCGCCAGATCGACGATAAGGGCCAAGCCGCTCAAGATCGCCGGGAGCGTCAGGACCGTCAAGTACGCATTGCTGCCGCAAAGCTCGCAGTGCAGGCAGCGAAGCGATCGCTTGTCGACGCCCGCGCTCGTGCGCAAAATTTGGACGCGGCGCAGAAAAAGGCAAACGCAGAAGCGAAAGAGGCTGAGAAGCGAAAGCGCGAAGCAGAGGAGCGATTCAAGCACGCGAGTGCCGCCGCCGAGGAAGCAGCTAAACGTGCGCAAACTGTCGGTGAAGAAGCAACTGCGGCGGCCGACGCGGTGGAACATGCCCGGCGCACTGTGGAAAAAGAGACCAAAGAACTCGAATCACTGTTTAGTGAACTACGATAACGAAACGGACGTTATCTCCGGCAGCGCCTTAAACAATAAAATTTCTCTTGCCCGATGTCGATTTCAGCGGTCGTCGTTCGACTTACTGTTAAGGAGTCGAATTTTGCTAGCAACTACTAAAGAAGGAACGAAAAGATGAGCAACGTACGAGTACTCGTAGGCACCCGTAAGGGCGCATTCATTCTGAGTTCGGATGGAAAACGTGAAAATTGGGACGTCAGCGGCCCTCACTTCGCCGGCTGGGAGATTTATCACGTGAAAGGTTCGGCTGTGGATCCGAACCGCATTTACGCGTCGCAAACCAGCGGCTGGTTTGGACAGATTATTCAACGCTCGGACGATGGCGGCAAAACGTGGTTCCAGCCGGGAACGCCCGCCGGCGAACCGATGACCACGCCCGACGGGATGCCAAAAGGTGAGAGCAACAAGTTTGTTTACGACACTTCGGAGGAAACCGGCAAACCGCTCACGACGCATCAGTTTTATGACGGGACGCCACATCCGTGGGAGTTCAAACGCGTGTGGCACCTTGAACCGTCACTCGATAGTCCAGACACGGTCTATGCCGGCATTGAAGATGCCGCGCTGTTTCGTTCGACCAATGGCGGTCAGACGTGGGAGGAGCTTTCCGGACTACGCGGCCACGGCACCGGAGCTCAGTGGCAACCGGGCGCCGGCGGCATGTGCCTCCACACGATCATCCTGGATCCAGCCAATCGCGACAGAATGTTTATCGCAATCTCTGCGGCCGGAGCATTTCGCACCGATGACGGTGGCGCGACGTGGAAACCGATCAATAAGGGACTACACTCGCAATACATTCCGGATCCGAACGCGGAAGTGGGCCACTGCGTGCACCACGTGGCGATGCATCCGTCGAATTCAAACGTGCTGTTCATGCAAAAGCATTGGGACGTGATGCGCAGTGACGATGCAGGCGAGTCGTGGCGTGAAGTCAGTGGAAACCTGCCGACCGATTTCGGGTTTGTGATCGACGTTCACGCGCACGAGCCGGAGACGGTCTACGTTGTGCCGATCAAGAGTGACAGCGAGCACTATCCCCCGGATGGTAAGTTGCGCGTATATCGCAGTCGCACTGGCGGTAACGAATGGGAAGCACTCACCAATGGTCTGCCGCAAGAGAATTGTTACGTAAACATCCTGCGCGATGCGATGGCGGTTGATTCGCTGGATTCGTGTGGCGTGTACTTCGGCACGACTGGCGGGCAGGTTTACGGATCGGCTGATGGCGGAGACACGTGGAATGCGATTGTTCGCGATCTTCCGCCGGTGCTTTCAGTGGAGGTCCAGACGTTGAAATGATCACAGTTGTACTGCCGGCACATTTACGATCGCTTGCGGGCGTCAAGGGTGACGTTGAGCTTGAAATAGACGGCGAGGTAACGAGGCACTCGGTCCTTGATGCTTTAGAGGCGCGTTATCCGATGTTGCGTGGGACCATTCGCGACCACGTTGGCGGGGAGCGCCGGCCGTTGTTGAGATTCTTTGCCTGCGGCGAAGACGTCACGCACGAGCCGGCGGATGCGCCGTTGCCGCAGGCGATCGCATCCGGTTCTGAACCTTTTTACATCATTGGCGCAATCGCCGGAGGTTAGCTATAGATAATGACTACAAACAACACTAATACGATCAAACTCTACCGCGTGCTCATGGCGCCGCCGGAGAGAGTTTACCGCGCATTTCTCGACCCGACTGCGATGGTCAAATGGCTTCCGCCAAACGGATTCACGGGAGAGGTCCATCATCTCGACGCGAAAGTCGGCGGCACTTACAAGATGTCGTTCAAAAACTTCTCTACGCAAAGCAGTCAGTCGTTTGGCGGCGAGTATCTCGAACTGGTGCCGAACGAACTCATTCGTCACACGGATCGTTTCGACGATCCGAACATGCCCGGCGAAATGACGACGACGATCACTTTCAAAAAAGTAATGGTGGGAACCGAACTGAACATCGTGCAGGAGGGCGTACCCGCCATGATCCCACCCGAAGCCTGCTATCTCGGATGGCAGGAATCGCTAACCCTGCTGGCGCAACTCGTCCAGGCCGAGATCCCCGATCAAGGCTAAGACAGTTGCAAACACTGATGCGTTTGAGGCGCCAATTTGGCGCCTCAACGTTTTACTGGTAATACTCGAATTCGCGCACGCTCATCGAGACGCTGCGGCTGGTGCGAGGAACGCTGCGCAAATAGATCGTTTGTTCGCTACTCTGCGTTCGTTTTATCCAATCACCCTTGGAATTAAAATCGTAATCGCTATATGTCGTCCGGTCGTGGATCTTCCCCTCGCGATCGAAGTAAGCAAACTCGGAAGGCACGCGTTGGTCGCCGGAATAGCTGTAGACACGCCGGCTGCTCGGCTGAGTGTCGCCGTCAAAGCCTACCGTTTCAATCAAGCGGCCTTTTGAGTCGTAGGTGTAAGTCGTCTTGTAGGAAAACTGCCCGTCAGCCTGAACGACGCCGTCCTCTATTAGTCGACCCAAGTCATCGTATTTGACGACTTTTTTGGGTGGTCCAGTTTGACGCCGCGCGTTTGGATTGACTACTGGCGGCGGTGGTGGAGGGCTATCTGCTCCGCGAATCTGCTGAATTTTGGTTGTTCTATCGCCATCGCGAGAGTAAGTGTAATCTTCTCGTATTTCGTCACTGCCACATGAACCCGGATACAGTGAGTGCCGCGTAATCCTTCCGGTCTCATCGTATTCGTTTGTCATCTGGCGACACTTTGAACCCGCAGGATAACTACTTCCCGAGACGGGAATCCAAAAGACGGCTACTTTTTTGACTGGACCAACAAACCCATCGTGAACGCGATCTGACTGCCGTTTTGGAGCGGCGGTCTGGCTAACAACACAAAAGATCAAAATCGGAATAAGATTTTTCATTATGGTTCCTGCGTTCAATGTACCAAGGCGAGAATTCAACTACTTGAAGCCGTCTCTGGCCCAGATGATTGCGTAGGTCAGAGCGAGGGCGTAGCGCTGCTGGACCATGTCAATGTCGTAACCGTTTGGGTCGGAATGCTCGCCCTGAGCCAGGTCTCGCATGCCGACGATGTTCTGCTCGAGTTGACGAATCGTGTTTCGGGGCACTCCAGTCACTCCCGGCCTGACTTGTCTCAAACTGGCGGTCGCTTGCTGCAGATCGTCCGCAGCCTCAAGTAATTCACGCCGGACGTCTTCCGGGACCTGATTATCAACAGGCGATTGCGCCCGCAGTGCCCACAACCGCTCCACAACTCTATCGTACTTGGCCCGCGAGCAGAGGATCAGGGTGACCTCTTGCGCGGCAACCTTGGTGACGCCCTCTTCCGCGAGGATGACTGACATCTCCGGCAGTCGTAGCGTGCGATCTGTGCCAATCTGATCTTCGTCTTCGACATGGTTGTAGAGCTTAATGACGCGGTAATAGTGCTGGTGCCCATAGCGTCGCTTTGCGACACTCGCGAGCGTTTCGCCATCACGGAGTTCATAGTTAACGGCGTGTAGTTCAGCGTTCGGTTCAAGTGAAGACGTTTGCAGGTGTTCGTGTGGGTAGCGCTCCGCTTGAAGTTGGACTGTCGCGGGTTTTTGGCAGGACACGCCAACAGCGCCGATTACCAGCAGCGACACAGTAATACGAATAACAACGCCACTTTTGAAATTCGAGCTTCGTGTCTGACGACCAGTGTCCATTTTCTTCACTTATTCGAATTTGCACTTTGTTTGCAGCGACATTCGATGCGGACGGTAGTATAGCGGCAAGCGAAGTTCTATTCCCGGCTTTGTCGAATTGACACCGCTAAATCTGAACACTAGACTGCAATCCTCTTCCCACGGTCCCCCCACACTTCATCAACTCGGGATTTTCCCATTACCAGAAGTCTGTTTGACGAGGAGAGAAGTAGCATGTCAGTTCTGGATCTCATTAAAAGCATTGCATCGAATGGAGAAACCGGACGGCTCGAGATCAACGCCTCCGGAACGCCTGGCACGCTGCTCTTTCACGAGGGCAAACTCGTCGATGCACGGCTCGGCTCGCTCAGCGGTTTTCAGGCGGTGAACGCGGCAGTGGCGCTGCGGGATGTGGAAGTCAATTTTGACCACGTCGCGCCCGCTTCGCATGTGAGCACGATCACGCCGAATGAACGCGTCATTCTGAGTCGCTTCTTTGGGATCGAAGCGGCTGATATGGAAGAACCTCAGAGTAGCGTCGAGCCCGACATCGATTGGAACCCAGCGCCTGAGCCGGTAGTTCCGCTTGCAGAGGCTGCCACAGTCCCGGTTGCTTTCTTCTCGTCTCGACTCGCTATCGCTGCTTGTCTTGCGCTGCTAATCGGCGTAGCAGTAGGCGCAGTGGCATTGCGCTCGAAAGTTAAGACGCTGCGACAATCCGCGGCCGTGGCGAGTGCCGTTGCCTCCGAGTCGAGTTCGGCGCCTGATGCATCACACAGTGCGGCGCAGGTAGATGACCAACAGCAAGCAACTGTCCAGAAGGACACATCTTCATCGGCTGCTGTTTCCAAAGAACCGGTGTCAGTTTCGCAGCCATTAAACACGACCGCTACCCGCGATTCTGCCACGCCTGTGACCAGCGACTCTTCTTCACGAGCTGTTAACGCAGTGCGACGCGACTCCGGCGATCACGTTGCGAAGGTGGAGAAACGCGATGCGAACATGATCCGCGGCGATGTGAATCGGGGCGATAAAGATACAAACGTTCGGGACCTTAACGGTGAATGGCGCGTCATCAACACAGTAGAAAAAACAGGCTACAGGTCCTTCGACAAGCTACAGGTTGGGTTTCGCCTAACCATCAACCAGAACGGCAAAGAGTTCACCGCGAAAGGTGAGAAGTTTTTCGAGAACGGCGAGACGCTGCCTGTTGCTCGTCGAACTCCCATCCAGGTGAAGGGCTCGATTGACGGCGACAAGGTCATCGCCACCTTCATTGAAGACGGCAGAATGCGACGGACCAACGGCCGTTTCGTCTGGAAACTTCAGAACGGCGGCGACGGCCTTACAGGAACATTCGTTTCGAGCGCCGCGAATAGCAGTGGAAGATCAGCGGTGACGAAGAGACAGTAGAGAATATCAATTCAGTCAGAAAAACTCTTGACATGATCGGTGGTCCAGTTGTATACAAGACCCCCTGCGCGTGAGAACGACTTCCGCGCGCGATGAGGAAAGTTGCTGATGATGATTAAACGCACATCCGAACACACGACCAAATGGCAGCCCGGCGTCACGACGCCGAGCGGCGCCATGCACGGCGTCGTGTGTGCGTTAGAGCTCTCAAATGGCTTTAACGAACGACTCGGACAACAGGCGTCGATAGATCGTCGGTATAGCAGGCATTAATCAGCGGGAGCGGACTCCCGCTCCCAATTCCAACGAAAAATTCGCGAGGATTGTAAGGAGCGGGCAGCTTCCCTGTGAGGCTAAAAGCCCGCTCCTTTTGTTTTTTGACAATCGAAGTACTTTTTTTGCGAGAAAGCGGGGTCCCCAAGCGGGCATCCCGCTTGGGTGCAAGATGAAGGCAGGAGCCTTCAACCGGATGACGATCTCGGTGCTTTGCGAGAGTCCCGTGAGATCGCCATCCTTAGGAGAAGTGTGTCTCGAAGTGTGTTCGCGACATTGTTCTCGCTGCCTTCATCTGTTTTTTAGCATAACGAATTTTCATTTGCATGTGTGGCTGAGCAGCTAAGGTGCCTGACTGTAAATCAGGTGGACCTCATGGTCCTGCGTAGTTGCAAGTCCTGCCGCATGCACCAACAATTTTGGAAGGGTAGCCTAACTGGTAAGGCATTGGTCCCGAAAATCACCGCGCACGTGACGCTTGCAGGTTCGACTCCTGTCCCTTCCGCCAACCATCCTGGACCTGTAGCTCAGCGGAAACAGAGCGCGACACTGCGAAAGTCGAGGTCACACGTTCAAATCGTGTCAGGTCCACCAAGGAATTCGTATGCCGGTGTAGCCCAACTGGGAGGGGCGCTAGTCTTAGAAACTAGTGAGTGTGGGTTCGAATCCCTCCACCGGTACCAAACTTTTTCTGTGGGCCGTAGCTCAACTGGCAGAGCACCGCACTGTGACTGCGGCTCGTGAGGGTTCAACTCCCTTCGGCCCACCCAAATTTTCGGCGCGTTAGGCAAGAGGAACAAGCCACCTGACCTTCAATCAGGCGAACGTCGGTTCGAATCCGACACGCGCTGCCAATTCTCGCGGGAACTGTGGCCGAGAGGTGAGGCACTTGGTTGTCAACCAAGCCGATGACGGTTCGAGTCCGTTCAGTTCCGCCATGCGTCAGTAGCTAAATCGGGTCAAGGCACCTGCCTCTTAAGCAGGGGACTGTGAGTTCGAGTCTCACCTGGCGCACCAATTTTTCGGGGTGTGGTGTAACGCAAGCATCCGAGTCTTGGGCACTCGTGGTGACAGTTCAACTCTGTCCTCCCCGACCATTTAGACCACAGATTTACACAGACGAACACGGACCAGGACTTTTCGGTGTAGTCGGTGTTTGTCTGTAGGCGAACGATCTCACCCCACGACGACGGCGCAGGCGCCTCACCACTCACCTGCGCCCCAACCTGCGGAAGTGATGTAGCTGGAAACATGCGAGTCTTCCAAACTCGACTCGAGAGTTCGAATCTCTCCTTCCGTTCCAGGCTCGCGCGCGTCGCCAAGCGGCTAAGGCGCCGGACTGCAAATCCGGTATTCGTGAGTTCGAGTCTCACCGCGCGCTCCAATTTTTCGCGTCAGCAACAACGAAAGGAGGTGCCGGGTAATGGCACTCAACGACAGGGTTCTACTGCTCAATCAAACGTACGAGCCGCTCGGCACCGTCAGTGTCGCGCGCGCCATAATCATGACCTTCAAAGATACGGTGTTTGTCGAAGAGTTCGACGGCAACCGCGTGTTGCGTTCGGCACACGCTGAGTTTCCGGTTCCTTCAGTGATTCGCCGTCGCACTTACATCAACGTTCGTCGCCGGCGCGAACAGGCGGGCATGAAGCGTTTGCGAATCTACATGCGCGACAAGTTTCGCTGCCAGTACTGTGGCGAAAAGAAGAACGTCGCGGAACTGACGCTCGATCACATCCTGCCGCGTTCGCGTGGTGGCGATAACTCGCCGGTCAACGTCGTCACGGCTTGTCTTCAATGCAACAACCGGAAGCGCGATCGCACGCCGGCGGAAGCACGTATGCCCCTGCTTACTTCGCAGACCGCGTTGCGCGTGAAACTCGAACGCGTAGTACTTTGTCACTACGCAGAGGCGCGAGCCGAGTGGCGCAAGTACTTGTTCATGGACATGCACGACGATCGTGACGTCATGGACCGCGTGCGCCGCGAGCGCGTGGCCCAACTCCTGCCACAAAACCGTGCCTGAGTAGCTCAATTGATAGAGCGCTGGTCCTACAAACCAGAGGTTGAAGGTTTAAGTCCTTCCTTGGGCACCAAAACTCTTCGCAAGTTATCGGGGCGTGACTCATCTCGGCAGAACGGTGACTGTACGGGACCGTGGAGTTGTGAGAGGCGCGTCGGCCTCACGCCCCGGCCAATTCCGTGGCCCGCGTTCCCGGCACCGGTCTTCTAAGCCGGACCTCAAGAGCTGGGCGGAAAGGCACGAGGTTCAACTCCTCCGCGGGCTTCCGAAAAACAAATGGCTGTGTAGCTCAAAGGGAAAGAGCAAGCGTCTCATAAGCGCGCGGTTGGTGGTTCGAATCCACCCACAGCCACCAGGTTTCGGGCTGGTGATGTAACTGAAAGCATAGGAGTCCTGCAAACTCTTCGTGAGGGTTTGAGTCCCTCCCGGTCCACCAAATTGCGGCGTAGCTCAATTGGATTCAGAGCGCTCGACTTGTAATCGAGTTGATGCGAGTTCGACTCTCGCCGCCGCAGCCAACTTCTTGTGGCGTAGCCAAGCTGGTAAGGCACCGCACTGTTAATGCGGCCATGCGAAGGTTCGAATCCATCCGCCACAGCCAATCTATTGACCCGGAGCTCGAGCGACAGAGCAGCGGCCTTTTAAGCCGTGAGGTGCGGGTTTGAGCCCCGTCGGGTCAACCATTCCGCGCACGCAAAGGTACTTCGATTCAAGGTCCATAAATGGTGAACCTTATGTTCATCCGATTTGTGAGCGGAGAGATCGATGGAGACTCGCTTGTTTCGGCGGGACTCTTCACTGCTGCTTTCGATCTGCTGTACGACCCGGTTCTTCCTGACGACGATTATTTCCCGCTCAGGGAATTGATGGACTGGTTCAACGCGCATGTTGAAGACTCCGTTCGAGTATCGATTGAGAGCGCCAGCGCGCGCACGACGCGCGATCTGCTGGTTCAAACCAACTGCACGCGAACACTTATCGCGCGCGTGGGCTATGACAGCGATTCTTGAAAGAAACGATGTCTTCATTCGAACGGTCAAGGTCGAAAGAACGGGATATGTTCTTTACGAAGACGAAGCACAGGTTTTGGCAGAACCGTTCGCAGACATCAGACGGCTTCTGCAAGGGAGGTAGCGAACAATGGCAAACAAGACACTATTCAAGTCGCTGATCGGCAAGCTGATTCCGGCAACTGACGCGATCAACGAAGAGCGCGCTCCGGCGCACGCTCTTTCGCCAAAGCATCAGCTCGCGCAGTACGCCGCGACAGGTTGTTTGAACCGAACGTTCTACGCGACTGCCGACGAGCAACTCGCGAAGACGCTCGCACTGTGCGCGGAACTCGACGCGGAGTTCATCGCGAAGACAGCGGTGTTCTGCCGTGAACGCGGCTACATGAAGGACATGCCGGCGCTGCTTTGCGCAGTGCTCTCGGTGAAGGACCGTGAGCTACTCGCACGCGTGTTCCCGCGTGTGATCGACAACGCGAAGATGCTGCGTAACTTCGTGCAGATCGTTCGTTCGGGTGTCGTTGGCCGCAAGTCGCTGGGAACGGCGCCGAAGCGTCTGGTGCGCGAGTGGCTGGCCGCTCGCGATCCGGCAACGCTGTTCAAGGCAAACGTGGGCCAGGCCCCGTCGCTCGCCGACATCGTGAAGATGGTCCATCCGAAGCCGAAGGACGCTGCGCGTGAAGCACTGTTTGGCTACTTCATCGGCCGTGAATACGCGGCGGATGCGCTGCCGGAAGCTGCGCGCAACTTCGAGGCTTTTAAGAAGGGCGAGTTGCGTGACGTTCCCGACGTTCCATTCCAGATGCTCACGGCGCTGGATCTTGGTACGCCGGAGTGGACGGCGATCGCGCGTCGGGCGCCGTGGCAGATGACGCGTATGAACCTGAACACGTTTGCACGTCACGGCGTGTTTGGTCAGCCGGAAATGACGGAGTTGATTGCGGATCGTCTGCGCGATCCAAAGGCGATTGCTAAGGGCCGCGTGTTTCCGTACCAGCTAATGGTCGCGTACATGATGGCCCAGGAGAACGCGGAAGTTCCAAAGGAAGTTTGCGACGCGCTTCAGGATGCGATGGAGATCGCGATCGCTAATGTTCCGGCGATTGAGGGGCGCATTTACGTTTGCCCGGACGTGTCGGGTTCGATGTCTTCGCCCGCGACGGGTTACCGCAAGGGCGCAACGACGAAGGGGCGTTGTATTGACGTGGCGGCGCTTGTTGCCGCGGCAGTGCTGCGTAAGAGTCCGCGCGCTGAAGTGCTGCCGTTTGAGCACGACGTGGTTAACGTCAGGCTCAACTCGCGCGACAGCGTGATGACCAATGCCGCGCGGCTGGCTTCGGTCGGTGGTGGTGGAACGAACTGCAGTGCGCCGCTGGTCCTGCTCAATCGCCGCAAGGCAAAGGGCGATCTCGTGATCTTTATTTCCGATTACGAGTCGTGGGTTGACGCGAGCGCCGGTCGCGGTACGGAGATGATGAGAGAGTGGAATGTGTTCAAGCAGCGCAATCCTGCGGCTCGTCTGGCATGTATCGACGTGCAGCCGTATCGCACGGTGCAGGCGAGCGAGCGTGAGGACATTCTCAACGTGGGCGGATTTTCGGATCAGGTCTTTGACGTGATCTCGGAGTTCGCGCGTGGTGAACTCAACGCAGACCACTGGATCGGCGTGATCGAATCGGTTGCGTTGTGAGGAACGTTGTGCCGCAAAGAGGCACAAGAAAGCACAAAGGATTTGTGTTAACAATTTGTGCCTTTTGTGCTTCTTTGCGGCCTGAACTGGGCCGAATGCAGCTGGGACTACATCACACTGCTAATGTGCCCCTCTTGTGAGGGACGTTGTCTCGGCGAAACTTGTCGGCCCTTTTGCAATTGATGGCGAATGCTGGTGTGGAGTACATGGCAACGCGGGTTCGAATCCTGTCTCGCCCAAAAACTGTGGGCGAGGTCTCTCGCCGATTTTGTCGCCATCTTTAACCCTTGTTGGGAACTGAATCTCGGGGTGAATGCTGAAAGGACTACATCTCGTCTGGCTAAAAACCATTGAGCCTTAGTGGAGTGTGATGACTCCAGCGGTGACAACCGTGCTCGCGGTCTTTTCGATCTTGTCACCCCGAGATTCAATCTCGTCAAACCTAAATTCAATCTTGGACGGAACACATACAACACAGCATCTGCGCGATCTTGTTTGATCTGCCGAGATCCTGTTTAGAATCGCTGAAGTGCAAAGCAAGATCACCGTTTAAGATCCCTCGCGTCTTAGACAAGATCTCTCAAATTCAACTTGCACTTTTGCGGAGTCAAGATGGAATGCGGCCAAACCCCGATTATTTTGTCGCATTCTTCGATGCCGCGCGTTTCGATGCCGGGCGTCTCTTCGTCGCCTTTTGCTGGCTGATTGTTCTCTTGAGCACGGAATCCTCCCCCACGATGAAGATTGAACCCAACGCCCCCTCGCGTTAGCTGCTTTCATTCGAAGCGCCGCGATAGCGAGTGGTTCTTCGGAAGAAGATGTCGTGTTTCAATTGATGTTCGCCAAGTTGGAAAAGAACACAAATCGGATCGGTAGATTCAAGTATTGCCTTGAGCTTCAATCATCTTTAGAATCGCGCCATGTCAACTGCAATATTCGGTAAAGTCGAACCTTCGATTGCAGCCAAGTTCCGTGCGAAGCAGCAATTGTTGGCCGAGAATCCGGAGATTCTCCGCACGCAACATCGGGTCTTGTTGGGTGATGCGCGCGTAATGAGCGAGATATCCCATGGGCAAGTGCACCTGGTTGTCACCTCTCCTCCTTATTGGGTTCTTAAGGAGTACGAACATGGAGCAGGAGAAGCTCAATTGGGCCACGTTGAAAATTATGACCAGTTCTTGCAGGAATTGAATCAGACGTGGAGCCGTTGCATTGATGCATTAGTACCAGGCGGTAGATTATGCATCGTCGTTGGTGACATCTGCATTCCTCGTCGGAAAACGGGTCGGCACCACGTAGTACCGCTACATGCAGACATCTCTATTCAGTGTAGAAATATTGGCTTTGATTACTTAACTCCGATTTTTTGGTACAAGATTGCTAATGCGGCCACAGAGGTTGAGGGTAATGGAACACCTTTTTTAGGGAAACCGTACGAGCCGAACGCCATTATCAAAAACGATGTTGAGTACATTTTGATTTTTCGAAAGCCGGGGGGTTACCGGAAACCGACTGGCGATCAGCGTCTTTTAAGTCTGATCGCCAAAGAGAATCACGCTCGATGGTTTAGGGCAATTTGGGAAGACATCCCTGGTTCAAGTCGAACAAAAGGACATCCCGCGCCATATCCTGTCGAACTGGCTTATCGTTTAATCAATATGTTTTCATTCGTAGGGGATGTTGTCTTAGATCCGTTTTTGGGTACTGGAACAACGACTGAGGCTGCGATTCTTGCTGGTCGCTCCAGTATTGGGTACGAGATCGAAGAAGCGTATTACACTCTAGTGAAACAGCGTCTCAGTCAGATGGAGTTTGAAGCTGACGTTTCGTTTGGCTAGTTACTATCTAAAATGCTGGACGCGGTCCTTGTACAAACTCCTAGAGGCATTTGAGAACATTTTCGCTGGACGGATATATCGTCATCGCTCGAGTACAATCGGTGACGGTATTGCCGCTTTTGTGTATGAGGATCTGGTCGATCTCGCACAATCGCCTACGCTCATTGAACGGGTAAATACGAATAGCGTATCGGTTAACACTGGTAACCAGATTAAAGGCCAAAGGGGAAGAAGGGGAGATGGAACCTTCGGTAGGATTGTTCCCGGACAAGTATTGAATGAGGAAGTCGGATTCCGGGTACGAAGAGGTCACGTCGCTAACCTTGAAATTGGGACTGAGGTGAAGATCGGAGCGACCAAGCTCATAGCACAGGTTGATCGTGTAATCAATGATTTGAGAAAGCAAGCGGATATATTCACGCGACACAATCCAGCCGCTTTGCGTCTGGCTCTAGTAGGTGTCAATTCAGCTTCGACCTACACAGGGCATGAAGGCGATCGTCAACATGTAGCGAAGACCCCACCGGCGCGTGAAGCTTCTGAATTCGCGCAGCGAATCGAGAGAATCGTGGGCCCTTATTACACCGAGCTACTTGTTCTGCGATTCCGCGCAACTAACAATCCGCCATATCTGTTCGAGTGGGTTGATCGCAAAGATACGGAGCAATTGTATGGAAGTATTTTGGTGCGGCTAAGCGCTCTTTACGAACAACGTTTCCACTGATTTGTTCAGCATTCATCTCCCAAATAACGTAAGTTCGCCGGAAACAATCCTCATTATCGGCTCCGTTTTCGGACTCCGATTCACTTGGGTGCAGGATCGAGCCAAATAACGCATCTCGCCTAATCCTCGCCTTTCTCGTACAATAACCGTCCCCCAATCATACCCCTTCCCCTCGTTTACGACGGGTTCCCCGAATCCCCGCTAAATCCCGACTTGAAGTGTGTCTTCGCAGTGTCAGATAAGGTTAAGACAAACAATATCTTAGTCGTTGACGACTCGCCCACGATGCGGCGCATGGTGATCACGTCCCTCAGCTCGCTGCGAAGCGTCAAGTCTATCCAGGCGGGCACCGGACTCGAGGCGATCGAACGCCTCGCCATTGAACCCGTCGACCTCATGGTGCTCGACCTCAATATGCCCGACATGCACGGCATGGAAGTCATCGATTTCGTTCGCAAACACCAGGCTTATCGCGACATTCCTATCGTCGTGCTGACCACGAAAGGTGAGGAACCAAGCCGCCGAGAAGCCTTGGCCGCCGGCGCAAATCGTTACTTGACCAAGCCGTTTGATCCACGACAGTTGGCCGATGTCGTGGGCTCGTTGCTGAAGGCGAGTTGATGGACAAACCAAACCCCGACAACCGTGACGAGTTAACGCCCGACAACCGCGGCGAGTTTTTCGACCAGTTTCTCGACGATTACTACGCCGAGTGTGACGAGCATCTCGTCTCGATACGACGCTCGTTGGTCACGCTGGAAGATGAGGTAGACGCGGGCACGGTCGAACGCGCGGTGCTCGATAGTCTCTTTCGCAGCTTCCACACGCTCA
>Ga0196977_1000287_pt1 | contig 29230 bp, 30 predicted proteins | sample S3v_1013CmetaG_FD_148634 | JGI IMG/M metagenome (GOLD analysis project Ga0196977, IMG submission 148634) | Soil microbial communities from Anza Borrego desert, Southern California, United States - S3+v_10-13C | ecosystem: Environmental > Terrestrial > Soil > Desert | place: USA: California... | reverse complement strand
AAGAACGCCGAAGGCGTTGGCTAATTTCAGCCCAGGGTTGCCTCAACCCTGGGTAACGAATATAGAAAAAGGAAAACTAACGCTGAAAGCGTTGGCGAAACTCGCGCTACCCCGGTTCGCCAACGCTTTCAGCGTTTCTCGCCAAGGTTTTATAAAACCCAGGGTTGAGGCAACCCTGGGCTGAAATTAGCCAACGCCTTCGGCGTTATCGCGTTCTACAGGACCTGGGCTGGAATTAGCCAACGCCTTCGGCGTTATCGCGTTCTACAGGACCTGGGCTGAAATTAGCCAACGCCTTCGGCGTTATCGCGTTCTACAGGACCTGGGCTGGAATTAGCCAACGCCTTCGGCGTTATCGCGTTCTACAGGACCTGGGCGGAATTAGCCAACGCCTTCGGCGTTATCGCGTTCTACAGGACCTTGGGCTGGAATTAGCCAAGCCTTCGGCGTTATTTGTAAACCGGGTTCATTTACGGACCGGCGTTATTTGCGGACCGGCGTAATCACGGACCAACGTTTGTCCCGGTCGGGCGCAGGTAGCTGTTTCGTGCGCGCACCGCGACGTTCGGACGTTCAACGCTTACTTTGATTTGACGGCGCTCGTCTGTTTGATTCGTTCCGTTCTGCGGATAATACCCAATGCTGTACTGCCGACGGAGTTCTTCGGCGATGCTCGAGAACGCCTGCGCGAGTTGAGTCGTGTCGTTCGCCTGGTGCAGGCGGCCACCGGTACGCTCTGCCATCGCGTGGAGATATTGATCCGCTCGTTCGTAATCCGCTTTGCTCGTGCCGGGTAACGGTTGGCCATTGTTCGGAACACCATAGATCGTTCGCGACGAGCTACTCCCAAACGGCCCGTTATTCGTGGTCGTCGTCACCGTGACGCTTCCACCGCCTTGCATGGCGCGCATGTAATCGGTCGTGTCGTACTTGATCGGATAGATCAGCGCGTCCAACTCCTCCGCCTCGCGAAGTGTGCTCTGATACGTCGCCAGGTAACTCGATGTGTCAACTCCGTCAGTGAAAAGCACGATCGCTTTCCGGCCCTGGATTTTGTTCAAACGTTCATTTATGACGAGATTCACCGCATCGTAAAGACGCGTCGAGCTGCCTGCGTTCGCATTAACGTCGATCACCGTGCTGACGACGTTGAAATCGTTCGTGGCTTCGGTTAGCAACAACACCTCATCGCTAAACGCCACGACCAGCACCCGATCCTGCGGACGCAGTTGCTTCGCAAACGCGACTGCCGCTTCTTTAATCTCCCACAAGTGAAAACGCGTTGAAGCTGAAGTGTCTAACAGCAGCGCCACTGTGAACGGCTTTTCAGTCGGTTCGAAAAAGGCAATCGGCTGCTCGACGCCGTTCTCGAACACACGAAAATCTTTTCGGTCGAGGTTCGGAACAAACCGTCCCTGACGATCGAGAACGCTCACGGGAACAGTGACGAATGCAGTGTTGATGCGCACCACGTCGCCTTCTGAAACTTCTTCTACGTCGGACGTTTGCGCATCAGTGGTCGGAGTAGTTCCGGCGGACGCAGCGACGGGAACGGCGATCGATGCATTACTGGAAAGCACGGGCGGGCGCGCCACTGCCGTACTGGGCGCGGACGAAACCTCACCGTCGGTTCGCACTCTGCGCGGACGTGACTTGGCTGTTGTCGCAAGCGTCGTGGATTCACGTGGATGGGTCGTCACCGCGTTTGTATCAGTCGCGACAGCGTTTGCCCGCGACGTCTCTTGTCTGTGCGACGACTCCTGCTTCTTCAACAGGTACGCTCCGTGCGGACACAGCGCAGACGACACGTAACCAACAATCACGTACCCATCAGGAAGGGCCACGCCCTGACAGATCTTGAGAGTGTTGCTGCGTGCAGGCGCTTGTTTCCGTGCCCCTTGATCCCGCGTTTGACCGGCGGCGGGTAGGAGCAGAGAAACCAAGAGAAAGAAAGAGGCGACCGGATGCTTCATACTGGCGTACCTCTCTAACCTATTTTATTGCTGAGTTTGCGGATTATAGTTCAGATTCCCAATCCTTCAAACCCCGCGCAGGCAGTACGTCGTTGACGAGCATCCCCGAAGACTGTTCGATAACTCGTCCGCTGGACCTATGTTTTCGGACGGACCTTGCATATAATCCCGCCTCCAGCCTTAACAGCGAGTAACCCACGGCGTCGAAAGGAGACGAGTCTCATGTTTTCCGCATTGGCGTTCAGAGTCGCGCACCGATCCTTACTGCTTGCCTTCTCCTGTATCTGTCTGGTCGGCACTGCCTCCGCACAACGCGTCAGCATGGAATCGAGTACCGCTGCGGACATCGGTACCGGAGGCAGGTACATGATTCAGGGAACGGTGATATTTCCCTCGGGACAGCGAGTGGATCGGCCGCTGAAGATTCGCCTGTCCACCCCGACGCGTGGCGATCTCATAACGATGACCGACACGAACGGAAGCTTTTCGTTTAGCAGGCTTACACCGGGAAGCTACACGATCATTATCGATGCCGACGAAAACTACGACGCCGTCACCGAGCAGACCAACATCATTCAGGTTGGTCGAAGCATGGGCTCGACTGAGGAGATCATCCCCGTACAGATCAGATTGAAACGGAAGGCGGGTGATGCGATCAGACCGGAAGTCGTGCACGCAGATCTGGTGAACGTTCCGAAGCCGGCGGTCGATTTATACAACACTGCGCTCAAATTCGCTCAGGATGGAAAGTCCAAGGCTGCGATCGACAAGCTCAACGACGCAATCAAAGCTCATCCAACCTTCATGCTCGCGTTCAACGAGTTGGGCGTGCAGTATCAGAAGACCGGCGATCTCGACAAAGCGAACGAAGCGCTGCAATCGGCACTGAAGATTTCTCCGACTGCTTTCGCACCACTGGTCAATCACGGGATCGTGTTGGTCCGGTTGAAGAAATACGCGGAAGCCGAAGCGGATTTGCGTGTCGCGCTGAAAGAGGACGACAAGTCGGCGATCGCGCACTTCTATCTCGGTCGTGCACTCGCATATCTGGGCCAGTTCGACGAAGCGGAAAAGGAATTGAACACAGCGGTTACTCTGGGCGGCGAGCAAATGAAAGAAGCGCATAGATACCTCGGAGCGATCTACCATGCACGAGGCGATAACGAACGGGCCATCGCCCAACTGGAGACTTACCTACGCATCGCGCCGAAAGCTGAAGATGCCAATGCCGTGCGCGACCTGATCAAAGAACTGAAGAAGAAACAGTAAGCTCCGAAGCCTTTTGCTTCAAAGCCTGCGCATGGCCCAAAGAGGCACGAGAAGCACAACGGATTTGCAAACGGATCTGTGTGCTTCTTTGTGGCTCAAATCCTTGTTTCGCGTGAGGCGAGTGTCAGCCGTTTCCTCACCGGACGGAACGTCCCCATGAGCACATCAAACAACGGCGACGTTACGCCAAAACGAAGCTCCGGCGTCTGGTAGTGGTGTAACAAGTGATACTTCCGAAGGTACCTGAAGAGACGAAGCCGGGGTCGACGATGGTGTGCCTGGAAGTGGAGCCACTCATAACAGAAAAACCCGGCGGTTAATCCGGCAAACAACAGGGCTGCAGCGTGCAACGAACCCGTTGCGATCCATGCGAGCAGCACGTAGGCGGTGGCCACCGGCAAACTCACCAACAAACTCGAAAAGAAGCGGTTCGTCGCGCGCGGAGTCTCATGGTGCGACAGGTGTGCGGCATAAAGTAACTTCCTGCCGGAAGCAGAGCGTGCTCTGTAGTGAAAGATGAAACGATGCAGCACGTACTCGAGCAACGTCCAGCTCAAGATTCCGAAGCCAATTAACAGGACGTTTTGTCGCCAGGAAAAACTTTCGCTGCGAGTGAGTAAAATGAGGCAGAGGACAAGCGCCGTGTAAAAATATACGGGCGCTAACTGCTTCCAACCCGTGACCGGCACATCTCACCTCCCGAAACGCTTTTGGGGAGTTGATTGTTAGTATAGAGACGAAGTTTTCAGGTTGCCAGCTTTTTGGCGCGTAACAACTCGGAGGTTACCTGTGGTCGTTGCACTTCATCACGTCAACGTTACCGTGCCGCCCGCATTGGAGCGGCAAACAAAGGAATTCTATGGCGCTGTGCTGGGACTGAAGCAGGTTCCCAAACCAGGCGGCTCGCGACCGAGTGGCGCGTGGTATCAAATCGGCCCCAGCCAGTTGCATCTTTCAGTTGAAAACGAAAACGGCGGACCGCTCAGCTCGCGTCACATATGCTTTGCAGTTGCTGATTTGAAAGCAGCGGAGAATAAGTTCCGTGAAGCGGGTGTGGAGATCGTTCCAGACCCGCGCCCGGTCGAAGGACGTTCGCGATTTTACGTGCGCGATCCAGGCGGCAACCTGTTGGAGATCGTGCAGTCGTAAGACTTAGCTAACGAGTTCGATTTAATTTCATCACGTGGTTGTTTGCAGCGTCGGATAGTCGGTGTAGCCCTTCTCGCCGCGCGAGTAGAAAGTCGAGCGCTCGGGTTGGTTAAGTGGTGCACCGCGCCGGAAACGTTCCGGCAGATCCGGGTTCGCCAGAAACTTCGTGGCGAACGCGACGGCATCCGCACCGTTTCGCGCTAGAAGCTCTGTTCCACTCTCGTAAGTGAATCCTGCATTCGCGAAATAAAGGCCGTTGTAAAGCGGACGCAACCTCGCATGCCAACCCAAGCCCGTGCCGTCCGCGACATGAACGTAGGCCAGTTGCTTCTCACTTAGACGGTTGAAAATGTAGGGGTAGACGTCGCCGGCATCGTTTTCTTCAATGTCGTTGAAAGCGATCTGTGGCGAGAACTTCACTCCGAGACGTTGCTCGCCAATTTCGTTACTCATCGCGTCCAGCACCTCGAAAAGAAATCGCGTACGGTTCTCGATCGAGCCGCCGTATTCGTCCACGCGGAGATTCACGTTTGTCGTCAGGAACTGTTGGACCAGGTAACCACTCGCAGAATGCAGTTCCACGCCATCGAACCCTGCAGTGGTGGCATTCTTTGCCGCCTTGGCAAAGTCGCGGACGGTTTGGGCGATCTCGTCTTTCGTGATCTCGCGCGGCGTGACGAACTCTTTCATTCCGTCCTCGGTGTAGTTCTTACCGTTCGCGCGAACAGCGCTCGGCGCCACCGGCTGTGTGTTGTTTGGTAAAAAGTCGGGCAGCGCGATGCGGCCGGTATGAAAGATCTGCATGAAGATTTTGCCGCCGCGCGCATGGACCGCTTGCGTCACCGCGCGCCAGCTTTCGATCTGGCCATTCGTGTAGATGCCGGGCGTGCGGACGTAGCCTTTAGCCATGGGCGAGACGTTGGTCGCTTCGGTGATGATCAGTCCGGCCGAGGCGCGTTGGCGGTAATACTCGGCGGCGTAAACCGGCTGCACGCCTTCGTCGCTCGCGCGGCTGCGTGTCATTGGCGCCATGATGATGCGATTGTCGAGTTCGATTTGTCCGACCCTCAACGGATCAAAGAGCGTGGGCACTTAAATTTTCTCCTGTCAGCCTAGAGTTCCAATCGTGGGGGCTTTATAATCGATTCACCCCATTAGCCCCTGCCATTTAACCACGGTTTCAAGGAGTTTCATTTATGTTGCACAGGCTGTTTGTTGTATCAGTCATCTGTGTGTGTTCCGTACTCTTAGTTCCTACTGCAAGTGCCCAGGTAGTTGGTCAACCGTATCGATTGAGCGACAAGGATGTTGAAAGAATCATCAAGCGTATCGAACAACAGTCAGATCGTTTCCGTTCGAGCCTGGATAACGCGCTTGATAAAAGCCGTTTCAATGGTTCGAACCGTGAAGACGACATCAACTCGTTCATCAAAAATTACTACGAGCAGACAAAACGATTGCGGGATCGTTTTGACAAACATCAATCGGCTTCGCCGGACGTCGAAGCGGTGCTCGAAGGCGCCGCACGCATCGACGACTTCATGAGACGCAACCGTCTTTCGTCAAAGGCCCAGGACGATTGGTCTACGTTGAAGAACAACCTCGACGAACTCGCTTCAGCCTATAGCGTAAGCTGGCGTTGGGATGGTTATAGCGTCGCGCCGGGCATCGTTTCTCCGACGGGAACAACTGTCGCGGGCGCTCCGTATCGTGTTACCGATCGCGAGGTCGAAAGAATACTGCGCCGGATCGAGCAACAGTCCGATCGTTTTCGTTCGGCGCTCGACTCTTCACTCGACAAGAGCTGGCTTAACGGCACTGGCGATGAAGACGACATCAATCGCTTTGTTAAAGAGTTTTACGAACGGACAAAAACGCTGCGCGATCGCTTTGACGACCACAAATCCACCAGCGCAGACGTTCAAGCGGTATTGGACCGGGCAGCGAGTATCGACTCCTTCATGCAGCGCAACCGTACGCGCAACGACAAGGCCGCGCGTGAGTGGGACCAACTGCGCGGAAATCTCGACGAGCTCGCTCAGGTGTACAACGTGAGCTGGAACTGGCGGTATTGAGGGCGAGGTCATAAGAAGCACAAAAGGTTTTTGCAAACGCACTTATGCCTTTTGTGCTTCTTTCTGGACTCAATTATCGGAACGACTTGAATGCCGCGCGCAAATCTTGCGTGATGTACTGCGGCTGCTCCCAAGCTGCGAAGTGTCCGCCTTTGTCGTGCTTGTTGTAGTAGAAGAGTTTCGGATAAGCCCGCGCCACCCAACTCCGCGGCGCCTGATACAGTTCGTCAGGAAAAGCGCTTGTAAGCCTCCCTTAAAACAGGGCCATTGAAAACTAGAGGTTTCCGGGCGACTATGACGCGAGGAGGCCTCAATGCGGAAGAGCAAATTCAGCGAACACCAGATCATCGCGATCCTGAAAGCGGTGGAAGCAGGGCGGACCGTTAAGGACGTCTGTCGGGAGCATGAGATCAGCGATGCGACTTACTACCAGTGGAAGTCGAAGTACGGCGGCATGCAAGCTTCAGACATCAAACGCTTGCGTGAATTGGAAGAAGAAAACCGGCGCTTGAAGCAGATCTCAGCTGACTTGTTGCTGGAGAATCGGGCGCTGAAAGATGTGATCGCAAAAAAGCTCTGAAGCCAGCCGCCAAGCGCGAGCTGGTTGCTGTTTTACAAACAGAGCATGGATTGAGTGTACGGCGCGCTTGTGCCGCGCTAGGTCTAGAACGGTCGGTCTATCATTACGAGCCGCGACCAAATGACGATGGACCAATTGTGAACTTGCTGCTGGAGCTGGCCTGGCAACGACCGGAACAAGGGTTCGGGAAGTTGTTCAGGCGGCTGCGGCGCCTGGGCCACGGTTGGAATCACAAACGTGTCTATCGCATTTATTGCGGCCTGAAACTGAATAAAAGACGGAAAGGCAAAAGACGTTTGCCGACAAGATGTCCCGCACCTCTGGTGGTGCCTGAAGCAATCAACGAGTGTTGGTCCGCCGACTTCATGAGCGATGCGTTGTGGGGTGATCGTCGCTTTCGCACCTTCAACGTGGTGGATGATTTCAATCGCGAAGGGCTGGCGATCGAAGTGGACTTTAACCTGCCGGCCCCGCGCATCGTGCGAACGCTCGATCGGATAGCCGCTGAACGCGGCTATCCGCGCAAGCTCAGACTAGATAATGGTCCAGAAATGGTCTCTGTGACGCTGGCTGATTGGGCTGAACAACACAACGTGATGCTTGAGTTCATCAAGCCTGGACGACCAATGCAAAACGGCTTTATTGAACGATTCAACCGCAGCTACCGTGAAGCAGTGCTCGATATGTTTCTCTTTCAAAGCTTGTCAGAAGTGCGTGAACAAACCGCGCTGTGGCTTAAGGAGTACAACGAAGAACGACCACACAAGTCACTGGGCCATCTAACGCCCAGGGAATATTTGTTAACCCAAAAACCGGAAATCTCTAGTAACTCGTGGGTGTAATCGCGGGAGGCTTACACGCTCACGGCAACGGGAATGTTGACGTTCTTGGGATCGAAAAAGGGAAACTTGTTTTCCCAATACAGACGACCTGAAGAGACGCCGGTGTTTGTAAGCCAGTAGAGCGTAATGTTAGCGAGAATGTCATCGCGCGTAAGGCCCTCAGCCTCTCCATCAAAGACGCGTGCGATCATTGCGTAACTGCGCCAGTCGTGATCGATCATCCATGCAGCCAGGCCAACCGGTGAATCCGCAATTCCGTAAAGTGTCTGCGGGCGATTCGCCATCTCCGTGGCATAACCCAGGCCATGCTTGTAGAAAAAGCCGAGCTGATCAAACGCATTCTGCTCTTCCTCTGAGAGGCCTTCGGGCGCCGGGCCGCCGGATTGGAGTGCCTTCGAGACTTCAGGTGGAAGTGCACCCGGCATGTTTGTGTGAATGGCAAGCAACTCCGGCGGAGCGTACGCGCCGATAAAATCGGTGATGAGCGCTCCCCAATCGCCGCCTTGGGCCACGAAGCGCGTGTATCCGAGACGTTTCATGAGTTCGATCTGCGCACGTGCGATGCGCTTTGGATCCCAACCTGGAGAAGTGGGCTTTCCGGAAAAACCGTAGCCCGGCATCGACGGAATCACGACGTCGAAGGCATCGGATGCGCTCGCGCCGTGGGCCGGTCGGGTTGTCAGCGGGTCGACGATCTTGAGTTGCTCGACTACTGAGCCGGGCCATCCGTGCGTGATGATGAGCGGCAACGCGTTTTCATGTTTCGAACGAACGTGGATGAAATGAATGTCGAGTCCATCGATCTCGGTGATGAAATGTGGCAGGGCTTTTAGTTTCGCTTTGCATTTGCGCCAATCGTAATCTGTCGCCCAATAGCGTGCGAGTTTCTGGATGGTTGCGAGTTGCACGCCTTGTGATTGGTCCACGACGGTTTCCCGTTCGGGCCATCTGGTTGCGTTTATGCGACGGCGCAATTCGGTAAGTTCAGCTTCCGGCACATCGATCTGAAAGGGACGAATGGCTTCGCTGCTTTGTTGCGTAGCACTGGTTTGGCTCATGGGAATGCTCCTTTGGGTAATTTCGGAACTCTATCAATGCGAGTAACGGGTGAATACGAAGTCGCGGTCCTTGATGGCCTGATGGCAGGGAAAGCACTTTTTTAGATCCGCCTCTGGTGCAGGTTTGCCGTCTTTATCAAATTGCGCGTAGCCCCAGCCGCCCGTCGCGGCGTACTTTTTCGAATCCTTGACCATAAATTGCAGGTACCAGGGCGGCGGGTCTCCTGCTATAAAAGATTGCTGGCGGCCGAAGACTTTGTTGTTCTCCTCGGACGGGACGTACTTCCAGGCTATTCGGCCGATGATTGCTCCTTCAGGGAAGGGAAGTTTTCCTTCGCGATAGGTCGCGATCGCGAGGTCGTTGCCGAGAATGGCGCGAATATCGTTGAGGTTGCCTTCTTCATGGGCCACCGATACCAACTTCCAATCGCGGTATCCGTCGGGAATTTGGGTTACAAAGGTCGGTGCGAGTTCCTGGTTGGCATGTCCTGTTCGCAGTGCCATAGCGCCGATAGTTCCGGCGACGCTCACAACTACAAGCAGCAAGAAAACGATCGTTTTCACAGTGGGGCTCCCTTTTTAGAAGACTCCTGACGGCAGGATGTCGATTCGGGGGAATGTCTGTATTAGGGGCGTGAGAATACTGCCTCGGTGGACTCATCGAATCCACCTAGACAGGTAATTTTATATACCTCATTAGGGGGATAATATAGTTGACTGACCGCTGCTGCAAAATGCGAAGCACTGTGGACATGAAGCCGTCAGGTTTGCGGGGAATCGCAACGCAATTCATAAAAGGCTTTCACTAGCGCGTGCTTGCAGTTGGATAGATCAAGTTTCGCGAGAGATCTTTTACCAATGCGACGGTCAACTATAGCAAAGGCCTGAATCAGCGGGTCAGGCGAGCTTAGCGCGACCGTCACAGGCATGGTGAGATATAAGCGCATTGCAGTTCCAAAATCTTCAGGACTGTGAATCTGAACCTCGCGCAGCACTGATTTGACTTCGTCGCCGCGAAGTCCGCTCCGATAAGCTGCGAACGAAGCCCATTCGTGCTGGTAGTGTTTACAACTGAAGATTCGTTTGCCGTCGATAGTGATCCAAACCTTATCAGCTCCATCATGAGAGCCGCGGTAACTGGTCAGGTGAAAATCGATTCTGTCTTGCAATTCGGGTGTGATTAGGCTCTTTACTCGTGATTTCACTTTCGACCATTGCATAGCTACTTGGTCACGCAACTCTCTTTTTCTTCCCTGACTTCCTTGCTCGCTGATACTCAGCCTCCCGCTTGTCGATCTCACTCTTAGGTACGGAGATCAATTGCTTCGCTAATTTCTCGAAGCGTTGGTATTCCTCTGACGGCGTTGATTTACTTTTTGCTTTTCTTGCTGCTTCGTGTTTTTGGGTCATGTGGCACTCCGGTCAAAAGCGGACCGCTTACGGTTCTCAAACCCTCTGGCGGTTCGATAATGTCAAGGTCTTTCAGGTTCATCTGCCTCTTGCGTTTTAACATCCCGCCATCCGTCGAATAAAGCGTATCGCATCCGAGTTTTTGCGCCGTCGCGATGTGAAAGCAGTCCCACTTGCGGCGACGGTTCTCGCAAGCGCGATCAATCTTTTGTTGCTCAGTAGGCGGTTTGGATGGATCGCGTTTGCTTTCCTCGGCTTCGGAAATGTCTTTTAACTCTGCCTCTCTTTTCGCTGCCGTGAGAGCAACTTCTTTAGTGACTGTATAAATGCGCGCAAGGTCTTTTACGTCCGCGATGGTGTCGCGAGGTATTGCGCCCTTTCTATGCGCGGCGACGGATACTTCTTGCACGGTCACAACCGATGTATAGATGCGGATTCTTCGTTCACTCAAGTCTTGTAGTAAGGTCTTTAGTCGCCGCTTGTACTTGCTATTTCGTTTTCCCATTTCGATGAAAATTGAGGTGTCGAAATAAACAGCCATACATTATCCTCTGGCTTCGTCAAGAATGTCCTGTGTGTCTCGATCTCCGAGGACATCCCGATACGCGCTATTAAACCGCTCGTACGCCGCCAAGTAATCCGGCATCACGTCTTCATCTATTTCTGCCGCGTCAACTCGCGGTGCGTTAGTCCGAAAATAAGTTGCGTTCCCCGTTACCTCAACTTGTTTTCGGAAAAGCTGGAGTACCCTGGCTTCGTCTTTATCTTTGAAACGGATGCGCCATATGCGCCCGCTGTCCTCCTGTAACTCTCCCCAAAAGTGACCTTTGTTTTCTTCGTCAGTACTCTTACTTTTGTCTCTTAGTTCTCGTAGTCTGCCGTACAGCGTTATAGCTTCAATACCAACCTCCGGCGCATCAAATCGCTTGAGTGTTTCGCGGCCTTTCTCGCCCAGCTTGCTGCTATTCAGAATCTGCCGATTTTGAGAGAGTGCTAAATGCAATTCTGTGCCGTTCTCTCTTTGGATCTCAGAGATTCTAGGAAGGCGTCGCAGGATCGGTTCAGCATAGTCAGGCGTGACTATATTCTTCTGATTTTTTGGTCTTCTTTCGAGTACATCTGTGGTGTCAATCAAAGTGTTAATAGCAAGGATGCCGTGAGGTATATCTTGCGTGAGCGCGGCGGCTGTTTTCAAACTGCCTTTGCGAAACATCAATCCGGTTCGACCAGCGAGCAACTCGATACCAAAATCACCGTCTGGATTTTCTATTCCAGCATCCCGTTGTATCTGTCGCCCGCAGTCTCGGATCATTTGCTGAATCTGTTGGAGCGTGGCGATAACGTCCTCAAGTGGCAAGCGGTTCTTTTCCGCTCGTCCTTTTTTGAAGACGATAGAGAACACTACGCTATCTTTACTTGCCATGAGGCCCGCCTCCGGTGTATAGAAATAGCGGGCCACCAACGCGCAATGTTTCCCGCACCGCCGCGTAGTGACAAATAAAGCAATCGTAGTGACAGGGCCATGAGCGGCAACTCATGGCCTTCGTCATTTTGTCACTCTCTTTCCTCGTTTCTGGCGAGGCTTTCGGCCATCCCGATCATGAGGGTTGGCCTATAAGCTGTTTATACTCCAAACGCTTTCCAATGACCATAGTTAGAACGTCAAAGAAGCGCTCGGAGTCCGTGCCTTTGCGACGATTGAATCTAAACGCCTGTTCGTCAAGGTAGCGGAACAGGTGGAAAGGCTCAACACTCACATACGTTCCGCCGATGGTTCGCTTTAAGAGACTCCAGAAGTTCTCAATCCCGTTCGTGTGCACGTTGCCTTCGACGTACTTCTCAGCATGGTTGATTACGTTGTGCATGTAGTCGTAGTTGAGATCGTTGTACGACCGAAGCGAGTCTGTATAGACCATCGATCCGGGTTCAACGTGCGCGTTGATCTCAGGGCGCAGCGATTTGCGCTTGTTGTTCCGCACGACCATCGTCCGCACTTCGCCGTGTCTTTCGAGCAACCCCATAACGGCAACCTTGCCTTCGAAGCCAGTGCCGTGGATTTTTCGCGCCTTGTCGGCTCTGTGCATGTTACGCGCCTTGCCGCCAATGAACGTTTCATCAATTTCGATATGGCCGCTCAGCTTCTCAATGCTGCCTTGCTGCATGGCGAGGCGGATTCGGTGAAGCATGAACCACGCGCTTTTCTGTGTGACGCCTAGCGCACGGTGTATCTCGTAAGAACTGATTCCGTTCTTCGCGTTGGCTATCAGCCAGATCGCAGTCAGCCACTTGTCGAGACCAAGCGGGCTATCCTCGAATATCGTTCCGACCTTCAGTGAAAACTTTTGTTTCGGGTGTGCCGTGCGGCACTTGAACAGACGCGCCTTTTCGAGATAGATAACGTCATCGGATCCGCAATGTGGGCAACGTGGCTTCCCGTCCGCCCAGCGGGCCGCGATCATAAACTCATTGCAGTTCTCAGGCTTGGAGAAATGAACGATTGCTTGTTGTAAGGTCTTTGGCGTTTCCATGCTGTGAATGTAGCACGGACACGCTGGTCAGTCAAGTATATTATCACCCTCATTAGGGTTAACTACTTTTTGGGTTCGTCTCGGAGTACACTGCGGCGTCGCACGTCTGATTTTTGGTAGGACCAACACCGACAATGAGATGAGGATTCTGCAGGTATGCTCCGTGACCACGTTTGGCGGCGGCGAGCGGCACTTGGCAGATCTCTCTCGCTCCCTGGCTGATCGCCGGCACGAAGTCTACGCAGCGGCGGTGCCCGGTTCGCCGTTGTGGGCCGAATTGTCGTTCGTGCCGAAAGAGCGCATCTTCGCGTTGAGCCGGCGCAACTACGTGAAGAACGTGACGGGCCTCGCGCGGTTCGTGCGTGCACACGATATTGAGATCGTCCACGCGCACGCGGCGCGGGATTATCACATGGCCGCGCTGGCCGTGAGGCTGGCGTCGCGAGGCCGGCTCGTATTGACGCGCCACGCGCTTTTCCCGCTGCGAGGCATCAATAGACCACTTCTGAGTGGCGTTGGCCGCGTAATAGCCGTCTCGCAAGCGGTGGCGGAGAGTCTGCGACAGAATGGCGTAATCGAGTCTTCAAAGATCACCGTGGTCCACAACGGGATTGATGTCGATCGTTTTGACAAACCGCTTGCCGCTGACGGAGCAATTGGCAGTGACGGCTCCATCTTGATCGGAACGGTGGGCCATCTCGCGCCGATCAAAGGTCAGGATGTTTTCGTGCGTGCGGCGGCGTTGATCTCGGCGCGCCGGCAAGGTGTGCAGTTCGTTGTGATCGGCGAGGATAAGTCTCCTGAGATGCGTTACCGTAGATTACTGGAGAGCTTGATAGCTGAACACGGTCTGCGCGAGATCGTCACGATGCCAGGCTGGCACGACGACATGCCCGCGGTGCTCTCGTCGTTGACGCTGTTTGTCTCCGCGGCACGCTCGGAGCCATTCGGTTTAGCGATTGTTGAAGCAATGGCGGCGGGACTGCCGATTGTTGCGACTGCATCCGAGGGCGCGTTGGAAATAATCGAGGACGGGCTCACCGGAAAACTTGTTCCGGTAGACGACGCTGAGTCACTGGCCCAAGTCATCGACGATCTCCTCGACAATCCCCTCGATCGTTCGCGCCTCGGACGTAACGCAGTGCATGCCGCACGCGAACGCTTCTCCCTCGCCCGGATGGCAACCGACACAGAGCGCGTCTACCGCGAAGTGCTGTCAACCGTGTGAGGTTCGAACGTGGCGCGTGCGTACGGATTTGTGCGAAAGACCCCGTTCAACTAATCTGGTCGATGTCCCCTCAGAATTGCGAGGTTGCGTGCAGTACCTTTGCTATCGTCCTGGTCCACCGCTCAACGAATTTGTGGACTATTTCTGGCTGATTCAAGGCGGTCAGACCCCGCGATTGGAAAAGATCCTTCCGTGCGGAGCGACAGAACTCGTCCTCAACCTCAAAAACGACGCAATAGATATTCACGACCCTGAGAAGCCTGAGCAATACCGGCGGTTTACCGGCGCGGTGTTTTCCGGAACCTATTCACGGTCGTTCATTTGCAACGCCGTACAGCATGAAGAGATCATGGGCGTTCATTTCAAGGCCGGTGGCGCATTCCCGTTTCTGAATGCCAACGCAAGCGAACTCACCAACGCGCATGCAAGTTTAGCTGATCTGTGGGGAAGCGCAGGTCACGATTTGCGGGAACGTCTGTGCGCGGCCGCCACACCTCAGCGGCGCTTTCGAATTATCGAGGAAGTCTTAAGATGCCGTCTTCGCGGCGAGACCGCTGCTCAGGTTCAAATGACGACTGCGCTAAAGATGTTGGCGACAGAAGGGAACGGAGTCTTGATCCGAAATGTCGCGCGAGAACTTGGTTTACCACAACGCCAATTTATTCATTTGTTCAATTCGCACGTAGGACTCACGCCAAAAGTATTCTGTCGCATACTACGATTTCAGCGGGCGCGTGTTTTGGTAGAAAAACTTGAGAAGCCTCATTGGGCGGAACTGGCGTTGCTCTGCGGCTATTTCGATCAATCGCACTTGATAAACGATTTTCAAGAATTCTCAGGCTCAACTCCGCGAACATACTCTCTACAACAACATCAGAAGGACATTCGCTTGAAGGACAACCACCTCCCGTTATCGACTTAGGAAATTTTTTCCAATACAGCCAACCCTTCATCGCGGATACTCAAGGCCAGAAAGGAGTAATCAACGTGAAAGTGCGTGCCTTGTTTCTTTGTGTGTCCGTTATCGTGATGGGAGGTTACATGAATTACACTGCAAAACAATCGTCGGAAGAGTTCAATCAGGCTAGTTCGGCCAAAGTAGACAGCCAAAACTTCGTTAGAGGACTGTGGGGTGTTCGCTACCAGGTCAAGGACGTTGATCGTTCAGTAAAGTTCTACACGCAGCAGCTTGGCTTGAAGTTAGACCAACAGAACTTGCCGGCGTTCGCCCAGGTTTCCGTGGGCCATCTCAAGCTTATTCTCAGTGGTCCAGGCGCGTCCGGTTCGCGGCCGATGCCTGATGGCCGGCGGCAGGAATCGGGTGGATGGAATCGAATAGTCTTGCAGGTCGACGACTTGCCTGGTCACATTGAGCGGTTGAAAAAAGGCGGGCTGCGCTTTCGAAATGAAATGGAAGTCGGTCCAGGCGGGAAACAAATCCAGTTGGAAGATCCCGACGGCAATCCGATCGAGTTGTTTGAGCCGGCACGTTAGGGCGTAATGCCTATGCTTCGGCGAGGCCGTCAAACAGACTCAACGTCATCCCGACATCGTGATCTTTTCGATCGATCAGTTCGGGACCGTCATTTTGAACAGAGTTTACGGCTCTACTCACCGGGTGTAACGACATCGCCGAGGATGGAAGTGGCGCCAGCAGTTCTCGTAAAGCGGCCGGATCGGTCTGCGGGTTTAACCAGCGATCGTAGGAATCCGGTCGCAGTATGACGGGCATCCGGTTATGTATTGATTCGAGTGTTTCGTTTGCAGCGGTGGTAACGATCGCGCAGGTGGTTATTCGTTCTTTGAGTCCCCAACTGTCCCAAATACCAGCGAACGCAAATTGCGACTCATCGCTCATTTGAAAGTAATAAGGCTTCTTCGACTTGCCCGAACGTTTCCACTCATAAAAGCCATCCGCAAGAATCAAACAACGGCGTCTCTTGAACGACTCACTGAAGCTCGGTTTGCTCTCGATCGTTTCTTCGCGGGCGTTAATAAATCTCTTGCCGTCTACGCTTCGCGCCGGAATCAAACCCCAACTGAGTTTCGTTAGTTCCAATCCTCTGCCAAAATCGACCACGACCAAGACGTCCTGGGTGGGAGCGATGTTATAGCGCGCTTCGAACGGCAGATCGGCGTCGGTACGAAGGCTCGTAAGCTTAACCCTTGGAGCAGTACGAATTGTAAAACGTCCACACATTAGGAAATTGACCACTCTCTAAAGAGCAAGGCCACTACAAGAGTGGCCTTTCTCCTCGAACAAAAGCAAGTGGGCTCTACACCGCACTGCCGTTATTAGTTGAGTTTAGTACTGGGTCAATTTGATCTCTGGTGCAATCTTGAATCTTTCCGGTGCAATCTTGAATCTCGCCGGTGCGATCTTGAATCTCGCCGGTGAATCCTGAATCTTTCCGGTGAATCTTGAATCTTTCCGGTGCAATTAACGCCGAAGGCGTTCGCCAATTGCAGCCCAGGGTTGCTTCAACCCTGGGGAAAGGAGGAAAGAAGGTGCACAACTCTGAAAGAGTTGGCGAGGCACCGTGTCGCGTTCGCCAACGCTTTCAGCGTTCGGTTGTCCTACTTCTGATAACCCAGGGTTGAAGCAACCCTGGGCTGAAATTAGCGAACGCCTTCGGCGTTGATTGCACGTGAATCGTGATTGCACTTGAACCGGCGTTGAGTGCACGTGAATCGGCGTTGATTGCACTTGACCCAGCGTTGATTGCACGTGAATCGTGATTGCACTTGACCCAGCGTTGAGTGCACGTGAATCGTGATTGCACTTGACCCAGCGTTGATTGCACGTGAAATTGAAACTGACCCGGTACCGTTAAGCCCCCTTAGGGTCGCACAATACTCAGCGTTGCACTTCTGGTCACGCCGAGTGTCGCGCTGATGGTGACCTCATTATCACCTCCGCCCAATTTACCCGTAAGAGTTTTGATGATGAAGGTTGCCGACGTCGCGCCTTCGGGTACTGTGACGCTGGCCGGAACCGTTGCCTTCCTTGTTTCATCGCTGCGCAGTGTTACGGACACGCCGCCCGCAGGCGCGGGGCCGCTCAAGGTGACGGTGCCGGTCGAACTGGCAGGCGCGGTTACCCGCGTTGGATTCAGCGTCAGGTTCAACAGCTCAACCTGCTCCTGAACTTGAACGGTGGCAATAACCATATTTGACAAGGCCGACTGATTGCCCGCCGCGTCAATAGCCGCGACGGTGTAAGTATGAGTTCCCAACTGACCTGAATCGGAAAACGTCGTTCCTGTTACCGTCGCGGTCGGTGTCGCGCTACTGTCGCGAAAGATTCGGTAGCCACTGACACCAACGTCGTCAGTTGAAGCGCTCCACGAAAGATCGATTACACGTGTGGCATCGTTGACCGACGCCGTGAGACCCGTAGGTGCGCTCGGCGGCAGGACATCTGCGGGTGCCGCTGACAACGTAGTAGCTGTCGCGGTGTTCGAGAGCTCGGACCGATTGCCCGCCGCGTCGACTGCCACAACGGCATAGCTGTGCGTCGATTCCGCCGCAAGGCCAGTGTCGCTGAATGTCGTTCCGGTAGTTGTGCCGATCGCCGTGGCTTCGCCATCACGAAAGACCTGATAGCCGGTGACGCCGACGTTGTCCGCCGCCGCACTCCACGAAAGATCGATCGTAGATGAGCTTGACGCGGTCGCCGCCAGCCCGCCGGGAGCCGTTGGTGCGATCTCATCAATCGTAGACGTGACGTCGTTAAGATAACGTGCCAGCGTCAGATCGAAATCACTGCGAAAGGCCCGCCCTGCGGCCACGACCTTTCCGTCGGCTTGAATCGCGACGGCCTGTGCGTGATCGGTCCCGCCGGCTACGTCCGTTGTGATCACGCCGTCAGTGCCGAAACTCGTATCAATGCTGCCATCCGAGTTGTAACGCCGCAACGCGAAGTCAGGCGGGGTGGCAAAGGTTTTGAAGGCCGCGCCGGCCACGATGATCTTGCCGTCAGGCGCGAGGACCAAGGCGTTAGCCTGCTCGGTTGCGCTGTCAGCAAAAGGAACGGAGCTTTCTCCGCCGATGCCGAAACTGGAGTCAAGACTGCCGTCCGCGTTGTAACGCGCTAGTGCAAAATCAGTAGCAACAGGACGAGTGGCACTATCTGAAGCAGTACCGGCCACGATGAATCTGCCGTCGGGTTGGAGCACGACACCGTTCGCCTTGGCGCCGGCGTCGAAGAAGCTGGTGATCTGTTTACCGCCGGTGCCGAAACCAAAGTCAGTGCTACCGTCGGGATTGAAGCGTGTCAGTGCAAATCCGATGTCTCTATTGAAACTGTCGTAAGAGGCGCTGCCGACGACGATGATCTTGCCGTCCGGCTGCAACACGGCGGCGTTTGCTTGATCGAAACTTCCAAAGAAGTCGAAAGCGATTTTACCAGCGTCGCCGAAACTTGGATCGAGGCTGCCGTTCTCCGTGTAACGCGCTAGTGCGAAATCGAGACCGCTGCCTGGAACTCGGGGGTTGAAATCCGCCGTTCCTGCGACGAGGATTTTGCCGTCGGGTTGGACCATGATGGCGCTGGCAGCAGCAAACGTTCCGCCGAAGCTGGTGGTTATGGAGCCGCCGTTGCCGAAACCACTATCGGGCCGGCCCTCGCGTGTGTAGCGCGCGAGTGCAAAAACGCGCGGCGTGCCGCCGTTGCCGGGAAGTTGTGCAAAACCTGCGACTACGATCTTGCCGTCAGGCTGAATGACGAGAGCTTCGATCGAGTCGACGTTGCGAAAGAAGTCGGTGGTGATCTTTCCGTTGTTTCCAAACCTTTTGTCGAGCGAACCGTTAGCGTTGTAGCGCGCGACGATGAAGTCTTCGACCGTCTTCGAACTGCTGAAGCTGGAGCCGGCGGCAATAATCTTGCCGTCTGGTTGAATGGCAACGGCGTTAGCTTGATCGATATTTCCCGAAAAGTCGGTTCTTACCGTTCCGCGTGAACCGAAGGTTGGGTCTAGATTGCCGGTCGCAGCCTGTCCGAATATTCCGGTTGCCGTTATCAAGGCGACGATGCTCGCAGCTGCGAACGTGCGCATAAGTTGGAAAGCTGATTTTCTCATTCTGGTTATTCCTCTCCGCCTGGTTGTTTACATCTCGAGAGGTCGGGGTTACGAGAGCAGAAGGGCTTTTGGCCCTCCTGCTCTCTAGGGTTATTGCGTCTATGGCCTGAGAACGTTGAGGACTGCTGTTTGTCCGGTTCCGGCAAGAGTCGCAGTGATAGTGACCGGGTTCTGGCCTCCACCAAGGCGGCCCGTGATAGTCGTGATGGTGAAGGTTGCTGAAGTTTGTCCGGCCGGGACTGTTACTGTCTGCGGTACAGTCGCTTTCCTCGTCTCATCGCTTCTCAGCGTGATGGTGAGCCCACCCGCGGGTGCAGCGCCGCTCAATGTGACCGTGCCCGTCGCAGGCGTCGGAGCAGTCACAGTGGTCGGGGTTATGGTGAGCGAGATCAACGCGCCCGCGACCTGTGTCGTCGCCGAAGCGGAAGTTGATTTGGCTGACTGGTTGTTGGCCGCATCGAAGGCCGCAACCGTGTAGCTATGCGTCGAGCCTACGGCGAGGCCAGTGTCAGAGAATGACGTGCCGGTAGTGACCGTCGCGATTTCCGTTGCGCCGCCATCGCGGAACACTTTGTAGCCAACCACGCCGTAGTTATCGGTCGAAGCCGTCCACGAAAGGTCGATAACGGATGCGCCTGCACCGGTAGCCGTGAGACCTGTCGGTACGGACGGCGCGAAAAGGTCAGCGCCCGGTGTCGTGATCGTGACCGTGGTCGAAGCCGCCGACTGATTGTTTGCTCCGTCGACTGCCGCCACCACGTAGCTGTGAGTTGATCCAACTGCGAGCCCGATATCAGAGAACGACGTTTCAGTGACGGTGGCGATTGGTGTAAGCCCGCCGTCGCGGAAGACTCTGTAGTTAACAACGCCGACATCATCACTCGAAGCCGCCCATGAAAGATTGACGGTGGTCGAGTTGGGTGCTGTCGCCGTTACGCTTGTTGGTGCTGAGGGTGCTGCAGTATCAGCCGGAGTCGAGGCGGTGGCGGTGTTTGAAGCCGGTGAAAGATTACCGGCCACATCGCTTGCGATCACCTTGTAGCTATGCGTCGTCGATGGCGCAAGCCCGGTGTCTGAGAAAGTCGTTCCGATAACCGTCGCCATCGGGGATGGAGAGTTGTCGCGGAACACCTTGTAGCTGGTGACTCCAACGTTGTCCGTTCCCGCGGTCCAGGACAGGTTGATCGTAGTCGGACTCGCCGCCGTCGCGGTGAGCGAAGTCGGCGCGGTTGGCGCGGTCAAGTCGCAAGTCGTCGGAGGCTCGAACGACTCGGTCGCGGTAATGGTCTGCGCCGCTGGATTGGCCGGTGGCCATGCCAGCACAGTGCTGTTGCCATTGAAATTACCGAGAGTTCCATCAACGTATGACAGCACGCGATTCGAAACGTTTGACAGCGTGCTCGCCGTGAAGTTCGGATCGTTGTACGTTCCGGTCGGCAGGTCTCCCTGCGTACGCGGATCGAGTAACTCGAACGGGAACGGGCTGAGCGGTTGGACTGCTGCCTCGCAGTTGCCGATACAACCGCCGGGGCTCAAGCGCCGGTCCATCATCCACGGAATGCCGGAGAAGCTGAAAGGCGTTTGCATTGCGTCGAGATCGATTTCGTCGAACTCGGGCATGACGATGCCGCCCAGACCCAATCCGAACGGGAAGAGGTACTGGCCGTTAGTCGCTTCGTTTCCAAGGATATCGATCGTTTTGAGAGCGCCCGCTTGATCGGCGAACTTCCGGCCCGTGCGGGCCTGAATCTCACGCGGGATCGGGCTGAGAACGGCGAACTGTTCGGCGAACGTTCCGCCACCCGGACAGGGGTTTGAGGCGGAGAACCGTGGATCCGCGCGCAAGTGAGCGCAGGGATCGAGCCTTGGGTCAGTCGCGGGATCGATGAAATCCACGTCGTGGCGGATCTTCCAGATATTGCCGCCGACTCCCGCGGCGAGACCGTTGGCGCCGCATGTGCCTGCGCCTGCTGCATTGTCGCAACCCACTACCGTTGCCAACGGGAACTCGTGCGGTTGGTTGTTGGCAGGATCGTAATGAAGCGACCAGATCATGACGTCTGTATTGAGCGATGCGAAGCCGATGAAGAGGGTGCGGGCGCGCTGGTTTTGAAAGCCAGGAGCGTCAATGCCGACCTCGTTAAGAAATATATAATCCGGCTGGCCGGCGACATTTCTAGTGGCCAGTGCGCGGAAGACCATCGTGCTGTGAGCAGAGACGAATCGAACACCATTAATCGTTTCGAAATTGCCTTCCGCCTCGATGCTGTCTCCTACCTGAATCGGTGCGAAGCGTCGCGAATCGGCGACTATCAGATTGGCGGTTCGATTCGTTGACGGACAGAGCACGTCGCCCGTGCCGGTGCCGCTGCTTTGCGCCGTCAGTGTCTCAGTCGTGTTCAGATCAGCGTCGACGTCGATTGTGTCAACGAACGTGCGCGCGACGGTGCTTGGAATACAGCTTGGTACGCCGGTGGTAAAAACGTTCGTGTAGTTGTCAGGGTCAAGCGTGAAACGCGGGTCGGGGCTGCAGTTTGGCGAACCAGGAACACAGCCAAGACCTTGCTGAAGAGTGTGACGGCTTTCGGGATCGTTGAGACGAACCATGACGCCCGTATTGGCGTCGTTCATATTGCCGTTTATGCGGAAGTAACCGTCGGTGTAGTCGATATAAGTGACCACGCCTTTCACCGATTCAGTACCTTTTTGGAAAAAGATATCGCCGGCGATGACGTTTCCGTTGCTGGTGCGGTTCGCATGAACCGTGGCGTCGCCGCCGGTCTTGCTCGTGTTACAGATGTCCGCCTTTGCGAGGCCGCTTTCAGCGCGACCCAAACACTCCTGGGGCGCTTGGGCGAATATCTGTTGAAGTGTCAGCCGATTGGCCGGAAGGTCGATGAGCAAGTTGCGCGGGATGATGATGTTTTGGCCACCGACGACTATGGTTCCACCCGACCATACGTCGTTCGGGTTGGTGAGCGTGAGACGCTCGATCTCTCCCGTGATTGGAGCGGAAGTCGCGGTTTGCGCCTGTGCTGTGCTCGCGGGCGCAATTAAGAATGCGCACAACGCGACGAGCACAGCGATGATAGTCCAGTGGGAGTTATGTTTTCCGTGAGATCTGATCTCTAGGGGGCGAACTTTCATGAGTCTCCTTTTCCTTTTTTAGTCAGGATTGAGTTAATGCTTAGCAGCTAAGCTATACTTTGCAGGACAGTGGTCTTAGCTGCTGTCATCGAAACGGCCTATAGGTGAACCGCACACTCTTCGAGCGCGTGGTTTCTCTTTTAGGTCGCACATGAAGACGCGGTTGCGTAGTCGCCAAACTAGTAAGCAGCCGCGTTTTCGTTTCTAAATCAACTCGAGATTGGCACCTTCAGATCGGTGAGCCAATAAGCGCGAGGCATTGGTTGCGAGATAGGCTGAAGCAACGAGTATGCCCGAGCAGGAAAGAACACCTTCAAGGGGAAAAGCAGTCTTCGGGGCAGGTAAATCATGGTTCACTCTGAAGCATCGAGCGACGCGCGGTGCTTCAGTTTGAACCACTGTTGAGCCGAGCAATCAGGGTAATGAGATTGAGGAGACCCCGAGATCGGTGTTTCTGAATTACTGGTGGCTTTGAGCGTGGATGAGACGACGCAAGCGATCCTGGAAGAGCACTTCCATTTTTCCAGGCTCAATCAATCTTGTTACTTCTCCGATACCAAACATGTCATGGGTCATGGATTGCCCGGCACGGTAAGTGAGTGTCCTGTCGTAAGGCATAGGAGTTTTGCTCGCGGGACGGGGCAACGTTCGGGAAGCGAGTTGAAACGTGCTGCTTGTGCCGCACTTCGGGCAACTCACACGAGAAACCTGCCCGCGTTTAGTCACCGACGTCACAATGTGTCCACGTTCCTCATTACACACCGTGCAAAACTTGTCAGTTCGCTCCCCCACTGTAAATACTTGCTTCTCCATAAAATTCTCCTTTTCGCAATCCGATAATGATCTAAAAACAAAGCCCCCGGGCATTATTACCCGGAGGCTTTGCTGTAAAAGTCGCCGGAATTGTCCAGCAATAATTAGTAGCGAGAGCGACCGCCGCCATTACTGCGGCCTCCGCCGAAACCGCCCCGACCACCACCACCGCGGTCTTCACGCGGCTTGGCTTCGTTGACGTTTAGGGTGCGTCCGCCGACGTCATAGCCGTTGAACTGCTGAATCGCTGCATTGCCTTCTTCTGTCGATGACATTTCGACGAATGCAAAGCCACGTGAACGACCTGTTTCGCGATCTTCAATAAGGTTTACTGATTCGACTGTTCCTGCTTGTGAGAACAGTTGCTGCAAATCATCACTCGACGTTTGAAACGACAGATTGCCGACATATAGTTTCATGGACATTTGTGTGTGTACCTTTTCCTGCCTTCAGGAGTAAAGAGAAGCTTTGAACCAGGTGTGCTTCGACGAACGGAACGAGCGAAGAAGACGAGCGTTCGAGTGCCCAATAGAGCCACTTCTACGTGTTGAAATCCAACCTTCCCTCGGATCATCTAACGCCGGCTGTCATTTAGCACGGACGCATCACCGTTGCTGCCCAAGAGAAGAGCAGTGTATAGGATGCCCTACTTATAGGCCGAGTTGCAATGCGGCAGGGGCATATCCCTTGAATGAAAAGGGCAAAAGGCCTTCGCCTTCTGCCCTTTTCTTCGCCGCAAAATGACTTCGAGCCCAGCTAATTATTGCTGTTACCGGGGCGATGCATTGCTATTTGGACTGCTATTCGAGTTTATGGGACGAACACCTGAAGTGTTCTGATTCCCGTTGTTGTTTTGGACTACACCTACATTCGACGGTGCAGTGTTCGAGTTCAGGTTCGAGTTGACATTCGCGGAGTTGCTATTGGAAGTGCTAGTGCAACCTCCGAGACCGACCACCGCAAACAGACACATAACGACCGAAATTCGCTTCATCTTGTTCCTTCCTTCGAGTCTCTTGTTTAGCGATAAACTTGTTCGCCGCGATTCCTCTTCCAATCTTCCTCGAAGTAAGCAGCGTCTTCAGCATTACGCGGTGTCACGCCCATCATGATGCCGCCCTGTTTGATTCCTTCTTCGTACTTCTTGACGCGTTCTTCAGGTATTCCGGCGCCGATGAGAGCGCCGATCAAACCACCTGTGGCGCCGCCGGCGCCCGCTCCTGCTAAACCTGCTGCGATTGGACCAGCAACAAGGAGGCCCAGTCCTGGTAAAGCTAACGTGGTTCCGATTGCCGCGATGGCGGCCAATGTTGCTCCCACCGTGCCACCGATTGCCGCACCAGTTCCGGCGCCTTCAAGCGCCTTACTGCCGAGTTCGGTTTCACGACCGTCGTCCGTGAAATGTTTCTTTCGTGTTTCGTCCGACATAACCAGGTTGACGTCGTCTTGTCCGTAGCCTCGATCGCTCATGGAACCGTATGCGCGCTCCGCGCTCTCTCTGTCTGGGAACAGTCCGGTAACCATGCCTGAATGTGCGGTTCTTGATGCTGATGTCTCTGCCATATTTCTCCCCTTTGACTCCAAAATGATTGTTGTTTAGTGAGTGAATCTGTCGATTTCTATCACTTCGTCTTACTGCGCATTTTCAATGCTGCAACTTTGGAGCCGACGAACTAGATATTCAGATCAAGGAAGACCACGTTTTAGCGTCTTCTTAAAAGAAGAAACAGAACCGCAACAACTACAAGAATTCCAATAGTTCCCGGCCAAATAAACCATCCGCGCCCGCTGCTATAACCTCCCGCGACAACGCACCCTGACGAGAGTAGAAGAAGTAATGTGATGCCAATTTGTTTCATTGCAACCCCCTGCTTAGTTGTTTCGCCCCTTTGCCTTGCCCTCTCTGCCGAGGCAAGTTCGGGGCCCGCTTTCCTTGTGAACTTAACTTGGCTTCCGCTCGGAAGGGATTAACGAATCGTGAATGTGGATGGCAGCCATCGCGCCTTCGGCTGCGGCAACAACAGCCAACTGGGAGTGTGGTGTGATGTCGCCGGCGGCATAAACACCCTCTACACTGGTCTTGTGAGTTTCATCCACCCATATCAGGCTGGATTTTTCGTCGAGTTTGCAGCCGAGCATTTCGTGCAGATTACTGGCGGGTTCAGTTCCAAGGTTGAAGAAAAGCGCGTCGCAATCCAACGCGTCGCCATCACTGAATAGTACCCGCTGTAATTGCTTTGATTTGAGATCTCCCTCCAGTGCCTTGATGCTTTGACTGCGCACGTCGATATCGAAAGCTGCGAGTTTGGCGCGGTCGTCCTGAGTCAGACCGGTCTCGTCTTCAGTGATTAGCGTTATCTTGTTGGTCCAGGTGAGCAAACCTAAGGAGAAACCAACCGTCTTCGTGCCGTTGCCAAGCACGGCGATTCGTTTATCGATGCATTCGTAACCATCGCAGTCCGGGCAGTGATGTACGCTGACGCCGTAGAAGTCACGAAAGCCTGGGCAGTCGGGTGTCAGATCGCGGAGTCCGGTTGCTAACAAGATACGTTGAGCATCGAATGTGCGATGGTCTCGATCAGCGTCGCCGATGCAGACGCGAAAATTGTTGGTTGGAAGTCGTTCGATTCCGGTGACGCAGCCTTCTACGATCAGTCCACCGTGCGCGCTGACTTCATCGCGTCCGCGTGCCAGGAGTTCAGCAGGCGAGATTCCGTGATGGCCCAGAAAACCGTGAACCCCGTGGGCGTATTCGTTACGCGGAGTGTTATGGTGAAACGTAAGCGTGCGGTGGCGGTAGCGGGCGAGGAAGAGCGACGCGGAAAGACCCGCGGGTCCGGCGCCGACAACGATACACTCGTACACGTCCCTATTCTCCACCAGTGTCTGTTCATGCAAGCAGCAGTCCAACTCGCAGTGCCGGAAAGATCGGACCTCACGATCTTCACCACAACATCTATCCGTGCTATTTTCCACATCGCTATGCAACGAACAGTGTCTGTTTCATGAGGCGAGAGAAAATAGCGAGTCGAGCCAGTGTTTGGTGGATTTTTCGAGATGAGGGGAACTGCTTATGAATGCCCAGAGACTTGATCATTTTCGTAGTCTGTTGCTGAAGGAACGCGAGCGAATCGAAGGCTTACGCGCCGACCAAACCGGCGAGCGTGAAGATGCCATCGATGGCGTTCCCGATGAAGGCGATCTCTCGCATTACGACGCTGACAAGGATGTCGCTTTCAATCTCGGCGAGCGCGAAACGGAGCAACTCCACGAAATTGATGAGGCACTCCGCCGAATTGATGACGGGACGTATGGCACCTGCGTGGGTTGCGGGAAGCCGATCGATGAGGAGCGCCTGGAGGCTGTTCCGACCGCCCGTTATCATGCGGACTGTCAGGCAGACCTCGAAGCCGCTGAGGGTTTGGAAAGGCCAACGCTCTAAAACACAGTTAGAACAGCCCCGCGGTTGTTATTCACGCATATAGTGACAACTGTAGCCTCCCGGATGCTTGCGCAGGTAATCCTGGTGATAATCCTCGGCGCTGTACCAGGTAGAAGCTGGTTCAATAGTTGTCGTGATCGGACGTTTCCACTTTCCTGATGCGTCTACGCGTGCCTTCACTCGTTCCGCTGTTATCTTTTGCTCAGGCGTCTGCGGGAAAATTGCGGAGCGATACTGCGTGCCGATGTCGTAGCCTTGACGATTAAGCGTGGTGGGATCGTGCAGCTTGAAGAACCAATGCTCGAGTAAGTCTTCGTAGCTGAGCACCGCCGGATCGAACGTGACACGAATCGCTTCAGCGTGGCCTGACTTGCTGTCGTGTGTATCGTCGTACGTCGGATTTTCCAGCCAGCCACCTGTGTAACCGACTTCGGTGTCGATCACGCCGGGCACATTGCGCAGAATTTCCTCGACACCCCAGAAGCAGCCCCCTGCCAGCACCGCTACCTCTGGCTGTCTTCCATTCGTAACTGGTGTCGTTTCGTCTCTATCGTTCATCGTCATTCTCCCTCAAATCGCAACTTCGCTATGAACTTGATCTCAATAAGCTGGGTGGGGAACGCCAGTCGGGGCGTCACCAAAATCGTACTTGCTACTTCGGGTTTGACTGATCCATACGCTTCCTTTCGAACCGCCCCGGCGACTTCCATCGCTTTATCCATGTCGGTGACGTAGAGCACTTCCTCTACGACGTTGTCCAGGGTGGCGCCGAACTCACCGAGGATCTTCTTCGCGTTCGCGTAAGTTTGGCGCATTTGAGTTTCCATGTTTGAGTGATCACGGATTTTGCCGCTGTCGTCGAGCGGCGCAGCCCCGACGATGTTTCCTTGTTCATCGTGACTCAGTTGGCCGGAAACGTAGATCGTGTCGTTGACCTTCAGTGCCTGGAAGTAGCCATACTGCTCCTCCCACGGCATTCCAAATCCTTTTACTTCTTTAGGAAGTGACATCGTGCGCTCCTTTCACACTGGCCATCGCCTCGAGATCGGCAAGCAATTCCGGCGGAATTCGGACGGTCGCAGCCGCAAGATTCTCGCGAAGGTGGTCGAGTGAAGATGTGCCCGGAATGAGCAGGATATTGCGTGAGCGTTGAAGAAGCCACGCGAGCGCAACCTGCATCGGAGTGGCTCCCAGCGAAGCCGCCACGGCGTTCAGTGCCGACGACTGTAAAGGCGTGAAACCTCCTAACGGAAAAAATGGAACGTAAGCGATGCCTTGTGATGCGAGTTCATCGATGAAAGCATCGTCGTCCCGGTGGGCCACGTTGTAAAGATTTTGGACGCAAACAATCTCTGTAATCGATTGCGCCTGGACCAACTGCGCGGGAGTAACGTTGCTCAAGCCGATATAACGGATGAGCCCTTGCTGCTTTAGTTCACTGAGCACGGTCAGTGGCTCCTCAATCGATCCCGCAGACGGTCCCATCGCTTCACCAACACGAAGATTCACGACAGCGAGAGTGTCGAGACCGAGATTTCGCAGGTTGTCGTGGACGGCGTCAATCAGATCCTGCCGAGAAAGGGCAGGGATCCACGACTTGTCCTGGCCACGGCGGGCGCCGACCTTCGTGACGATTACGAGATCGTCGGGATAGGGATGAAGCGCCTGGTTTATGAGTTGATTAGTCACGTGCGGGCCGTAGTAATCGCTGGTATCGATGTGGTTCACGCCCGCATTTACTGCCTCGCGTAAAACCGCGAGTGCGGCACCGACATCACGTGGTGGCCCAAATACACCTGGACCAGCTAGTTGCATTGCGCCGTAGCCCATGCGATTAAGTGTCAGCGGTGTGCCTGGGAGAGTGAAGGTACTTTCGTAAACGTCGTGTTCCATCATCGTATGTTCCTGCGATTTTCAGATTCTATAGGTTCCGATTACATTCTCACAGTAACAACGAATCGCTTATTTCACATTGTTGCTTGTGTTGGAGGAATTTGCGTAATTTTGTGGGCGTTTGCTAGTAATTTTTCGGAATTGGGTTGAGCGCTGCGCCAAGTGAGGTTATAAGACATCTTGAACGTCAAAAGGACAGGAGAACCAAATGAGAAGCGCACTCGATACTCGAGATTCGATTGAGGCGCAACGCGCGCGTGCGCCGGTTGCCCTGGCTATTCTTCGGGTCGGTCTGGGAAGTCTTTTTGTTTGGGTGTTCTTTGAGAATCTCGGAAAGGGTCTTTATAGTCCTTCAGGTTACTCCGGGCTGATCAACTACTACATCGAAAAGGGCCACGGGCCACAATTGCTGAAAAGCATCATGGCGCTCATGGCAAGTCACGCCACCGTTGCTGGTCCAATGCAGGGCTTCACTGAAATCACATTCGGCGTGTTGTTACTGATCGGACTCCTGACTCGGCCCGTGGCACTCGCGGCTTTTTTATTTCTAAGCACGCTCTGGGTTGCTGAATTGGGCACCGCATGGATCTGGGAATTATTAATGCCCATGATCGTCGCGTTGGCTCTGATGATTGGAGCGGCGGGACGCAAATGGGGAATCGACGCGTTATTAGCGCGTCGCTATCCTCGATCTTTGCTTTGGTGAATAGCGAGGCGCGCGAGCGTGACGAGGATGCGAGTC
>Ga0196977_1000286_pt1 | contig 29295 bp, 24 predicted proteins | sample S3v_1013CmetaG_FD_148634 | JGI IMG/M metagenome (GOLD analysis project Ga0196977, IMG submission 148634) | Soil microbial communities from Anza Borrego desert, Southern California, United States - S3+v_10-13C | ecosystem: Environmental > Terrestrial > Soil > Desert | place: USA: California... | reverse complement strand
GCGATGAAGGCGGGGACCGTCTGGGTGAATACGTACAACCTCTACGATCCGGCGCTGCCGTTCGGTGGTTTCAAGGAGTCCGGCTTCGGCCGCGATCAGGGTCGCGACGCACTGGAGAAATACACGCAGACGAAGTCTGTATGGGTAAACCTGTAGCGCTGCTCGCGCTCGCGCTGTTCGTAGCAACGATAGCGGTCGCTGTGCTGGCCGTGGGCAGCATGCGCGAGGACAGCGCGACCGCGGACGAGGCGGCGCACATCGCCGCCGGGCTGCTCAAGGTGCGCGAAGGACGCATCGATGTTTACTCGACGCAGACACCTCTCATCGAAATGTTGATCGCCACTCCGCTGGCGATGAACGGGTATCGCGTGCCCGAGGTTTGGGAGCGGTACGGAAACCGGCCGTGGGTGGCCGGCGAGCTGGTGCTGCATCGCGCCGGATACGACTCGCAGCGGATCCTGCGCATGGCGCGATTGCCGGTGATCGCGATGCTGATCGCGTTGTGCTTTGCGGTGTGGGCGTTTGTGCGGGACGCGACGGGGAACGATGTTGCGGCGATTGGCGGGTTCGTGTTGACGGGGTTTTGTCCGACGTTGCTCGCGCACGGTAGGCTCGCGACGGTGGACATGGGCGTGACTTTGTTCGGGTTCGTGGCGACGTGGTTGTTGTTGCGGTTGTTGCGCGCGCCGTCTGTTCCCCTGGCGATCCTCTTCGGCGTCGCCGTCGCGTGCACGTTGGCGGCGAAGGTGTCGGGCGCGTTGTTCGTGCCGTTTTTCGTGATTGTGGTTGTGATGTGGTGGCGGCGCGGAAGGCAGCGACATCAGCCGGCGAGGACGCCGGCGCTCCTGGTCGCCATCATCACGTGCATCGTTGTCTTCGCCGCGATCTATCTCGGGCATCCCGAGATGTATCTCGATCAAGTCCGCGCGGTGCGCAGCTTTTACACCGGCAACCCGTTGCCGCAGTTTCTCCTCGGCGAGTTTTCGCAGGAAGGCTGGCCGCACTACTACCTTGTGGCCATGGCGGTGAAGACGCCGTTGCCCGCGCTGATGTTGCTCGCGATCGGGTTGAGCAGAACGCGGAAGTTCGAGGCGGTGCTGTGCGTGCTCTTCGCCGTGCTGTTCATGGCGGTCTCCGCGTTCTCGAGCCTCAATCTCGGCATCCGCCACATCCTGCCGATCTATCCGTTCCTGTACGCGGCGTGTGCGATCTCGCTGGCCGTTGCATCGCGAAAACTACAGATCACAGCGGGCGTGCTCGTGGTCGCGCACGCGCTTAGCGCGGTGATCGCGTACCCGTCGTACATCAGCTACTTCAATCCGCTCATCGGCAGCCATCGCAATGCCGACCGCGTGCTGATCGATTCGAACCTCGACTGGGGCCAGGACCTCCGCCGCCTGGCGACCTGGGCACGCTTGAATGATGTCGAGCAATTGCGCGTGCACTATTTCGGCGCGGGCAGCGTCGAGCGCGAGCTCGGCGCGCGCGGCGTGCGTTGGCCTGCCCCGCGGCGCGAGCCCTTGCCGCGCGGCTGGTTTGCGGTGAGCCGGCACTTCTACCGGCTCAGTTTCCTGCCCGCGCGATCGCCGATGGATTACGACACGTACCTGCGCGCATCCGCCGCGCGATACGTTACGACCATCGGCGGCTCCCTCGATGTCTATCGCGTTCAATGAGGGGCCGCGCGCCGCGTTCAGCTCCAGTAGAACTGGAACACCACGGCGATTGCGATGCCGTTCGCGATGATCGCCGCGACCGCGATCGGGATCAGCGACGGACCGCGCTCGCGCGGCTTCAGCGCGAGAGAGAAGAGCAAAAGAGGAAGAAGAGGAAGGAAGTAGCGTCCCTGGATCCCCTCGATGGCCTCGCCGCAGATGATGCTCCAGACCAGGTACTGCGCGAGGCTGATGCCGCCGATCATGGCGATGCACGCGGCGATCGTCGACGCGCGTGCGGTTTTCGTCCAGCGCACTCCGCACAGGAGCGCCGCCCACAGCAGCACGATCCACTCCGCGATGACGAGCGGCTTCGGCAGCTTCACATTCATGAGGCCGAGGCGGCCGATGGTTTCTTCGAGGTAGAAGCGGCCGTTGTCGCGCATGTCGCGCAGGAACACGCCCGCGAAGCGCACGGGATCGTCGATGACGCAACGCACTTGCTGGCCGGGATCGACGGGAAGCTGCGGCCGCGGGTTGTATTGGCCTTTACGCGCCGCGGCCACGGCCAGCAGCGTTCCGATCATCATCGCTGCGACGATGGCGGTCGTCGCGATCGCGCGGCGCCGTTTGTCGCCGAAGCGCGTTGTCGGGATCACCAGCACCGGCACGACCAGCAAAAAGTACGCGGGCTTACAGAGTCCCATCACGAGTGCAACTGCCGCGATCCACGCGAGCTCGCGCGTCGTCACGACGTCGTCGGCCTCCATGTTGCGCAACAGCAAACACGTGAGCAGCAGTGCGACCGAGATCGTCATGGCATCTGCCGACCACGATGCGAGCTCGTAGAGCGTCATCGGCAACAGCAACACCGCGGCGGCGACGGCGGCCCGATTGCGAATCGCGCGCATCGCCACGAACGCGATCGCGAGACACGCGAGCAGATTCGCGACGCGGCCGATGTAGAAAATCCAGAACGGCTTCCACCCGGTCTGCATCCCGACGAACGCCACCGCCGCGGGCACGGCGTACGGCACCGGCGAGTACCACGCCGGGAACTCGATGCCCGCACGTTTGTCGAAATCGAGAGGCAACGCGTACGCTGCGCGCACGTCGGCGAGCGTGAACTTCGCCGCCGTGTCGAGTTTCTCCATGCGATGGCGGAACATCCAGATGCCGCCCGCGAAGCCATGTCCCGGCGACACGTATCCGATCGGCGGGAAGAAGTTCCCCTCGGCCATCGCCACCGCGCGCAGGAAATGGCCCATCTCGTCCGGCACGCGATCGGGCGGCGTGACGGCCGTGTAGAACAGTCCCGCGAGCAATGCCACCGCCACGATGCTCGTGAGACCGCGATCTTTCATCAGTGAGTGGCGGCGCGCCGTCGCGGATTCCCTTGCACGACGTGGATCGTACGACTGAACACGCGCGCGAGCTCACGCGTCGGATGTCCGATCGTGCGCGAGTACACGACGGTATTGCCCGCCGCACCGATACGGTCCATGAAATCGTTGTGCACGGGCGCGACGAACCGCGGTCCCTCCGCAAGCACACCCTGGTCGGACACGCGTGCCACGAACACGCTCGCGTCACGCGTGATCATGCTTTCGGCGTCGTCCCAGTACAGCAGGAATCCTCCGCCGTGTGCCTCGATCTCCACCATCGATACGAACGTGCTGTCGATGAATGTCGACAGCGACGTCGTGACGACGCCGGTCGCAGTCACGCGCAGCCACTGGATCTCCTGTCCGAACGAACCGAAGAAGGGCGACGCCACGAGGTACGTGTTGCCATTCCATGCAACGCCCGGCCGCAGTCGATACGGAACCGCTCCGGGAAGCGCGATGTTCGTGACGGTGCCGCTGCGCGACACGAGCGCCCCGAGCAACCCCGCCTCGTGGCGCCACACGACCAGCGATCCGTCGGTGCCGCTCGCGATCGACGGCAGTTCGTTTGCCGCCTGCGTCGAAAGCGTCAGCTCCGGCGTGGCGATCGTGCCTTGCGCAGTCACGCGAGTGGCGTACACGGTGGTGCGGAGACCGCGCAGCATCGCGCCGCGGAAGTAGACGGCGACGTACTGCGTGCCGTCCCAGCTCACCGCGATGTCGGCCTCCCAGTACAGGTTCGACGCGATCAGGAAAGGCGTGGCGTCGAGCACGGTGCCATCGCGTCTCACACGCGAGCCGAAGAGGTTGCCGTCGCCGTCGGCCCACGTCACCAGCCAGTCCGTGCCGTTCGACGCGACGCGCGGCGCGGCAGGGTGATACACGTCCGCGTGCAGGTCGATTCCGTCGACGTCGATCGTGTTGCCGCTCGCATCCACGCGCGAGGCGACGATGCCGAGGCGGCGGTCGGCGCCGATGTATTCACACCAGGCGGCGAGGCGAAGATCGCCCGCCGCCGCGATGTCCGGCGAAGCCTGATGACGCGGCGCCACGACCAGCGGCTCGATCTGGCCGGTGTCGATTCGCGTGACGTACAGATCGCCGCCCGCCGGTCCGAACTGGAAGCCGACGCGATGATCTCCGCGCACGAGTGCCAACGCGCGCGTACCGTTGCGCGCGACATCGAGCACCGCCGTTTCCGTGTCCGGAGTCGCGAGCACGGCGGCGTCGCTTGCGCCGAGGCGGCGGAGGAACTTCGTGGTGCGGGCGCCGTAGATCGCGAAGAATCCCGACGCATCGACGCCCACGTCATGCAGCCACATGTCCTCGGCCGGAATCGTCTCGGCCGTAACCGCGCCCGACTCGGCGACCTTCACCGTGCGTACGGTGCCGCCTGAGATCGCGATCGCGGTCGACCAGCCGACCACGAAGTCGTCGCCGTTGGTGACGGAGCGGAGGTCGAATACCGGAGTCGTGGCCGGCGCGATCACGAGGCGCGGTGTGACCGTTCCGTGCTCGTCGATGGCCTGGAGGCCAACGTTGGACGGATAACCGTTCCCGTTCGGCAGGCCACCGAAATCGACGACGGAGGTGGCGAAATGAAACAGGCCGTTCGCCGCGACGAGCGCCGTGTCGCTCCCGGCCTGCTGGGAGCTGCCGACGTCGAACGTCTTCACGAGCGCGCCGCTGGTGTCGATCAATGCGCCGCGGAACATCGCGTCCGACTGCCAGACCACCAGAAAGCGATCGTCATTGAATGCGACACGCGGTTGTGCAAAGTTCGTCAGCGACGCGATCTCGATGACGCCGGACATCGAGGCGTTCTCGTCGACGAACCGCGCCCGCAAAGCTGCCGGCGTCGACCACACCACGAGATGCCGCCCGGCGCCGAATGCGAGGTCGACGCGGTTCTCCTCCTCGCCGGTCGCGGCGACGATCAGCGGATCGTCGTCCGCGCGTTTCCCTTCCGGCGTAATGCGCGCGGCGTGAATGTCGCCTTGCCCAAAAAGCGTGTGATCGACCCAGACGGCCAGGAACGAGTTGCCGTCCGAGGCGAGCTTTCCGGCGGCCTGGTCGAACGGGGCGACGTCGCGAACAGGCGCCGTGACCGGCTTTTCGCTACCCGGCACGAGCGTCGCACGCGCGGAGAAGGTCAGAGAGAGAAAGAGGGGGAGAAGGGCCAGGATCCGCATGGTCGAAGGTGTGCTGTGGCAATGGTAAGTCGCAAACAGTTCTGGTACGGGAACGTTTCCGCTCGCGTCTAGTTGGTAGAATCCGGCGACTTTCCCCCTCGAGAGAAAGAACAGGAACGAATTGAAATGGATGGAAAACCCATGAAGAAGACATGGATGGTTCTCACAACGGCGACCCTGTCGCTCGTCCTTTTCGGCTGTCCGCCGAAGACGAGCGAAACCGCCACAGGCACCGGCGCCGGCACAACCGGCGAGATTGTGATCGGCGAATACGGCTCGCTCACCGGTGCGGAAGCGACGTTCGGCGTTTCGACGCACAACGGCATCATGCTCGCGATCGATGAGATCAACGCCGCGGGCGGCGTGGACGGCCGCAAGCTGCGCGTGATCACGGAAGACGATCAGTCGAAGGCGGAGGAAGCGGCGAACGCCGTCACGAAGCTGATCAACCAGAACAACGTTGTGGCCGTCCTCGGCGAAGTCGCTTCGTCGAACTCACTCGCCGCGGCGCCGATCTGCCAGGCCAACAAGGTCCCTATGATCACGCCGTCCTCGACCAACACCAAGGTCACCGAGGTCGGCGACTACATCTTCCGCATGTGCTTCGTCGACCCGTATCAGGGTGAAGCCATGGCGAACTACCTGTCCAAGCAGAAGGGCATGAAGCGCGCCGCGCTCCTGATCGACAACAAGAGCGATTACTCGACTGGCCTCGCCGAGTACTTCAAGCGTACGTTCATCGCCAATGGCGGGCAGATCGTGGTCGAGCAGAGCTACGCGAAGGGGGACAGCGATTTCCGCTCCCAGCTGACCTCCATCAAAGGCGCGAATCCCGAGGTCATCTTCGTGCCCGGCTATTACAACGACATCGGGCAGATCGCCATCCAGGCGCGCGACCTCGGTATGAAGCAGCCGCTGGCCGGCGGCGACGGTTGGGAATCGCCCAAGCTGATCGAGATCGGCGGCAAGGCGCTCGAAGGCTCCTTCTACTCGAACCACTACCACGTCGACGATCCGGCGCCGGCCGTGCGCGAGTTCGTGCAGAAATACCGCGATCGCTTCGGCGCGACGCCGGACTCGCTGGCCGCGCTCGGGTATGACTCGACGCGCGTCCTGGCCGATGCGATGAAGCGCGCCGGCACGACCGACGGTCCGAAACTCCGCGATGCCATCGCCGCCACCAAGAACTTCGTCGGCGTCACCGGCATCATCAGCCTCGGCCCCGATCGCAACCCGATCGGCAAGAAGCTGGCGGTCCTCGAGATCAAGAACGGCCAGCTCGCGCTGAACGGCGTGGTCGACCCGATGGCGGGCACCGGCGCCGCCACCGACACCACCGCGACCAACGCCGGCACGACCGCCACGACGGACAGCAGCACCACCGGAACGGCGCCGAGCACGGCCACCACGCGCACGCAGTAACGACCGAGCACAAAAGGCTTTACAACATCGGGTCCGGCGAGTAGTTTTCGCCGGACCTTTTTTTCGCCGCCTCACGACGATCGAATGCAGACTCTTCTTCAGAACCTGCTCAACGGGATTGCGGCCGGATCCATCTACGCGCTCATCGCGCTCGGCTACACGATGGTGTACGGCATCCTGAAGCTGATCAACTTCGCCCACGGCGACATCTTCATGATCGGCTCGTTCGTCGGCTTTTACGTCGGCAACTATCTGACCAAGATGAGCGGCGGCAACGCCTCGCCGGTCAACGCGGCCATCGTGATGATCGTGTCGATGCTCATCTGCGGCGTGATCGGCTATCTGAATGAGCGCATCGCGTACCGTCCGTTGCGCAACGCGCCGCGAATCGCGTCGCTGATCACGGCCATCGGCGTGTCGTTCCTGCTCGAGTACGGCGGCCAGTTCGTGTTCGGTCCCGATCCGAAGTTCTTCCCGACGCTGATCGAGAAGCATGTGATCAACATCGGCGGCGTCGTGACGACGAACTATCAGTTGATCGTGCTCGGCGTCGCGATCGTGTTCATGGGCCTCCTGCAGTACATCGTGTACGGCACGAAGTTTGGCCGCGCGATGCGCGCGGTGTCGTTCAACTTCGAGACCGCGTCGCTGATGGGCATCCCCACCGATCGCATCATCACCACGACCTTCGTCCTCGGCTCCATGCTCGCCGCGGTCGCCGGCATCCTCTACGGCCTGTCGTATCCGAAGATCGATCCGCTGATGGGCATCATGCCCGGCCTCAAAGCCTTCGTCGCCGCGGTCCTCGGCGGCATCGGCAACGTGCCCGGCGCGGTGGTCGGCGGCCTAGTGATCGGCATCGTCGAATCGTTCGTCGGCGGCTCTGCCTTCTCGAACTACCGCGACGCCATCGCGTTCGTAATTCTCATCGTGATCCTGCTTTTCCGGCCCTCCGGGCTGTTTGGCAAATACCAGCCGGAGAAGGTGTGATGAGAAGCGAAATTGAAAATGGAAAATTGAAAATTGAAAAATATGAGCATGCCATCGCGCTCCGGTTTTTCAATTTTCAATTTTCAATTGTCAATTTCCTCGGCCAACGAGGAGCCGCCTAAATGCTCAAACGGTGGTACCTCCGCGACCTGGTCTGGCTGGCCGTCTTCATCGGCGTCGTCTATGGCGTCTGGATCGCGCTCGAATACGCCACGCTGTATTGGCCGGCGATGCGGTATTACAACCGGATCATCGTCCTGATCGGGATCAACATCACGCTGGCCGTTTCGCTGAACATCATCAACGGACACGCGGGCCAGTTTTCGCTCGGTCACGCGGGATTCATGGCGGTCGGTGCTTACACGGCGGCGTTTCTCACCGTCAAATACTTCGCGCCGTTCGTGAACAAGCTGCCGGAAGGCAGCAGCCAGCAGATCCTCTGGCAGAACGCGTTGCTGCTCGTGTCGATCGGCGCGGGCGCGATCGCATCGGCGATTGCCGGCTATCTGGTCGGATTGCCGTCACTGCGGTTGCGCGGTGATTACCTGGCCATCGTCACGCTCGGATTCGGCGAGATCATCCGCGTGGTCATCCTCAACATCGAGGAGATCGGGGCGGCGCGCGGCCTGACCGGGATTCCGGGCTGGAGCAGTTTCTTCTGGGTCTTCTTCTTCGCCGGCATCACCATCCTGATCTCGCATCGCCTCGTCGAATCCTCCGTCGGCCGCGCCTTCCTGGCCGTACGCGAAGACGAGATCGCCGCCGAGTCGATGGGCGTCAATACGACGCGCTACAAAGTGCAGGCGTTCGTGGTCGGCTCCGCATTGGCCGGTGTCGCGGGCGCGTTGTATGGCTCGCTGATGATGTATCTGAACCCGGGCATGTTCACGTTCGTGAAGTCGTTCGAGGTCGTGGCCATGGTCGTCCTCGGCGGCCTCGGCTCGATCTCGGGCTCGATCATCGCGGCCATCGTGCTGACGGTGCTGCCCGAGGGGTTGCGGGTGGTGAAAGACTTCATGCCGGGTGGACGCGATCCGCGCATGGTCATCTACTCGATCATGCTGATCGTGCTCATGCTCACCCGGCCGCAGGGCCTCTTCGGCCGCCGCGAGCTGTGGGAGTTCCTCCCGAAGCGCAAAGACAGAATCCCGACCGAGTCTCGCGATGAAGGCGATGCCGACAACAAGCTCGATCGCGATGCCGGACCGCCGGTGACCTGATGGCGACGAACGAAACTCTGCTGGAGGCGAAGCACGTCACGATCCGATTCGGGGGTCTGACCGCGGTCTCCGACTTCAACATCGACATCCGCGCGGGTGAGCTTCTCGGTCTGATCGGACCGAACGGCGCGGGTAAGACCACGCTCTTCAACATGCTCACGGGCGTGTACAAACCGACCGAAGGGAACATCACGATCGCGGGCGTGTCGACGCACGACATGAAGCCGTACCAGATCACCAGCCTCGGCGTTGCGCGCACGTTCCAGAACATCCGCCTCTTCAAGGAGCTTTCGGTCCTCGACAACGTGAAGATCGGCGGCCATATCCACTACAAATACTCCGGCGCGTCCGCGGTCCTGCACACCAATCGGTTCCGCGACGCCGAAGACGAGGCCGAAGTGCAGGCCGAGAAGCTGCTCGACATCTTCGGTCTGCGCAGCCGCGCGGAGCATTACGCGAAGAACCTTCCGTACGGCGATCAGCGCAGGCTCGAAATCGCGCGTGCGCTCGCGGCGCGGCCGAAGCTGTTGCTGCTCGATGAGCCGGCGGCCGGTCTCAACGACAGCGAAACGCGCTCGCTGATGCAGACGATCCACGACATCCGCGACCGCTTCGACATCGCCATCCTGCTCATCGAGCACAACATGGAACTGGTCATGGGCATCTGCGAGCGCATCGTGGTGCTGAACTTCGGCAAGACCATCGCCACCGGCACTCCCGACGAGATCCGCGCGAACGATGCGGTCATCGAGGCCTACCTCGGCGAGCCGGCGGAGGCGCTCGAACAATGAGTCCGGTGCTCTCGATCCGCGGCCTCGAAGTCGGCTATGGCACGATCCCCGCGCTGCACGGCATCGATCTCGACGTCGAGAAGGGCGAGATCGTCACGCTCATCGGCGCGAACGGTGCGGGCAAGACCACGACGCTGCGCACGATCTCCGGACTTTTGCGGCCGCGCAAAGGCGAGATCACGTTCAACGGCCAGAGCATCAACGGCGTGAAGCCGCACGTGATCACCGCGCGCGGCATCTCGCACGTGCCGGAAGGACGCGGCATCTTCTCGAACCTCACGGTGCAGGACAACCTCGAACTGGGTGGCTACCTGCGCAAGGACAAGATCGCGCAGAGCGAATACGACCGGGTCTTTGCGCTCTTCCCCGTGCTCAAAGACCGCTTCAAGCAGAACGCCGGAACGCTGTCGGGCGGCGAGCAGCAGATGCTGGCCATCTCGCGCGCATTGATGTCGAAGCCCGCCGTGCTGCTGCTCGATGAGCCGTCGCTCGGCCTAGCGCCGCAGATGGTGCAGACCATCTTCCGCGTGATCCGCGAGATCAACGCGGAAGGGACGACCATCCTGCTGGTCGAGCAGAACGCGCACATGGCGCTGGTGACCGCGCACCGCGGTTACGTGATGGAGACCGGGCGCATCACCCTGCACGACGACACGAAAAAGCTGCTGGCGAGCGACCGGATCAAGAAAGCGTACCTGGGCGGGTAAGGCGCCGCTTTCCTTCGTCCCATCTCCAGGATTGTGCGGCCAGAGCCTACTTCGTCTCCGCCAGTCTCCGTTCCGTCTCTCTCTGCAACGACAGCAACTCGTTCAGTTCCGGCGCGGTCCCCGGGATCTCGGCGAGGCGCTGCGAGATCTCCAGCGCGTTTTTCGCGCACTGCCAGTTCTCGAGGCGCACGTGCGAGCGGGCAATGTGAAAGTACGGGTAGTAGTCGATCATCCACATCCCGTACATGCGCGCCTGCTTCTGCGGGTCGGGACGTTGCGCGACCGCGTCGATGAAGTGCGTGAGCGCGCGTGAATAGTCGCCCTTGCGCTCGAGCTGCAGGCCCAGCTCGTAATTCGCGTACCACGGCGCGGAGCCGAGCTTCGTATCGAGCGGCAGGTCACACTTCGTGAGCACGTCGTTGCGCAGCAGCGTGAACTCCGCCTCGCTCAGCGTCGGTGCTTTCTTCTCATAGACGGCGTAGCGGGGATATTTGCCGCTCGCGTCGCCGCGCAGGAGCAGCTCGTACGCTATGAGCAGCGGACGTCCGACCGCACTCTTCGACGCCATGCCCGACGTCTCCGCAAGCGCGAGCTCCTTCCGCGCCGTATCGACATCGCCCACCATCTGATTGGCGATGGCGAGATAGAGGTGCGGGAGGTAATCGATGTACTGCTGCGGCGCGGTCGGCACCTGCAGCCCTTCCTGCGGGCGCGCGGCCAGCGCCGCGGTCAGCGCCTGGCGCGCTTCGTCGGCGCGGCCCTGCTCGATGAGGCGCACGCCCTTTTCATACTGCTCGTACCACGTCGCGGCAGACGCGACCGATGCTGCGAACACGATGATGGCGGCGAGAAGGCTTCGGATCATGCGGTCATTGTAAAGCGGTCTAACCTTCCTCCGGCTGTGTCGTCTATCACGCAAAGGAAAGGGGAACCTCTCATGCGACGACTCACCCTGGCACTGGCGCTGGTCATCACGGCGGCCACCGCGCTCGGCCACGAAAACTTCACCGTCAGCGGCGACGATTGCACCTCGCGCAACTTCCACTGGGGCAACCGTGAGACGGTCGTAGCGCGCGAGACGATCGACGGCCGCGGCCTTCGCTCGATCAAGGCGAGCGTCCGGCACGCTCCGCTCACCGTCATCGGCAACAGCAACGCCGGCTACTCCATCGAAGCCTGCAAGGCCGCCACGACGCAGGCGGATCTCGACGCGATTCGCGTGACGCTCGACGGCGACGAGCTTCGCGCCACCGGTCCGGAAGACCGTCGCTGGCACGTCTCCTATCGCATTCACGTTCCGCGCAACGCCGAAGTCGAGGTCACGACGAAGAATGGACCGCTCGCGCTGCGCGACGTCGACGGCACGATCGTCGCGCGCTCGTCGAACGGACCGCTGTCACTGGACAACGTCTCCGGCGACGTCGAGGCCACGACCACGAACGGTCCGCTCAGCATCAGCGGCGGCTCGGGCAACGTGAAGGCGCGGGCGTCGAATGGTCCGCTGTCGATCGATCTCGACGGCAATTCATGGCTCAACGGCTCGCTCGAGGCGTCCACGAAGAACGGGCCACTCAGCGTGCGGCTCCCGCGCGGCTACAACTCCGGCGTAGTGGTCGAGTCGAGCGGACGCAGTCCGTTCTCCTGCCGCGCCGAAGGCTGCCGCTCGTTCGATGATGATGACGACGACAATCACCGCCGCGTCGAGCTGGGCAACGGCCGCACCGATGTGCGCGTATCGACCGTGAACGGACCGGTCACGATCCGGGAGAACGAGTAAACGGTCCCTCGGGTTCCTCGGAGTTCCTCGGGTTCCTCGGAGAGGGTTTTTTACCGAGGAACTCCGAGGAACCCGAGGGACCCGAGGAACCGCCTTGTTACACTGTGCGGCTTCGGATGATCCGCACCAATTCCGACGCGGCAGTCTCGCGCGGGCAACTGCTCGTGGTGCTCGGCGTTGGATTCGGTCTCGCGGTCACCATCGGGAACGCCGTCGGCGCCGGCATCCTCCGCACTCCGGGCGTCATCGCCGAGCACCTGCAGACGTTCTGGCCCTTTCTCGCCGTCTGGGTCGTCGGCGCGCTCTATGCGCTCCTCGGCGCCAACGCGCTCGCGGAGCTCGGCACGCTCGTTCCGCGCAGCGGCGGCCAATACGTCTTTGTGCGCGAGGCGCTCGGCGACTACGCGGGCTTCATCGTCGGCTGGAGCGACTGGATCTCGACGTGCGGCACGACGGCGGTCGTCGCGATCGTCGTGGGCGAATACAGCGTCGGCCTTTTCCCCGAGGCGCGCACGCAGCATGTGGTGGCGCTGACGGTGGTGGCGGTGTTCACGGTCGTGCAGTGGATCGGAGTGCGCGCCGGCGGCGCCGTGCAGAACTTCACCAGCCTGATCAAAGGGGGCGCGCTCGGCGCGTTCATCATCGTCTGCTTCTGGCTCGGCACGCGCACGCCGTGGTCGCCGACCGCGGTCACGACCGACATCGAAGGTTCGCTGTTCGTCCCGTTCATCCTGGCGTTGCAATCGGTGATCTACACGTACGACGGCTGGTCGGCCGTCATCTACTTCTCCGGCGAGGTCCAGGGCTATCGCAAGAACATCCCGCGCGCGATGTTGTCGTCGGTCGTGATCATCGGCGTGCTGTACATACTCATCAATCTCGCGTTTCTGGCGGTGGTTTCGCTGCCGACGATCGCCGGCAACAACTTCGCTGCCGGCGTGGTCGTCGAGCGGCTCTTCGGCACGTCGGGCGCGAACATCCTGCGCGGTCTGGTGATCCTGGTGCTGCTGAGCGCGGTGAGCTCGAACGTGTTGATGGCGCCGCGCGTGCTCTTCGCCATGGCCAGCGACGGTCTGTTTTGGCGCGGCGCCCGCGAGGTCAACCGCGGCGGCACGCCGGACATCGCCTTGCTGTTCAGCAGCCTGCTCGCCGCGCTGTTCATCATCACCGGCACGTTCGAAACCGTCATCGCCATCGTGTCGTTCTTCTTCGTCGCGAACTACACGTTGTCCTTCATGGCGCTGTTCGTCCTCCGCCGCACGCAGCCCGACGCCGAGCGGCCGTATCGCGCGTGGGGCCATCCGTTCACGACCGGCCTCGCGCTCGTCGCGTCGCTCGTGTTCCTCGTGGGCGCGGTGGCCAGCGATCCGCGCAACAGCGTCTACGCGATCGGGTTGCTCGTGCTGAGCTTTCCGGTGTATCTCTTCATCCGCAGACTCACCCGACGCGTATGATCGACCCGCGACTCGAATACGCCAGCACGCTCTCCTCGGCCCACTACATCGATCCCGAGGTGTTGTCGCTCGAGAACCGTCGCGTATTCGGCCGCACGTGGCAGCTCGCCGGACGCGCCGAGCAGGTGCGCGAGTCGGGGCAGTACTTCACGACCACGATCGGCGTGGAGCCGGTGCTGGTCGTGCGCGGCAGCGACGGCGTACTGCGCGCGATGACCAACGTCTGCCGCCACCGCGCCGGTCCGATCGCGCGAGGTGAGGGACGCCGTCCCGTCCTGCAATGCGGCTATCACGGCTGGACGTACTGGCTCGACGGCCGCCTGAAGAACACGCCCGAATTTGAAGGCGTGGCCGACTTCGATCGCGCGTCATGCACGCTGCCGCAGTATCAGGTCGGCGTCTGGAATGAGCTCGTGTTCGTGAACCTCGATCCCGCCGCCGAATCGCTCGCCGACTTTCTCGGCGAGCTCGTCTCCGACATGCCGCGGCACGACTACACCGGCTTCCAGCTCGCACAACACAAGGTGTGGGAGCTCGAGTGCAACTGGAAGGTGTACGTCGACAACTACCTCGAGGGGTATCACATCCCCATCGTGCATCCGGGTCTCTTCCGCGAGCTCGATTACGCGAGCTATCGAACCGAGACGAAGCGCAGCTACTCGATCCAGTTCGCGCCGACGCGCGCGAACGCTGCGCGAATCCGCACGTCCGAGGAAGACGATCAGGTTCGCTACTTCTGGGTGTTCCCGAACCTCATGCTGAACGTCTACCCGGACAACTTCTCGACGAATCTGATCCTGCCGCTCGGCGCCAATCGCACCATGACGATCTTCGACTGGTACTTCAAAGATCCGGAGGCCGCGAAACCGCAGATCGACGAGACTGTCGCGTTCAGCGATGAGATCCAATTCGAAGACATCGACATCTGCGAAACCGTGCAGCGCGGGCTGCGCTCATCGACGTACGATCGCGGCCGCTTCTCGCCGCAGCGCGAGAATGGCGTGCATCACTTTCACTGCTTGTATGAAGAGTTGATGCGCGACCACGGCGCGCCCGCTTCCACGACGCGCGCGTAGACCGGACACGTCTGCACATGCGCGCCGGGCAAGTATCCGGTGGACATCAGAAACTCGCCCGTGATCTCGCCGCCCGTGAAGACGAACGTCTTCTTGAACAATGCAACCCACTCCGCTTTCTCGCGCGGGTGATGTGCGTCGAGCCACTCCGCGAATGAGCCATGCGTTTTGCGGATGGCGAGGATCCGCTTCGCGTTCTCGATCGCGGCGTCGACCTTCAGACGATTGCGGATGATGCCGGCGTTCTCGAGCAATCGCGCGCGGCGCTTGTCATCGAACCGCGCCACCTTCGCGAGCGAAAAGCCTGCGAACGCGTCGACGAACGCTTCACGCTTTTTCAGGATCGTGAGCCACGAAAGGCCGGCCTGGTTGATCTCCAGCACCAGCCTCTCGAAGAGCCGGTCGTCGTCGCGAATGGGAAATCCGTACTCGCGATCGTGATATGGACCGTGAAACGGGTGGCCGGGAGCGATCTGGCAGTACGTCATGAATCAGTACCTCGGGTACCTCGGAGTACCTCGGAGTTCCTCGGAGGGGAGGTCGAAATCGCGAGGGTTCATCCCCTCCGAGGAACTCCGAGGTACCCGAGGTACTCCGAGGTACTGATCAAGGTACTAATTCTCCTTCGCCCCCAGATGCGCAGCGAGGTACGTGGTGTCGTTGGTGCGGTTGTCGACGAGCGTCGCGTATGCGCCGATCAAGCCGCCGTTCAGCACCTGCACCACCACCATCGCCGCTTCGGGTGGCGTCACGCCGCGCGAGCCGAAGATGTCGTTGACCTGCATGCCGCCCGCGTGCGGCACCTTCACCGAGAACGAGTCGATTTCCCTCATGCGCTCGTCGAGCACGAGGATGCGCACGTTCGTCTCGCCCCACGTCGTCTGGTTCGAGGCGCCGAGGTCGACCAGTCCAATGTTCGTGCGGAAGCCGTTCTGACCGGTGATGCCGAGGATCTCGAGCTGATCGCCGGGTGCGGCGATCTGGAAATTGTTGAGCGGCGGGATCAGCGACCCATACGTCGCGCCGCTGTCTTCGAGCGTGTACGTGCGCGACGTCACGCGCACGCCGTCGCCGAACGTGTCCGACCAGTAACGCAGCCTCGCCAGGCCTGTCACGTCGAAGAGCGTCGGTAGCGCGTCGTTCACCACACGCGCCTCACGGGGCAGCAGCGTGAACGACACGCGTTTCTCCGCGCTGCCATCCCACTTGCGCGCTTCGAGCGTGACGGTGCTGGCCTGGTCCGTTGGATTGAACAGATAGATGTCGCTGCGGAAGTGCGAGTTGTTCGCACCATCGACATGTCCGATGACCGGGATCGCGCGCACGAAGTTGGATGCCGGAACGTCGGGTGGGAAGTACGTCGGATCGTTCGTGCGGTTGTCGATCGCTACGACCGTTGCGATGGCGCTGCCGCGCGTCGGCTGGATCGTGAGCCCGCCCGCGTCGCGCGAGAAGAGGTTGAGCGTATTGCCGAGGTTATTGAACTGCAGCACGCCGCCCGGGGGCGCATCGATGGTTTTTGCCGATGCGCCGATCGTACCCGACACACCGAATGCGCCGATCGCTGCCTGCGTACCGCGGCCGGAGGTGTCGGTGAGCAGGACGTTCGTGCGGAAGTTGAGGCCGGGGAACGCGCCGGCGAACGTGACCGGAAAGCGCGGACTCGCGGCGTTGTAGAAATCGATGGCCTGCATGCCGAAGCCGAACGTGCCGCCATCGGCCTTGACGCTGTATGTGCGGCCAAAGACGTTGACCTCCGCCACGGGGATGAAGTGCAGCGCGCCGCCGCCACCTTCGATTCCGAACAGTGACTCGAGCACGTCAGGGACGAAACGGATCTCGCGTGCCTGAAGCGTGATCGTCTTTTGCCGGAGTGCCGAAGCGTGGATGTCTTCGCCGAGGGCGATGTAGCGGACGTCGACGGCCTGCGGCGTATCGAGCGGATTGAAGATCGTCACGTCGGTGAGCCAGCGCGAGTCGAAGGCGCCGTACAGACGCGCAACGCCGGGCAGCACGAGGTGCTGTCGCAGCGACGCGCGCACGACGCCCCATTCCTGAATCACGTCGCCACCGCCGCCGGTACTGGGCGAGGTGATGACGCCGCCGTCATCGAGGGTCGCGCCGGAGTTGAAGACGAACGGTTCACCATCCTTCATCCGGTCGACGTCGACGTGGATGAATCCCTTGTTCCACTCCTCGTTGAGATACAGCTCGTCGTAATGACGCGGCATCGGATCACCGACGCGCCACACCGCGAGCGCGGGATCGATGAACGGCCGCTGCAGTACGACTGAACGGTCGCGATGCACCTGGATGAGCAGCGTGTTGCCCGACTCGCCGGCGATGAGCGCCTCGACCTCGGGGCCGGAAACATCGCTCCACATCTGCTGCACGCCGACTCCGCGCGTGTAGCGAGAGAGAGTCGTTGGCTTCGCGTTCTCGCGTTGCAGCAGCCACGCGCCTTCGAAGTTGGCCGTCGGCACTGCGAAGAAAGTGGAAGCACCCGGCGGGTTGGTCCACTGCGTTTCGAGCGGTTGCGGCGTCTTCCCGTACGGTCCGGAGATGAATTGCGGCGCCTGGCCGTTTGGCGCGAAAAAGAGGAAACGGCCCGTCGACCCCGACACCTGGAGGAACACGGAACCGTCGTCGGTGATCCAGCCGGAGCACTGCAGAGTCGGCCAGAGCGCGGTGATGGTTTTTCGATTTCCGCCCGGCGCGTCGAGGTCGAGCGTTTGGATTGCGATCCCCGTGTTGAGCAGCAGATGCATCCCGCTGCGGTCCTGCCCGATGACTTTCGTCCACGGCGACGGATCGATCGGCTCGAGCAACCCGGAGCGGCTGATGGCGTAGACACCTTGATAGTAGCTGACGATGAACGGCCATCGATCGCTGCCGTTGCGGACCGGATTGGTGAGGCCCTGAACGGACGGTCCGCCGAAGTCGCTGTCCCACGTGTTGGTCAGATATTTGTCGCGGGCGCCTGCGACCTCGTCCCAGTTCACGCCGCCGTCGCTGCTGAAGAGCGTGACGTGATGGTTGTCGACATACCCTGTGACCAGCAGCATCGGCGTCTTCGCCGTGTCGTCCGTATCTTTCGGCTCATAAAGCGCAACAGCGGTAATGACCGCGCTGCCACCGAAAAGGGGATAGACGACGCGCGGTTCCTCGATGCCTTTCGCGTCGTAGAGCACGACCTGGTGCGTGTCCCACCAGCTCGCATCCTCGACCGACTCGATCAACACGAAGTGACGGCTGTTGCGGTCGTGAAAGCCGGCCAGCGAAGTGCGGTTGCTGTACGGCGCATACGACAGGACGCGCGCGAACAGCGGAGTCGTGAGGACCGCCATCGCGATGGCGAAAAAGATGAGGCGACGTTTCATGGGGGACCTCCGAGGCTGTGATACGGCTGCCGTGCTCAAACCGTATCGGATATGCCGTAAAACGCAATGGTTATTTGCGTCCAAGCAGCTCCCGGGCCGCTCGTTTGCCACTTTCGATGGCTCCGGCCACGGTTCCGGTCTCGTCGCCGCTCGTCGCTTCGCCCGCGAAAAAGAGCGTTCCGCGCAGCGGCTTGCCGAGCTGCGCATGCGCGTTCGAGCCGCCGACGGCGGCGTATGAGTACGCGCAACGGCTGAACGGATCGCGCTGCCAGTCGTGATGAAACGCGCCGGCGAGCAACGCATCGATGCGGCGGCGCGGTACGTCGAACGCGCGCGACAGGGAATCGAGCGCGCGATCTTTCATCGCATCCTCTCCTTCGGCAAGCAGCCGATCGGCGGCGTGACCGCCGGCCCATCCGGTGAGGATCGACGAGTGCACGGGCGCGGAGGTCCACCACGTCGGCATGTAGCGGTCGTCGGTGTGCACGAAGTTCGCGCTGCCGTCCCAGAAACGCTCGCGGAAGCGGAACGCGATCTTGACGACATGGGCCGCTTCGATTTTCTCGAGCGCGCGTTCCTTCTCGCGCAGTGGCGGATCGAAGGTGATGGCGCCTTCCTGATCGCGCGGCGCTTTCCAGACGCCGATCGGAATGGTGATCACGAGCGTCGATGCGCGAATGCGCTGCGATGCCTGCGTCTCCCGGGAACGGCACTCGACGAGCACGGAGCGGTGCGACCACTCCACGCGCGTGGCCATGGTGCCGAGGAGGAGATCGGTGCAGTTGGGGTCGAGGCCGGAGCGGAGCCATTCGATGAGCGCGTCCTCTCCACCGGCGAGACGGAACTGGCGATTGCCGGAATCGTCTTCCTGCTCGCCGTCCACGCTGCGCAGCACGAGCGTGCTGATGCGGTCGGAGTGGGCGGCGTGATAGCCCTCGACGAAGTTGTGCGCGAGCTCGCGGAAGCGCGGCGTCAGGTCGCGGCGCGTGCGGAGGAACTCGGCGAAGGAGATGTCGCGCTTGCGCGCTTTGATCTTTGCCCGGACTTTGTCGATCTGCTCCCAGAAGTCGTCGATCTGTTCGGACTTGCCATCGCGCAGCCAGCAATGCGTGTCCGGCAACTCGATCGCGGTCAGTGCGGACGCTTCGACGATGGCGAACGTCGTGGCGCTCTGGCCATGAATGAACTCGGCGCCGAGCTCGATGGGGAGCGGGAGATCGGGGAGGTATAGCGAGGAAATGCGCCCGCCGATGCGGTCGCGTGCGTCGAGGATGCAGATGTGCTTGCCCGCGCCCGACAGAGCGCGTGCCGCGGCCAGCCCTGCCGCACCGGCGCCGATGATGACGACGTCGTACTTCACGCGGAGCGCGTGCGGAGCATTACGCCTCGCCGACGATCTCGCTCCAGGGGAGACGTCGCACGAGCTGCACCTTCTCGTCGATCGACTCCTGCGTCGCACGCTCCCCGAGCACGCGCCGGAGGTACTCGACCTCGGAGGAAACGAGCCTGTTGTTCTTGGGGAGAAGGCGTGTGGCGGCGGTCTGCAGGTTGCGTTCGGAGACGGAGATGAGCTTCGCGGGTTTCTTCTTGTGCTGCACTTGCATGATGATTCCAACGCCGCCCGGCGCCGAAATCATCCAGAAAGTTCACAGAATCACCGTTTCCGCGAATTCGTGACCACCCGCGTCGGGAGCGCTGTCTTGAACGCAAGCGAGGTCTGCACGAACGTCTGCCGCTGAGGCAGGCATCCGCAGAGAGCGCAGCGCATGCCGTCCACGTGCGCCGCCCGGGAGTGACCGCAATGTTCGCATCGCTTCATCGTTGGCCTCCGCTGTGATTATTGATACTCAAAATGAGTGCCGATAATTGGTTCCTCAGAATCTCGAGCAACGGGCTCTCGGTCCGTCGATCGCACCAAACGACGGGCTGAGAGTCCGTCGCTCCAGGTAGGACTGTAATCCGACCTCCACCGGTCTCGACGTTTTGCTAGCGGAGGTAGAATCACCGCGTGCTGATCAATCCTCCAGCGGCACTGTTCGGCACGGACAACGCGGTGCTGCATGGACGCGGTTCGCGCTACGAAAGCCGTTTTTCGGGTCCGCTCTCGGTGAAGGCGGTGGTCTCGGGGAGCGCGACGTGGGAGACCGCCGCCGGACGCTACGAGCTGATGCCTGGTGCCGCGCTCGTGATTCACGAAGACGAGGAGTACACGGTCACCGTCGATGCTCTGCGACCGGTAGAGACGTTCTGTTTCTTCTTCGCGGACGGCTTCGTCGAGGACGCGTTCCGCGCAGCCACTACCTGCAGCGAGCAACTGCTCGATACGCAGGTCGCGCCGCCTCGCATCACGTTTGCGGAGCGCCTGCAGTTCGACACGCCGCTCGTCGCGGAGCTGCGACGCGCGCACGCGCATTTGGGTGAAGGGCACCCGCTCGAAGCGTCGTTCTACGCGACGGCGATGCAGCTCGTGCGCGCGCGATGCGATCTCGATGCGCGCGCCGAAAGACTGCCGGCGTTGCGCGCGGCGACACGGGGAGAGCTCGCGCGGCGCGTGGCCATCGGCACGTCGTTCCTGCACGCGAATCTCGATCGCGCGGTGACGGTCGCGGAAGCAGCGCGCGAAGCGTGCCTCTCGCCGTTTCACTTCCACCGTCTGTTCGCGAGCTTCCACGGCGTCACGCCACATCGCTATCTCACGCAACTGCGCCTCACCCGCGCTCGCGCGTTATTGCGCTCGGGCACGCGCACCGTCGCCGACGTCGCCTTCGCGTGCGGCTTCTCCAGCCTCGGCTCGTTCACGACGCTCTTCACGCGCAACGTAGGAATGTCGCCGGCGCGTTTTCGCAGGATCGAAGAAACCGCGTGACCGCGCGCGGCGCTACGATGCGCGCATGAGTGAACTGACGGATGCGATCAAGCAGGGCGACGCCGCGCGCGTGGCCGAAGTCCTCGACCAGAATCCGGCGTTGCTGCAAACGACCGACGAGCCGATGACGCCGGTCCTGCTCGCGATCTATCACGGCAAGCGCGACATCGCGCGCATGCTCGTCGAGCGCGGCGCGCCGGTCTCGTTCGCCGAGGCGAGCGCACTCGGCGATGCCGATCGCGTCCAGCAGATGCTCGACCAAGATCCATCCCTGCTCGATCGCCGCAGCCCCGACGGCTATCCGCCCCTCGGCCTGGCGATCTTCTTTCAGCATCCCGACCTCGCGCGGCTGCTCATCGAGCGCGGCGCCGATGTGCACGCGGCCGCCGAAAACACGAACCGCGTTGCGCCCGTGCATGCTGCCGCCGCCGCGTGCGATCGCGAGACGATGCGCCTCCTCCTCGAGCGCGGCGCCGATCCGAACGCGCATCAGCAACTCGATTTCACGCCGCTGCACGGCGCGGCAAGCCGTGGCGATGTCGAGATGGCGAAGCTGTTGCTCGCGCACGGCGCGGAGCGCACGCCGAAAGGAAGCAACGGCGAGACGCCCGCGGATGTCGCGCGCAGCCACGGTCATCCCGAGTTCGCGGAGTGGATCGAAGGCTTGTAGCGGGTTGCCCTCATCCGGCTACATAGGCGGAGTCCTTGAGTAGCCTTCTCCCCGCCGGAGCGGGGAGAAGGTGGCCGGATGCCGGATGAGGGGTGCCGCGTTCGTTTTCAGCGCCTCGAGCATCGCCTGCACCGCAGTGACGAGTTGCGGATCGGGATCGAATTCGGTGCGGCGCGCCGGATCGTCCTCGACGATGACGTCGGGATCGATGCCGTGACCTTCGATCAGCCATCCGCTCTCGTCGAAGAACGGCGCGTTCGGAACGTTCACCTCGCCGCCGTCGAGCAGCAGCGGTGCGCCGTTGAGTCCCGTCAACCCGCCCCACGTGCGCGATCCGATCAGCGGCCCGAGCTCCATCTTGCGGAAGTAGTGCGCGAAGTTCTCGCCGGCAGACACGACCAGGTGATTGAGCAGCACGCTCTTCGGCCCGAAATGTGCGCCCCAGCGCGGAGTTGGCCAGACCTCTTCGCTGCCGCGCGCGGCGGCGTAGTTCAGCGGTCTGCGCGCCAGCGCTTCGGCGGCCAGTCCGCCGATCCAGCCACCCTGCGCCCAGCGGGGATCGAAGATCAGCGCGTCCTTTGCGGTCTGTCCGGAAAGGTTGCGCACGAATTCGTTGAAGCCCGAGGTCGTGAAGTCGGGGATGCGCACGTAGCCGATGCGTCCGCCGCTTGCGCGCTCGACGTATGCGCGGTTGCGCTCCACCCAGGCGCGCCCGCGCAGGTCACCTTCGTTTGCGATTGGCGTCACGACGACTTCACGCGTATTTGCATCGCTGACGGGATTCGGTCCGACGCGAATCGTCACCGGCTTCCCGACCAGTCCCACAAATGCCGTACGCGGATCTTTGCGGACATCGAGCGGCTTACCGTCGACCGCCAGCAGATATTCGCCTTCGCGCACGCCCGTGAGCGGCGAGCGCACGCGTTCATCCGATGCCGCGGGCTGATGGATGCGCACGATGCGATACGCGCCGTTCTCGAGCGCGTAATCGGCGCCGAGCATGCCCACCGTGTCGCCGGGCGAAGGCGGCCCGACATCCCCGCGATTGCCGACATACGCATGGCCGACGCTGACTTCACCGATCATGTGCGAGAGGATCCAGTTGAGGTCATCACGTGTTCCCGCGCGCTGCACGAGCGGCGCGTAACGGCGGCGGACGTCGTTCCAGTCGAACGTGCCGGCGACTTTCGGCGCGAAGAAAAAATCGCGAAACCGTCGCCACGCGTCCTCGAAGATCTCGCGGCGTTCCGCTGCGAGATCGATGGTCGCTTTCATCCCACTCGTCGCAATGGCCGTATCCGTCGAAGCCGGCGCGTCGAGATCGCGCACCGTATACGCGCCATCTTTCGCGATGAGCAGATGACGTCCGGCGGCGAGGTCGAAGCCGCTGGTCCCTTCGACGAGCACCTGTTCCTTCTTCGCGTCCACGTCGTACAAACGCACGGATTGCGCGGCGTTGCCGTCGGTGAAGCCGTAGACCGCGTTGCCGTTGTGCGTCGCGGCGAGCGAGGTGATCGCGCCGGTGGCGGTGCCGAGCCGGATGGCGGCGCGCTCGACGTCATCGACGGACTTCGCGGCCGCGATCGCGCTCATCGGCACGGCGAGGACGACGTTCAGCGCGCGATGCGCGATGCGCTGCGACAGAAAGTCCACCGCCGGCGTGCCGAAGTGCCGATAGCTGACGAAGAAGAGATACCGTCCGCCGCGATCGAACGCGGGCATGCTCGCATAGAACATTTCGGAGGTGAGCTGGCGCTTTTCACGCGTGGTGAGGTCGTAAAGCCACAACACGCCGAGGCGGTTCTTTGCGGTGCGCGAGTAAACGAGCGAGTGCGAGTCGGCGGACCACGCCAGCTCCACCAATTCGCCCCATGGATCGTGATCGATCTCTGTGATCTCCAGATCGGCCACGTCGGCGATGAAGACCCGGCCGTTGTGGTCGGCGAACGCGAGCCGCTTCGCGTCGGGCGCCCAGACAGGGCGATAGCGAAAGCCCGCGCCGGCCCGCGTGAGCTGCCGCGCCGGTGCTGAGGACGTCAGGTCGCGCACGTAGAGCTCGTATTCGCCGGTCGCGTCCGAAAAATACGCGACCGATTTCGCATCGGGACTCACGGATGCTTCGCGCTCGAACGCGCCGCTGGTTTCCGTGAGATTGCGCGCGCTGCTTGCGGTCGCGACCCAGAGATCCCCGCGTGCCTCGAGCAGCAACTCCTGTCCGCCGGCCGCGAGTTGTCGTGCCGCGATGAACTTCGCCGCGTCGATCTCGCGCGTCGCCGAAGGTCGCAGCGCTACCGGGATGTCGATCGAAACCACGGATGACTTGCCGGTTTTCAAATCGAGCAGGTGCAGATCGGCGCCGAGCTGGAAGACGATCGCGCCGCTGCCGATCGAGGGACTGAGCACGTCGTGTTCGGTGAAGTGCGTCACCTGTCGCCGCGCCCGCGTGGTCGTGTCGTACGCCCAGATGTTGAGGCGCTGTCCGTCGCCGGCGTCGGAGACATAGTAGATGGTGCGGCCGTGCCACATCGGACGCACATCGGCACCCGGCCAGTCGGTGATCTTCTGCGATTGCCGCGTCGGCAGGTGGACGAGATGGATGTCGAACGCCGCGCCGCCGCGATACCGTTTCCAGAATGCAGTGAGGTTGCTCGGCCACTGCGGCGTGTACGCGAGCCATTCGCCGGTCGAGTCGATCGCGCCATCGGAGCCGAATGCGAGCGGCAGCTTCACCGGCAGCTCGCCGCGCGGCGAGACGGTGAAGAGTTGCATCTCCAGGCGGATGAATGACTGCGCATTCGTGAAGAACAGCAGGCGCCCGTCATCGGTCCACTGGCACAGGTTCTGGTGCGATGGCAGCCACGTCACGCGCGACGGTGTTCCGCCGGTGACCGGCATCGTGTAGATGTTCACGCTCTGCGAGCTGTCGATGTTGCTGAACGCCAGCGTTTTTCCATCGGGGCTGAACCGCGGATCGAATTTCTTCGACGCGGAGTCCGTCAAGCGTGTCGCCGCACCTCCACGGCGCGGCGCGACCCATAACTCACCGTTGTAAATGAACGCGACGTGGTTCTTGCTAACAGCGGGTTGGTGGAAGAGGCCGGCGGCGTATGTCCGCGAAGCACACGTGAGCGCGATCAGGAGCAGAGTCCATTTCATGCTCCTCAAGGTAAGCGCGCGCGAACCTCGGCGATAGAACGCGATGAAGGTCGCTGGTCTTCAGTTAAGCGCCGCGCGCCCCCTGAACAGCGTGTCCCTATGTAGCCCTCGCCCCGCCGAGCGGGGAGAGGGTGGCCGAAGGCCGGGTGAGGGTCTCATCGGCTTGCGCATCGCGCGCGATATTCGGCCGGCGTCACGCGCATGATCCGCTTGAACGTGCGGCCGAAATGGCTCTGATCGGAGAAGCCTGCCGCGAGCGCGATGTCCGCCAGCGGCTGTTCCGATGCGACGAGCGCGCGGCATGCGGCCTCGATGCGCAACTGCCGCACGTACGACGCCATGGTTTGGCCGAAGTGGCGCCGGAACGTCGCGGCGAGATGCACCGGATGAACGCCGGCCGCGCCGGCAACGTCGCGAAAGGTCACGCGCGATACGAAGTCATCGTCGAGCCGCGCCTTCGCACGGAGGAGCCATGGAGGTGGCGTGCCCGATGCGCGTCGCTGCTCGCGCGCGGCGTCGGCGAGGATGCCGAGGACGATCGATTCGACGGCGAGCGGCGAGAGGTCGTCGCCGTGCGCGAGCTCATCGTGCAGGCGGCGCCCGAGAAGCGCGAACGCGCCGGTGGTGAATGCGCCGGAGGTCGTCAACGCGCGCGAGTGTTCGCGCACGTGCGCCATCCATCGCGGCGCGAGCTCGACGTTCAGACATCGTCCGCCCGCGCCGTTGAACTGATTCGAGTGCGGCTCGCCTTCGGCACGCACGATCACCATGCCTGGCGCGCCGGTGCGCTCGCGGCGATCGGCCCGCTCGTGAAAGTGACCGTCGAGCACGACCACCAGGCACGCGTATTCGTGCGCGTGCGTCGCCAGCGCGGCGCCGGCGCCATATCGCGTCTCGGTCATCGCGAAGTCGCCGATGGTCTGCGTCCGCACGACGGTGGCTGGGAAGCGGGTGGGTGAGTAGCGCAGCACTCAGTGGTGGTACGTGGGTTCCCTCGAAAGGTTAGCCCTCGGCGCGATGTCCGGAAACGAGCCGCGCGCGAAGAAGATGTGCTCGGCCACAGCGCGAAACATCGGCAACCGCAACATCGCGAACGCCGCCTCGGTCACCAGCGGCGTCGACATCGCATTGATCGCGTGCCGCATCCAGCGCCGCGTCAGGAAGCGGGCGCGGAAGCGGTCATCCGAGTATTGCCGCAGCACGGCTGCATCGTTGCGCTCGAGATACTCCGCCGCGACGTCGGCGGCGAATGTCGACAAGCGCATCGCACCGTCGAGGCCTCCCGCGGTCAGCGGCGAGACTGCGCCGGCCGCGTCGCCGATGAGCATCCCGCGCGCGTTCGCGATGCGCTGCAGCATGCCGCCGACGGGAATCAGGCCGCCGCGCCGCTCGATCACGCGTCCGGTGCGGAACGGCAGTGACTCGCGAAACGCGCGCAACGCACCGGCCGCGTTCCAGTGCTTCGCATCGAGACGGCCTGCGACGCCGATGTGCGCCTCGTGCCCGTCGTTCGCAACCCAGGCGATGTAGCCCGGCGCGAGCCGAGGATCGACGAAGCAGTGCAGCGCCGGCTCGCGCGAGATGGGCGGGACGATCTCTTCGACGCCGACCAGCAGCTCGCGATTGCGATCGAGGCCGAGCTGCCCGGCGATGACGGACCGCGCGCCATCGGCACCGATCACGTACCGCGCGCGCAGACGTTCTTCCGCGCGACGGCGCACGAACGTCACTCCGGCCCCATCGCAGCGCACGACGCGCGCGGAGGGAATCCAGCGCACGCCCGCGCTTGCGCATTGCTCGAGCAGTTGCAGATAGAGCCACGCCATCCGTCCGACGCGGAACTCGTCGCGTTGCGCGCGCAGCGCGAAGGTCCTGCGCGAAGGCGAGTAGAGGACGACATCGCGGATCGGCGGCCCGAGCTGTTCCTCCGGCAGCGGAAAGTCTTCCCACGTCTTGCGCACGAAGATGCCGGTGGTGTGGACCGGCGCGGCGAGCGACGCTTTGCGATCGAGGATGGCCACCCGCAGACCGCGTGTGGCGAGCAGGCGCGCGCAACGCAATCCTGCCAGTCCGGCTCCGATGACCACGACGTCGAGTGGTTGGTTCATGGCTAGCACTTTAATGTGCAAAGCACTCGCCAGTAAAGCGGATCTGGAGCCCGGCGCTCCAGATGGCCGTTCACTTCGCTAGGGGGTCGATCGAGCGCGCCGCCGCCCTCATCTGCTCGTCGGTAAGTTTGTCGAGCTGCTGCAGCAATGGTCGTTTGTCGTCGAGTGCTGCGATCGAAGCGCGATGCGTCTCCATCCAGGCGGTGAGCTCGTTCGCGAGCTTTTCGTTCGCTTTGCCATGCGGATTGTCGCCGCCGATCTCGAAATCGAAGATGCTGGAGAGCGCCTCGCGCGGTGAGGGCGCGAGCGCGATCGAGGCCAGCTTCGCGCGGTACTCCATCTCCCACACCTTGCCCTTGCGCTTTTCCTTCTGGTCGATTGCATGCCGCCCCTCGTGCAAGACGATCGAGGACGTGAACTCCTCTTCCGTCACGCGCGCGATGAACGCCTCGCGCAGCTCCGTTCCCGACGATCCTTTCGCGCGCAGATCGGCCAGAACCGACTCGAGGTACTGCCGCTTCAGGCGTGCCGCAAGGTCGTCATCGGGCTTGGCCGGCTCATTCACCAGCCGCCACTCGTGCAGCGCACCGTCCGCGTAACGCGGGCGCACCTGCACGATCTCCTTGTCCGTGCCCCAGCCGCCGTCGCCGCTGCGGCCGTCGTGGAACCATTCCGCGTAGCCGTTCGAGACCATGCTGTCGAGCGCGACGAAGCGCAGCGTGGCGGTGTGGCCGTATTGCTCGACGCGCATGTCGCGCGCGTCGACGACGTGGCCGAAGTGGAGATCGACGTGGCCGCTGGTCTTGCCGACGTTGATCGACGCGCCGTAGCGTTTCGCGACCTCGTCCTCGTTCGGAACCTCACGCTTGACCGCGTCGCGGAGGACGTCATCGTCCTCGTTGCCGTTCGCGATCTGCCGGTAATACTCGTTTGTCGACTTTTCGAGCCGCTTCAACGCTCGCGCGTAATTCGCGACGTCGCCTTCAGTCGTGACGAGCAGGACCTCATCGATGAAGCGGATGCCCGCGAGCGCGTTCGCGAGCGCCGCGCTCTGATCCCGCCATGCAGGAGACGAGAGGATGCGCGTGACGTCGGCGTGCGCCGCGGCGATCGTCTTCGGCGGACCGGCGAACGCGGAGATCCGGTAATACGAGTTGATCCCTTCCAACGCGGCCGCGCCATCGCCCGCGCGCAACGCCGCGCGAGTCAGCAGACGCGATGCCGTGAGTAACGGTCCGAACTCCGCGATGACCGCACGCATCGACTCGATCGTGCCGCGTAACTCTTCGGCGGATGCACGCGGATCGCGGTCGACGATCCTGGCCATCACGAGGTGCGCGCGTTGCCGCTCGCGCGGTTTCGCCGCCAGCTCCAGCGCCTTCCGCGCCTCCGCGCGTGCGCCCGCGTGATCTCCGCGCTCGAGCGCAACGCGTGCCGCTTCGATGCGCGCATCATGCGACGCGATTCCGCGCAGGCGCGCCGCCGCCGCGTCGAGCTTACCGAACAGTCGCCACTCGATGTTGGCGAGCTTCACCGGGTCGCGTTCTTCTTTGAACAGCCTGGCGGCCTCACTCGGCGAACCTTTGCAGGCCGAGGTGAGGAGCAGCGTGAGGACGAGCACGAATCGCATGAAGTGACGATACGCAGCCGCGCCGCGAAGGATCTTGTCGCCGCGGAGCGTCCTGGTATCGCGCTAGCGCAAGCGGCGCCGATATTCGGCCGGACCGATGCCATGCACGCGCGTGAACGCTTTCGTGAAATGGCTCTGGTCTGAGAAACCCGCCTGCGCTGCGATCGACGCCAGTGGTTCCGCGCTCGCGAGCTGCATCCGCGACCACTCGATGCGCAACGCGCGCACGCACTCGCCGACCGACGCGCCCGTGTATCTGCGGAACGCGCGCGCAAAATGCGTCGGATGCACACCCACCTCGGACGCCAGCGCGCCGAGCGTCACCTTCTCCATGAACCGCCGCGCCAGAATCGCCTGCGCTTCGGCCAGCCACGATGGGACTCGCCGATCTTCGGACTGGCGCGCGAGCGTCGCGAACAACTCCAGCAGCAACCCTTCGACCATGAGCGGCGCGACCGCATCGCCGCGGCGCAACTCGATCGCGAGCTTCGCGCCGATGCTCGCCACTTCGGGACGCTCCACGACGTCGCCGCGATGCAGCGCATCCGCCGCGGTGCCGAGGCGCGCGACGAATGAACGATCGAGGACGACGTTGAGACAGCGCGTCGGACGCTCCGCGAAATCATCCTCATGTGTGTCGCCGGCCGGGTGCAGCACGATCGACGGCGCGCCGCAGGTGATTGCGCGCGCAGCAGAACGCTCGCGATATCCGCCGGAGAGCACGAACGTCAGGTAACTCTCCTCGTGCCGATGCCACGGCAGCAACGCACCGCGCGCGTAGCGCGTTTCGGAAACGCGGAAAGCATCCCAGCGAGC
>Ga0196977_1000285_pt1 | contig 29425 bp, 22 predicted proteins | sample S3v_1013CmetaG_FD_148634 | JGI IMG/M metagenome (GOLD analysis project Ga0196977, IMG submission 148634) | Soil microbial communities from Anza Borrego desert, Southern California, United States - S3+v_10-13C | ecosystem: Environmental > Terrestrial > Soil > Desert | place: USA: California... | reverse complement strand
TCTGCGGCTGGGGCTGATCGCCGCGGTGGCGGCGCTCGCCCGGCCCGGCCGCGCGGCGCTGCTGGCGCTGCGCGCGTGCATGGCGCTGGTGGCGCTCGGGAGCCTCTACGGGGTCTACGAGCACGTCGTCGAGAACGTCGCGTTCCAGAGGGAGATTGTGCCGGGTTCGACGACGGCCGAGCTGGTGTCGGCCGCGCTCGCCGGCGCGAACCCCCTGCTCGCGCCCGGCATCCTCGCGCTGGCGGCCGCGCTCGCCGCCGCCTCAACCTACTACCACCCGGCTCTCGGGAAAGGCCGCGGGCAGACCGCCGGCTGAGTTCAACGGGCGGCGGGGGAGTTCAATTAAGAATTAAGAATTAAGAATGGGGTGCCCGCGAGGTGCCCTTCCGTGTTCCCGGCCACACCAACTATTAATTCTTAATTCTTAATTCTTAATTGCACCCCGCCTCTCCTCACGCTCGACTGAGCATCACCCTCAGAACGTTAAATTCGTCTGAACTATTAACCTCCCTGTAACTCCCGGTTCCGAGACCTGTGTTATATGGTTCAGGGCGCCCGCCGACACGCCTTCGACCTTCGACCCTGAAAGGAACTCGCCATGCCCCAGCTCATCTCCCGCGCCGCCGCGCTCTTCGCGCTCCTCGTCTGCCTCGCCGCCGCCGCCGCCGCGCAGACGCCGCCCGCGGCCGACGCCGCCCCGGCCGAAGCCCCGAACGCGGCCGGCGACGCCTCCGGGCTCGACGAGGTGCGGAGCCAGTTGCGCGAGCAGCGCGAGCAGCTTGAGCAGTTGCGCGCGGCCGTGAAGGAGCAGGCGCGGCTCATCGAGCAGTTGCGCGCGCGCCTCGAAGAACCGGCGCGGCCCGGCGAGTCGGCCGCGCTCGCCGCCGTGCGCGACGCGGCCTACGCGGGCGACGCGGACGGCGCGCGGCAACCGGCGGCTCAGGACAAGTCGCTCGAAGAGCGCGTGGCCGGGGCCGAGGCGCAGGCGAAGAAGGCGAGCGAGGCCGTCTCGAAGCAGCTCGGCTCGATCACCTTCGGCGGCGACATACGCCTCCGCTACGAATCCTTCTACGGCCAGACGAACGCGCTGCCCTCGGCCGAGAACCCGGGCGCGCTCGGCAACCCGCTCTCGACGCGCCAGCGCCTGCGCGTGCGCGCGCGCTTCGGCGCGAGGGGCAAGATCGGCGACCATTTCGAGTGGGGGTTGCGGCTCGCCACCGGCTCTTTCGCCGACCACGTCTCGACGAACCAGACGCTCACGGACTTCTTCACGCGCAAGAACTTCGCGCTCGACCTCGCCTACGTCACCTACAAGCCGGCGGCGCTCCCCGGCTTCCAGATTCAGGCCGGCAAGTTCGAGACGCCGTGGACGCGCACCGAGATGACTTGGGACAACGACCTCAACCCCGAGGGCGTGACCGAGAGCTACGCGCGCGCGTTCGAGAAGTCGCTGGTGCGCCGCGTCGAACTCGTCGCGTGGCAGTCGCCCTTCCTCGAACGCAGCAGCGCCTTCGTGCTCGGCGCGGACGGCCGCGTAGACTTCGAGGCCTCGGGCCGCGCGGGCCGCGACCTCGCGCTCTACGGCGCGCAGGCGCGCGCCGAACTCGGCCTCTCGGAGAACGTCACGCTGCGACTCTCGGCCGCCGACCTCTACTTCTCGGGGACGCAGTTCATCACGCCGGCGCAGGTCTTCGGCGCGAACATCCAGCTCCCGGTCACCGTCACCATCCCGGCCTCGGGCACGACGCCGGCGCGCACCGTCACGGCGCAGGTCTCCGTCCCGCGCGACCTTCTGGTGAGCGGCAACGCCAACCTCGGCCTCTCGCTCGCCTCGACCAACGCCGTCGGTCGCGACGGCCGGCTCGCCTCCGGCTACAACCTCGTAGACCTCATCGGCCGCCTCGACCTCGCGCACAGCGAGCGCTGGCCCGTCACGCTGCTCTTCAACTACGTCGTCAACACGCAGGCGCGCGACTTCACGGCGCCCGGCGCGGGCGGGCGCGATGTCTTCGTGCGCAACGACGAGGGCAGCGGCTACTGGGCCGAGGCGCAGGTCGGCAAGACGCAGCGGCGCGGCGACCTGCTCTTCAACTACACCTTCACGCGGATCGAGAAAGACGCCGTGCTCGCGCCCTTCAACGGCAGCGACCTCGGCGTCTTCACGGACGTGCGCGTCCACCGCCTGACGGCCTCCTACGCGGCCGACTCGCGCGTCGTGCTCTCGCTCATCGGCCTCTTCACGCAGCGCCCCAACGGCCTCGGCGGCGTCTTCGGCGCGACGCCGCCCGGCTCGCTCGAACGCACCCAGACGCGCCTCCAGTTCGACACCACTTTCCGCTTCTGAAACGAGGGCGGCGGGCGCCGGGGGCCGGGCGGCGGGGAGGGCGAGTCGTCTTCCCCGGCGCCCGGCCCCGTCGCCCGCCGCCCTCCGAAAAGAATCATTGATTCTGCGCGGGCGGCGTGCTAATCTCCGCGCCACTCCGGCCGGTTTCCTAAGACACCAACCCTCGCCAGCTATCAGCCCTAACCGCCGGAGCGAGATCGCGAGCTTCGCACGGCCCTTCTCGTCCATTCAATCGTACGGAATCCAGATTGGCGGTCGCGCGGGCGGCCCCGGCGCGGATTTGACTGGCGCGGACGCGGCCGACGCCTAACCCACACACCCCCATTCATTCAGCAAAGGAGAGCTGACCGATGAGATTTAAGCTTGCAACTTTAACCCTCGTGGCCGTGACGGCCTTCGCCCTGACCATCCCCGCCGCCCCGCCGCCCGCGGCCGCGGCCGCCGACCCGGCCTCCGAGCAGATTCGCGCCATGATGACGCGGCTCAACGACCAGCTCGCCGCCTCCGGCGCGCCCTTCCGCGCCGACTACGCCGAGTACATCACCGGCGGCGACGCGGCGGGCCAGACCGTCTTCTTCAACAACCGCGGCAACAAGCAGCTCGCCGCGCACTTCGTCCCCGGCGACCCGCGCCGCGGCGGGGCCACCAACATCACCTACATCATCGACCAGACCGAAGGCGCGCCCGACGCCCTGACCACCGCGCAGACGAACGCCGCCATCGACCGCGCGATGGCGACGTGGGACGGCGTCAACTGCTCGCACATCCCGATCACGAAGCTGCCCGACATCCCCGGCACCGACCTCGGCGTCATCGAGTTCCAGAACGGCCTCGGCGGCTCGCCGTTCGTCTTCGCCGACATCACGCACGCCGGCTGGCTGCCGGGCGGCATCCTCGCCCCGAACGTCATCGCCGTCACCTTCACCTTCATCTTCATCAACCCGGACAGCACCCCGACCGACATCGACAACAACGGCAAGGCCGACACGGCCTTCCGCGAAATCCTCTACAACAACGCCTTCGTCTGGAACATCAACGCCGACATCGACGTGGAGACGATAGCGCTGCACGAGGCGGGCCACGGCCTCAGCCAAGGCCACTTCGGCAAGGCCTTCATCACGAACAGCAACGGCAAGCTGCACTTCTCCCCCCTCGCCGTGATGAACGCCGCCTACAGCGGCGTCCAGCAGAACCTCGCCGGCACGGACAACGCCGGCCATTGCAGCATCTGGGGCTCTTGGCCTAACAACTAGGAAGTTTCCAGTTCAAGGCGGGACAGAGACAGAGCCGCGGGCGGATTGAGTGTCATCGGCACTCAACCCGCCCGCGGCTCTGTCTGCGGCACCTTCTGACGCCGCCAGTTAAAGCCGACGCCTACTTGCGCGAGACGACGATAGGCTCAATCGTGGGCGGGAGCTGGTGCAGCTCGCTCCGCGCGAAGCCGGCGTTGGCGAACATCCGCTCCAGCTCGGCGAAGGTGTAGGCGTCGCCGGCCGGCGTCGAGCCGAGCATCATCAGGCTGAAGGCGGCCGGGATGGGCGGCGAGACGCGGTCTTCGTTCGGCACCATCTCCAGCGTCACGGCCCGCCCGCCCCCGGCCAGCGAGGCGTGAACCTTCCGCAGCAGTCGCTCGCAGGTCGGCGGGTCGAAGTGGTGCAGGAAGTTCGTCAATAGCACGTAGTCGTAGCCCTCGCCGTACTCGACCGAGAAGGCGTCGCCCTCGGCGGTGCGGAAGCGTTCGGCGACGCCGGCCGCGCGCGCGTTCTCCTTCGCCACTTCGAGCACGCCCGGCCAGTCGAGCGCGACCACCTCGGCCCGCGGGTTGGCGCGCGCGAAGGCGATGCCGTAGAGGCCGTGGCCGGCGGCGATGTCGAGCACCTTGAGCGGCCCGGCCTCGGCGACCTCCAGCCGCTCGGCGATGAGCTGCGCGGGCAGCGCCGCCATCGGGGCCATCGCGCGCGCGAACTTCACCCAGACCGGGTTCTCCGGCGCGACCGTCCCGCCCCCGGGCAGCACCGTGCCGCCCGCGCGGACGGCCGACGCGAGGTCTGCGAACCCGCCCATCAGCGTCGGCGCGAGCAGGAACTCGACCGAGCCGCCGAGGTAGGCCGGCGAGCGGCGGTCGAGGAACACGGCCGAGTCCGGCGTCAGACGGTAGCCGCCCCCCTCCTTCGTCAGGAAGCCGATGATGACGAGGTAGTCGCACAGCACGCGCATCCCGCGCTCCGAGGTCTGGCAGCGCGCGGCCAACTCGCCGACGGACTGCGCGCCCTCGCCGGCGGCGGTGAAGACTTCGAGCTCGATGGCCGCCTTGAGGGCCGCGGTGCGCTGGTACGAGTTGATCGTCTCGAAGAAATGCTCGGGCGAGGGCGGGTTCTGTCCGGGGGGCGGCGGCATAAGGGTTTTCTCCTCGGAAGAGGGCCGGTGAGTGTTGAGTGCCGAGGGCTGCGGACTGAGTTGAAAGCAACCGCCTTCGACTCGGCACCCGGCCCTCGGCACTCGCCACTTCTTTATCTAACGATCTCGAAGTCCGTCCACGCGGCGACGGACGCGTGTTTCTCGTCGGCGAGCGCGTCGGTGACGAGGACTTGGAGGACGTACTCGCCGGGCGTGAGGTCTGTGCCGAGGCGGAAGCGGCTGCTCACCTGCACGCGCGTCGCGCCGGACTCCTGCGGCTGCCGCTCGGGGTCGAGCGGCGTGACCTTGCCGGCGAAGACCATCCGGCCGTCGCGGAAGAGGCGCATCTGCGTGCGGAGCTGCGGGCGGGCGGCCCCCTGCGCCGACTTCGCGTTGTAGACGTTGAAGTGGTAATCGACGAGCGCGCCGGGCCGGAAGCGGCGCACGGCCGCGCTGCTCATCGGGTCGGCCGTGTCGAGGCGTCCGCCGCCCGCCGAGGCCGCCGCCACCGAGGCGTTGGCCGTCTCGGCCGAGTAGCCGCTGCCCTCCATGACGAGGCCCGAGAGCGCGAGGCGGTTCTTCTTCAGGTCGGGCACTTCGATGAACTGGCTCGCCGAGCCGAGCCGCTCGGTCGCGGCGTCGCGCACGGCCACGCGCAGCTGGTACGCGCCCGCCTTCTTGACGGGGACGGCCATGATGTAGACCAGCCCGTCCTCGACGACGCGCCGCAGCGTCTCGCCGCGCGCGCGCACCGTCTCCGTGCGGTTGACCTGATCGACCACCTGCCCGCCGTCGCCGACCGTCAGGGCCACCAGATCGATGACCGCCTTCTGCCAGCCGTCGGCCTCCTCCTCGAACTCGAAGCGGCGCATGTCGATGTGCATGAGCGAGCTGACGAAGGAGCCTTTCTGCGGGTCGGCGCTGAAGAGCGAGGTGAGGCGCAGGTCGATGTCGCCGGCGGCGACGGGCGAGGAGAGCGCGCCGTAGAGCTGCTCGATGCGCGTGCGCGCGACGGGGCGCGCCGTCTCCTCGTCGGGCACGCCGAAGAAGCCGGCGCGCGTGCGCACGCGCAGCCCCGGCCGCCTGACCTTGACGCTCAGCTCGTGGAAGCGCGGGCGGCCCGCCTCGCGCTCGAAGGTCTTCTGCGGCGGGCGGAAGCCGATCAGGTAGTAGCCGCTCTGGTCTTCGAGGACGCGCTCGACGCCGCCCGACAGGTCGTTGCGCTCGCGCACGGCGAAGCCGCCCGTCTCCTCGGCGAGGAAGGTGAGCGGCACCTGCGTGCCGGCGTAGAAGTTCCCCCGGCGGCTGAGCATCCCGGTGATCTCGTTCGTCGAGAGGCTGGCCGTGTTGTCCTCGGCCGTCAGCCCGAGCACGGGCAGGCCGCGCGCGTCGACGGTGTAGATGACGACGGCCGCGTGGTTCGCCAGCGCCGTCAGGCGGCGCAGCTCTTCGAGCACGCCGCTGTCCACGTAGGGCAGCTTCCCGTCGAGCGAGACGAACTCGAACCCCTCGGAGAACATCAGGACGGACTTGCGGCCGGGCAACTGCTCCATCCCGCGGATGATGAAGCTGAGCGCGCCGAGCGTGCCGACCGAGAAGGTCTTCTCGCTGCGGAAGTCGTCCAGCTGCTCCATGCGGCCGGCGGCGCTTTCGCGCCGTTCCGAGCCGGGGACCGCCTGCCCCGTCTCCCTGTCGACCGCGGTGGGCGACTGCTTGTCGAGCAAAGCCTGCGGGTCGATCTGGATGGGCGCGAACGAGCCGACGCCGACCGAGCCGCGCGGGTACCAGCGCACGCGGTCGATGGCCTTGTGTAGAAGCTGCTTGTCGCTGGTGAACTGCTGCAACGCGCCCATGCCGGCGCTCGTGCGGACGACGGCGACGAGGTCGCGCGGCTGCATCTGCTCGTCCACGAACTTCCGCAGCGCGCGGCGCACGTCGACGAGGCTCTCGAACGACGAGTTGAGGTCGTCGACGACGAGCGCCACCGTGCGGCGCACGTCGCCGGCGCGCAGGCGCGCGGGCGGCAGCGGCGGGGCCGTCTTGTCCGCCGAGCGGCGGGGCGCGGGGGCCGCCGCCGCGGTCGCCGTCGTCGCCGTCGCCGTGACGTAGGAGAAGTTGGTGAGCTCCTGACGCTCCCCGGCGAGCGTGACCTCGAACTCGTCGGGCGCGAGGTCGGTCACCTGCCGCCCGCGTTTGTCCACCACCACGGCGTCGAACTGGACGAGGTTCGACGTGATGCGCACCACGTCGTCGTCCGCGTTCTCCTGCGGTGTGGCCGCGGGTTGCCGCCGCGGCGGTTGCTGCGGTAACTGCTGCCGCCGGTTGAAGACGGACGGCGGCGCTTGCCGTTGCCGCGCGGCGTCCAGCGCCAACGCGTGCGCGGGGCCGAGCAGGAGCGTCAGGGTGAGCAGGATACTTCTTTTCATGTGACGAGGTTTTCTTTCCGCGGGATGAGCGGCCGTGGGGCCGCGCGACTTGACGGCTTAGATTCTCCCACAACGTGGCCGCGATGTCTCTCCGCGCGCGGACGATTTCGCGAACATCGTCCACTTAAATCGCCGCCCGCGCGGGTTCAAAAAAATGGCCGTAAATACCGAGTTTTAGATTCTCCAGAAGAATGAAAAAACATCTTCAGCTTTTCGGATGGAGCCCCGCGCGCGCCCCGCCGCCGGACGGAAAATGCGGCCCATTCTTCGCCGCCGCAAGGCCCGCCGACGGGAACAATAGTTGCAGACGTAGCCTGTCGCCGCGACGCGCCCAACGGCCGTCGCCTTCTTAATAGATGGAATTACCGTCGGGTGTACGGACGGGTGGTTTTCGACACAAAGGGCGCGGAGGATTCACGGCGTTCACGGAGAAAGCGATCGTCTTGCCCGTGACCCCGCGTGTCGCCCGCGCCCTCCGTGTCGAAGCCGCCTCCCGCCACATCCGACGCTAACCCACACTCAGGGCAGACGGGCAATCGCTCCCCAGAGTCTCCTGCCGCCACACCGTCCCTGAAGCCGGCGGCGGGGCCCGCGGTGGCCCCGGCCGGCGAGCATCATAACGAGGAGGTCACAATGAGTAACTCTCTGCCCCGGAGGGGCAGCCCCAATACTTTCTTCTGGGCCCTGCTTCTCTCCCTCTTCCTGTGCCCCGCCGCCTTCGCGCAGGGCGACACCTCGACCGTGCGCGGCACGGTGCGCGACCCGCAGGGCGGGGGCGTCGGCGGCGCGACCGTCACGCTGCGCAGCCCGGCGAGGAACTTCACGCGCACCCAGACGACGAACGCCGAGGGCGGCTACGTCTTCGCGGCCGTCCCGCCCGACACCTACACGCTCGAAGCCGAGGCCGCCGGTTTCAAGAAGGTCGCCGTCGCCGACGTGCGCGCGCTGGTCGACACGCCCGTCGAGATCGACGTGGCGCTCGAACTCGGCGCCGTCACCGAGACCGTCAGCGTGACGGCCGCCACCGAGGCCCCGCTCAACACGACGGACGCCAGCGTCGGCTCGGCCTTCGAGTCGCAGCGCATCGAGGAGCTGCCCTTGAACGCGCGCAACGTCAACAACCTGCTCGCGCTCCAGCCCGGCGTCACCCGTCAGGGCGAGGTCAACGGCGGCCGCCGCGATCAGGCCAACTTCACGCTCGACGGCGTGGACATCAACGAGCAGCAGACCGGGCTCGACATCGTCAACTCCGGCAGCTTCGCCACCAACACGCCCGGCGACGCCTTCGCCAGCGTCATCCGCGTCACGCCCGACTCCGTGCAGGAGTTCCGCGTCACCACCTCGAACCCGACCGTCACGCAGGGGCGCTCCTCGGGCGCGCAGGTCTCGCTCGTCACCAAGTCGGGGACGAACGAGTGGCACGGCTCGGTCTACGAGTACCACCGCAACACCGCGACGACGGCCAACGACTACTTCAACAACGCGCTCGGCCGCGACGCCAACGGCGAGGAGATCGCGCCGCGCCCGAAGCTCATCCGCAACATCTTCGGCGGCACGGTCGGCGGCCCCATCAAGCGCGACCGCGCCTTCTTCTTCTACAGCTTCGAGGGGCGCCGCGACGCCGAGGAGGTCTCGGTGCTCCGGAACGTGCCGACGGCCACCCTGCGGCAGGGCATCGTCCAGTACCGCAACGCCGACGGCGAGATCGTCTCGCTCTCGCCCGCCGACATCGCCGCGCTCTACCCGGCGACGGGCGGCGTCAACCCGGCCGCGCTCGCCATCCTCCAGACCGCGCCGCAGCCGAACGACTTCACCATCGGCGACGGGCTGAACCGCGCCGGCTTCCGCTTCAACGCGCCGACCTCGAACTCCCTGAACGTCCACACGGCGCGCTTCGACTGGACGGTCAGCGACCGCCAGACGCTCTTCTTCCGCGCGGCCTATCAGGACGACCTCTACGAGCAGGCGCCGGCCTTCCCCGGCACGCCGCAGCCGAGCCTCTGGGTCAACCCGAAGGCCTACGCGCTCGGCCACACGTGGGCGGCGACGAACAGTCTGGTCAACAACCTGCGCGTCGGGCTCACCCGCGCGGCCTTCACGCAGCAGGGCGACAGCGACGAGCCGTCCGTCATCTTCCGCGACATCTTCGCGCCGCGCCTCTTCCAGCGCACCATCAGCCGGACGACGCCGACGTGGAACTTCGTCGACGACCTGTCGTGGATCAAGGGCTCGCACACCGTGCAGACGGGCGCCAACCTCCGCTTCATCCGCAACAACCGCGTGGACTTCCAGAACTCGTTCGACGCCGCGCTCGTCAACTACCAGTTCTACGAGACGGGCGGCTCGTCGGTGCGCGACGCCCTCGCTGACCTCGACCCCGACTTCGAGTTCGACTACGGCCGCGCGGCCGTCGCCGTCCTCGGCCGCTTCTCGCAGTACACCATCACCGGCAACTTCGACAAGTCGGGCCAGCTGCTCGCGCCGGGCAGCCCGTCGCTGCGCGCGCTCGCCACAGAGGAGTACGAGTTCTACGGTCAGGACACGTGGAAGGTTCGGCCGAACCTGACGCTGACCTACGGCCTGCGCTGGGGCGTCAACACGCCCGCCTACGAGCGCGAGGGCTTCCAGCTCGTCCCGACCACCAACCTCGGCGACTTCCTCGAACGCCGTCTGGCGAGCGCCGCCGCCGGCGTGCCCCTCAACGAGCTGATCGCCTTCGACCTCGGCGGCAAGGCCAACGACCGGCCCGGCTTCTACGAGATGGACTGGAACAACTTCGCGCCGACCGTCGCCGTCGCGTGGTCGCCTGACTTCGGCGACAACTTCCTCGGCCGGCTCATCGGCCGCTCGGGGCGCTCGGTCATCCGCGGCGGCTTCCGCATGCTGCACGACCGCATCGGCAGCCAGATCGCCGTCAACTCCGAGTTCGAGGGCTCGTTCGGCTTCAGCACCGAGACGACCAACGGGTCGAGCTCGACGAACACGACCACGCGGCTCGGGCCGCTCGTCACCGGCCTTAACCCGGACGTGCGCAGCTTCCCGCGCATCGACGCGCCGACGGCGCTGACCTTCCCGCTGTCGTTCCCGGCCGACGAGGTTGACCGCATCGTCTCCGGCATCGACCAGTCGATCATCTCGCCGGTTCACTACTCTTGGAACGTCTCCTACGGGCGCGAGCTGCCCAAGGGGCTCTCGTTCGAGGCCAGCTACATCGGCCGCTCGGCCCGCAACCTCCTGCTCGTGCGCGACGTGACGCACCTGAACAACCTCGCCGACTCGGGCTCCGGCATGGACTGGTACGGCGCGGCCGCCGCCCTGAACAACCTGCGCCTCGGCGACACGCCCATCGAGAACGCGGGCACGATCCCGTACTTCGAGAACCTCTTCCCGAACCTCGGGCCGAACCTCGCCGCCGCCTTCGGCCTAGACTTCTTCGCCGGGCTGACGCCGACGCAGGCGGCCTACGCGCTGCACGCGCGCGACGGGTTCGACGTGACCGACTACACGCTCATGCAGCAGCTCCTCGACGACATGGGCGTCTTCCCGAACGCCTTCTTCCACCCGCAGTACGCGGCGCTCCAGACGCTCTCCAGCGTCGGCCGCTCCGACTACCACGGGGCCACGCTCTCCGTCCGCCAGCGCTACCGCAGCGAGTTCCTCTTCGACTTCAACTACACGCTCTCGAAGTCGATGGACAACGCCTCGACGCTGGAGTCGCAGCGCGTGCTCTCGAACGTGGTCCTCAACCCGATCAACCCCGACCTCGAATACTCCGTGTCGAACTTCGACATCCGGCACAACATCAACGCCAACTTCCTCGTCCAGCTCCCGTTCGGCGACGGCCGCAGGTTCCTGAGCGGCATGGGCCGGCTGGGCAACGCCCTCGTCGGCGGCTGGCAGCTCACCGGCATCGTGCGCTGGCACTCGGGGCTGCCGACGGGGTCGCCGGGCGACTTCGAGTGGGCGACCAACTGGCAGACGCAGAGCAACGGCGTGCGGCTGCGCGACGTGCGCTCGGGCAACTGCGCCGACGTGAACGGCTCGCCGAACCTCTTCTGCAACCCGACGGAGGCTTACCGCAGCTTCCGCAACGCGCGGGCCGGCGAGGCCGGCGACCGCAACATCTCGACGCTCCGCCTGCCGAGCTACTTCGCGATGGACGCCGGCCTCGCGAAGAACTTCGGCATGTGGTACAACGAGAACCACAAGCTCCAGTTCCGCTGGGAGGTCTTCAACGTCACGAACACGCAGAGGTTCGGGCTGCTCTCCAGCCTCGGGCTCAACCCCGAGCCCTTCCTCGCCACGCAGGCCCCGGCCGACTTCGGGCGCTACATCGGCTCGCAGACGCCCGTCGGCGAGCAGCGGCCCGGCCGCGTCATGCAGTTCGCGCTGCGCTACGAGTTCTAAAGCGCGCCGCGCGGTGGCCGAACTCGAAGAGGGCCGGGGTCACTCCCGGCCCTCTTTTCGTCCCGGCGCGCGAGCGCGCATAATGCTCAGGCCGCGGGGGGCGGCGCCGCGGGCGCCGCGGGTCTACTTCAAAGACTCCTCCGGGGCAGCTTCCGCGCGCCGCGCGAAAAGGGGAAAGGCGGGAACAGGTTGAACGACGAAAAGAGTCAGACGAAAGACGCGGGCGCCGCGGGCGGCCCCGTGGAAGAGGCCGGCGAGACGACCGCCGCCGACATGATCGAAGGCCCCGAAGACACGCGGCCCGTCGGTGAAGGGACGACCGCCAAAGTCGCCGGCGACCCCGACCGCCCGGAAGGTTGAAAGGCCCGCCCGCCGAAGATTCGGAAAGGAGCCAGAGCATGCGCAGACTGCCACCGGCCGCCCTCGCCCTCCTGCTCGCCTCGGTGTGGCTCTCGGCCGCCGCCGTCAACGCCGTGCAGCACCGGCGCGTGCGGCTCGCCGCTTTGATGACGAAGGGCGAGTACGACCGGGCCGGGCTGGCGAAGCTGAGCCACGACGAGCGCGAGGCGCTCGAAGAGTGGCTGACCGAGTACATCGACCGCGTGACGAACGAGGCCACGACGCGGCCGCGCGCCCCGCGCGAACCGCCGGGGCTGGCCGGCGAGGAGCGCGGCGAGATTTGCGACACCGACCGCCTGCCGCGCGGCTGGGTCAAGGTGGGCGACCGCTGGAACCCGACGAAGTGCGGCAACCCCGCGACCATCGTCTACAACGTCTGGGAGGTCGAGCGCTACACGAACAAGCCCGTCGGGGCCGAGTTGGAGGTGTGCGCCGACACGCCGACGCCCTCCGGCTGGATCGAGGTCAGCGCGCGCTGGAACCCCGCGACCTGCGGCCACCCGACCGGCATCTCCGACAACGTCAAGAAGATCAAGCGCGTGCGGTAAGACTTTCGGCCCCGTGGCCGCCCGGCTTCTTCGATGAAGGGGGCGCGCACGGCGTCGTCCGGCGTCGAGCCTCGCTGTTTATTCTCGACTTTGCGGGGCGCGATAAAAGTCCGCCGTCAACCCGGCCGCCTCACGGTACCGCGCTTAATCAACCACCTCGACCGAATCCCCCGCCGATAAAATCCCTTCGACTAAGACCGCACAATACACGCCGGCAAAGGCTCCGTGCGCTTGAGCGACTTGGCGTAAGACTTCCGGGTTGTGTTCGCCCGTGTCCGGGTCGAGTGAGATCATCTTGCAACGCGGGTCGCGCTCCAGCACCGCGACCACGGCCTTCGGCCCGAGGCGCAGTCGGCGGCCGACCAATTCATCCTCGGCGAACCCGTCATCCGAAGCGAGGTCAATATAGATGTTAGACCTGAAGCGCCGTTTATCAACAGGGCCGCCCAATTCCTCCCCGATCCGCCTTAGGGTTTGCAGACTAATCAGCGACAGCGGGCGGCAGTCGGTCAGAGCGCGGTCTGAGCGCACGAGCGTGAGGTGGTTTTCACCGCGCAGTCCTTCGCCGAGCATCTCTATCAGTGCCGGGTCGTCAATGGCGACGACCGCGCCCGAAGGCGTCACGACATCCAACATCATTTCCCCCGGTTCGGCGTTCGCCGGGGTGACGCCGGGCGCGATGCCCATCGCTTCGATCAGGTTGGGCGGCTTCGACGCCCTTTCGGGGTGACGGAACCGCGGGCGGTAGAGCAGCATTCGCTGCTGCACGTTAGCGTTCAGATAGGGGAACCCTTTCCGCGCGGCCGAGTTCCTGAAGGCGTAGCAGCGGTCGCCGTAAACGCCGGAAAACCCTATGAACGACTCGGCCAGCGCCTCGCCGCCCATACTTTTCACCGGGTAGCGCCACAGACTTTCGATAGTCCCGACGGTCTTCATACCGTCACCTCCCTTTATCCAACCCGCGCGCCACGCGGAAACGACCTAACGCGCGGCGTCACCCGCCCGCGTGAGCGAGGATGAAGGCCGCGCCGTCGCCAAGATTCCAGCAGCATAACGCCCGAATTAACCCGCCGCCCGACGAGGACGCACAAGCCACGTCGCAGAGGACGGGCGCGGGAACGATATGCCGGCGCGGGTGGGGTGTCAACGCGCAGGGGCGCGCGCGGTCGGCGGGCCGTCCTGAGCGGCTGTTCACACGCGTTTTAGATTCGGTTCGGACGGATGTAACACCGGGCCGATAACATCGTGCGTCAATCATTCGCCTCTGCTGACGGCTGACGACTGATGGCTGCCGACCGGCGGCCGCGGTTTACGATTTACGATTCACGATTTACGATTTACGGACTTTATGCTTCTCCGGCAGGCCATCGCACTGACGTTCGTCGCCGCGCTGGCGGCCGCGTGCCGGCTGCTCTACGAGCGCGACCCGCTGGCGGCGGCGGTCGCCGGGGGGGCGGCGCTGGCGGGCGCGCTGGCCGGGGCCGCCTTCGTCGCCGTCGGCAGGCGCGCGCCCGCTCCGCCCGAACCGCTGCCGCCCGCGGAGCCCCCGCGCGGGGCGGGCGAGGAGGCGCTGTCTCTGATCGTGACGGGCGGCGTGCCGGTCGCCGCGCTGCTCGAAGCGACGATGCAGAGCTTGCGCGAGGGCGTGCTCGTCGTCGACGGGGGGATGCGCGTGGTGGCGTCGAACAAGTCGGCGCGCGCGCTCCTCACCGAAGGCTCGCTGAAGGGCTACGCGCCGCGGCGTCTGAGCGAGGTGACACGCAACCCGGCCATCCAGTCGGCCTTCGCCGCCGCCCTCGAACGCGGCGAGCGCGCCGAGGTCAAGGTGGACGTGCAGGGCGAGGCCGGGCGGCGCAGCTTCGATCTGCGCGTCGAGCCGCTGCGCCGTCGCTCCGTCGAGTCGGGCGGCCGCGAGGTGCGCGGCGCGGTGGGCGTCTTCTTCGACATCACGCGGCTCGAAAGGCTGGAGCGCGTCCGGCAGGAGTTCCTCTCCAACGTCTCGCACGAGCTGCGGACGCCGCTGACGGCCATCCTCACCTTCGTCGAGACGCTCGAAGAGGGCGCGACCGACGACCCGGCCGACACGCGCCGCTTCCTCTCCATCATCCGCCGCAACGCCGAGCGGATGCGGACGCTCATCAACGACATCCTCGAACTGTCGGCCATCGAGGCCGGCACGGTGGCGGTCGAGCCGGGGCCTTTGCGACTCGGCGCGCTCGTCGGCGAGTGCTTCACGACGCTGGGCGGGCGCGCCGGCGAGCGCGGCGTCGAGCTCGTGAGCGAGGTGCGCCCGGACGTGTCGGTCTACGCCGACGCGCGGCGGCTCGAACAGATGTTGACGAACCTCGTCGACAACGCCGTCAAGTTCACGCCGGCCGGAGGGCGCGTCGTCGTCGGCCACGAGCGCGCGGGCGGGCGCGACGTGATCCGCGTGACGGACACGGGCGAGGGCATCCCGGCCGAACACCTGCCGCGCATCTTCGAGCGCTTCTACCGCGTCGACGGCGCGCGCTCGCGGGCGCTGGGCGGGACGGGCCTCGGCCTCGCTATCGTCAAGCACCTCGCGCGCGCCCACGGCGGCGAGGCGCGCGTCCGCTCCGACCCCGGCCGCGGCTCGACCTTCACCATCGAACTGCCCGCCAAGCCCCAACCCGGCGACGGTCAGGCTTAAACCGAACTTAGAAACGGGGCCGCGGGCGGCGGCGACCCGGTCTCGATTAACGTCGGAGCGGAGCGACGCGTTGACCGGAGACCCGCCGCCGCCCGCGCCCCTGTTTTAAATGCCCGCGCGCAATGTTGCGCGCCCGTTGCGGTTAAGTTGTGTTTGCCTGTCCTCAACCGCGCGGCCCCCGGGTTCAAGAATTCCTCAACCATTCCTCAACCACCGTCCTTAAATTCTCAACTCAAGAGCCTCGTCCTGTTGCTTGTTGATTGGAGTGTCATTCGGCCCGGCGCGTGTTCGTCTCCGCCCCGGACGCCACGTCCGAATCGTCAACTCGGATCGTCCCCGATCCCTTGCCTGTCACTTGGGAGGTGTCACATGCGCAGTAAGTTGGTTCGCCTGAGCAGAGAAGGGCTGATGTGGCTGGCCGCCGCGGCCGCCGTCGTCGTATCGCTCCAGATGATGCCGGCCCCGGCCTTCGGGCAGGCCCAAATCCTCGACATCCACGAGCCGCTGCGCGACGTTGACAGGCGCGGCACGGTCGCCCCGACGGCGGCGCAGAAGACCATCGTCGCCAACCTGCGGGCCGCGGTCCGCTGGAACCGCTTCGGGACGCCGCAGTCGCTCATCAAGTACGGCGGCTTCCTCGCGACGGGGCTGTCGAGCGCGCCGTCGGTCGCCGCCCGCGCGTGGATTCGCGGCAACCGCACACTGTTCCGCCTCTCCGACGCCGGCGTGACCAACCTCGAACTCGTCGGCGAGACGAAGCTGGCGAAGTCGAGCGCCTACGTCGTCCTCTTCCGCCAGCGCTTCGGCAACCTCCGCCCCGCGCAGGACGGGATGATCGCGGTCGGGGTCGTCGGCGGGAAGATCGCCTACGCCTCCTCGTCGGCCGTCGGCGACGCGCCGACGCCGGGCGCGCCCTCGATCACGGCGGCCGCCGCGTGGCTCAAGGCGGTGAAGGACATCGGCCGCGTGGCGACCGCCCTCGACCTCAAGGCCAAGCGGGAGGAGAACGGCTGGACGCTGCTCGACGTGCTCGGCTTCTCGCACCCGCAGCGCGCGCGCCTCGTCGCCTTCCCGACCTCGGCCGGCGCGGTGCGGCCCGCCTACGAGACCATCGTGCTCGACGCGCGCGGCGGGCAGACGATCGCCTACACGCACTTCATCGACGCGCAGACCGGGGCCGTCCTCTTCCGCCAGAACAAGGTCAACCGCCTCGCGCAGCCGCAGTCCGAACTCTTCACCGGCTCGTTCAACCCGCCGACGCCCGGCACGTGCGGCGCGCCGAGCGGGCCGTACACGGCCGGGCCCGGCACGCAGTCGATCGACGTGATCGCCACGGCCGACAACCCCGTCAACGACATCGTCCTCAACCTCTACTTCGGCAAGCCGGGCATGGGCGGCACGGTCGTCGCCAGTCAGGACACGGGCACCAGCCCCGAGGCCATCCACTACGCGCCGGGGGCCATCGCGCCCGGCGACTACTACGTCGAGGTCTGCCTCTTCAACGACCCGACCGCGCAGCCCCTGCCGCCCTTCACCTACACCGGCAACATCACGATCAACGACGTGGCCGGGGGCGGGCAGGTCGTCCCCTACCCGCCGCAGTGGTCTTTCTTCACCGCCAACCCGCTGCTCAGCCCGACGGGGCCGCCCGTCTTCAACTACCCGGACACCGACACGCGCATCACGCTCTGCTGGGAGGCCAAGCTCAACGGCGTGGACGTGCCCGAGTGCTACGACGGCTACGAGCTGTTCAACTCCGCGTCGCGCTCGCCGTGGGACTTCGACGTGCAGCTCAACGCGCCGACCTTCACGACGAAGGGCAACAACGCCAACTCGGCCGAGGCGTGGACGGCGCCGCTGACGCCGGGCGCCGTCGGCCAGCGCCCCGTCGCCCCCGACCGCAAGTACAACTTCCCGTGGGAGAACGTCTGGGAGAACATGAAGTGCTCGCCGACCAACTTCGTCCCCGGCGGCAACGACGTTTTCCCGGCCGCCGTTAACCTCTTCGCCGCGCACAACCGCATGCACGACTGGTCGTACCACCTCGGCTTCACCGAGCGCACGTGGAACCTACAGCAGAGCAACTTCGGCAACCGCGCCACGGGCGGCGTCGTCAACACCGTCAACGGCGGCGAGGCCGACCCCGAGACGGGTCAGGTGCAGGCCGGGGCCGTCGACGGCGGCGCGCCGAGCTACCTCGGGCGCGACAACGCCAATCAGGTCACGCTCAACGACGGCATCCCCGGCATCACCAACATGTACCTCTGGCAGCCGATCTCGTCGGCCTTCTACGCGCCCTGCGTGGACGGCGACTTCGATATGTCGGTCATCGGCCACGAGTACACGCACGCCATCTCGAACCGCATGGTCGGCGGGCCGGACGCCAACCTGACGGGCGCGCAGGCCGGCGCGATGGGCGAGAGCTGGGGCGACCTCGCCGCCGCCGAGTTCCTCAACGGCTGGGCCGCCACCTTCCCCGCGCCTTACAGCTTCCCCGTCAACAGCGAGAACCCGTTCGCCGTCGGGCCCTACGTGACGGGCAACAAGGAGCGCGGCATCCGCAACTACGGGATGAACCGCAACAAGGTGCTGCCGTTCACCTCCTCGTGGGGCCTCAACCCGCTCAACTACAGCGACGTGGGCTACGACATGACGGGCCCGCAGGTGCACGCCGACGGCGAAATCTGGAGCGCCACGAACTACGACATCAGGCAGGCGCTCGTCGCCAAGTACCACTCCACGCACCCGGCCACGAACAAGACCGTGCAGCGGCGCTGCGCCGACGGCGTCCTGCCGGCCGACCAGTGCCCCGGCAACCGCCGCTGGATACAGATCGTCTTCGACGCCTTCCTGCTGATGCAGCCCGGCGTGAGCATGCTCGACGCCCGCGACGCCTACCTCGCCGCCGACCTGATGCGCTTCGGCGGGGCCAACCAGAAGGAGCTCTGGAGGGTCTTCGCGCAGCGCGGCATGGGCCAGTTCGCCTCCACCGCCGGCACCGACGACGGCGACCCCGTGCCCAGCTTCGAGTCGGCCCTCGAAGCCTCGACGCCGGTCAAGTTCGTCGTCAAGGACGAGAACGGCTTGGCCGTCAAGGCGAAGGTCTACGTCGGCCACTACGAGGCGCGGGCCACGCCCGTCGCCGACACCGACGGGGCCACGGCGCTGCCGGCCACGGCCAAGTTCGTCGCCGGCAGCTACGACTTCGTCGTGCAGGCCAACGGCTACGGCCACGTCCGCTTCGCGCGCAAGCTCGGCGGGACGACGCCCGTCGACCTAGTCGTCACCATGCCGACCAACCTCGCCTCGACGCACAAGGGCGCGACGGCCGCCGGCGACGGCTTCTTCCACTCGCAGCTCATCGACGACACGGAGAACTCGGGCTGGGTCGCCAACAACCGCCTGCCCGACGTGGCCGGCACGCGCGTCACGGTCGATCTCGCCGGCGGGGCCCGCAGCGTGCGCCGCGTGCAGGTGAGCGCCATCATCAGCCCGTCCGATCAGGACACGGGGCCCGACAACTCTTCGCTCAGCAAGAACCGCTTCGTCGCGCTCCGGCAGTTCGAGGTCTGGGTCTGCAATCAGGGCGCGAACCTCCTCAACCCGAACTGCCTGAGCACGCTCGACGCGGGCTTCACCAAAATCTACACCAGCCCGGCGAGCGCGCTGCCCGGCACCGCGCCGCGCCCGGCCGCGCCCGACCTGATCCTGCGCAGCTTCGACGTGCCGGCGACCACCGCCACGCACGTGCAGCTCCGCGTGGTCTCGAACCAGTGCACCGGCGGGCCGCAGTTCCAAGGCGATCAGGACAACGACCCGCTCAACGACTCCGACTGCCGCAGCGGCTCGGCCTCGGACAACACCGTCCGGGCGCAGGAGTTTCAGGTCTTCGGGCAGGCCGCGGCCGTCCCGTCGAAAGACCCCGTGGTGCTCGTGACGATGACGGCCCCGGCCGCCGCCCCGCGCGGCGGCGAGGTCGCCTACGACATCGCCTACAACAACCTCGGCCCGAACGCCTCGTCGAACGCCTTCATCACGGACGTGCTGCCCGCGGGGCTGGACTTCGTCTCGGCCTCGCACGGCGGCGTCTACAACCCGACGACGCGCAAGGTCGTCTGGAAACTCGGAACCGTCGCGGTGGGCGGAACCAACACGCTCCGGCTCGTGGCGCGCGTGCGCGCGACGACGCCGGCCAACTCGGCGATCCTCAATCAGGCGGAGTACACCGCCGACCTGACGGTCGCCACGCCCGCCGCCGCCGTCACGCTCGTCACCTGACGCCGCGCCGCGCGCGCTCACGTCAAGGCCCCCTCGCCGCGAGGGGGCCTTAACTTTTTCGGGCCCGCCTTGGCTTCCGGGTGGGGCTATCGGGCGCGCGCGGTCGTCGGTTCCTGCCGGGCGCGGCATGGCACCAAGCCGCGCCGCCGTTGCAATTTCGACAAGAAAGCTTCCCGCTCCGCGCGAGTCTCAACTTGCCTCTCTGGACAGAAAATATATGTTTTTCATCATCAAGCGAGTGAAGGCGAGCACCATTCACACCGTCCTGACGTTGGTCTGGGTGGCGCTCGTCGTCCCGACACTCCTTTGGTGGCGGGAGTCGGTCTTCTGGGTGGCGCTGATGAGCCTGTGGGCGAACATCGCCTCGCACTGGGCGGCGCGCGAGGCGGCGAAGGCGAAGGAGAAGGCCAGCTAAACAGAGGTTCGGCAGATCGGTGCGACCGGGGTTGAGTTCGCCGAGCAGGTGCGCTCAGTTCGCCGGGCTATTACCGTCCACGGTTGCCGGCTCGTCTACGAGATCGTAGAGGAGACGGGCCTCTCGCGGTGGGCGGTGGATAAGGTGCTCAAGAAGCTTATGGACGAGGGCGTCGTCGAGGCCCGCGATGGCTTCGCCGAAGAGGCGGGCCGCCCACCCGTTGAATACTACCCCGCCGGTTCTACCCGCGACGAAGACGTGGCCGACTGGCTACGCTGCGCCGCCGACCTGCTCTGAAACCCGCCTGCAAAATAACCGCGCCCGACTCGCGTAACCTTTGACCGTCGCACAGCGGGATTTAGGTTAGGGCGTTTATGAGTCGTGAGCATACCCAATTCAAAAGGAAGACCCCCCACCATGCTTGAGCGCATCGAGGGCATGGTCAAGACCATCACGATTTAAGAGGGGGTGTGAGTATGCCGGCCAGCGGCGAGACGATAGGTGACGGGGAGTTTAAGGTCTACAGCGCGGCGGAGAAGGACTTCGTGCCGCGGCGCGTGGGGCTGACGCACTACTGCCGGCTGTACCACTCGGCGAATCAGTCAATCGCCAGCGGGGCCGGGAACGTGCCCCTCGCTTTCAACTCGGAGATTCCGACACGGGCGGGATGCACGACAACGTAACCAACAACGGCCGCATCACGTTTCAACTGGCCGGCTTTTACCTCGTGTCGCTTAACGTGGCCTTCGCCTCTAACGTGACCGGCTACCGAACCCTGCTCATCAAACAGAACGGCGGCATCTACCTCGCGTCCACCTCAATCGGGGCCACCAACGGGAACGACACGCGCCTCTTCGTCCAGTGCGCGTCTTTCTTCAACCTCGCCTACGTGGTGAAAGTGATCGTCAGGCTTGTGCATCATCTCCCCCCGTCTCCCTACCCGGTGTCGGCCCCGCGGCGTCACCCGGCCTGTTCTTCCCTGCGCCTCTCTTCGGCCGCGAGGACGCCCTTGTAAGCCTGAAGGTCTCGCTGCAAGTCCGAGAGGCGCATGGCCCACTTAAACGACTCGGCCTCCGCGACCCGAATGTCGGCCTCCAGCGAGGCGATCTGGTCGCGCACGTGCTTAATAACTTCGTCCTGCTCCACGCTACTTCCCTCCGTATCCCCTATTATAGTGCCGGCCTAAGACGGGGGCTTGATCAAATCCACTGGCACCGCAGCTACCGGTAGTACCTGCGGTACCTATGGTACCCAAGGTACTCCGGTGGCTCCGAGACCGACAGTCAAGATGTGACCCCGGACGTCATGTTCATGGCTTGCGGGGCCGTGTCCATAGACGTCGAAACCGGCGAAGTGCCGAGGGCTTTCTTGGCCGGGGATGGTGTTGGTTGGGGAGGGTACTCTATTGTGGTTGGCGGCTACGCAGTAGCCGGCCACATGGTAGCTGGCTAGTATCTAGCTGTCTAAACGGGGTGTCCGCCACGGACAGGCTGTCCGCTGTGGACAACCGGACGGCCGGACGGCTGGTTACCCAGTCACCCAGCCACCTCGGGCGGATCGGGCGGATTAGACCGGGGTCGCATTGCGACCGGGGTCGTATAGCGCTCCCGCTGGTCAACCAGTCAACCAGATGACCAATCAACCAGTCCGGGGCGCGGACGGGTTCGGCTTTCGGAAGGGGTGCGGATTTCCGGAGGGGCGGCTGGCGTGCGTGGGGTGGGTGGCGTGGCACGCTGTACCATAGCAGGCGGTGCTATAGCAGGGCGGGTAGGGCTACCGAATCGGCAAGGCTTGCCGCTATAACAAGGCTTGTCACAGAGACAGCCCATACCGTATCCACAGGGGCTATGGATTCCAGAGGGACTGGCCGGTGGTTGATATCCCCGGAAGACCTCAGGCAGGGCTCGCTTCACTGGCAGTCTCCCTTACGAGGAATCTTTCTGTCACCGAACTTTCCGGTGTCTGTTAGGCCCAAAGTCATCCGCGAGCATCTTTCATCGACCTGAACAGCGCACGTCAGGCCGGTCTCTGCTTCAAACGTCTGAAGGTCGTCTCGGTTATCCTTGTGGAAATCCTCAACTAATTGGCGGACCCGCCTGCTTCTCTCATCGTCGGATATGCCGCGTCTGAGGAGCTCATTAAAGCGGCTAAGAAGCTCCCGCCCCGCCTGATTGAGTCGCGTCTCGCTGCTGCGGGCCCTGTCTTTTATGCCCCTGACTTGGCTCCACCTGTATATTTTTTGGCGGAAAATTATCTCCTTGACATCGTCGAAGAGCATCGAGGCGTCCGCAAAGTCACCGACCGCGCTCAGCATTTCTGCCCCGTCCGCGCGTTTGCGCCCCTCGTGGTTACGGTTGCAGAGTATGTCGTTGATGTTGCCGAGGAGGTCTATCAGGCGGTTAAGCAGCTCCGTAATATTTCTGTCTTCCTCGTCAGCGACCGTGAACTTATGCCGGCGGTTCTTCACCGCTCTACTGTGGCCCGCCTCGTGGAGCAGGATTTCAATCATGCTCCATTTGAAATTTCTCTCTAACCTCTCCTTCTCGGCATTGCTTCCGGTTCTGCGCGCGTCGTCATCCGCTTTCTTTAGCACTTCCAGAGCCGCCTCGAGTTGCGGTCGGGAAAGATTAATCCGGCCCGTCCGCCTACTCGTCTCGTGATCCTCACGGTCATGCAGACCCCAGTCGTCGAGGAATGGGGCGAGCTCCCTGCTAAATTTTTTCGCCTCGATAATGAATCGCTCGACGTACGCGCGTATGCCCTCGTCCCCCTGCTGTCGCTGCCGTCGTCGCTGTTGTTGCTGTCGCTGCTGTTGTTGCTGGAGAAGCGCCGCCGGTTGTAGCTGATTAAGACCGATCTGCGTCACGAACAGGAGTCTCGGCGGCGCGAGGAGCGGGTCGGCCCCTTCGACCTGAAACTTTATAAAGTTGATCGCGCCTTTGAAGAGCGGCACGGCGATCTCTTCGTCGTGACCAGCCGCCATGTCGAATTTCAGATTGCGCTCCTCACCCTCGCGCGCGCCTTCGGAGGAGTCCCTGCCCACGCGACGAACATCAACGTTGACAGGCAAGCCGGCGGGCTGGCGGGCCTGGAAAATCAGTTCCTCGCCTTCGCTCATCACCGGCGTCGGGCGACCCGGGTAGGGGTGCAGCAGCCTACCGCCGTCTTCGACCACACTATCCGGCGTCACGTTCAGCGGCTCCGAGAGGCACAGGTGAGATTCGTGCGTCCCTTGAACCTCAACACTTGATAGAGCGCCGACGCTGACTCCGCTTTCCGAATACACCCACGCGCATTCAACCTTTGCCGTCGGAGCCTTCGGCTTGAGCCTGAACCCGCTGTTTTTAAAAATCACGACATCGGGGTTGGTATAGGCGAGGATGGGTTTGGTGCCGCCGAGCGCGTGGAGGGGGCCCGATAGGGCCGAGCCGTCGGTAAAACGTATGTTGAAGATGGGATAAAAGACGCCCCGCGGTCCCACCTCCCCGTCGCTCACCTCCAGATGCGCAGGCTCCCCGGCAACGTTGACGGTCGAAGTCCCCCGGACGGCCCCCCCGCCTTCTGAGTAGTTCCATCCGCAGGCGACCACGGCATCTCTCACGCCCGGATTCCGCGTGAAGCGACTGTTCACAAAATCAACTATGCCGGGCGTCGTATGCTGAAGTGAGAGGTGCGGCTTGAAAATATGGAAAGGCCCGCTTTTACGTGAGCCGTTGTCGTAAACAACGGCGAAGTGGGGATAGAAGCGTGACCCGCGTCCTACCGACCCGCTGCTGACTTCGAGTCTCACAGGCTTAGCCATTTATCGAGTCTCCTTTCAATTCGCGGGCCGGTCACGTTTCATAAGGATGTAACACCGCCGGGGTGGGTCGGATTAGGCCGCCTGCTCGCGAGCGTAAGGGGCAGGCGCGGGAACGATATGCCTGCGTGGGCGGGCTGTCAATGTCGAGGAGTGTACGAGGCTGGCGTTGTGTATCCCGCCTAGTTGGGTCGAGTCGGGTAGCCACCCTAGCCACCCTAGGGAGGGATGGCGAATCCGGCGCTCTGGTACTCTAGTACCAGAGTATCTCGTAACTTTCATTTCTTAGTCACTTGGCTACCGAAATAAAAACCTAAGATGGTGGTCAATGCGTTGGCGAGTATGTCGGGCGGCTTTTCAGCCACCTTAATGACACTCATCCAACAAATAGTTATCGTTATTATCAAAGCGATCAACCCGGCTGTGGCACTTAAGCTGAAGACGGTTCGCAGCGCTTTGGATATGCCGCGTTCCGGCTCGTAGTTGCTCATCCATTTAGCCAACTCTTCGGCCGTATAAATGAGAATGGGGTTGTCCCCTTTAAAGTAAACATAGTTCTGATTCTCTTTTGCTTGCGTATTGCTATACCAATGCACGATGAATAAAGTGCCGTCTAAAAATTCCTTAACTTTTGACCTGATTTGCATGTCTTGGGGCTCCAGCTTTGCTTGGGAGGCCCTTACAATTTCGACGGCCTTCTCTTGCATTTCGGTGTCAGTCATATGGTCTCCTTCAACAGAGTGGGTTTGAGGTTGTGGAAGTGGCCGCGAGGGGGCTGAGGAGCCCCGACCTGCTCGATGGCGCGGGAATGTATCACCCCCGGTGAGAAAAGAAAAGGGTGGGCGCGGGCGGTGTGGCTGCGCTACCCGCGCCCCATCGTCTGTCTCTAGCGCGGTATCCAGTCGGGCCAATCGTCGGCCGCCTCCGCGGCCTCTGCCTCGTCTTCGGCGAGCGGCCCGAGCACGGGGCCGAGCACGCGCCGGATGCGGTGCGAGTAGGCCCCGCACGTCAGGGTTTCAAGGCGCGGGTTGCCGCTCTCGTCCCGGCCTAACATCCCCGTCCATACTCGGCCGTCTTCGATTTCGACGGCGGCCAGCTTGCCGAATTGCGCGGGCAAGTCTTCCCTGACGAGTAGCGTTGTGCCTTCGGGGTAGCCGAACTCTTCAAGGCCGCCGCCCTCCATCGTGACGGTCATGTATTCGCCCTCGTCGGCGGGGCGAACCGGGGGCGCGAAGCCCCCGGCCCTCTTGGCGCGCATACGGAGCGCGCGGGCCTCCGCGTCGGGCTGTGCGCGAAGGCGAGGGGCGATCGCCTGTTCTGGCGCGAGGGGGACAGGCGCGCGCTCGTGCCCTGCACGGTCAGCAACCTCTTCCGCCACCACGCCCGCCGGGCCGGCCTCGTCGGCTTAAAACCCCACCCCTTGCGCCACACCTTTGGCACCCGTCTGGGGGAGGCGGGCTACGACGCCTATGAGATACGGAAGCTCATGGGCCACAGCTCAATCCCCACAACTCAAATCTACGTCCACCCGCGCGCAATGCGTCTCAGGGAAGCCGTCGAGGCGGTTTCCTCGGGCCGCGGGCACTCGGCGGACACAAGGAAAACGGGCACGGGCGACTAGCGCGCCCGCATCCGGTTGGTACTATGAGGGATGGAAGAAACGGTAATGCGTCGTAGCAATTTCGACAAGAAAATTTTCCCGACGACCCGCGCCGGGGCTGAGCCTTGACGCTCGTCGCGGGCGCTTGTTACACTTTCGTTAGAATTCACGTACCGACGCGGCCGCGTCGCATGAACCCTCAAGGGAACCCCAATCCCGACCTGCGACGCGGCCCTGTTTTTTGCAACACAGGAGGTGTGTGGTGGGCTTTAAAGTCGGCCAGAAAGTCGTTTACCCCAATCACGGCATCGGCACCATCGAACAGATCGAGTCGAAACAAATCGGAGCAGCGTCCCTTCCTTTCTATACGCTCCGCCTCGCCGCGACCAACTCCGTCGTCCTCGTCCCCGTCGCCAACGCTTCAGAAGTCGGTCTCCGGTCTCCGATCTCCTCCGCCGAGTGCGAGATGCTCCTCCGCCATCTCGCCGACGACTTCCGCGGGGCGGCCAACGACTGGAAAGACCGCTTCAAGGAGTTCACGGAAAAGATGCGCACCGGCGACGTCTTCGAGGTCGCCTACGTGCTCAAGAATCTGACCTACCTGAGCCACCTCAAGCCGCTCTCGTTCCGCGAGCAGCGGATGCTGGAGCGCGCCCGCTACCTCGTCGTCTCCGAACTCGCCGCCGTCTGCCGCCAGCCCGAGTGCAACGTCGAACCCCGCGTCGAAGAAGCGCTCGCGCGCGCCTGCTCCAAGCACGAGCGCCGCCCCGCGAGGGCGCGCGTCGCCGCCGGCGCGGTCGCCGGCCACTAAGCAAACCCGAACACCGCAGCCCGCGCGCCACGCCGAGGATCGCTCCCCGACCTTGCGGCGAGACTGTCTCGGTGCGCCCGGACGCCGGCGCGGCGGGCGACGCGCCCGTTTCGGCGCGCGCCGCGACGCGTCTCGCGTGCGGATTGATTTGGCCGCGCGTTTACCCCATAATCGGCGCGGACGCGTCTCGACACACGACCGTGGGCCGCACAGGGCGGCGGGCGCGTCGTAGGCGGGGGCTTCGGATTGTTGATTGGCGATTGCCGATTCGGCGAGGGCGCGACTGCGACATGTGGTCTCAAAACGAAGCTCAGGAGTCTGAAGTCGGAAACATCGAGGGATGCTTCTCCAGCCGTACAGGCACTTTCTGGAAAGGCTGCGCGAGCCGCGAAACATCGTGGACATCGTGCTGGTCTTCCTGCTCGTCTACGCGCTGCTGAGGCTCATCCGCGGCACGCGCGCCGCGCCGATGGCCGCCGGCATCGCCGCCCTCGCCCTCATCTACTGGGCCGCCGTCCGCTACGACCTCGCGACCCTCGAAGCCATCCTCGGCCTCGCCCCCTTCTACGTCGGCGTCGCCATCATCGTCCTCTTCCAGAACGAAATCCGGCAGGCGCTCATCTCCTTCGGCAACCGCTTCCGGATGCCCTTCCTCGGCCGCCACCGCGGCCAGTTCGGCGAGGGCGTCTACGACGAGATCGTGCTCGCGGCCACGACGCTGGCCTCGACGAAGACGGGCGCGCTCATCGTCGTCGAGCGCGGCGTCAACCTCCGCAACGTCATCGAGGGCGGGGTCAAGATGGACGCCGAACTCTCCTACGACCTGCTGGTGACGATCTTCAACCCGGCGACGCCGCTGCACGACGGCGCGGTCGTCGTCCGCGGCCACCGCGTCGCGGCCGCCGCCTGCTTCCTGCCCCTGACCCTCAACCCGATGCTCTCGAAAGACCTCGGCACGCGCCACCGCGCCGCCATCGGCATCACCGAGGACACGGACGCCGTGGCCGTCGTCGTCTCCGAGGAGACGGGCCTCATCTCCTTCATGCAGGGCGGGCAGATCAAGCGCGGCCTCGACGGCACGCGGCTGCACGCCGCCATCCTCGCCGCGCTCGAACCGCCGTCGCGCGACAGGGAGAAGGAGGCGCGGCCCGCCGACGAGGCCGCCGGCGAGGCCCAGACTGAAGTCAGAGGCCAGAGGCTCGAAGTCAGCGACTGACTTCACCCCTAACTCGTCTGACATCCGACATCCACCCGATGGCTTTCCGCATCGCGAAAAGGAGGGAACCCGAAGAGGCGCGCGGCGTGGCCTCGGCGTGGCTGCGCGCGCTGCTCTTCGAGGACTGGGGCCTGAAACTCATCGCGCTCCTCATCACGCTGGGGCTTTGGTACGCGGTGACGGCGGCGCGCGCGCCGGCCACCATCCGCCTGCGCGCCGTGCCGCTCGAATTCTTTTTGCCCGAGGGCGTCGAGATCGGCAACGACCCCGTCGACGAGGTCGACGTCGTGCTCGAAGGCAGTCAGGGCAAGCTGGCCGAGATCAACGCGCGCAACATCGTCGCCCGCGCCGACGTGACGCAGCTCCGCACGGGCGACCGCGTCCTGCGCCTCTCCGACCGCAACGTCACGATGGACTTGCCCGCGGGCGTCCGCATCGTGGACATCGCGCCGCGCAGCGTGACGCTCAGGCTGGAGCCGCTCGTCGAGCGCGAGGTCGCGGTCGGGGTGCGCTTCGAGGGCAACCTGCCCGCCGGCTTCGCCGTGCCCGAGGGGGGCGTGCAGGTCACGCCGCCGACGGTGCGCGTGCGCGGCCCCGAGAGCCACGTCCGCGCGGCCGAGCGCGCCTACACCGAGACCATCTCGCTCGAAGGTCAGCGCGAGAGCCTCACGCTCCCGCAGATCGCCGTCGACATCCCCGACCGCAAGGTGACGCCGCTCGTCAGCACCGTCGCCGTCCGCGTCGAGATCGCCGAGGAGCAGGTCGAGCGCCGCTTCACGAACGTCCCCGTGCGCACGTTCGAGGGCGGGCAGGCCGACCCGACGGCCGCCTCGCTCACGCTGCGCGGCCCGCGCTCGCTCGTCGAATCCTTACGGCCCGACGACGTGCGGCTCGTGCTGGAGGCGCGCGAGGGCGGCCAAGTCCTGCCGCGCCTCCAACTCCCGCCCAACCTCGCCGGCCGCGTCGAACTCGTCACGACGACGCCCGCCGGCTTCAACATCAACCCTTAAAGACCGGGTTCCGGGTCGCGGGCTTCGAGTTAAAGACAACTTCAGGACGGGGCCGCGGGCGGCGGCCCCGTTCCGTCTTTAACCCGCGACTCGAAACCCGCGACCCGTCTTAGACTTTAGACTCCGGACTTTTTATGATGGCCGGGATGAAGAAACTTTTCGGGACGGACGGCATGCGGGGCGAGGCGGGGCGCTTCCCGCTCGACGCGGCGACGGCGCGCGAGGCGGGGCGCTCGCTCGCCGCGCACCTCGCGGAGAGGCTGGGGCGCGCGCCGCGCCTCGTGGCCGGGCGCGACACGCGCGAGTCGGGCGGCTGGATCGAGTCGGCCTTCCTCGCGGGCGCGCGCGAAGCCGGCGCGCGGGTCGAGTCGGCCGGCGTCATCACGACGCCGGGCGTGGCCTTCCTCGCGCGCACGCTCCCGGCCGACGCCGGCGTCGTCATCAGCGCCTCGCACAACCCTTATCAGGACAACGGCATTAAGATTTTCGCCCCCTCGGGCCGCAAGCTCGACGACGCCACCGAGCGCCTCATCGAGGCCGACATCCACGCCGGCCGCGCGCGCGCGGGAGAGGGCGGCCGACAGGCCGACGAGAGCGACGACGGCGCGGGGCTTGAAGTCGATGAGGGCGGCGGGCACGACGGCGAAGGCGCGGCCGGGCTGCGCGCGCGTTACCTCGACTACTTGGCCGACGAGGTCGCGGACGGGCTGCGCCTCGGGGGGCTGACCGTCGTCGCCGACTGCGCCAACGGCGCGGCCTCCGAACTCGCGCCCGCGCTCCTCTCGCGCCTCGGCGCGCGCGTCGTCGCCCTCCACGTCTCGCCCGACGGCCGCAACATCAACCGCGACTGCGGCTCGCTCCACATGGACGAACTGCGGCGGCGCGTCGCCGCGGAAGGCGCCGGCGTCGGCGTCGCCTACGACGGCGACGCCGACCGCGCCCTCTTCGTTGACGCCCGCGGTCAGGTGGTTGACGGCGACGCCACGCTCTGGGTCTTGGCGAAAAGGATGCAGGAGCGGGGCGGGCTTGCGGGCGACCGCGTCGTCGCCACCGTGATGAGCAACCTCGGCCTCGAACTCGCCCTGCGCTCGCGCGGCATCGAAC
>Ga0196977_1000284_pt1 | contig 29509 bp, 33 predicted proteins | sample S3v_1013CmetaG_FD_148634 | JGI IMG/M metagenome (GOLD analysis project Ga0196977, IMG submission 148634) | Soil microbial communities from Anza Borrego desert, Southern California, United States - S3+v_10-13C | ecosystem: Environmental > Terrestrial > Soil > Desert | place: USA: California... | reverse complement strand
ACACCGTCTCGGTGCGGGCGATGCAGCACGACGCGCTGATGCAGCGGGCCTCGCGCGACGCCTACCGTCGCATCCTCAACGACGGCTGGACCGACGCGATCGACACGCTCAACCCGCGCGGCGGGGTGTGGACGTTTTGGGACTTTCAGGCTGGCGCGTGGCAGCGCGATCTCGGCTTCCGCATCGACCACCTGCTGCTGTCGCCCGAATGCGCCGACCGAATGGTCGCCGCGGGCGTCGACAAGGAATATCGCGGGCGCGAAAAACCGAGCGACCACGCGCCGGTGTGGGTCGAGCTGGCCTGACGCTCATTGACTACGCGCCAGGCAGCCCGCACCTGGCAGGCTCGCGAGCTCAGCGGTAGAAGATGTGGGTGTCGATCCGCGCCAGCGCGGTCTTGTGGTTGGCCCAGCTCGGGCTGACGTACGTCGCGTGGAAGAACAGCGCGTCGCCCGCCTCGGTCTCCCACAGCTGCTGGTGGGCGATCTGCGCCAGCGCCTTGGCCCGGGTCCACGCGCGCGAAGCGATGTCCGGCTGCGGGATCACGCCGCGGCGCACGAACGAGAACTGCGCCGGCTGGGTGACGACCGAGCAATAGTCGGCCGGATAACGGCCCGATTGCGAGCGGTTGATGACAACCTCGGCGACGGCCAGCTGGCCGGCGATCGGCTCGCCGCGCGCCTCGAAGTAGATCGCCTCGGCGAGACACTGCATGTCGCCCGACAGCTCGATCTCGGGCATCATCGCGATCAATTGCTCGAGCGAATCCGCCTTGCCGGAAGGGTACGGGCCATCCGGAAGCGGCTGGACCACCGGCTCGGCGACGAAACGGGGGCCGTCGGCGTCATCCGCGGGGGTGGCCGCTGCCACCGACGGCGGGGCCGGGTTCTCGGCCCGGGCGCCGGCCATGTCGGCGCCGAAAAAAGCTGCAAACATCATGGTAGCCGAGGCGATGGCCCCGGCCCGAAACTGGCGATTCATCGATCCCGTAACCCAAGGCGGTGAGGGGTCCCGACGCAGGCCTGCGGTCCCGGTTGCCAGGCAACCCGTCCATCCGCGATCCGATCGAACTGGCGATCGGGGCCTGCCGGCCGCCTCCCCGTCTGCGCGCCGGTCAGCGCGGCATCATTGCCGTGCGATCACCGTCTGCGCTGTTGGAAGTTGCGGCCTCTTTACGCAGGTGCAGCATGAGGTCAATTCAGGGTTCCCGGACTTTCGATGAACCGTTGCGCATTCGGGATATCCAGTTCCACGATCCACAAATCGCCGTCCTGGCGCTTGCGGCGGTCGCAATAATCCCAGAATTCCTGCGGGTTTTCAACATCTTGCTCGCGGGCCAGGGTCCAGGCGCGAGTCCCGTCAGGCTGCGGCAGGCGTTCGTATGCTGCGGCGCTTCGGCCATGCTCGCAACAAACGACAAGCAACGTGCCCGCATCGCGTTCCCCCGTTGCGATCACCGTCGCGAACCCGCCGGCCGCCGCGACGGCCCGAAGCAGGCCTGTCACCTCGAGATGCGCGGGCAGCCGCGAAGCCATCGGCTCAGCCGATTCGGTATCCGGGCAGGCCCGACAGCGCGATATGCGAGCGCATGAAGGTGCCGGTGCCGCGGCCGATCTCGTCGCCTTCGGCGTCGGTCAGGTGCGCCTCGGCGATGAACACGCGCCGCCGACCGCTGACCCAGCGTCCCTCGGCGACGACCTCGCCGGTGTGGATCGGCTTGGTGAAATGGAGGTTGAAGGCGGTCGTCAGCAGGAAGCGGTCGCTGACCATGGTGTTCGCGGCATAGAACGCCGCGTCGTCGAGCATCTTGAAGTAGATCGTGCCATGCGATGCGCCGGCCGCGTGGTGGAAGCGCTCGTCGACGGCGAAGCGGATTTGCGAACGCCCTTCGCCGAGAATCTCCAGCCGGGAGTCGAACAAGCGATTGACCGGCGCCGAGGCGTAAAGCGCTTCGAGCGCGCGGTAGTGCAGTCCCGCGCCGGTGACCGTTTCAGGCAGCGTCGCGGTCCGTGGCATTGCTCAGCAGGCTGTAGAGGGCCGCCTCGTCGGGCGCCTCGCTCAGCGCATCGTGAACCCGCTCGTCGCGCATCAGCCGCGAGATCGCCGCCAGCGCGTGGAGATGCGTCGCGCCGCTGTTCTCGGGCGAGAGCAGGCCGAACACCAGGTTCACCGGCAGGCCGTCGGCCGCGGCGAAATCGATCGGCTGGCGCAGCTTGAGCAGCGCCGCGACCGGGCGTGGGAGGCCGGCGATACGGGCGTGGGGTATCGCCACGCCGCGGCCGAAGCCGGTGCTGCCGAGCCGCTCACGCTCCTCGAGCTGTTCCAGCACCTGGCCGGCGTCGAGGCCCCAGCCGCGGGAGAACGTGCGGCTCAACGCCTCGAGAACGGCCTGCTTGTCGCCCGCGTCGAGGATCGCGACCGATTCCGGCTTCAACGAAAACAGGGGACTCATGATCTCAGGTTCTCTGACTCACTCTACCGCGATCCCGAACGCCGTCATCGGGCGATGACGCGTCCTCGGCCGTGCTTGCGATATCGGCCTCAGGCGGGCTCGACCCAACCGATCGAGCCGTCGTCGCGGCGGTAAACCATATTGTGCCGTCCGGTGCCAGCATTCTTGAAAAACAGCGCGTTGGTATGGCGCAAGTCGAGCAGCATGACCGCGTCCGAGACGCTCACTTCGGGCACGTCGATGCGCGTTTCGGCGATCACCGGCGGGGCGTCGACGAGCACTTCCTGCTCCGGCTCCCCGGCCGCGAACACGGTGTAGGCCGCTTCTTCCTCGCGCGCCGCATGATCGGCCTGCTCGTGGCGATCCGTGAGCCTTCGCTTGTAGCGCCGCAGCTGCTTCTCGACCTTCGCCGCGGCCTCGTCGAACGCCTGGTGCGCGTCCTGCGCCTGGCCGTGGCTCTTGAGGATCAGTCCCTGGTTGACGTGCAGCACGATGTCGCAACCGAAGGCGTTGGCCGGTGCCTTGTTGAAGGTGACCTGGGATGACAGGGCGCGAGTGAAATACTTGTCGATGATCCCGTTGAGGCGCTCCGCGGAATGTTCCTGCAGGGCTGAACCGGTATCGATCTGGTGACCGGACACACGGATATCCATGGGTGGGGGTTCTCCTTGGCGTTACTCGTCCCTCCCGGGGCGCCGATCCGCAAGGAGCTTCAGCGCGCCCAGAGTGTCGAGTCAAACGTTTCCAGAAAGGCTTTGTGCCGGGCCAATTCTGCCGCGCTGGCCGAATGTGGGCGGGGCGCGCGGAACTCGCGGCGGCGCGGGCGAAACGTGGCCAGCTCGGGCACCGCGTGGATCGCCGTCGCGGCAAGCTCGAGACCGATCTGCCGCCCGCCGGTCAGCTCGACATAGACTTGCGCCAGCAGCTCGGCGTCGAGCAGCGCCCCGTGCCTGACCCGGTGGCTGCGGTCGATGCCGTAGCGCGTGCACAGCGCGTCGAGCGAGTGCTTGGCGCCGGGATGGCGCCGCCGGGCGATCGCCAGCGTATCGATCATCCGTTCGAGCGCCACCTCGGGATGGCCGCACACGCCGAGCTCGTAATTGAGAAAGCCGAAATCGAACTGCGCGTTATGCGCGACGAGCGGCGTGTCCTCGATGAACTCGAGCAGCTCGAGCACGTGCTCGTGGAAGCGTTTCTTGTCGGCGAGGAAGGCGTCCGACAGGCCGTGGACCTGTTCCGCGGCGAGCGGCATCGGCCGGTCGGGATGGAAATAGGCATGGAACGTGCGCCCGGTCGCCACCCGGTTGACCAGCTCGATGCAGCCGATCTCGACCATCCGGTCGCCGCTCGCCGGGTCGAGCCCGGTGGTCTCGGTATCGAACACGATCTCGCGCATGGCCAAGTTATCGGGCGGGCCAGCGCGGCTGGCAAGCTCAGCCGGCGAGCTTCTCCACCAGCCGGGCGACGTCGGCACGGGTCTCGGTGAGCGAGACGCCGGTGTCGATCACGAAGTCGGCGCGAGCGCGTTTCTCGGCGTCAGGCAATTGCAGCGCCAGGATGCTCTCGAACCGCGCGTCGGTCATGCCCGGCCGCGCCAGCACGCGGGCGCGCTGCACCTCGGGCGGGGCCGAGACGACCGCAACGGCGTCGACTTCCCCGACGCCGCCCTTCTCGAACAGCAGCGGGATGTCGAACGCGACCAGCTTCGCACTACCGTGTTGGCGCAGAAATTCCTCGCGCGCCGCGCGCACTGCCGGATGGACGATCGCCTCGAGTCGATCGAGCGCCTCACGGTCCTCGAACACCGCCTCACCGAGCTTGGCGCGGTCGACGCCGCCGGCCCCGGTGGTGCCGGGAAAGGCCGCCTCGATCTCGTCGATCAGCGCCCCGTCCGGCCCCTGCATGCGCCGCACCTCGCGGTCGGCATCGAACACCGGCACGCCGCATGCCTCGAACATCGCCGCGACGGTCGACTTGCCCATGCCGACGGAGCCGGTCAGTCCGAGGATGAAGGGCCGGTCCCGAGACTGCCGAAGCGGTCTGCTCATGGGGTCAGCAATGCGCGCAGCTCCGCGTCGCCATCGTCCCGCGGGGCGGGGACGCCGAAGAACTTCTCGAACGCCACCGCGGCCTGGCCGATCAGCATCGCCAGGCCGTCGATGGTGCGCAAGCCCGCCGCGCGCGCGGCCTCGAGCAGCGGCGTCTCGGCGGGGTGGGTGACGATGTCGTAGACCACGCTGCCGGGAGGAGCGTGGCTAAGGTCGAACACCAGCGGTGGCTGGCCGGCCATGCCGAGCGGGCTGGCGTTGACGATCAGGTCGAGGCAGCCGGCGCGGTCGTCGAAGGCGAAGTCGGTCGGGGCGGCGAAATGGGCGAGATCGGCCGCATGATGCTCGCCGCCGGGGTCGAGCTCCTCGAGCAGGGCGCGGGCCTTGGCCGGATCGCGACCGGCAAGCACGATCACGACGTTCTCGCCCGCGAGCGCGGCGACGATCGCGCGCGCGGCACCGCCGGTGCCGATCACGCGCGCCATGCGGAAGAGGTGCCGGCGACCGACCAAGGGGCGCAGCGGCTCGAGGAACCCCGCCCCGTCGGTGTTGTACCCGGTCAGCGATCCGTCGGCCTCGCGCACCACCGTGTTCACAGCGCCGATCCGCTCGGCGAGTGGATGGAGCCGGGAGAGATGCGGCAGGATCGCCTGCTTGTGCGGCATCGTCACGTTGCAGCCGCGCCACGAGTCGTCCGCCCGGCGGTCGTCCAGGTAATCGGCCAGATCATCGGCGCGGACATGCGCCGCGCGGTACTGCGCGTCGAGCCCGAGCCGGCCGAGCCAGTAGCCATGGATCGCCGGAGACTTCGATTGCGCGATCGGATCGCCGATCACTTCGGCGTAAGGGCGGCTCACGCCGGCAGCTCCTCGAGCTCGCGCAGCGCGCCGAGCACCGGCAGCAGCGGCATGCCGAGCACGGTGAACATGTCGCCATCGATGGTCTCGAACAGCTGCACCCCGAGCGCCTCGATGCGGAACACGCCGACGCACTGGCTCACCTCTGGCCATTCGGCGGCGAGGTAACAGGTGATGAAGTCCTCCGACAACGGGCGAACCTTGAGCGTGGCCAGCGCCACGTGGCTCCACCGCAAATGTCCGTCGACCGCGATCGCGGCGGCCGAGTGGAGCTCCATCGTGCGGCCCGAGAAGAACCGCAAGTGCTCGGCCGCTTCGGCGCGGCTGCCCGGTTTGTCGAAGCGGCGCCCGTCGACCGACACCACCGAATCGCTGCCCAGCACCGGCCACGCGCCGCCCGGCACCGACAGCGCCTTGGCCTCGGCCAGCGCCAGCGCCACCTGTCCCGGGCCGATCCCGGCGAGCCCCGCCTCGAGCGCGCGCTCGTCGATGGCGGCGGGGCGCACGTCGAACGCGACCCCGGCGGCCCCGAGCATTGTGCGACGCGAGGCGCTCTTCGAGGCGAGCACGATCATGGCGTCTTGGCCTCAGCGTCTTCGGCGTGCTCCGCGCGCTCGCCGTACAGCTTCATGATCGCCGCCGCGGTTTCCTCGATCGAGCGGCGGGTGACGTCGATCACCGGCCAGCCGTTGTCGGAAAAGATGCGCCGGGCGAAGGCGACCTCCTGCTCCACCCGCTCCTCGTCGACGTAGGCGGTCTCGGTCGTCTCGTTGAGCGACAACAGGCGGTTGCGGCGAATCTCGACCAGCCGCCGCGGCGCGGTGGTCAGCCCGACGACCATCGGCCGCTCGAGCCGGAACAGCGCGGCCGGCGGCGGGCTTTCGATGACCAGCGGAATGTTGGCCACTTTGTAGCCGCGGTTGGCGAGGTAGATGCTCGTCGGCGTCTTCGAGCTGCGCGACACGCCGGCGAGCACGATATCGGCTTCCTCCCAGTCCTCGGCGGCGATCCCGTCGTCGTGGGCGATGGTGAACTGGATCGCATCGACGCGGGCGAAATAGGCCTCGTCCATCATGTGCTGGCGGCCGGGGCGGGCCTTGGCCTGCTCGCCGAGACGGTCCTCGAGCGCCAGCGTCACGCGGTCGAGCGGGGCGACGTGCGGCAGGCCAAGCGCGCGGCAACGCTCCTCGAGCCGCCGGCGCGTCTCCTCGTTGACCAAGGTGTAGAGCACCAGGCCGGGATTGGCCGCGAGGTCCTCGACGATGCGGTCAAGATGGTGCAGCGAGCGCACCATCGGCCAGAAATGGCGGATCACCTCGGCGTCGTCGAACTGCGCCAGGGCCGCCTTGGCGACCATTTCCAGCGTTTCGCCGGTCGAGTCCGAGAGCAGATGGAGATGCAGGAGGGTCATGTGGACAACGTCCGGCATAAACCACGGGAGGGTATGCCGGACAAGTTCGGCAGACGATTCCGCCCCCACTGCCAGTCGATTCGGCCGCGGCCGGATGCACAGCGTCGGCGCGCTATCGACAGGTTGGGGATAGCGGGGACAACGAATGCTTGACGCGACCACCTGCGGATTCGCCACCTCGCGAGGCCCTGTTCAGCACGGGAGAAATCGGGCAAGGCGCCGCTCTCCCCACTATCCACAGGGCCAACAGAGTCCTGAATCCTTATATAAAATATATATTTATTGGGATTGATCTGTTCGATGCCCGGTCTTCTCCTCGATACCCTGCGCGGAAATTCCGGTTCGCGGCGACCGGTATGGCTGATGCGCCAGGCCGGCCGCTATCTGCCCGAATACCGCGCGCTGAGGGCGGCGAAGGGCGGCTTCCTCGAGCTCGCTACCGACCCTGTCGCAGCCGCCGAAGTCACTTTGCAGCCGGTCCGTCGGTTCGGCTTCGACGGCGCGATCCTGTTCTCGGACATCCTGATGGTGCCCTGGGCGCTCGGGCAGGACCTGACGTTCGGGCCGGGCGAAGGTCCGCGCTTGGCCCCGAAGGCCGACAACCCCGATGTCATCGGCGGGCTGGGTGCGTCCAGCCAGGACAGGCTGCAACCGATCTACCAGACCTTGCACAGAGTAGCCGCAGCGATACCCAAGGACACAACCATCCTCGGCTTCGCGGGATCGCCGTGGACAGTCGCGACGTACATGATCGCCGGGCAAGGCACGAAGGATCAGGCCGAGGCGCGATTGCTGGCTTACGTCGATAGCGAGTCGATGGACCGCCTGATCGACACGATCGTCGATCTCACCGTCGACTATCTGGCCAACCAGTTCGGCGCGGGTGCCGAGGCCGTGCAACTGTTCGATAGCTGGGCGGGCAGCCTTTCGCCGGCGCAATTCGAACGGTGGGTGATCGCCCCCACGGAGCGGATCACCAGCCGCTTGCACGAGCGCTGCCCGGAATCGCTCGTCATCGGCTTTCCGAAGGGGGCTGGCGGCAAATTGGCGGCCTACGCCCGGGAGACGGGCGTCGATGCCATCGGGCTTGACGAGAGCGTCGACCCGGCGTGGGCGAACTCGGTGCTGCCGGAAGGCATGCCGGTGCAGGGCAATCTCGATCCGTTGGCGCTGCTCGCGGGCGGGTCCGAGCTCGACGCGGCCGCGCGCCGCATCCTCGACGCCTTCGCCGGCCGGCCGCACGTCTTCAACCTCGGCCACGGGATCGACAAGGAGACGCCAATCGCGCATGTCGAGCGCCTGCTCGAGGTGGTGCGCGATTGGCGGGGATGACGTGCGGCTTTCCGGACCCTAAACCCGCACCATGCAGGACGTGCTCGCGATGATCTACTACTGGCTCAAGGCGGGGCACATCATCTTCGTGATCTTCTGGATGGCCGGCCTGTTCATGCTCCCGCGGCTGTTCGTCTACCACCAGGAAACGGCACCGGATTCGCCCGACAACGCGGTGTGGATAGAACGCGAGCAGAAGCTCCAGTCGATCATCATGATGCCTTCGGCCGTCGTCGTGTGGGTCCTCGGTATTGCGCTCGCCTTTTCGCTCCATGCCTGGGGCCAAGGATGGCTCTATGCCAAGCTGGCGCTGGTCGTCGGGCTCAGCGCCTACCACTGGTACCTCGCGCGCTATGCCCAGAAGCTGATGAAGGGTGAGCGCACGCTATCGGGCAAGGCGCTGCGCCTGCTCAACGAGATCCCGGGCGTCGCCGTGGCGCTGATCGTCGTCCTGGTGGTGATCAAACCCTTCTAATTCGCGACGAGCGGTTGGCCCGCGTCGTTTCTCGAATTGACGCTCCGGCGGCGAGCCCATATCTGTCCGCCACCACCGGCTGAGGCCGCCGCCCCGAGCGGCCGGGTCTGCTTTCTCCAAGCCCATCGACCCGCCGGCTCCCACCTGACACTGGAATACCATCATGCATTTGAAAGAACTGAAGAAACGGGCGCCGGCCGAACTGGTCGAGATGGCCGAGGAATACGAGATCGAAGGCGCCAGCACGATGCGCCGGCAGGATCTGATGTTCGCCATCCTCAAGGAAGTGGCCGAGGACGGCGAGGAAATCATCGGCCAGGGCACGATCGAGGTGCTGCAGGACGGCTTCGGCTTCCTGCGCAGCCCCGAGGCGAACTACCTCGCGGGGCCCGACGACATCTACGTCTCGCCCAACCAGGTCCGCAAGTCGGGCCTGAGGACCGGCGACACCGTCGAAGGCGAGATCCGCGCGCCGAAGGACGGCGAGCGCTACTTCGCGCTGACCAAGCTGATCACCGTCAACTACGACGATCCCGAGGCGGTCCGCCACCGGACCAACTTCGACAACCTGACCCCGCTCTATCCCGACGAGCGGCTCAACCTCGACACCAAGGATCCGACGGTCAAGGACAAGTCCGCGCGTGTCATCGACCTGATCAGCCCGCAGGGCAAAGGCCAGCGCGCGCTGATCGTCGCCCCGCCGCGCACCGGCAAGACCGTGCTGCTGCAGAACATCGCCAAGGCGATCACCGACAACCACCCCGAGGTGTTCCTGATCGTGCTGCTGGTCGACGAGCGGCCCGAGGAAGTCACCGACATGCAGCGCTCGGTGAAGGGCGAGGTCATCTCCTCGACTTTCGACGAGCCCGCCACGCGCCACGTCCAGGTCGCCGAGATGGTCATCGAGAAGGCCAAGCGCCTGGTCGAGCACAAGAAGGACGTGGTGATCCTGCTCGATTCGATCACTCGACTCGGCCGCGCCTACAACACCGTCGTGCCGTCCTCGGGCAAGGTGCTGACGGGCGGCGTCGACGCCAACGCGCTGCAGCGCCCGAAGCGCTTCTTCGGCGCCGCGCGCAACATCGAGGAAGGCGGCAGCCTGTCGATCATCGCCACCGCGCTGATCGACACCGGCAGCCGCATGGACGAGGTCATCTTCGAGGAGTTCAAGGGCACCGGCAACTCCGAGATCGTGCTCGACCGCAAGGTCTCCGACAAGCGCATCTTCCCCTCGCTCGACGTCGGCAAGTCCGGCACGCGCAAGGAAGAGCTGCTGGTCAGCAAGGACTCGCTGTCGAAGATGTGGGTCCTGCGCCGCATCCTGATGCAGATGGGCACGGTCGACGCGATGGAATTCCTCCTGGACAAGATGAAGGATTCCAAGACCAACGAGGACTTCTTCGCGACCATGAACCAGTAAGCCCCCGGCTTATCCCGCGCCCTTCCCGGCGCGGGTTTGCCTAGTGGCGCCGCGGCGGTATCCTTGCGACTCGGCTCACGAGAGTGCGGGAGACTCGATTCATGCGAAGCCTGTTGATCGCCGCCGCGCTCGGGCTCGGCTGCACAGCAGCTTGCGCGCGGGCGCAGGATTCGGCCAGCGCGCAAGCTTCGGCGGCGAAATACCAGACGCGGGTGTTCGAGGTGCCGGCCGGATCCCGCCCGCATGACGCTTCGCCCGGGCCCGAGGGGAAGATCTGGTACACCGGGCAGCGGCGCGGCACGCTCGGCATCATCGACATCGCCAGCGGCGAGGTCCGCGAAGTCCCGCTCGGCGAAGGCTCGGCGCCGCACGGCGTGGTGCTCGGCCCCGACGGCAAGGCGTGGATCACCGACGGCGGACAGAACGCGATCGTCCGCTACGACCCGGCGAGCGAGTCGATCGACGTGTGGAAGCTGCCGGCGGACAGCGGCTACACCAACCTCAACACCGGCGCGTTCGACAAGGACGGCGTGCATTGGTTCACCGGCCAGAACGGCATCTACGGGCGCGCCGACGCCAGCGGGCAGGTGGCCATCTGGAAGGATCCGGAAGGGCGCGGCGCCTACGGAATAGACGACACGCCCGATGGCGAGATCTGGTACGTCTCGCTCGCCGGCAGCCATCTTGCCAAAGTCGGCCGCGCCGACGGCTCGGTGACGATCGTCCAGCCGCCGGACGAGAACCCCGGGCTGCGCCGGGTGTGGGCGGATTCGAAGGGCGACTTGTGGATCACCGGGTGGAACAACGGCAAGCTCTACCGCTACCGCCCGGCCGACGGCAGCTGGGCGTCATGGATGCTGCCCGGCGACAAGCCGCAGGCTTACGCGGTCTACGTCGACCAGCGCGATGACGTGTGGGTGACCGACTTCGCCAGCAACAACACGCTGGTGTTCGACATCGCCAGCGAGACGTTCGTGGCGACGATCCCTGGCAGCGGCCCCAACGCCCAGGTCCGCCAGATCCTCGGGCGCGGCAACGAGATTTACCTGCCCGAATCGGGCCTCGATCGGCTGATGCTGGTGACGGTCGCCGAGTGAAGGCTCTCGCGCCGCCGGTGCTGCTGGCGGTCGCTGCCTGCATCCAGGCGGCGGAGCCCGCGGTCGATGCGGCGACGCTGGCCGCGGGCGAGCGGGCCTACCAGAAATGCTATGCCTGCCATTCGCTCGACGGGCCCGATCCGAGCACGCAAGGGCCGTCGCTCAAGGGCCTCGTCGGCCGACCTGTCGCCGCCGAGCCGGGCTTCGCCTATTCGCCCGCGCTGCGCGCCTATGCGGCCGAGCGGCCCGTGTGGACCCGCGAGGCGCTCGACGCGTTCATCGCCGATCCGCAGGCCGTGGTGCCCGACAACGAGATGGGCTTCTTCGGCATCCGGAACGCTGACGAGCGCCGCGCGCTGATCGAGTACCTGGCGCGCTCCTAGCGGAGATGCTCGGCGAAGAATGCCGCGGTGCGTTGGTCGGCGAGTTGCGCCGCCTCGTCGCTGCGCCGCCGCCCGAGCTCCGTGGCGAAGCCGTGGTCCTCGCCCGGGTAGTCGTGCAGCGTCACCCGCGGATGGTCGTCCAGGCCCTCGTGCATCGCCCGCTGGACCTCGGGCGAAACGAAGCCGTCATTGCCGGCGATGTGCAACATCAACGGACGGGCGATGGCGTGCTTCTCGTGGAGCAGGTTGTCGATTCCGACCGCGTAGTATCCGACGCTGGCGTCGGCGTCGGTGCGCGCCGCGACCATGAATGCCAGCCGTCCGCCGAGGCAGTAGCCGACCGCGCCGACCCTGGCCACGCCGAGCGCGTTGCGCGCGTGGCGGATCGTCGCCTCGATGTCGGCCACGCCCTGGTCCTGGTCGAACCGGCCCATCAGCGCGAGCGCGCGCTGGAACTCGGGCTCGACGTCGGGATCGAGCTCGACGCCCGGCTCGATGCGCCAGAACAAGTCCGGCGCCAGCGCGAGGTAGCCCTCGGCCGCTAGCCGATCACACTTGCGGCGTATCCCGGCGTTCACGCCGAAGATCTCCTGGATGACCACCACGCCCGCGCGCGGGGCGCCGTCAGGCCGCGCGCAGTAGGCCGAAAAGGTTCCAGCGCCGTCGAGGGTGGTAATGCGGACCGTCTCGCTCATATAGGCTCCTCCGGGCTTCCCGTGACGGACTGAAGGGACTTCGCCGATGAAGGTCAATATCGAGATCGACTGCACGCCTGACGAGGCACGCCGCTTCATGGGCCTGCCCGACGTCGAGAAGGCCAACGCGGTCTACGTCGATGCCTTCGCCAAGGCGATGCAGGGCGCCAGCAACGTCGAGCAGATGCAGGAATACGCCAAGCAGCTCGCGCCGATGGGGCAGATGGGGCTGAAGATGTTCCAGACGTTCGTCGAGAGCGCGCGCAAGGCGAGCTCGGAGCGTGCCGACGAGGGCGCCAAGCCCGACGCCTGAAGGCATGGACACGATCTTCGCGCTCTCCAGCGGCCCGCCGCCCGCGGGGATCGCGGTCGTCCGCGTCAGCGGAAGCGCGGCGGGGGCGGCGCTCGAGGCGCTCGCCGGCAGGCGTCCGCCGCCGCGCCGGGCGACGCTGGCCGAGCTGCGCGAAGCCGCGGGTGAGTTGCTCGACCGGGGCCTGGTGCTGTGGTTTCCCGGTCCCGATACTGTCACCGGCGAGGATCTGGCCGAGCTGCATCTGCATGGCGGCCGCGCCGTGATCGGCGCGGTCGAGGCGGCGCTGGCGGCAATGCCCGGCTTGCGCCGGGCCGAGCCGGGCGAGTTCACCCGCCGGGCGTTCGTCAACGGCCGGATCGACCTCGCCGAAGCCGAAGGGCTGGCCGATCTGCTCGAGGCCGAGACCGAGATCCAGCGGCGCGCCGCCGTCCAGCTGGCCGGGGGAGCCCTGTCGCGTCAGGTCGAGGGCTGGCGCGAGCGCCTGCTGGCCTTGTCGGCGCGGCTCGAGGCGGCCCTCGATTTCGACGACGAGGGCGATGTCGGCCCTTTGTCGGGCGATTTCATTGGGGAGATCAACGCGTTAGGCGAAGAGATCGGCCGCGCGTTGGCTGCTCCGGCCGCGGAGACGCTGCGCGAAGGCTTCCGGGTCGCGCTGGCTGGGCCGCCCAATGCCGGGAAATCGACGCTTTTCAATGCGTTGGTTGAGCATGAGGCGGCCATCACTGCGCCCTCCGCCGGCACCACACGCGACGTCATCGAGCGGCCGGTCGCGCTCGCCGGCATCCCGTTCACTTTCGTCGACATGGCCGGCCTGCGCGATCCGGGATGCGATGACGTGGAAGCGATCGGCATGGCGCGCGCTCGGACGGAGATCGAGCGGGCGGACCTGGTTCTCTGGCTGGGGCCGGAAGGCGAAGGCCCCCGTGGGGCGTGGGAGATCGAGCCGCGCATCGACGAAGCGCTCCGCCCGGCCAAGGCCTCGCCGCGCTACCGGGTCTCCGCCGTCTCGGGCGCCAACCTCGCCGCGCTCAAGCACGGGCTGGTCGAGCATGCCGCGGCCGCGCTGCCGCGGCCGGGGGAGACGGCGCTCAACCGGCGCCAGCGCGCCTTGCTGGCCGAGGCGAGCGCGGCGCTGGCCGAGGTCGATCACAGCGACCCGCTCCTGCAAGCCGAGGCCCTGCGCCGCTCTCGAGTGGCTTTCGATCGGCTGCTCGGGCGCAGTTCAACCGAGGACGTGCTCGACGCCCTGTTCGGGCGCTTCTGCATCGGAAAGTGACGTGTTTCACGTGAAACGGCGATTTGACGGCGCCGCGCGGGGCGATAGAGGCGCGGAATGAGCGGTTTCGACGTCCTCGTGATCGGCGGTGGCCATGCCGGCTGCGAAGCGGCGGCAGTGGCGGCGCGCATGGGCGCGCGGACCGCGCTCGTCTCGTTCGACCTCGATGCGATCGGCGCGATGAGCTGCAATCCCGCTATCGGCGGGCTCGGCAAGGGGCACCTGGTCCGCGAGGTCGACGCGTTCGACGGGCTGATCGGGCGTGCGGCCGACGCGGCGGCGATCCATTACCGCATGCTCAATCGCTCGAAGGGCAGCGCGGTGTGGGGACCGCGGGTGCAGGCCGATCGCAACCTGTTCAAGGCCGCCGTGCAGCGGATGATTGCCGCGCAGCCGCACTTGGAGACCATCGCGGGCGAGGCGGCGGCGCTCGTCATCGAGGGCGGCACCGTTCGCGGCGTCGCGCTCGCCGATGGAACGCGGCTCGCGGCGCGCGCGGTGGTGCTGTGCACCGGGACGTTCCTCGGCGGGACGCTGTTCCGCGGCGAGGAGCGCATGACCGGCGGGCGCATCGGCGAGGCTTCGGCACAGCGACTCGCGGCACAGCTGCGCGAGGCCTGCTTGCCGATGGCGCGACTCAAGACGGGCACGCCGCCGCGGCTCGACGGACGCACGATCGACTGGGCCCGGCTCGAGGAGCAGCCGTCCGATCCCGAGCCGTGGACGATGTCGGCGCTGACTTCCGCGCGGGTGAACCCCCAGGTGTTCTGCGCGATCACCCGCACGAACGCGCGGTCGCACGCGATCATCCGCGACAACCTGCACCGCTCGCCGCTGTTCACCGGGGCGATCGACGCGTCGGGGCCGCGCTATTGCCCGTCGATCGAGGACAAAATCCACCGCTTCGGCGACCGCGACGGGCATCAGGTGTTCCTCGAGCCCGAGGGCCTCGCCACGCCCCTCGTCTATCCCAACGGCATCAGCACGTCGCTTCCGCCCGAAGTGCAGCTGGCGATGCTGCGGACGATGGAGGGGCTCGAGCGGGTGGAGATGGACGTGCCGGGCTATGCGGTCGAGTACGATCATGTCGATCCGCGCGCGCTGGGGCCGGACCTGCAGGTGCGGGCGATCCCCGGGCTGTATTGCGCCGGGCAGATCAACGGCACGACCGGATACGAGGAAGCCGCCGCGCAGGGCCTGTTCGCCGGGATGCGCGCCGCGGCCGCGGTGCTCGGGCGCGAGCCGGCGCCGCTCGACCGCGCCAACAGCTACCTGGCGGTGATGGTCGATGACCTCACGCTGCACGGCGTCAGCGAGCCCTACCGCATGCTCACCGCGCGCGCGGAATACCGCTTGCGCCTGCGCGTCAACAACGCGGCGACGCGGCTGACCCCGCTGGCGATTGCCGTCGGCTGTGTCGGAAATGAGCGCCGCAGCTGGTTCGAGCGGCGAGAGGCGGCGCGGGCGCGGTGGGAGGAAGCGCTCGCGCAGGAGGTGCCGGCGACCGCGTTGGCCGTTGCCGGCTTGCCCGTTCGTCGCGATGGCGGGCGCAAGTCGCTCGCCCAATGGCTGCGCTTTCCGGACGTCGAGCTGGCAAGCCTGCGCGACTGGCTCAGCGACGATCTCGAGGGGGAACTGGCGGTCGAGATGGCCGAGGACGCGGCCTATGCGCCCTATCTCCAACGGCAGGAAAGCGAGTTGCGCGAATTGCGGGCGAGCGAGGCGGTGCCGCTCGCCGGCGACTTCCCCTTCGCGCAAGTGCCGGGACTGTCGAACGAGATGGTCGAGCGCCTCAGCGCGGCCCGTCCGGCCACCCTGGCTGCGGCGGCGCGCGTGCGCGGCATCACCCCGGCCGCCCTTGCCGCGCTGCTGGTTCACGCCCGACGGCGCGCGGCATGATCGACAGCGAAGAGGCCGCGCGCCGCTTCTGCGCCGAGCGCGTCGGACCGGCAGCGATGGCTCGGCTCGAAGCGTTGGCCACCAAGCTGGCCGAGGAGAATGCGCGCCAGAACCTCGTTTCGGCCGCGAGCCTGGCGCTGATCTGGCAGCGCCACTTCGCCGACAGCCTGCAGCTGCTCGACCACGTTCCACGTGAAACAGGCCCGTGGCTCGATCTGGGCAGCGGCGCGGGTTTTCCCGGCGTGCCGTTGGCCATTGCTCGTCCCGACACGGCCATGATTCTGGTCGAGTCGCGCAAGCGGCGAGTCGACTGGCTGGTGCGCGTTGCGTCCGAGCTCAAGCTCGAAAACTGCCGCGTAATCGGTCGTCGGCTGGAAAAAGTGGACAGCTTTCCGGCGGGCGCCATCACCGCACGGGCGTTCGCCCCGCTGGACAAACTGCTGGCTTTGTCCGCCCGCTTTTCCACACCGTCCACCCTCTGGCTGTTGCCCAAAGGCCGATCGGCGGCGCAAGAACTGCTCGACCAGCGCCGAGAGGTGCGCGAGATGTTTCACGTGGAACAGTCGCGCACCGACCCCGGCGGCGGCATTCTGGTCGGACGAGGGACGCCACGACTGCGATGATCCGGATTGCGATTGCCAATCAGAAGGGCGGGGTCGGCAAGACCACCACCGCCATCAACATCGCCACAGCCATGGCCGCCGCGGGCTGGAAAACGCTGCTGATCGACCTCGACCCGCAGGGGAACGCCTCGACCGGCCTCGGCATCGAGGCCGCCAGGCGTGAAAAGTCGAGCTACGATCTGCTCGTCGACGAGGCCGCGCTCGACGAGTGCATCGTCGACACCGCGATACCCGGACTAGGCGTGGTTCCGGCCACCGTCGACCTGAGCGGGGCGGAGATCGAGCTGGTCGCGGTCGAGAATCGCACCGGGCGCCTCGGCGCCGCGCTGGCCGGCCATCGCGGGCACGACGTCTGCTTCATCGACTGCCCCCCGTCGCTCGGCCTCCTGACCCTCAATGCCCTAACGGCGGCCGATACGCTGCTCGTCCCGCTGCAATGCGAATTCTTTGCTTTAGAAGGACTTAGCCAGCTCTTGACGACCGTCGAGCAGGTCCAGCAGCGGTTCAATCCGGATCTCGGCATCGTCGGCATCGCGCTGACGATGTTCGACCGCCGCAATCGCCTGACGGACCACGTCGCCGACGACGTGCGCGAATGCCTGGGCAAGCTGGTGTTCGATTCGGTCATCCCGCGCAACGTGCGCCTGTCGGAAGCCCCGAGCCACGGGTTGCCGGCGCTGGTCTACGATCACTCGTGCGCCGGGAGCCGTGCCTACATGGCGCTCGCGCGCGAGCTGATCGGGCGCCTGCCGCAACAAAGGAAAGCCGCATGAGCACCGACGACAGGACCGATTCGCACCCCGCGCAGCGGCGCCGGCTGGGCAAAGGGCTGGGCGCCCTGCTGGGCGAGGCGCGGCGCGAGGAGCCGCTGGTAACGGATGGCCGCCCACACGCGGCAGGCGAGGTGGCGGCGGCCCGGCACGACGGGCTCGCCAACCTGGCGGTGGCGGCGATCGAGCCGCATCCGGATCAGCCGCGCCGGCAGTTCAACGAGGAAGCGCTCGAGGAGCTCGCGGCGTCGATCGGCAAGCGCGGCGTGATCCAGCCGGTCATCGTCCGGCCGCTTGCCGGCGGCCGCTACCAGCTGGTCGCCGGCGAGCGTCGCTGGCGGGCCGCTCAGAAGGCGCAACTCCACGAGATTCCCGCGCTGATTCGCGAGCTCGACGAGCGCGACGTGATGGCGCTGGCGCTGATCGAGAACATCCAGCGCGAAGACCTCAACCCGGTCGAGGAGGCGCGCGCCTACCACCGACTCGGCGAGCGCGACGACTTGCCGCAGGCCGAAATCGCGCGCCTGGTCGGCAAATCACGCAGCCACGTTGCCAACATGCAGCGGCTGCTGACCTTGCCGACCGCGGTGCTCGATCACCTCGAGGCCGGACGGCTCGACATGGGCCACGCCCGCGCGCTCGTCGGCCGCGACGACGCCGAAGCGCTGGCGCAGCGCGCGATCGACCAGCACCTGTCCGTGCGCGAGGTGGAAAGGCTCGCGCGGAGGAACGCGGCCGAGCCCGGCGGGAGGCGCCAGGCCCGGCCGCCGCGGGATCCAGCGGACGACGCCGATATCGTCGCGGTGCAGAACCACCTCGAGGAATTCCTGGGCTTGCCCGTGCGCATCGCCGCCGACACCGATCCGCGCTCGGGCGCGGTGACCATTCGATACCGTACGCTGGATCAGCTCGATCTGATCTGCCAGCGGCTGACCGGGGGCGGCATCTAGGCGAACGGGCTTACGCAAGAACACCTAGAATTAACCATGTTTGCCGACCAAGCCTGAACACCACGCCGCTATTTACCCTTCTCGGCGGGCCAAGATCCCGTTCGGCGGGCGCAGCATTCTGCCCGCGAGCAGTGTTCAAGCTTGGAAGGGGTAACAACATGAAATCCATTCTTCGTTCCGCCGTGGCGGGCATGGCGATCGCCTCGTTCGGCTTCGCGTCGACCGCTTCGGCCGCGACCACCGATTCGGCCGACGTCACCGCCGAGATTCTCAGCACACTTTCGGTCGACATCGATCTGAACGCCGACACGCTCGACTTCGGGACGATCGCCGACAGCGGCATCGCTGCCCCGACGGCCGTGACAGTGGCCAGCGACGGCAGCTTGTCGTCGTGCGGCGCCAGCCTGGTCTGCGCCGGCACCACCGCCGCTCCGACGTTCAACATCACCGGCCTCACTGGGGCGCTGGTTGGCGTGTCGTTCGTCAACCCGAGCGAGACCCTGACCTACGGCGGCGTCGTGCCCACTGGCATGACCGGCACGATGAGCGTCGGGACCTTCACCAACAACCTCGTGGGCAACCAGATCACGCTCGACGGCACCGACTCGTTCAGCGTCGGCGGCACGCTGACCGTGAACCCGCTGCAGGCGCCGGGCGTGTACAACGGCACGCTCAGCGTCTCGGTCGCCTACAACTAAACTGCAATATGCCCGCCGGCGCCTCGGCGCCAGCGGACTCGAGGGCCGCTCCGCCTTGCCGCGGGGCGGCCCTTCTCTTTGGCTCCGGCGCGATCGCGGTTTACGCCGAATTAACCCTGCCTGCTTAGGCGTTAGCCCATACGCGAAGTCCCCTAGCAAGGGGAACGAGGGGGGATCCATCGATGCGCTTTGCTGACGTTACCTCGTGGCGCCTGGGGGGCGCCGCACTGGCGGCAATGATCGCCTGCGCCACGCCAACCCCACTGGCCGCGCAGGGCGACCTGCTGATCGCCCCGACGCGCCTGGTGCTCGACGGCCGCCGCGGCGGCGAGGTCATTCTCTACAACATCGGCAGCGAGGAGGCGACCTACCGCGTCACGCTCGAGCTGCGCCGGATGACGCCCGAGGGCGAGCTCGAGCCGGTCGCCGAGAGCGCTGCCAACGCGCTCGAGAAGGCCTCGCTCGAGATGATCCGCTACGCGCCGCGCCGCGTCACCCTGCCGCCGTCCGAGCCGCAGGCCATCCGCATCAGCGCCCGCCCCGGAGCCGAGCTGCCCGACGGCGAATACCGCGTGCACATGTCGTTCGCGGCCGTGCCCAAGGTCAAGCCGCTCGAGCCCCCCTCGGCCACGCCGGAGACCGGCCTGGTGATCAACCTGACGCCGATCTACGGCATCACCATGCCGATCATCATCCGCAAGGGGCAGCTGGAGGTCACCGCGGCGATCGCGAACGCGCGGCTCGAGGAAAACGAGCAGGGGCCGGCCTTCACCGTCGACATCGCCCGCTCCGGCGAGGCCTCGGTCTATGGCGACCTGCTGGTCTATCGCCAGGGACAGGACGAACCGGCGTTCGTTGCTCGCGGCATCGGCGTCTATCCCGAGATCGATCGCCGCCACTCCACGTTCGGCCTCTCGCCCGAACAGGCGGCGGCGATGCGCGGTCCGGTGCGGGTCGAACTGCGCCAGCCGCTGCAGGACGGCGGGGCGCTGATCACGGCGCTCGACGCCGTCCTCGGCTGAGCGACGGAGCCGTCCGGCACGGATCGCGACGATGCAGGGGATTCGCCATTGGCGCCGCAAGGCCGTCGCGGGTATCGCGGCGGCCGTTGCGTTGCTGGGGGCGCATAGCGCGGCGGCGCAAGCGGCGGCCTACAGCCCCAGCGAGGAAGACTTCGTCCTGCTCCAGATGCAGGTGAAGAAATACCGCCTGCTCAACGAGATCCGCGGCTACCAGACCCCCGGCGGCATTTGCGTCGACCTGGCCGACGTCATTCAGTCACTCGACCTGCCCATCCGGCTCGACCGCAAGTCGCGCCGCGCGACTGGGTGGGTTTTCGCGGAAGGCCAGACGTTCACGATCGAGCGCGACTCCAATACGGTACAAATCGTGAACAATACGCGTCCGCTGCAGCCCGGCGAGCTGTACGACACGCCCGAAGGCTGGTGCGTCGACACCGCCGCGCTCGGCGGCTGGTTCGGAGTGACGTTCCAGCCCGACATGCGCAATTCGGTGCTCGTGCTCGACAGCGAACGGCCGCTTCCGTTCATGCAATCCATCGAGCGCAAAAGTCGCGCGGCGCGACTTCGGCCCGAGCGCGACGCGGACCTGTCGGCCTACCCCCGCGCCAATCAGCCCTACGCCATGTGGCGCATGCCGTCCGTCGACGTGATGGCCCGCTCCGACTACCGCTCCAACGCCGGCTCCAGCCGGCTCGACACGCGCTACGAAGTCTTCGCCAGCGGCGAGGCCGCCCGGGCCAGCTTCGACCTGCGCCTCGCCTCCGATGCCCGCGGCGCGCCCGAAAGCGTGCGCCTGCGCGCCTACCGGGTGGATCCGGACGGGCACATGCTCGGCCCGCTCAGGGCCACCCAGGTCGCCGCAGGCGATGTCGAGCTGCTCTCGGGCAACCTGGCGGGCGCGCCGGGCATCGGGCGCGGGGTGTTCCTCAGCAACCGCCAGCTGCAGCGGCCGAGCCGCTTCGGCACGACGATCATGCGCGGCACCTTGCCGCTCGGGTGGGAGGCCGAACTCTATCGCAACGGCCAGTTGCTGGCCTATCAGGGCGCCAATCCCGACGGGCGCTACGAGTTCGAGATCAGCCTGGTCTACGGCAACAACGACCTCGAGGTCGTGCTCTACGGGCCGCAGGGCCAGATTCGCCGCGAGACCCAGTCCATTCCGGTCGGCCTCGGCGCGGTCCCGGCGGGCAAGCTCGAGTACTGGGCCGGGATCATCCAGCGCAACCGCGATCTGATATCGTTCGGGCGCGGGCCGCCGGGCGCGGCGGTCGACCGGGGATGGCAGTACGCCGCCGGCGTGCAGTATGGCCTCGATCGCCGCACGGCGATCGGGGCGAGCGGCCATTCGCTGTTCATCGACGCCGCGCGCCGCGATTATGCCGAGCTCAGCCTGCAACGCGCGGTCGGGCCGATGCTGCTCAACCTGACCGGCGCCCAGGAAGTGGGTCGCGGCCGTGCCTATCGTGCTGAAATGCTTGGAAAGGTGGGTCAGGTCAACGTCCAGGCGGAAAGCTTCTTCGTTGACGGCGGCTACACCAGCGGCCTCGTCGGCAAGGACGATCGCAGCGCGCATCGGGTGCAGTTCGACACCATCGTCAAGGCCGGGCGGACGCCGGTCCCGCTGTCCGCCGGCTTCCGCCGGACGACGCAGCGCGACGGCAAGGAAGTTAACGAATTCCTAACGCGCGCTTCGCTGATCCTGCCGCGGATGGCCTTCACCGGCTTCGTCGTCCACCGCGACACAGAAGGCGGCACCGGGTTCGAGGACGGCACCGAGGTCGGCCTGCTGGCCAACACCCGGTTCCTCGGCATCTCGGCGCGCGGCGAGGCCTCGTATCGCCTGAACGGGCCGCAGCGCGGGTTCGATTCGGCCAGCGTGACGCTGGAGAAGGCGCTCGACGACCGCTCCGACTTGCGGCTCGACATCGAGCACACCGCCCGTACGGGGCTCACCGAGTTCGAGCTCGGCTACGTCCGCCAGTTCCGCCAGCTCGCGCTGCGCGGCAGCGGCCGGCTCGACACCGCCGGCGGAATCGGTGCCAGCCTGGCGCTGGCGTTCAGCTTCGGGCCGGACCCGCTCGGCGGCGGCTGGCGCATGTCGAGCGAGAAGCTCGCCCAGCGCGGCCAGACCGCCGTCGCGGTGTACCTCGACGAAGACGGCGACGGCCGCCGCTCGCCAGGCGAGGAGGCGCTCCCCGGGGTCGGCATCACCGCCGGCCCCAACGGCACGTCGCAGCCGACCGACGCCGACGGCCACGCGTTCGTCGAAGGGCTGCAGCCGTATGACAAGGTGCTCGTCTCGCTCGACGAATCGACCTTGCCCGATCCGTTCCTGGTGCTCCGCGGCAAGGGCTTCGTCGTCACCCCGCGTCCGGGCGTTCCGGCGGTGATCGAGCTCGCCGTCTCGCCGACCGGCGAGGTCGAAGGCGTGCTCAACTCGCCGGAGGGCACGCCGCTCTCCGGCGCCGAGCTCGAGCTGCTCGGCGAGAACGGTGAAGTCGTCGCCAACACGCTGAGCGAGTACGACGGCTTCTTCCTCTTCGAGCGCGTCGCCTACGGCCGTTACCGGCTGCGGCTGGCGGCCGACAGCGAGCGGGCGCTCGGCCTCACCGCCGGCGAGCTTGCCGGCGCGATCGAGATCGGTCCCGAGCAGACGGTCGAGCGGCTCGGCACGTTGCGGCTACGCGCGCCGGCATCGGTCGCCCGGGCGCGCGATCCTCCTGCCGGCGGCTCGCCGTGAGGCGGGCCGGCTACTTCGTGTAACGGACGCGCTTGTCCGGCGCCGGCTGGATCCGCACGCGTTTCTCGCGTGGCGGGACGGTGCGGCGGGCGACCGGCTGCTCCTCGACGTACTCCTCGACCACTTCCTCGCAGCCGCAGCCGGGGCGGCGTTCGCGCATGATCGGCACTTTCACCCACATCACGGGGCCGGGATAAGGATAGGCGTAGCCATAGCCATGTCCGTAGCCATGCGCGTCGGGGCCGGGCGGGTGGCCGTAGCCGCCGCCGGCGAACGAGCGCTCGTAGCGGGTCAGGTACGCCTCGCATTCGTCGAGCCGGTCGTCGTAGCGGTCGCGGTCGTCGGCCTCGCCGATGGCGCCGCCGATGGCGCTGCCGGCCAAGGCGCCGACGCCGCCGCCGATCAGCGTCCCGCCGAGGCGCGAGCTGTCGAGGATGCGGTTGCCGGCGACCGCGCCGGCGACCCCGCCGAGCACCCCGCCGATGATCTCGCCGCGGCGTTCGCCGCGATCGTCGTAATAGACCCGGCGGCAGTCATCGAGCCAGGCGGCGCGTTGCTCGGGCGAATAGCCCATGCGCGGAGCCGCAGCCGGATAATGCCCGGCCGGCGGAGCGGCCTCTCGCCACTCGCCGGGGTGAGCATCGGGGTCGCCATACGGCTCATCGTCCTGCCAGCCGTCGTGCTGCCACTCGGGGCCGGGCAATGGCGGGGGTGCGCCGGGATCGTGCTGGGCCAGGGCCGGCACGGCGTTGCCGGCGAGCAGGGCGGCGGCGAGCAGCGAGGCGGAGCGAATGGTCATCGTCGGGTCCCCTGTGCGGGCGGGCCGGCCTGAATCGCCGGCCGCGCGCGTTAACCCGGAATTTAGTATGCCCGCGCCCGCAAATCCCAAGCCCCGCGCCGCCGCTGTCCCGAATCGGGGCGCTCAGATGCGGTCGGCGACGAGGCCGGCCAAGGTCTCGATTCCCGCCCGGTCGTCGTGGTCGAAGCGGCCGGGCAGGGGGCTGTCGAGATCGATCACCGCGACCACCGCGCCGTGCCGCATCACCGGCACGACCAGTTCCGAGCGGCTCGCGGCGTCGCACGCGATATGCCCGGGAAAGGCGGCGACGTCGGCGACGATCTGCGTTTCCGCCCGTGCCGCCGCCGTCCCGCACACGCCGCTGCCGAGTGGGATGCGGATGCACGCCGGCTTGCCGCAGAACGGGCCCAGCACCAGCTCCTCGGCGATCTGCCGGTAGAATCCGGCCCAGTTGAGGTCGGGCACGAGCTGCCAGATCAGCGCCGCGATATTGGCCATGTTGGCGACGCCGTCGGGCTCGCCCGCGGTCAGCGCATCGGCCGCGCTGGCGAGCTCTCGGTAGAGCTCCGGCTTGGTCAGCGAGGAGTCGGCGGCGAAGTCGTACATCGCGCCGCTCCTAGCGCGCGAAGCCGTTGCCGCAAAGCGGGCCATGGCTTATCCAGCGGCGCATGAGGATCCTCAAGAAAATCGCCATCGGCCTGCTGGTCGTCGTCGTCATTCTCGCCGTCGCCGGCTGGTGGGTGCTGCGCGGCGATCCGGCCGAGTACAGCCTCGAGCAGGTCACCGGCGCGGACCCGCTCCTGGCCGAGCCCGATCCGCAGACGATCCCCACGGTCGCGGTCGCCGAGCCGATCGGCTGGCCCGACGGCTCCGCGCCCGAGGCCGCCCAAGGCCTGGCGGTCAACCGCTTCGCCGAAGGGCTCGAGCACCCGCGGATCATCTACGCGATGCCGAACGGCGACATCCTCGTCGCCGAGAGCAACGCCCCGGCGCGGATCGTCGCCGGCGGCAACGCGGTGACCAACGCCATCGCCGGATTCCTCTTCCGCCGTGCCGGCGCCGCCGTGCCGTCGCCCGACAAGCTGGTGCTGCTGCGCGACGCCGACGGCGACGGGGTGGCCGAGGCACGGCACGAGCTGCGCAGCGACCTGTCGTCGCCGTCCGGAATCGCCTGGCGCGACGGCAAGCTCTACGTCGCCAACCACGATGCGGTGCTGCGCTTCGACTACGCCGAAGGCGCCACCGCGATCGCCGGCGAGCCGGTCAAGCTGATGGACCTGCCGCCGGCGGGCAACCACTGGATGCGCAATATCCTGCTCAGCGAGGACGGCACCAAGCTTTACATTGCGGTCGGCTCGGCGTCGAACATCGGCGACGGCGGCATGGAGGCGGAGGAAGGCCGCGCGGCGATCCACGAGCTCGATCTCGCCAGCGGCGAGTCGCGGATCTACGGCTCGGGCCTGCGCAATCCGAACGGCCTCGCGTGGAACCCGTGGAGCGGCGAGCTGTGGACCACGGTCAACGAGCGCGACCAGCTCGGCTCCGACCTGGTGCCCGATTACCTGACCAACGTGCCGATCGGCGCGCAGTACGGCTGGCCGTGGCTCTACTGGGGCGAGAACGTCGACGAGCGCGTCGAGCGCAATGTAGCGCCGATGCCGAACTTCCTCACCGAATACAGCCGCACGCCCGAATACGCGCTTGGCCCGCACGTCGCGGCGTTGGGTCTGGCGTTCACCCGCGAAGGCTCGCGCCTCGGCGAGGCCTTCGGACAAGGCGCGTTCATCGCCCGCCACGGCTCGTGGAACCGCAAGCCGCCGGCCGGCTATGACGTCGTCTTCGTGCGCTTCGACGCGCGCGGCAACCCGCTCGGCAAGCCGGTCCCGGTGCTGCGCAGCTTCCTCGCCGGCGACGGCCAGACGCACGGCCGGCCGACCTGGGTCGCGTGGGACAAGACCGGCGCCCTCCTGGTCAGCGACGACACCGCCAACATCATCTGGCGGGTCACCGCGCCCGGCGCGGCGGCGGGCAGCGCCCCGCAACGCGCCCGGAGCGAGCGAATGCCGCCGCAGACCGAGCTGCGCGATCCGACGCGGATCAGGGCGGACCCGCCGGCCCGGTAAGCCCGCGGCGGCCGAGCGCGAGCGGCTGGCCTGCCCGCCCGGCCAGCTCGGTCACGAAATGCCAGGCTACCCGGCCGGAGCGGGCGCCGCGGCGCTTGGCCCATTCGAGCGCCTCGGGCTCGTCCCACTCGAGCCCGAATTCCTCGGCATAGCCGCCGACGATGGCCAGGTATTCGTCCTGCGAGCAGACGTGAAAGCCCAGCGACAGCCCGAAGCGGTCGGCGAGCGCCAGTTGGTCGTCGAGCGCGTCACGCGGGTTGAGTGAATCGGAATCCTGCTCGGGCCCATGCCGGGCGACGATCGCCCGGCGGTTGGATGTGACCGCCAGGCGCACGTTGCCCGGGCGCGCCTCGACGCCGCCGTCGAGCCAGCTGCGCAAGTGTCGCGGTCCGGTCGCATCGCCGGGGGCGAAGCCGAGGTCGTCGATGAACACCACGAAGTGCCGCCCGAGCGGGGCCAGCGCGGCGAACAGCTGCGACAGCGACGCCACTGCGTCGGTGGCGACCTGGACCAGCGCGATGCGGCCCGGCTCGGCCTGTTGCGCCGCCAGCACGGCCGCGCGGATCAGCGCCGACTTGCCCATCCCCCGCGCGCCCCACAGCAGCATGTCGTGCGCCGCGTGCCCGCGGGCGAGGCGCAGCACGTTCTCGGCGGCGACGGCCTTCTGCTGGTCGATTCCCCGCAGCAGATCGAGCCGCGGGGCCTCTATGCGCGGCACCGGGCGGGCGGCGCCGTGGTCCCAGACGTAAGCCGGATAGGCGCTCCAGTCGGTCCGGCTCCCGCCGCCGGGCTTCAGCCGCTCGAGAATCTCGGCGAGCCGGGCCAAGGGATCGTCTTGGTCATTCATCGGCGGCTGGACTATAGCGCGCCGCGATGGGCGGCAAGCTGACCGAGACGGTTGTGGCGGACGATGCGGGCATCGAGCGGGCCGCGGCGATCCTGTGTGCGGGAGGTCTGGTCGCGGTGCCGACCGAAACCGTCTACGGCCTCGCCGCTCGAGCGGACCGGGACGAGGCGGTCGCCGGGATTTACCGCGCCAAGGGCCGGCCCGATTTCAATCCGCTGATCGTCCACGTGCTCGGCCAGGCCGAAGCTGCCGCGCTGGCGGATTTCGGCCATCCGGCGAGCCTCGTCATGGACGCGTGCTGGCCGGGGCCGCTGACGCTGGTCTTGCCGCGGCGGCCGGATGCGCCTCTGGCCCCGGCGGTGACGGCGGGCCTTTCCACCGTGGCCGTTCGCGCCCCGGCTCACCCCGTCATGCGAAGCCTGCTGCAAAGAACCGGGCTGCCGCTGGCCGCCCCGTCGGCCAATCGCAGCCAAGGGATCAGCCCGACCCGCGCCGAACACGTGGAGGCCTCGCTGTCGGGCCGGATCGACCTGATCCTCGACGCCGGCGCGAGCGAGTGCGGGCTGGAATCGACGATACTGGCCATACGGGAGGACGGCCGCTGGGAGGTCCTGCGCCCGGGCCCGATCGACGCCGATGCGCTGCACCGGCGCCATTTCGACAAGCCGCTAACAAGTGCGCCCGGTTCGGGGTCGATCGAAGCACCCGGCCAGATGGCGCGGCACTATTCCCCCGGCAAGCCGATGCGGCTCGGCGCGCGCGAGGCGCGCGACGACGAGTTCATCATCGGCTTCGGCCAGGTCACCGGCGATTGCTCGCTGTCGGCAGGCGGCGATCTCGCGCTGGCCGCGGCGCGGCTCTACGCCTGCCTGCACGAGGCGGCCGCGTCGGCGCGTCCGCGCATCGCCGTCGCTCCGGTGCCGGACGAAGGCATCGGCCGCGCGATCAACGACCGGCTGCGGCGGGCCGCCGCCTAATCGGATTCGGGTTCGACCGGCACTCCGGGGATCAGCGCCTGCATCTCGGCGTATGTGTTGCGCGCATCGACGCAGGCGTCGCGGTAGCCGTCCTGGCACCGCGCCATCTGCTTCTCGTAATCGCGCTGCAGCTTGCCGAGGCGCTCTTCGCGCTGGCGGATCTCGCGGCCGCGCTTCTGGTCGGCCTCGGACTGGCTGGTGGTGGCGAGGTCGACCCCCTTGCTGGCGACCTTCACCGGCAGCGTGGCGGCGCCAACCGCGGTGTCGATCGCGGTCTTGGCCAGGCAGCCGCCGAGCAGCAGCGGCGCCGCGGCGGCGAGAAGCAGCGAAACGGGGCGGATCATCGGGCGATTCCTTTCGCCGACGCCCCTGCCCCGTTCCGCGTGAGCAGGCAATGAACCGCGGCTAATCGGCGGGTTCGGCCTCGCGCTCGCACACCAGGCTGCCCGAGCCCATGCTGTTGACCTTGCACCGCGCCGATCCGCGCACGATCACGTCGCCAGAGCCCATGATGTTGGCCTCGACCTCGCCGTCGGAAGCGAACACCGCGTCGCCGGAGCCGGCGATGTTGACCTCGGCGCGCTCGACCTTGAGCTTGTCCATCTCGCCGCTGCCGCTTCCGGCGATCGACAGCTCGAGCCGGTCGGCCCGGCCCCCGGCGGTGTACGTGCCGCTGCCGGCGATCGAGACCTCGAGCGAGCTCGCGTCGACGTTGGGAGTCTCGAGCTCGCCCGAGCCGGCGATCGAGACTTCGGCTTCGCCCGCCAGCCGCTCGCTGGTCATGCGGCCGGAGCCGGCGATCACCAGCTTGCGCGGCGGCGGCATCGTGATCCGCACCGTGGCGGTGCCGCGGTCGTTCCAGTCGCCATGCTCGCGCATGATGCCGAGCGTGCCGCCCTCGAGCCGGAAGCGCATGCGGTCCGCCGCCTCGCCTTCGACGGTGACGGTGAACTGCGCCCCGTCGGTGATGGCGACGGTGTCGGGCCCCATCAGCGCAACGCCTTCGGGCGGGTCGCCGCCGAGGTCGAGCTCGGCGAGCGGCACGCCTTCGTCGCCGCTCCAGCGGAAGTTGCCGTCGCGGCAGCCGCTGGCGAGCGCACCCATCGCGGCGAGCGCCACGAACGGGCCCATGGTCCTGAAGAAGCGGTTCATCCGCATGTCGTGCCTCCGTGTTTGTGTATTACGGCGGCAATACAGGAACGCGGGCGCCGGCTCAATCGCGTTCGTCGATGCGCGTCGGTGCTTCGCCGAGCAACGAAAGGCCGCCCAGGTCTCCCTGAGCGGCCCGTGTGCACCGCGCTGTGCCGTTGTGCCGCCGCTCAGGCGACTTCGGTGCTCTCGTAGTACTTCGGAGCGTGGGTCTTGAGCACGTCGAGGATCTTGGCGAGCGCGGTCGGCTCGTCGGTCTTCTCCATCGCCGCCAGCTCGCGGGCGAGGCGGCTCGAAGCGGCTTCGAAGATCTGCCGCTCGGAGTAGCTCTGCTCGGGCTGGTCCTCGGGACGGAACAGGTCGCGGGTCACCTCGGCGATCGACACCAGGTCGCCCGAGTTGATCTTCGCCTCGTATTCCTGGGCCCGGCGCGACCACATCGTGCGCTTGACCTTCGGCTTGCCCTTCAGCGTCTCCATCGCTTCCTTGAGCGTCTTGTCGCTGGAGAGCTTGCGCATGCCGATCGCCTCGACCTTGTTGACCGGAACGCGCAACGTCATGCGCTCCTTCTCGAAGCGCAGCACGTAGAGCTCGAGCTTCATCCCGGCGATTTCCTCGCTCTGCAGCTCGACCACCCGGCCGACCCCGTGCTTGGGATAGACCACGTAGTCGCCGACATCGAAAGCGGGGGCATTCACAGCCATTGATTGTCCTTTCACACCGGCAGGCATTCGGTGGGGGTAACGCGCGTCAGCGAAGGGCAGGCCGCACGATCGATCGGCGGCCCGACTTGCCGGATTCTGCAACGCTGTTGGCGGGGGCCTGCCTTCCTTGTCCGCCCGCCGCCCGGGGAAGGACGGCAGTCGCGGGATTATATAGCAGATTCGCAACAAAATTGCCACCCCTGCCCAATTGCCGGGCAGGAGGCCGCAGATTCACGCGCAGCGAGACGCTGTCCTAGTCGCCTTCGCCGGGCTCCGGGGTGAAGAACTTCTCGAACTTGCCGTCCTCGCCCTTGTGCTCGTCGGCGTCCTCCGGCGGATCCTTCTTCTCGGTGATGTTGGGCCACTCGGCGGAATATCGGGCGTTCAGCTCGAGCCATTGCTCGAGGCCGCCCTCAGTATCGGGGAGGATCGCCTCGGCCGGGCACTCG